>Ga0302320_10016866_pt1 | contig 14873 bp, 14 predicted proteins | sample Bog_T0_3_FD_202130 | JGI IMG/M metagenome (GOLD analysis project Ga0302320, IMG submission 202130) | Peat permafrost microbial communities from Stordalen Mire near Abisko, Sweden - Bog_T0_3 | ecosystem: Environmental > Terrestrial > Soil > Wetlands > Peat | place: Sweden: Abisko, Stordalen Mire...
GAGGATGCGAAGGATATCGTAACGAGCTTCTGAACTTCGATTCAAGCTGGCTGGTCGCATGGCAATTTCATGCTGGATGATTTCTTCAAGCACGGGCTCTTCACTGGCATTCGGAGCAGCCGGGATGCCGCTCCATTTACCAGATTGACGAATCACCATGGATAATCGCCCAAATAAATCCGGCCGGATCACTGAAGCTGCCCCATCCCATTCCCCATGCAAACGGGAGATAGTGATGCCCGGCTCTTCCAGCACCAAAACCACGCGATTCACTTTTTTCGCGGAGGCGATCCGAGACATCTCCATCAAGGCGGAACGCAGCCTTCTGGCGTCCCTAGACTCGACGAGCACTTCGTAAACGGTGTCGCCCAAGACCGCATCCGCTCGAAAACCTGGAAAGTTGTCAATCGGACACTCGAATTGAATCGGTTTCATGTAATAAAGGTGCGACTTTTATATTAAAGTCGCAAGTACAAATGAAGGTCGAGAGTCATTTTTTCTGCATTTATGATTGATTTAAGGCTTTTTTCGACGTTTTTTGAGGTGTCCAGCCAGCCATTGAGCGCCACAACCAGGTCTGGCTTGCCTGACGCCAGGAGGTTTGCATACCCCGCCATTCGCCACCGGTGCGACGTAAAGCGGGATACAGCCCGGCTGCGGGGATGCTCCTCCCTCGCCGCCTTGCCAGCAGCCAAAATCAAGCGCTCAAGGCCGTCCATTCCTTCTGGCCCATTGACTAATACGTACTCTTTGAGGTTGAAAAAAAGTGTCGGGAAGTGTCATTTTTCGTCCGGCTCATCCGTCATGTTTAGGAAGGACAGCGACGGCGGCTCGAAATACAACATGATTGCCAGACATTAACCGAAACGATTACCTTAAATTCGCATGTCAATCCCGGCCAATTCCGACAACCGCGAACTTGTCCTGACCCGCATCTTCAATGCGCCGCGCGAAAAGGTTTTTCGTGCGTGGACCGAACCTGACCTGTTCAAACAATGGTTCGCACCCAAACCTTGGACGACACCGAAAGCCGAACTTGACGTGCGTGCCGGCGGCGCAAACCTGGTCGTAATGCGCAGCCCTGAGGGTAACGAGATGCCCTGTCTTGGAGTCTATCTTGAAGTCGTCCCGAACCGGAAAATTGTCTTTACCAACGCCTACACCGAAGCATGGCAGCCGTCGGCGCATCCGTTTATGACGGTGGTTCTGACGTTTGAAGAGGCGGGCGACGGCAAAACCAAATACACGGCGCGGGTGCTGCATTGGACGGTGGCCGACCGCGAGAAGCACGAGCAAATGGGCTTTCACAAGGGCTGGGGGCAATGCGCCGACCAGCTTGCGGCGGTGGTTGAATCCATTCAGGGGTGAAGGGCAGAATTATGACCAACTTAAATCCGCGCGTGGACCAATATATTGCGGAGGCGCCGGAGTTCGCCCGCCCGATCCTCACGCATCTGCGCAAATTGGTCCACTTCGCCTGTCCGCAAGTGGAGGAGACCATCAAATGGAACATGCCGTTTTTCACTTATAAGGGGATGGTCTGCCACATGGCGGCATTCAAGGCGCATGGTTCCCTCGGATTTTGGAATCGCCAGTTAATCGCCGCGGCGCATCCCGAATTTGAGTCCGTCAGCGGTGATGGAATGGGGCAATTCGGGCGGTTGAGGAGCGTGCAGGATTTGCCGAAGGATTCGGCGATTGTAAAGTATGTGCGGGAAGCGGTGCGGTTAAACGAGGCGGGGGTGAAAAAACCGGGTCCGGACCCCAAAGCCAGGAAACCGGAGTTGAAAGTGCCAGTGGAGCTCACCCGCGGGTTCAAGAGGAACAAGGCGGCAGCGGACACTTTTAAGGGATTGAGCCCGAGTCACCGCCGGGAATACACCGAGTGGATTGCGGAGGCGAAACGGCCTGAAACACGTGCCAAACGCGTCGCCACGGCCATCGAGTGGCTGGCGGAGGGAAAAACAAGGCACTGGAAATACGCCAAATGTTGAGGCGGTGCTGGGGATCAAGGAAAGAAGTGTGCTCCACCAGGTCAGGCGCATTGCCAAGAAACTGAATTATCTCACCGTTCCGTTGTAATATGACCTCCAAAACATAAACACGTAAAGCCCAACGACAACAGACAAAGCGAGGCCAGTGTAACCGATAACGAGCCCAGCCGTGGCAAGCCCACTTCCAGCCAACGAATCGCTCTTGCGGATGCGGGAACGGGAAACGTGACCACAAATGATGGCCGGAATAGACCCAAGCGGGCCTTAATCAATTGCGGATAATGAAAGAATGAACGAGGCCATCGCGGTTCCGTCGGTCCGTATTTTTGGTTTGAGCAGGTCGGGATTCATAAAATTGAGTTAGTTCGCGTAACGTCGAAAGAAGTGCCACCGCCGACAAAAAGCCGTGCCTTGTATCGGCGGTACAACCAGAGCCAACGGCGGCTCCGGCTGCTTTTTGAACCAAAGACCGCCTGTTTTTTGATTGAGACTAGCCTAACCGCCCAACAGATTTTTTCAAGCCCGTGATAATCAACAAGGGCCTTTTGAATCAACGAACCAGCGGTTCGTTGATTTAATTTTCCCCTTCGACAGTCTTGGTCGATCCCAAGCCCCTAAACTGCATTTCATGAATCTGCCCGTTGCCATTGAACGCCCGAGCTGGCGCTGGATTCCGGCGCCACGCTGATTGGGAATTTGTAGGCGTCTTACGAGGTGTGAGGTAGTGGTAGCAAACCAACCCCAAAACTAATCAAGCTCCGTCCGGGGCGAAAGGCGTGCAGGAATTGGCGCACGCCGTCGGTGATGAGGCATGCGCGATGTTTGGGGATGAAGAGGAGGTGAGGGGACATGGCGCGGCGGCAGTATTTCCGAATTGACTCAAGGATGAGAATGTTTTTTACCGGTGGCGTGCTGCCAGGCGTGGATGAGGTGGGAGACGATCTCGGGAACGGCGACGCCATGTTTGACCTGGGCAAAGACAAAGGGGCCGTTTCCGCGTACCCGTTTGGTGTCCCGTTCCATGACGGTCAAATCGGCGCCCACCCCGGCGGCCAGGTCGGTCTTGTTGATCACGAGAAGATCAGACTGGGTGATGCCAGGGCCACCTTTGCGGGGTATTTTGTCGCCCCCGCAGACATCGATGACCTGGATGGTGAAGTCGGCGAGTTCGCGGCTAAAACAGGCGGCGAGATTATCACCGCCGGACTCGAGGAGCAGGATTTGGGGGCTGAATTCGGCATGCAGTTCCTCCAGGGCCAATAAATTCGCGGAAATATCCTCGCGAATGGCGGCATGCGGGCAGCCGCCGGTTTCAACGGCCCGGATTCGTTCGGCCGGCAGCGCGTGATGTCGGGTCAGAAACTCGCCGTCTTCCTTCGTGAAGATATCATTGGTGACGGCGGCGATGCTGTAGTTTTCGCGCAAGCTCTTGCAGAGCTGCAGCATCAACGCAGTCTTACCGCTGCCGACTGGCCCGCCAACCCCGACCGTAAACGCCCGCCGTTTAAAATCGCGATCCAGCGGTAACTCCCGCTCATGGAAATGGCCGGGATGATCGGCGTGTTCGTGAGAATGGCCATTGCCGTCGTGGGCGTGGAAATGCAGGCAGAGTAGGTTTAACATAAAAAAATTTCATATTTTGGGGTGCCATGGCCAGGAGAGTTCAGCTTTGGAATAGCCGGGAGTAGAGTCGATCTTGTGCGCCCTGCCACAAGTCCAGTAGTGGGGCGGTCTGGTTTACTTGATCCAAGCCGAGGGTTTGGCACTCCATGCCTAGTTGTTCGACCTGGCTGGAAAGCTTGTATTGCATGGCCTGGGATTCCATGGGACCAACGATGTTCAATCGAACCGCTGCGGCGAGCGTGCTGCGCAAGTGGTTGAAAAAAAACAGTCGGATGGCCGAGGTTCTGGGCAGATTAAACCGCGGCATCCAGGCGCCGAAGGCTGGTGCATAATGGCAAAATGAAATAGCTGGCGGGGGCGCCTGGCCAACCTTCGGCTTGAAAATCCTTTCCATCGCTGAAAGAAAGGCGCGGCCTTGGAGCCGGCTTGCCCGGTTGGCCACATGGTTGGTCAGGAACGCCTCGGCAAATGCGTCCACGGCCGTCCAATTGGCTGGATCGTCGAAGGCAGCCAGCATCAACGGCAACGTACCATGACCGAGTTGCACCAAACTGGCTTCGACAAAGGACAGCAGTTCGTCCCGGCCGCGAACTTCCCCATGCTGCCAGGCGGCCTCCAGTCCGTTCGAATGGGCAAATCCGCCGGTGGGAAAGGCCGAGTCCGCCAATTGCCACAGGATATAATCCAATCGCCCGGGAGGCGGCGAGGTATCATTCATCAGGCGATATTTTATGGCGCGGCCGGTTAAAACAAAAAGTATTTCTGGGCCAGGGGCAGAATTTTTGCCGGCTGGCACGTCAACAATTCGCCATCCGCGCGCACTTCATAAGTCTCCGGATCAACCGTGATCTTTGGGAGCGCGTTATTCCATTTCAAGTCGTGCTTGGTGAGTTTGCGGCAGCCCTTGACGGCCTCAATCTTCTTGGTGAGACCGTAGCTTTTGTCGATGCGCAGTTGCCGGGCGATCTGGCTGACGAACGCGATGGAGATGCCGCCGATGGCGCGGCCAAGACTGGCGAACATTGGCCGCATGAATACCGGTTGCGGCGTGGGAATGCTGGCATTGGGATCCCCCATCTGTGCCCAGGCGATAAAGCCCCCTTTGACAACCATTTCTGGTTTCGCGCCAAACATGGCTGGCTTCCACAACACCAAATCCGCCAGTTTGCCGGTTTCGATCGAGCCGACCAGATGGGCCATGCCATGCGCAAGGGCCGGATTGATGGTGTATTTGGAGAGGTAGCGTTTGATCCGGAGATTGTCGTTGTCACCACCCTCCTCACTCAATCGGCCGCGCTGTTGCTTCATTTTATCCGCGGTTTGCCAGGTGCGCGTGATCACTTCGCCGATGCGACCCATCGCCTGCGAGTCCGAACTCATGATGCTGATGGCGCCAAGATCATGGAGGATATCCTCGGCGGCGATGGTTTCGCCACGGATACGACTTTCGGCAAAGGCCACATCCTCTGGCAAATTGGGATCCAGATGGTGACAAACCATTAACATGTCCAAGTGTTCATCAATGGTGTTGACGGTATACGGCTTGGTCGGATTGGTTGAGCTGGGCAGAACATTTGCCTGGCCGCAAACGCGGATGATATCCGGTGCGTGACCACCCCCGGCGCCTTCGCTATGGTAGGTATGAATGGTACGCCCTTTGAAAGCGGCGATGGTCCCTTCCACGAAAGTGGATTCATTCAGGGTGTCCGTATGAATGGTCACCTGCACATCATGGTCTTCCGCCACTCCCAGACAGCAATCAATGGCCGCGGGTGTGGTGCCCCAATCCTCGTGCAGTTTCAAGCCGATGACGCCGGCCTTGATCTGATCGGCCAGGCCCGCAGGCAGGGCGGTATTCCCTTTGCCGGTGAAACCGAAATTCAGGGGCAGGGAGTCGACGGCCTGCAACATTTCGCGGATATAAAATGGGGAAGGGGTGCAGGTGGTGGCGCAAGAGCCCACGGCGGGTCCGGTGCCGCCGCCGACCATGGTGGTCAAACCCGCCGCGATGGCTTCATGGGCCTGTTGCGGACAGATAAAATGAACATGAGTATCGAGGCCGCCCGCCGTCACGATAAGGCCCTCGCCGGCGATTACTTCCGTCGTTACGCCAACAACCATGCCCCGGGCAACGCCGGCCATGACATCGGGGTTACCCGCTTTGCCGATACCGGAAATCAATCCGTCCTTGATTCCGATATCGGCCTTGTAAATGCCGGTGTAATCAACGATGAGGGCATTGGTAATGACGCAGTCGAGGGCATCTTTGGCGCCGACACCGGCGGCTTGCCCCATCCCTTCGCGAATGACCTTGCCGCCCCCAAATTTGCATTCGTCGCCATAAACCGTAAAATCCTTTTCCACTTCCAGCACCAATGAAGTGTCGCCGAGGCGAAGCTTGTCGCGGGTCGTTGGCCCAAACATATCGGCGTAATGGGAGCGTTGCATTTTATGCGACATAAATGGCTTTAGTGGATATTCGGGAGGCCCGGGAGGGAGGCTATTGATTGGCGAATCCATGCGTTTTGACCTGCTTCAAGGCAGCGTTCCGACCCGCACTGGAAACTTTGCCGCCGGCCAGGTTGTTTCCGCCGCGAATTATTTTTTTACCGGCAATGGCCACGAGCCTGACGGTGCGGGTTTCCCCGGGTTCAAACCTTACGGCCGTGCCTGCCGGGATGTCGAGGCGCATGCCGTAGGCGATTTCGCGGTCAAACTGCAACGCCGCGTTGGTTTCGATAAAATGGTAGTGACTGCCGACTTGAATGGGGCGATCACCCAGATTCGTGACGGCAATTTCGGCCGTGGCGCGCCCGACATTCAATTCAATTTCGCCAGGTAAAATATCCATGGAACCGGGGATCAAATCCGGGGGAGAGGGTGGGAAAAGGTTGAGATCGGGCACCGGGAGGAAGCTGCCATGCAGGGCGAGGGCCAGGTTTCCGTTCTCACTGGCAATCGGGTGGTGCACCGTGACGAGCTTGGTGCCATCGGGAAAGGTGCCCTCCACCTGAACATCGCAAATCATTTCTGGAATGCCTGGCATGACTTGATTGCGGCCCAATAACTGGCGCCCCAGATCCATCAACTCAGCCACGCTTTTGCCATCCCGAATCAATTCAAGAATGACGGCCGCGATCAAGGCCACGGACTCGGGATGATTCAACGTCCGGCCGCGGGCCAGTCGTTTCTGGGCCAGGAAACCGGCGTTGTGCAGCATCAGCTTCTCAATTTCGCGCGGCGACAAATGCATAACTCAAATTAGTTCACCATTTTCTCGACCAGGGATCATCCCCGAGCATATCCCGGAGGAAAAACAAATGCGCGTGAATTGCGCGTCGCACGGTTTCAACATCCTCACCGGTGATGCGTAAAAGCGCGCCCTGCCGTAGCGGACTGGCACTGGAGGCCAGGCCAGCGTTCCTTGGCACGGTGAGCCGGGCGACGGATTGCAACAAGGCCTCGGCCTGCGGCCGGAACGGAACGCCCAGCAAGAGCAAGGAAGCGAGGCAATTGAAGCGTCCCATCTGCGCCGGCGCCGCCGGAGAGCCCAGCCGCACGGGATCCACCAAGACTCTTTCCCCCTGGTAAAAAACCTCGTTTCGGCTTTCCAGGTGCGCAAAATTCCAGCGTTCGCCGCGGGCCGCCCGCCCGGAAGTAAACCAATCCAGCAACACCAGGCCCGCGTGGTTTTGGAGATGAAATGCCTGGCGCTGAACATAACGGGACCCGGCAAAGGCCTGGACTGGTTCCGGCGCAAATACGAGACGCGCCCCGGCGGATAGGGCGGCCTGAGTGGTATGGGAACAGTCGAGGCCGGCGGGATTACGATAGATTTTGGTGGATGATTGAGAGCCGACATAGCAGCAGGTGCCGGAGCCCAGCGCGAGTTCAAGACTGGTTTCATCCCCGGCCACCAATCCGCCCCCAAAATTACTGGTGTAGGCCCAGACGCTGGGTCCGCGGGAAACCGGGGTGAGCAATTTCATGGGGCTGCGGCAGAGCGCGGATGTGACCGTGCATTGCCCGAAGACATTTTCAATTTCGAGTCTGGCGTGGCCGGCTGACACGGCAGCAGTAGCTGGCTGATTCAACACATTTAAACCGTCAGGTGCTTCTTGATCATGTCGTCGTTCAAATTTGCGATGGGCCCCCCGGCAACGATCGCGCCACGATCCATGATGTAGAAACTGTCGCCAACACTCACACAAAAATCCAGATATTGTTCCACCAAAAGAATGCTGATTTTTCCCTCCTGCTTGATTTTGACCAGCGTATCGCCAATCAGATCTATGATATTGGGTTGAATGCCTTCCGTGGGTTCATCCAGGAGCAAAATCCTGGGGTTGGTCAGCAAGGCGCGCGCAATGGCCAATTGCTGCTGCTGGCCGCCGCTCAACACACCGCCTTTGCGTTGCAAAAACTCCTTGAGGATGGGGAAAAGTTCCAACACACGGTCGACCTCTCCGCCGGCTTTGGCGCCATGGATAACGAGACTCAATTTGAGGTTTTCCCAAACGGTAAGATGAGGAAAAATATCCCTTCCCTGCGGCACATAGCCGATGCCGGAGCGGGCGCGCTGGTCAGGTTTCATCGCGGAAAGATCAACTCCGTCAAGCTGCACGGAACCGGCTTCCGGCCGCACCAGCCCGATGATGGATTTGAGCGTCGTCGTCTTGCCGACGCCGTTGCGGCCCATCAGACAGACGAGGCTATGATCGGCCACGGTGAGGTTAACCCCGCGCAAAATCCGCGAGCCATCATAGCTGACGTTGAGGTGGTTGAGATTCAGCATGGCGGTCTAATTTTTCTTTTTGCGGCCGAGATAAACTTCCTTGACGCGCTCATCATTTTGCACTTCATCCACGGTACCTTCGCACAGCACATGGCCCTGGTGCAGCACGGTGACTTTGCGGGCAATCTGGCGCACGAAGGTCATGTCGTGCTCGATGACGATGATGCTGTGCCGGCCTTCGAGGCTCAACAGCAGTTCGCCGGTTTTGTGCGTTTCCTCGTCACTCATGCCGGCCGCGGGCTCGTCCACCAGGAGGAGCTTAGGGTCCTGGGCCAGCAGCATGCCGATTTCGAGCCATTGTTTCTGGCCGTGGGAGAGGGAGCCGGCGAGGTCTTCGGCGCGGGCGGACAAGCCGATGGTTTTGAGCACGGCGTCGATGCGGTCGCGCTGTTCGGAAGTGGTCCGGGAGAACAGGGAAGCGAACACCCCGCGCGGCCCTTTGAGCGAGAGCAGGAGGTTTTCAAAAACCGTGTGATGGATATAAACCGACGGCGTCTGGAATTTCCGGCCGATGCCGAGGCGGTTGATCTCGGGGACGTTCAGGGTGGTCAGGTCAGTGTCCCGGCCAAATTCGACCTTACCGGTGTCCGGCCGGGTGCGACCGGTGATGATGTCCATCATGGTACTTTTTCCGGCACCGTTCGGGCCGATGATGGTCCGCAACTCGCCCTCGTCCATGTAAAAGTTGAGATCCGAAATCGCCTTGAAGCCGTCGAAGGTTTTGTTCACGCCTTCCAGCGTGAGCACGAATGGTCTGGGGGGCGGGGTGGTCATTTGGATTTTGCGGGCAGGATTTCCTCATCCGTGACCAGCGGAGCCGGCTCGCCATTCGGCTTTCCCGGCCGGTATTTTTTGAGCAACCCGCGCAGTTGCGCCGGCAAACCAATGATACCCTTGGGCATGAAAATCGTCACCAGAACGAACATGGTGCCCAGGAAAATCAGCCAGAGGTCGGGATAGGCGCGGGTGGCCCAGCTCTTCAACGCGTTGACGGCGAACGCGCCGATGATCGGCCCCACGAGCGTGCCGCGGCCGCCGACGGCCACCCAGACGACGGTTTCCAGCGATTTATCAGTGGCCATTTCGCTGGGGTTAATGATGCCGACCTGGGGGACGTAAAGGACGCCGGCCAGCGAGGCGATGACGGCGGCGAGGATGAAGATGAACAGCTTGAAATTGGCGGTGGAATAACCCGAAAACATCACGCGGTTTTCACTGTCGCGGATGGCGCGCTGGATCCGGCCGAACTTGGTTGTGGTCAGCCATTTGCAGACCAGATAAACCAGCAGCAAGGCGAGGGCCGAGCTGACAAACAGACCGCGCTGCGTGGCCGGCTCGCGGAGGTCATGGCCGAGGATGAATTTGAAATCGGTGAAGCCGTTGTTACCGCCGAGCAGCAGGCTATTGCGAAAGAAAAGCAGGCACGCGGCATAGGTGAGCGCCTGCGTGAGAATGGAAAAATAGACCCCGCGAATCCGGGAGCGAAAGGCCAGGTAGCCAAAAATTCCGGCGAGCGTGCCGGGCAACAAGACGGCCATGAGCATCGCGAAGGGAAAACTGGCAAATGGTTTCCAAAACGCAGGGAGCGTGCTCCAGCCAAGGAAAACCAGAAAGTCCGGAATGGACTGATGATATTGGCCCAGATCGCCGATCATGCGCATGAGATACATGCCCATCATGTAGCCGCCGAGGGAGAAAAAGAGCGCCTGACCGAGGCTCAACAAACCCGTGTAGCCCCAGAGCAAATCGACGCTGATGGCGAGCATGGCGTAGCACAGATATTTGCCGTAGATGGTGATGGTGAAATTGCTGACGTGGAGCCGGCTGCCGTCGGGAGTGAAGGCGTTGAGGCACGGCAGCACGATGATGACCACGAGGGCCACCGCGAGCACGATCCAGAGCTCAAGGTTCGAAGTTTTGCGTTGCATGAAATTTCAATCCAGGCTGCGACTGCGGATGGAAAACAAGCCACCGGGTTTCCATTGGAGGAACAGGATGATGCAGACGAGCACGACAATTTTGCCCGAAACCGGCGAACCGGTGACCTGTTGCAGCACTTGATCGCTCGTGCCGATGCCCACCGCGGCGCACACAGTACCCACGATGCTGCCGACACCGCCCACGACCACCGTCATGAAACTGTCCACGATATAGAGCTGGCCCATGCTGGGACCAACGTTGCCGATCTGTGAAAGAAATGCCCCGGCCAGACCGGCGAGGCCGGAACCAAAGGCAAAGGTCATCATGTTCACCCTCGCGGTGCGCACGCCCAGGCAGGAGGCCATGTCACGGTTTTGCATCACCGAGCGGATGAGCAGGCCGAGCGGGGTTTTGGTCAGGAGGAGCCAGGTGCCGATGATAATCAGCACGGCAAAGGCAATGACGAACACGCGATTGTAGCCGAACGAAACGTCATCCAGGGTGAAATGACCCAGCAGCCAGCGCGGCGAACTGACCTGGACGTTATTGGCGCCGAAGACCATGCGGAACAGTTGCTGCATTACGAGGGAAACGCCCCAGGTGGCGAGCAGCGATTCGAGCGGACGGCGATAGAGGAACCGGATCACGGTACGTTCCAAAACCAGACCTGCCAGCGCCGCCATGATGAAGCTCAACGGCAAAACAAACAGGAAATAGGTTTCATAAAACCAGCCCGTGGCGTTGATCCCGGGCAGGCTCAGGCTGAATCCCAGCGGGTGACCAAAAAAGTGAAAGGGGAGGTTGATGGAAAAGGCAAACCCGGTTCCGAACAGATTCTGCACGACGTAGCTCGTATAGGCGCCGACGGCAATCATTTCGCCGTGCGCCATGTTGATGATGCCCATCAAACCAAACGTAATGGCCAGCCCCAGCGCCACGACCAGTAAAATTGAACCGCCGCTCAAACCCCGGAAGATGGTCCCAAGAATATTTACAAAACTGATGTGTTCGCCGATGGTTTCCGCCGCACTTTTCGCCGCCTTGACCACCTCGGGCGGGGCGGTTTTGCTATCAGCCAGAGTCTTGACCATGTCGAGGCTGCCGATGGATTTAAGCGCGGCGAGTTGTTGGGCGGCGGCGGCCTGGATTTTGGGATCGGCGTCACCCAGTTGCAGCATGGCGATGGCTTCCTTGATGGAGCGCTGAACCGACACATCCGTTTCCCTGGCCAGGCGGGCCTGCAAGACGGGCAGGTTTTTAAGTTTTTTCGAATTGCCGAGCTTAAGCACGGCATTCTGGCGGGCGTCGGGATCAGAATCGGCCAGGGCGAGCGTATCCAGGGTCTGTTGAATCACGGTGCGCAGGGCGGCATCCGTGTCGGCAGAAGCCAGTTCGGTCGGGGCAAACCGCAGTTCGCGCTTTTGGGCATCCAGCAGAAACTTGCCGTCAGCAATATTGATGGCGCGGGCTTTACCATCGGCATCGGTCTGGTCTTCGAGCAGCACCGGGATTTTCGCGTCACCGGATTCGTAAAGAAAAACATTGTCGCGGGTCCAGGCCACCAGCACATCGTGAACCAGTTTGGAGCCGGTATCCCCCAGTTCGCTCACGAGCTTCTGCTGTTCAAGGCCGTCCGCGAGCACGGCACGCGACAATTTTTCGCGCACCGCCGAAGTTTCCTGGCCGCGGGCGGTTAAACAGAACAAGCCGGCGGTCAGGCAGGTGAGCAAAAAGATCAAGGCTCGCTTCATTTTTTAAAAAGGGGCGGAGGTTTTGGCCTCCGCCCCAGTCTCTGTCAATGCTGGAGGTCCGTCAGGCTGAATGGACGCAGCCCTTGGGTCAGCAAGATAGTTATTTGGAGGTCAGCTTGGCATCCAGATCTTTCAACAGGAAAGGTTCGCCATAAACCTGCGGGAAGGTTTCCAGAATCTTGAACTGGCCATTGGCCTTGGTTTCGCCGATGAACACGTCCTTGGTCACGTGATGGTTCTTCTGCATGGTGACCTTGCCACCGGGTCCGTCGAAGGTGATGTCGCCGGATTCCAGGACATCGCGCACCTTGTCCACGTCAAAGGTGCCGGCCTTTTCAACCGCGGCTTTCCAGAGATAAACGCCGTCATAGGAAAGCACCATCGGGCTGTCCATCGCGCGCTTTTCCTTCACCACGCCGGGATAGCTTTGCGTCGTGAGCCAGGCGTCCCAATTCTTCAGGAACGTTTTGTTGGCCGGCGTATTGATGGACATGAAGTAAGTCCAGCAGCCCAGTTCACCGACGAGGTCTTTCGTGGGCAGCGCGCGGAGCTCGTCCTCGGCCAGGCTGAACGAAACGACCGGGCAATCAGCCGCCGTCAGGCCGGCGGCGGCAATTTCCTTGAAGAAGGGGACGTTCGAGTCGCCGTTGATGAGGTTGATAACGCAGGCGTCGCCGCTGGCGGCGAACTGTTTGATATCCGCCACGATCTGTTGGAAGTCGGTGTAGCTGAACGGAACGTATTTGCCGGCGGAAATGACCTTGCCGGAATCGTCCTTGCGGAAGCCGCCGCCGATGTTTTCGGGCGGGATGCCGTGGAGCAACAAATATTTGTAGAGAATCAGGCAGGTGGTCTGCGGATAAACGTAGTCCGTGCCGAGCAGATAGAACTTTTTCTTGCCCTGCTTCAACAGGTAATCCACGGCCGGGGTGGCCTGCTGGTTGACCGCTTCGGCGGTGTAGAAAATGTCCTTGGACAATTCCTCGCCCTCGTATTGCACCGGGTAAAACAGCATGCCGTTGTCCTTCTCAAAGACCGGCAGGACCGATTTGCGGCTCACGGAAGTCCAGCAGCCGAACGTCACGGCCACCTTGTCTTCTTCCAGGAGTTGCTTGGCCTTTTCGGCAAACAGCGGCCAATTGGACGCGCCGTCGACGACCACCGGCTCGATGGTATAGGATTTGTCGCCCACTTTGACGCCGCCCGCGGCATTAATTTCGTCAAAGGCAAACAGCAACACGTCGCGCAGGGAGGTTTCACTGATGGCCATGGTGCCGGACAGCGAGTGCAGGACCCCGATCTTCACGGTGTCCGCCGCGCGGGCCGGGAGGGAGATCATGCCCGCCAAGGACAGGAGGGCCAGATATTTCATTAATTGTTTTTTCATATGGTCGGATGTTTTATCAAGTTGGTTTCAATTGTTTATTTGGCCGGCAGCGTTAGAAGAGATAGCTGGCGCCGCAGCCGATAATGATGCGATCCTTTTTGCCGTCCGACTGCAAACCCAAGGCATAGGACGTGTAATCATAGCGGATTTCGGGCTGGATTTTAATGTTATCCGCGGGCTTGAGATTCAGCGTCAGCGTCACGCTGCCAAGGTCGCCGCCCGAAGCCGTGGAAAAGGGCTGGGGTAGGCCGGCGCCGGGGCGAACGGCCGGTCCGAGGAAGCCCTCAGCGTCTTCCACGTAGTCGGCGCGCAGGGCGAGGTCGATCTTGGGCGTGAAGTCGTACCAGATCCAGCCACCCACGGACCAAATATCAGTGGCGGGGCCGTTGTCGGAACTGAAGTTGAAATAGTCGACCTCCCAGCCCGTGCCGAGCGCCGCGAGAACTTGATACCCGCCGATCGTTGACAGGCCGGACACGTCACTGCCGCTGGGTCCGGCGGCGCTTTCGTACCAGCCGATCAGATTGACCCACAGGTCCTTGGTGGGTTTGAAGTTGAGGCTGCCGCTGAAGGCTTTGCCGGAGTTATTGTCCACGGGGCCCTGAAAGAGTCCGTTGTCCACGCGGGTGGTTAAATTAATCTTGTCGGTAAAATTGTAAGTGGCCTGAATGCCGGCGGACGGGCCGTTGCCGGTAAACCACCACTGGAGGCCTTGGGAGAAGTTCGGGTTGGCCGCGCCGCCGTCGCCGGATTCCCAGTTCAGCAGGGAAATCATTTCACCGGCCTTGATGTCCAAACCGGTGCCGATGGGCGCGTTCAGTTCCACATAAGCCTCCCGCAAATCGTTAAAGCTGGTGTTGGCGCCCGTGCCGTTGGCGCCACCGGAATCGAGGTCGGGGGCGTCGTCGCCCAGCAGCAAAGAGGCGCGGAAAGCGGCGTCCCACTTGTCCGACGCCACGGGGGCGCTGGCGACGGTCAGCTTGAATTTGTTGAGAGAAAAGGAATTGTCCTTGGTGTTCCAGAGATAGCCGTCGTTCAACCCGTCCGACGGGCGACGGGTGTTATAGAAATACGAGCCTTGGACGTAGCCACTGATGTTGACCTGGCCCAAGGCCGAGACGACGCTTTTGCTGATATTGTTGGTGTCGCTGGGCATGAGGCCTTCCTGTTTGACGATGCCTTCCAGCGTATCGAGACGCTGCTGCAATGACTCATTTTGCTTCTCCAGAGTGGAGATTTTATCGCTGTCCATCGACTGGGCGTGGGCGGACAGGCTGGCGGTGGCGAGCACGCGCAGGCAGGCGTGGCCGGTCCGACCGAGGCCGGATTTCAATCTTGGTTTTTTTCGATCAAGGGTTTGCGGTATTGACATGGTTTTATGTTGGTTTTTTTGCTCGAGGAGC
>Ga0302320_10016868_pt1 | contig 14872 bp, 8 predicted proteins | sample Bog_T0_3_FD_202130 | JGI IMG/M metagenome (GOLD analysis project Ga0302320, IMG submission 202130) | Peat permafrost microbial communities from Stordalen Mire near Abisko, Sweden - Bog_T0_3 | ecosystem: Environmental > Terrestrial > Soil > Wetlands > Peat | place: Sweden: Abisko, Stordalen Mire...
GTACGTCGGCACGCGCGCGGTCAACCAGCCCTATGAAACGCAGGCCAACGGGTATCAGACGGTTTGCAACGGCTGCTTCGCGCCGTTCCCCTACGAGCGGCCGGCGGACCCGCGTTTCGGCGCGGTCACGCAACTGAATACGGGCGCGAACAGCCACTACAACGGGCTTCAGGTGACGGCCGAGAAGCGGATGGGACACGGCTTGGAGGTCCAGGCCAACTACACCTGGAGCCGCTGCATGGACACGGTGTCGAACGGGGGGTTCCTGGCCTTCGCCGCGGGCGCCCTGCTTTCACCGCTGCCGGGTGAGTTGGGCCGCCAATACGGCCCCTGCGATTACGACGTGCGGCACAACCTCACCGCGCAGTACGTGTACGAGTTGCCGGTCAAGTTCCGGAATCGCCTGCTGGCCGGGGCGTTCGACGGATGGCAGGTTTCCGGAACCGTGTTCTTTCACAGCGGCCTGCCATTCTCGGTCCTGAGCGCGGCGTACTCCGCCAATGGAAACGGCATCGTGCAGGGCGGCGGCCCGCAATACGCCAGCGTGGTTTCCGGCGTACCGCTCTATGAGCACAATTCCGTTCCCGGCGTCACGCAGGCGGGAACCGTACAGTGGCTCAACCCCGACGCGTTCGTCTCGACGGTCGATCCCGCCACCGGCGCCTGCAACGGCGGCGACAGCGCGAAGAACTGCCAGTTCGGCAACCTCGGCCGGAACGCGCTGCGCGGTCCCGATTTCTTCTGGAGCGACTTGTATCTGACCAAGTGGTTCCAGTTGAGGGAGCACGTGAAGCTGCGCATCGACGGCCAGTTCTTCAACGTCTTCAATCACCCGAACTTCGGCCTTCCGGTGGTGGTGAACGCGGGGATTCCCGGCAAGCCTTCCACCCAGACCGGATTCGGCGCGCTCAGCTACCCAACCTCGCCGCCGACGGGGCTCTTGGGCGTCGGACTGGGCGGCGACAGCTCGCCCCGCATGATGGCAGTTCAAGCCAGAGTGGAATTCTGATGCGCCAGAGTCGCGTTTCTGACGCGGACGCTTCTTTGACGCGGAGACGCAGAGACGCGGAGAAGAACAGGGCCTGTCTACGGCGCGACTTCCCGGCCCACGGCCAGATTGAGCTGGCTGGCGGCGGCGAGGTAAGATCCGATCAGGTTGATGTAGGACACCTGAACGGCGCGGTAGTCACGCTGGGAATCGAGAAAATCCACCAGCGAGGCCTGGCCGCGCTGGTAGGCGAAAGCCATGTCGTCGCGCACGCGGGTGGACCGTAGCAGGTAGCCCTCGGCGCCCTGGTAGGGCCGCAGCAGGTTGACGTTGCTCACCAGCAGGACGTAGGCGGAATCCACGTCGCTGAAGACCTGCGTCCGGGTGGCGTCGCGCAGGGTTTCGGCGTGTTTGATGTCGATTTCGGTGCGCGCTTTTTCGCCCTGGTTCCTATCGAAAATACGCAGCGGGATACTCATGCTAAAGCCGAAATACACGGAGATGGGGGGATTGCGGCCGAAGTCCACGCCGAACGTGGGATCGGTTGACCCGTTCGCCACGGCGAGCTGGTGGTCGGTCTGGGCCTTGGAAATGGCCTCCACGGCGGCTTTGAGGTCCGGGCGCGCTTCGAGCGCCGCGTTGTGATACTCGTCGAGGGGCTTGATTTGCTCCGAGAACGCGAACGGGCCGGTCACGTCGAAGGAATCGATAGGCGTCCGCTCGCTCAACAGCGCGAGAATGGCGATCTTGGCGCTGCGGAGATTCACCTGCGCGGTCTGGAAGTCCGACTCGTATTGCACGCGCTGCAACTCCAGGCGGTCCAGATCCACGCGCGCGATGTCGCCGGCCTGGTACTGGGCGCGGCTGATGACGATCTCGCGGTCGAAATAGGCCAGGTTCTCCGTAGCCAGCGCCAGCACGGACTTGGCTTGCAGCGTCTGGACGAAGGACTGGCGCAGACTGAAGATCATTGTCCGTTCCAGGTCCGTCTGCTGCGATTCGGCGATTTCGGTTGCCTCCCGGGCGCTATCCAGACGCAACTCGCGTTTGTTCTGGCGCTCGTGGAGATAGTCGAACGACGTCACCGGAAAGAAGTATTGCAGTGGGCGATAGGGAGTCGCCGGAAACGGATCGAACTGATCGGCGGCGATCGTCAAATTGGGGTTAGGACGCAAGTACGCCGAGACTTCCAGCGTCTTGGATTCCTGGAGCCCGAGCTGGCCGGCGTGCAGGGTGGGATTGGCCGCCTCAAACTTGTCCCGCACCTGCTGCCACGTGAGGGCGGTCTGGGCGAATGCGGAGTGAGGGAGGCAGAGTGCGAGCAGGCAGAGGGAAAGACCCGACGCGGAGACGCGGAGACGCGGAGGAAACCTTTTAACAGGGACCGGCTGTCCCGGTGCGATCTTCAGCGGTACGTGACATAAACAACTCATTGCTACCTCCGTCGGAAAAGGTCTTTCTCCGCGTCTCCGCGTCTCCGCGTCAAAAACTCAAACCTTCAGCGTGTCGCTATCCCGCGCTACCAGGGCATAGAGCACGGGGGCGAGGAATACCGACAGCAAGAGCCGCGACGCCAGGCCGCCTACGATGACGATGGCGAAGGGCCTCTGCGAATCGCTGCCGATTCCCGTGGACATGGCGGCCGGAAGCAGCCCGAAACACGCCACCAGCGCCGTCATCATGATGGGCCGCAGCCGCAGCAGGGACGCTTCAAGAGTCGCCGTGGGAATATCTTTTCCTTCCAGGCGCAGCTTGTTGATGAAGGAATACAGAATGACGCTGGTCTGCACGGCCACCCCCATGAGCGCGACGAACCCGAGCATGGACGATACGCTGAAATTGGTATGGGTGAGCCGCAACGCCAGCAGCCCGCCTACCGGCTCGGTCACCAGCACGCTCAGGAAAATGATCACGGGAAACTTGAAGTTTCCGTAGAGCGCGAACAGGATCAGAAGAATCAGAATCACCGTCAGCGGCAGAATCACTTTCATTTGCTCGCGCGACGCCAGGTATTCCTTGTACTCGCCGCCCCAGTCCAGGTGGTAACCGATGGGGATCTGGACCGCCTTGGCGACTTTCGCACGGGCTTCGCCAACGGCGCTGGCCAGATCGCGGCCTTCCACGCTGAACTGCACGCCGATGTAGCGCGAGTTGGATTCGCGATAGATGAACGACGCGCCGCTATCCACCTTGATTTCGCAGAACTGGCTCAAGGGAAGGTACTGGCCGTCCGGCGTGGCGATCAGCAGGTTCCTGATGCTGTTTTCGTCGTTGCGAAACGGCTCCTGCATGCGCACCACCAGGTCGAACTGGCGCTCACCCTGGATCACCTGGGTGGCCGCTTGTCCTCCCATGGCCGTCTCGATAAGCGTGTTGATGTCGCCCACGTTCAAACCGTAACGGGCAAGTTTTTCGCGGTCCGGAGTAATGGTGAGGCTGGGCTGGCCCAGTTCCCGCACCACCGTGATTTCGGCGATGCCGGGCGTCTTCAAGAGGATCTCCCTGACTTCGCCCGCCTTCTGCTCCAGCACGCTGAGATCGGGGCCGAAGATCTTGACCGCGAGGGCGCTCTTCAATCCGGTTTCCGCCTCGTCCACGGCATCCTCGGCGGGCTGCGTGTAGTTGAAGATGATTCCGGGAAATGCGGCCAGCTTCTTCTGGATGGCCTCGATCAGTTGGGGCTTGAGGCTGATACCGCCGGTCCAGGCCGGGTCGTTGTAAGGCTTGAGACCCACGTAAAACTCGTTATTGAAGAACCCGGTGGAATCCGTGCCGTCGTCCGGGCGCCCTAACTCGTTGGCCACCGTGGTCACTTGCGGAAAGCTCGCCAGGATGTCGCGGATCTGCGGCGAGAGTTTGGAGGCTTCCTCGAAGGAGATGGTGTACGGCGTAGTGGCGCGCACCCACAGGGCGCCTTCGTCCAGGTGCGGCATGAACTCCCCGCCGATAAAGGGAATCAGCAGGAGAGAGCTGCCGAACACGGCCAGCACCAGCAAGACCGTGACCAGGCGGTGGCCCAGGCACCAGCCGAGCATGGACCCGTAGCGGTCGCGGACCCAATCGAACACGCGGTTCTTTGGTTCGTGAACGTGTTTCCTCAAGAAGAAGGCGCACAACACCGGCAGCACGGTCAAGGCGCAAATCAGCGCGCCGAGCAGCGCGAACGACATGGTGTCCGCCATGGGCGAGAAGAGGCGCCCGGAGGGGCCCGTCAGCACGTAGATGGGCAGGTACCCCGCGATGATCACCGCGATGGCGTAGAAGATGGGCCGTTCGACGTCGTGCGCGGCGGAGCGGATCACGTCGAGCAGGTTGTACTCCCGGCCATACCGGTCCGCCAGTTCGCGGAAGATATTCTCTACCATGACCACGGAGCCATCCACGATGATTCCGAAATCGATGGCGCCGATGGAGAGTAGGTTCGCCGGAATATGCCGCCAGTCCAGGCAGATGAAGGAAAACAGCAGCGCGAACGGAATGGTTACCGCGACAATCAAAGCCGTCCTGACGCTGAACAGGAACAAGCCGAGGATGATCAGCACCAGCAGCATGCCGCGAAGCAGGTTGCGTTCGACGGTTTGCGTGGTCTCCTCGATCAAGCCCTGGCGGTCATAATACGGAACCACCTTCACGTCGGGCGGGAGGATGGTGTCGTTGAGCGTCTTGGTCATCTCCTCGACGCGCTTGAGAATGACTTGGGCCTGCTCGCCGACGCGCATCAGGATGACGCCCTCCACGGCTTCATCCTGCTTCTTGTAACCGAACTGGCCGAGCCTGGGCGCGTAGCCGATTTGCACCTGGGCCAAGTCGCTGACCTTGACCGGAATGCCGTTCTTCTCGGCCACGATGATGTTATTGATGTCCGCCATGTTGCGGACCAGGCCGAGGCCGCGGATGTAATAGAACTGCCCGCCCTGGGAATAGAAGCCGCCGCCGGCGTTGGCATTGTTGACGGAAAGCTGCTGCGAGATCTGCGGCACGGTGATGCCGTACTTGAATAGCTTGGCGGGGTCGAGGAGCACCTGATATTGCATGGTGGTGCCGCCGAAACCGGAATCGTCCGCCACGCCCTGGATGGAGCGGTAGTGGCGTTCCAGCACCCAGTCCTCGATGACTTTCAAATCCTGCGGCGACCGGTCAGGGCTTTGCAGAACGTAGCGGTAGATGAGGCCGCTGGGGCTGAAGAGAGGCGAGAGGCTGGGCGTCAGTCCCGTGGGCAATTGGGCGCCGGCCATCCTCTCAAAAGTCTGCTCGCGGACGAAGTACGGGTCGGCCCCATACTCGAAATTCATGACGATGGAAGAAAGGCCGTAGAGGGAGATGGACCGGAGCGAATCGAGACGCGGAATGCCGTTCAATTCGATCTCGATGGGGATGGTGACCAGGCGCTCCACTTCCTCGGCCGCGTGGCCGGGCCATTGCGTGATCAGCTCGACGTGCGGCGGCGAGAGATCGGGATAAGCGTCAATGGGCAGATGCTGGAAAGACCAGGCGCCCCACACCATCAGGGCAATCGCCGCGATGACGATCAGGAAGGGCTGCTTGAGCGCGAAGGAGACAAGTCGGGCGATCATACGGTTGGCTCCTTATTGGATACTGTTGGCGAACTGGATGAAGAGGCTGCCGTCGGCGAGCACGTTCTCCCCATCCCGCAGCCCGCTTAAGATGGCGATCATGCCGCCCTGCTGCTGGCCGATGGTCACGGAGCGCTGCGCGAACTTGCCCGGCTGCGCCTGCACGTAGACGATGGGCTCGTTCTTGTCGTCGCGCAGCACGGCGGAAACGGGAACGCCCAACAGGTTGCGGGACCCGCCGGCGTGGATGGTCATCTCGACGAACATGTCTTTCTTAAGAAGCCCGTCAGGATTCTGGGTGACGATGCGGACCGGCGTGGTGCGCGTTGTCGGGTCGACGAATGCCCCGACGTAAGCCAGCTTGCCGTGAAAGACCTTGCCCGAAGCCGGATTGGTCTCGTCGACGTCGGCGCCGATGTGCAGCGCGGTCAAATCCGGGTCGAAGATGTGGCCTTGCACCCAGACCGTGGAAACGTCGCTGAGCACGAAGCAGAGGGTGGACCCGGCCTGAATCAGTTGGCCTGGCGAGACCAGTTTCTGCACCACCACGCCGGCGATGGGCGCGCGGACCGCGAGTTCGGTGCTAATGGCCGTTCCCTGCTTCTCGGCCTGATCGATTCCCGCCTTGTCGATGCCGAAGACGGTCAGCGCCTGAAGGCTGTTCTGGACGTCGGTCATGGCGTCGTTGTAATCGGCCTCGCTGCTCTCCACGTCCTTGCCGGCCACGGACCCGTGGTCCAGCAGTTCCTTCATGCGGTCCACGATGCGCTTGGTGAGCACCTCGCGGTTGCGCGCCTTACGGTATGCGGAAGTGGCATTGGCAACGTCGGGGCTGGCCACGAAGAGCAGGGGATCTCCGGCCTTGACCTTGGAGCCCAGATCCACCATGATCCGCGAGATGGGGCCGTTCACCTGGGTGATGGCCTGGGTGGTGTGATCGGCATCCCAATCCACGGTGCCGGTGGTTTGGATGGCCGCGGTCCAGGTCTGGCTATGGACCGGCACGACTTGGAGGCGCGCCATCTGTTCTTGTGGAACCGCGAACAGCGCCGGTTCGGGTGGTTTGGCCTCATCGGGCGCGGCGGTGGTGGCGTTCTTCAGATTTCCACAGCCTAACTGCGAGACTCCTAGCGCCATGGCAAGAGCGGCCGGAATACACAAGCTCAAATGGGATAGCCGGCCTCGAAAGCACGACAGTTGTGTCGGCATAACGGAATGCCCCTTATTCTTAATTCCCAATTCCCAATAGCGGGAACCATCGTTCAGCGCGCGGAACCGGCGCCGAACCGTCAAAAGCCGCGATGTGGAAATTAAGCGGGCGGGGCTCGCGAGGAGCTGGTGGCGAGTTGGACGTCGCGGGCGGGCGCCAGTCCGGGACTCGGTTCCACCCAAGCTACCGCGAGAAGCGGGGCCGGGGCCGACGGCGCGGCTGCCTGCATAAGGGGCAACGGCCCGAAGTGGCACAACACGCAGCAATGTTGAGCTTCGTGGGACTCATGCGCGGCGTCCAAGGCATGGGACTGCGCGGCCACCGTGCCGCATAACAGGGCCAGAACCAACGCGCGCCGCACCACGAATTGCACAACTCTTGTCAAATCAGCACTAGTATAGCGAAATTGGGGGTCAGGGGTAGACACCATGCAACGTTTGCACATTCGGGCTTTGTATCGGGGCTCGGCTTCAGCCGTGCCGTAACGCCGTTGGGAAATAGGGGCTTCAGCCCCTGCGCCCGAACAGGGACTAAAGCCCATCGAATGAATCGCGCCCTTCGGCACGGCTGAAGCCATGCCCTGATACAAGGCGTTGCTCGCGGAGTACCCACTTTGTGTCGCGCACGGGTAGACACCCCGACGAGGTTCCTTTCATAATGGGTGGCATGCGATTACAGCGACTGGTGGTTTTTCTGTGCATGCTCGCGGGCGCCGCCCCCGCCCAGCAAGGCGACAGCGGGCAATTTCTGCCGGTTTGGGGACAACCCGGCAACTTGACCGAAATCGTCGGCCAGCTCACCCGCTACCACGACTATGGTCAATACGATTTCGAAATCCGTCAGGTTGCCGATGCCGCGCGGGACTATGCGGGCCGCCGGATCAAGGAAGCCGGCAAGGACGAAAAGCTGGCGGCGGTGTTCGACATCGACGAGACCTCTCTATCGAATTGGAAGGCCATGGCGGGCTGCGGATTCTGTACTTACACCGTCCAGGCCAAGCTGTTTCCGGACGAGCAGGATCCGGCCATTGCTCCGGTGCTGGAACTGTACAACTTCCTCAAGGCGAAGGGCGTCAAGACCTTCTTTCTGACAGGGCGGAAGGAAAGCCAGCGCGATGCGACCGCCAAGAACCTGGCGGCGGTGGGTTATTCCGGGTGGGAGGAACTGATCATGCGGCCCAACGACAATACCGAGCCCGCGAGCGTTTACAAGCCCGCGCGGAGGAAGGCGATCGCCGACAAGGGGTACGCCATCATTTTGAACGTCGGCGATCAGGCCAGCGACTTGGCCGGTTGCTGCTCAGAGCGGTCGTTCAAGCTGCCCAACCCTTTCTATCTGGTTCCATAGATTCACGCCGCCGGAACGGCTCTGGCCAGCGGAATCCGAAACTCCACGGTGGCGGCGTCCGGAGCCACCGAAAGTTCCAGGTGCGAGGATCTACCGTAGCAGATCTCCAGGCGCCGCTTGACGTTTTGCAAGCCCACGCCCGTTCCCGCGCTCTGGCTGGGCTTGCCGCTGCCGCTGTTCTCGACGGAAATCCGCAGCTCTTCTCCCTGCCGGCCGGCGGTGATGCGCAGGCGTCCGGGTTCCGTCCGCGCCGCAATTCCATGCTTGATGGCGTTTTCCACCAGAGGTTGTATGGAGAGCACCGGGATGGGAACCTGCTCGATGTCCGGATCGATCCGGATTTCAAGCTGAAGGCGGATGCCCAGCCGGGCCTGCTCCACCTCCAGGTAGGCGCGGACAATCTCCATCTCCTCGGCCAGCGGCACGAAAGTCTTGTCGGATTGCAGAAAGTAGCGGAAGATCTCCGCGAGGTTGACGACCATGCGGCGAGCCACGGATGCATCGCGCGGGATGGAACCGTAGAGCGTGTTCAAGGCGTTGAAGAGAAAGTGCGGGTTGATCTGCGCTTGCAAGGCTCGCAATTCGGCCTGGCTCACCAGGCGGTTCATCTCCTGCTGGCGCAGGGATTCCACCTTCGCTGCAATCTCCGCCGCGGCCCTGCCCAGCGCCTCGAGATCTTCGCCCAGGTAACGCTGCCCGCCTTGGCGGCGGCCGAGGACAATCAGCTTGGAGTCTTCCTGACCCAACCGGATGGGAACCACCGCCTCCGCCCAGCTCCATTTTTTCGGGACGCCGGTGGCGGGGATCATGCTGGCCGGAACCGGGGCGTGGAGGCTCGCCGCGGCCGGCGCTTCGCTCTGGGCGATCACGGCATAATCGCCGGTCCTCACGGCGGCGGCCAGGATGGAGGCCGCCCACTCCAGATAGCCATCTTCGCCGTCGAATGACGGCCCAGCCTTCAGCCGGTCCGCGGCCTCGGACAGGCTGCCTTGCCGGAAAACGGCGTGCGTGAGCCAGGACTGAGCCCAGTTTCGCAGCCACGCGAAGAACACCAGGAACAGGCACACGCTGATCAGCAGCAAGGCTTCCGGCAGCGGCGCGGGCGCGGCGCGTTCCACCAGCACCAGGCGAAAGGCCGCTTCGATGACGAACCAAGTCAGCACGGCCGCCAGCAGGGCGTTCGCCAGGAAGCGCACGAACGCGTCGAGCAAAATGAACCGGTAGTCCTGCAGGAGAACAAACAGGGCGAGCGGAATGCCGGCGTGATGGATGAATAGCTCGCTGGACCACGCCTGGTTGGCGTGCCCCGCTCCGAAGTGAAGAAACGACATGGCGAACAGCGCGAGGCACATGGACGCCACGATGCGGCCCGAATCGCGCCGGGCATGGCCGCGAAAGGCGCTGTGCCCCACCGCCGTCGCCGTCAGCGCCAGGAACCCCACCGTGATCAACAGCAGGGCATCACGGTGCAGCGAGGCGCCGCCGCCGCGCACCTCCCAAAAGTGCATTCCCACGGCGACCGCGCTGAGCAGATAGCCGGCCGCCACCAGCGCGGGCTGGGTGTCTTTGAGCGCCAACTGCAAGAGCACGGCCGGCAGCAGGCTCAAAACGGAAAAGCTGACCGCAATCACCAGGGCGCCGGCGACGGCGGGCATGCCGGGCCAGGAAAGTACCAGCAGCGAGCCCAGGTTCCAAACCAGCGCCAGAATCGCCGCCAGCGCCGGCAGATACCGGCCGCGTGCGCCGGACCATCCGCGCCCGCTGAATAGGAGAACCAGAAAAATGGCGAAGATCAGCGTTCCGCCCGCGTGCCCGAGGACGTTAATTAAGAGCGGCGTGCCAGTCTCGGCCATGGCTGAAGATTATTGTGCGGTCTTTCGAGGTCCGATTGCAAAGCCTCCGGCGCCGGAGGTGCGCCCGCTCGCTGCTCGATCCCCGCCGCTCGTGAGAAAACCGTTCGGCGATTCCGATCTCCCAACCATACTTGTGGTCTGTCATGGCCCGCAAGAAGCAAGGATTGGAGCGCCTGAGCCGTGACGCGGCGGTCAAGGTCGGCCTGTGCGCCGCGTTCATCGTGGTGGTGTGTTTCGCGCTGCTGCGTTCTCCCGAAGCCGAACCTTTCTATACCACGCTTCCGGATGTGGACCTGACCGGCCTCCCTCCCGCGAGGCTGCAACCCCTGCTTGATCGGTTGAACCTGCAACGCTGCTCGTGCGCTTGCGGCCGCAGCGTGGCCAGTTGCCGCAACAACCATCGCTCCTGCAAGAATAGCCTCATCGCCGCCCGGGACGCCGTGGCCGAGGCAAAGAGGGAGTAGGCTCACCATTGCAGCATCTGCCGCACATTGTGAGCCTGCCGCTTGCTCACCGTGAATTCCTGGCCGTTGCTCAGCGTCAGCAGCCAACGCTGGCTGCTCAGCGGCGACATCCTCCTTACGTGATTCACGTTGACCAGCGCATTTCTGTGGATGCGCTGAAAGACCGTCCCGCGCAGGCGGCTATCGATGTGGCTGAGCGCCTGGGTGGCCAGGTAGCGCTGCTTCGCGGTGACGATCCAGACCAGCTCGCGCTCGGCCTGAAACGCCAGCACATCGTCGATATTCAGCAGGAAGTACTCCTCGCCGGCGCGGCCAACCACCTTGCGCGCCCTCGCCGCTTCGCTCAGCCGCCCCAGGGACTCGGCGGCGTCCCGCGGTCTGCCGTGCAGCGCCCGCGCGCGGTCCAGAGCCTTCTCCAGGCGCTCCTGACTGACGGGTTTCAGCAGATAGTCCAGCGCGCCGGCTTCGAACGCGCGGATCGCGTGCTGGTCGTAGGCCGTCACGATGATCACGATGGGCATCGCGCCTTCGGGCAGCTTTTGGATCACGTCGAAACCGCCGAGCCCCGGCATCTGCAAGTCGAGCAGCACAAGGTCGGGCGCAAGTTGGCCGATCTTGGCGAGCGCCTCCTCGCCGTTCTCCGCCTCTCCGACTACGTCGATGTCGCCGAAGAAACCGAGCTCGTCGCGCAGAATCCGACGGGCGATGGGTTCGTCGTCGACGATCAGGGTCCGGATTGCCGGAGAAGGCATCATCAAATGAGTTAGCTCGAAAACGGGGCGCGCCGCACGAAAACTTCACCGGCGGGATAGATTCCGCCGCCACCGGGCGATAAATCGCCGCGGGCGGATATCGTCTCCCCGGGGTGGGGCAGGCGCTTCCGCCTGCCTCTTTCGATTATCTCCCCGGCGGACGGGCCAGCGCCCCGCCGTCCGCTCATCGGCGATTCCAACCCGCCCACGCCATCCATCTGCCCGCTAGTAAGAATGAGTTAAGCGCGCGGCGCCGCCGCCCGGATACTCGGAGTTATGAGGAAATCTTTCGCGCTGGGTGTTGTGTGCCTCCTATGGCTAGGCTTGGCGGGCCGGTTACAGGGGCAGTCGGCCGGCGGAACGGTGAAGGGAACCGTGCTCGATCCGTCCGGCGCGGCGGTCGCGGGAGCCGCAGTGACCATTTCGAATCCCGTCTCCCAATACAATCGCGCCACCGCGACCGATGCCCAGGGAACCTTCGAGTTCGACAATCTTCCCCCGAACAACTACCACGCCGCGGTCAAGGCGCCTGGGTTTCAAAACGCCGAGCAGGATCTGAACGTGCGCTCGGCGGTGCCGCTCGAAGTGAAATTCACCCTGAAACTCGGCGAATCCACTACCGAAGTGACGGTGAGCGAGGCCGCGGATCTTGTGGCAACCACTTCCTCGACTCATACGGATGTGGACCGCGCGCTCTTCGACAAGCTTCCTCTCGAAAGCGAATCTTCCTCGCTCAGTTCCCTGGTGACGCTCGCCACGCCGGGAATCGCCGCGGATTCGAACGGACTCTTTCACGGCCTCGGCGACCATGCATCGAACTCATTCTCCGTCGACGGCCAGCAGATTACCGACCAGCAGAGCAAGGTCTTCTCGAATCAGATTCCGACCGAGTCGGTGCAGTCCATGGAGGTAATTGAGGGGGCGCCGCCGGCCGAATATGGCGACAAGACCAGCGTGGTGATTGTAGTGACCACGCGCTCCGGCCTGGGCATCACCCAACCGCACGGGGACGCAACCGTCAGCTACGGCAGCTTCGGTTCTTCGAACGCCGGATTCAACCTCGCTTACGGCGGCGGCGCGTGGGGCAACTTCATCTCCGTGAACGGCATGAACACGGGCCGGTTCCTGGATGGGCCGGAGTTCCAGGTCACGCACGACCATGGCAATCAGCAGAATCTATTCGACCGCGCCGATTTCAAGCTCTCCCAGAAGGACACCATCAGCCTGAACCTCGGCTTCACGCGGTCCTGGTTCCAGACGCCCAATTCCTACGACGCTCAAAATGCCACGGCGTGGACGGGACTGGTGGCGAATAACGCGGGCCTCGGCCCCAATGGCCTGATGGTGGGCTCCGAAGATCAGCGCTCGAAAATCGGAACTTATAACATCGCGCCTACCTGGATGCGGCTGCTCAATAACGCCACGGTGCTGACCGTCGGCGGGTCCGTTCGGCGTGACCAATACAACTATTACCCGAGCCGCAATCCTTTCGCCGACCTCACACCCGACTTGCAACGCCAGACCATCGGCCAGGACCGCAGCCTGATGAACGCGGCCGTCCATGCCGATATCGCGTACGCCAAGGGCGTCCACGATTTCAAAGCCGGAATCCATTACGGGCAGACCTTTCTCACCGAGAGCGACAGTCTGGGCATTGTCGATCCTAGTTTCAATGCCGTCTGCCTGAACCCCGATGGGAGCTTCAACCTATCTCCCTCTCTGACCAGTCCGCAACAATGTACGGGGCAAATGCAGCCGAATCCCGGGTTTGTGCCGCTACTCGGCTGTTACGACCTGACCAGGACTGCGCCGCTGCCCGCTTCCGACGGGTGCCCGAAATCGACCAGCGGCCTCTACACCTTTTACGGCCACACGGACGTTAAGCAGTTGGCCCTGTTCGTCCAGGACGCCATCACGGAGAAGAACTGGACGTTCAACCTGGGGCTGCGCGGCGAGACTTACAACGGCCTCACCAAGGCCAGTTCTCTACAGCCTCGCCTTGGCGTGGCCTACAACATCAAACCGTCCAATACAGTGCTGAGGCTCTCGTATGCCCACTCGCTGGAAACGCCGTTCAACGAAAACCTGGTTTTGTCCAGCGCCGGATGCGAGGACGCCGCAATCAATGCGCTCATGTCGGCCACTCAGGGCTATCCTTGCCTGACGGCGCCTTTGAAGCCCGGCACGCGCAATGAGTTTCACGCCGGTCTTCAACAGGCTTTTGGCAAGTACGTGGTGGTGGATGGCGAGTACATCTGGAAGTATACGAGCGGCGCGGCCTACGATTTCAGCGTGCTCGGCAATACGCCAATTACGTTCCCCATCGAATGGAGCAAGTCCAAGATCCCCGGCTACGCGGTGCGCGTGAGCGTGCCGAACTTCCACGGCCTTTCGGCATTCATGGTTTTCTCTCACGTGACGGCGCGCTTCTTCACGCCGCAGGTCAGCGGGATCGGCGCCACTCCGGGCGGCGCCTCGGTATTCCGCATCGACCACGACGAGAATTTCAACGAAACCACGCACGTGCAATATCAGCCCTTCAAGAAAGGCCCGTGGGTCAGCGTCAACTGGCGCTACGATAGCGGCCTGGTGGCCGGCGCCGTGCCGTGCGCGGGAGGGGATTGCGCCAACGGACCGAACGGGACCGATAGCACGGTGGACGTCTCCAACCTGACGCCCGGCCAGCAGTACGAGGCGGGGCTATACTGCGGAAGCACGCATGCGACGCAGACCACCCCGATCAGTTCGACCGGTCTGTGCCCGGCCTCGCAGTACGGTTCCACTTACCTCACGATCCCGCCGGCAGGGACCGAAAACGCCGACCGCAACCCGCCCCGCGTCGCGCCGCGAAGCCTATTCGACCTCGCGGTGGGACACGACAACATTTTCAACAGCGATAAGTACAAGTGGAGCGCGCGGGTAACCGTGGTCAACCTGGCGAATAAGGAAGCGCTCTACAATTTTCTTTCGACCTTCAGCGGAACGCATTATGTGACTCCGCGAACGATCACCGCGACGATCGGCCTGCACTTCTGAAGCGCTGGCTTATGCCCCTTCCCTGAGGAAGGCGACCAACTCGCGATTCACTTCGTCGGCATGGGTCCAGGTGATGCAGTGCGGACCATCTTTGATCACCAATAGACGTGCGCCCCCAATCAGTTTGGCGGTTCGCAAACCCGAGGCTTCGATAGGTACAATCCTGTCGGCATTCCCCTGGATGACCAACGTGGGAACGTCCACGCGAGTCAGGTCCCTGCGAAAGTCCTCGTGCCAAGCCGGCACGGAGGCAAGACAGGCCGCGGCGGAGGCTTCGGCCGCCACGTTCCAGCTCGCTTGAACGGCCTGCTCGCTGACGCGCTTCCCCATCAGCAGGTCCGTATTGTAGAAGTTCTTGAAAAACTCGCCGAAGAACGCATACCTGTCCGCGGCGACGGCCTTCTCAATCCCCTTGAATACGCTACCCTCCACGCCTTCGGGATTATCGGGCGTCTTCAACAGGAAGGGTGGGACGCCGGAGATGAAGACCGCCTTGCTCACGCCCTTCGATCCGTATTTCCAGAAGTAGCGCGCCACCTCGCCGCCGCCCATGGAAAAACCGGCCAGCGCGAAATCATGCAGGCCGAGCTGCGTCACAATCTTGCGCAGGTCGTCGGCGAAGGTGTCGTAATCGTAGCCGTTTGACGG
>Ga0302320_10016870_pt1 | contig 14871 bp, 17 predicted proteins | sample Bog_T0_3_FD_202130 | JGI IMG/M metagenome (GOLD analysis project Ga0302320, IMG submission 202130) | Peat permafrost microbial communities from Stordalen Mire near Abisko, Sweden - Bog_T0_3 | ecosystem: Environmental > Terrestrial > Soil > Wetlands > Peat | place: Sweden: Abisko, Stordalen Mire...
ACCTGCACACCCTGCTCGCCGTGCTGGCTGAGCGCCATCATCTCCGTTCCGCCCGCGACGTCTCGGATGGCGGTATCGCTGTCGCTCTGGCCCAGGCAGCCTTCCCGCTCGGCATCGGCGCAATCGTCGAGCAGGAGCAGTCGCTCATGGCTCACCCGCTCTTCGGCCTCTTCGCGGAGCCGGCCTCCACCATGCTCGTCTCCGCTTACACCACGCAGCTCGAAGACGTTGAAGAGCTGGCCGATCAGTACGGCTACTTCGTTGCCCGCATCGGCACAACCGGAGGCGACCGCCTGGAGATCAACGTCTACAAGCAACCCATGATTTCAGCCTCCCTTGAGAGCCTCCGCAAGCCCTGGGCCGCCGCCCTTGAAGCCACCCTCCACGACGAGGTGACCGCATGACCCGGCGGCTCTTTCAGGGAGTTGCTGGTGTGGCCGATGAAAGCGGGCAACTGACCACTGACCACTGTCCACTGTCCACTGTCGCCGAAGGCGACACGCTCCACGAGGAGTGCGGCGTCGTCGCCATCCATGGCCACCCAGACGCAGCCCGCCAGGCCTACCTCGGTCTCTACGCCCTCCAGCATCGCGGCCAGGAGTCCGCTGGCATTGCCACCGCCGACGGGGCACACCTGGCCAACATCAAGGGCATGGGCCTGGTCAGCGAAATCTTCACCGACGACGTCCTGCAAAAGCTTCCCGGCTTCATGGCCATCGGCCACACTCGCTACTCCACCACCGGCGACTCGGCCCTGCTCAACGCCCAGCCCATCCGCGTTGACTCCGTCAAGGGCCTCATCGCCATCGCCCACAACGGCAACCTCGTCAACCTGGGCAATGTCCGCGCCCGCCTTGAGCGCGATGGCGCTTACTTCCAGACCACGTCCGACTCCGAGATCATCGTCCAGCTCATCGCCCACTCCCGCGCCGGGACGCTTGTCGATGCCATCGCCGACTCGCTCCGCCAGGTCGAGGGCGCATTCTCCATCGTCATGATGACCCGCGACCGCATCTTCGCCGCGCGCGACCCCCGCGGCTTCCGCCCGCTCTCCATGGGCCGCATCCGCAACGCCAACGGTCCAGACACCATCGTCTTTGCCTCCGAGACCTGCGCCTTTGACCTCCTGCGCGCCGAGTACGAACGCGACGTGCTCCCCGGCGAACTGGTCATGGTCACCCAGGACGGCGTCACCAGCCGCCAATACGCCAACGGCGTCAAGCAGTCCAGTTGCATCTTTGAGCATGTTTACTTCGCCCGCCCAGACAGCCGCATCTTCGGCCGCTGGGTGCAGGAAAGCCGCGACCAGATGGGCCGCCAGCTTGCCCGCGAGTCCGGCGTCCCCGCCGATCTGGTCGTCCCCGTGCCCGACTCCGGCGTGACGGCGGCCCTCGGCTACGCCGAGCAGAGCGGCATCCGATTCCGCCTCGGCCTCATCCGCAACCACTATGTCGGCCGCACCTTCATCGAGCCCGAGCAGCGCGTCCGCGACTTCGGCGTCCGCCTCAAGCTCAACCCCGTCCGCAACCTCCTCGAAGGCAAGCGCGTCATCCTTATCGACGACTCCATCATCCGCGGGACGACAAGCCGGAAGATTGTGCGCATGGTCCGCGGCGCAGGCGCAAAAGAGGTCCACCTCCGCATCAGTTGCCCGCCCACCGTCTCCCCCTGCTTCTATGGCGTAGACACCCCCAGCAAGCGCGACCTCATCGCCGCCAATAAATCCATAGAAGAGATCCGCCAGTTCATCGAGGCAGACTCACTCGCCTACTTATCCCTCGAAGGCCTCCTCAAGTCCTGCGACGGCAGCGAACACAACGGCTACTGCACCGCCTGCTACACCGGCAACTACCCCACCGAGTGGGTGGATGTGGATGACATCCTGCCTGCGGCAGTGAGTCTGTAGCGCCTGCGAGTGAGATGGGAACTCTAGGGAACCTCTGATTAAGTCGATGTTTTGAAAGGGCACGACTTCAGTCGTGCCGAAAGTGCCGCAAAATCAACGAGGGCTTTTCATGCTGCGGAAAAACTCATCTGGGCGGTAGGCCGGGGATTTATCCCCGGCATAAAGCCAATAAAATCAATGTGGGCTTCAGCCCCTGAGGTATCTTTTTCAGGCTTTCCTGGCGAAATCTGGACTTTTTCCGCAGCCTGTTCAGCCCCTGAGGCAAGGTTCGCATGGAACGAATCTTGTTCAGAGACTCCCTGGTGATTCAGTCTCGCGCCCCGGAGAAGCAGAAGAGATCACGTTGACATCCATGCGGCATTGCCGCACAATAACACTGTGAGCATTTCCATGCTGACGATCGTCGAAACCAGCGCCTTTGCCCGCAGGGCGGAGAAACTGCTTTCTGCCGATGAGCATGCGGAGTCGGTTTTCTTCCTTGCGCTCCACCCGGAGTCAGGTGATGAGATCCCTGGCACGGGCGGCGTACGCAAGGTCAGATTCGCGGCAAGAGGCAAAGGAGAATCCGGCGGAGTGCGGGTGATTTACTACTTCTTCGATGACAATAACCCTCTCTACGCACTCTTCCTCTACGGAAAGAACGAGCAGGCAAATCTGATACCGGAACAAAAGAGACAGGTTGCAGCGTTTGCTGCCACGCTGAAAGCGGCGGCCAAGGTACGGAGGATCAAATCATGAAACGCAAAGACGTCGCCGACGAACTTGTCGAAGCCATGCGAGAGGCTGCCGAAATTGCCGAGGGCAACGCGGAGCCGGCGGCAGTGCATCATGTTCCGCTCCTGCTCGACGTGGACGCGCGAGCCGTCCGCGCTGCCACCGGGCTCAGCCGCGCCGAATTCGCCCGCCGCTTCGCCCTCGACCCCCGCGCCCTTCAGGACTGGGAACAAGGCCGCCGCCGTCCCGACCGCGCGGCACGTGCCTACCTGACCGTGATCGCCCGCCACCCCGATGCCGTCGTAGAAGCTTTATCGAGCTGACTACCCCTTCCACGGATCAACCACCCTCACCGCAATATCCGCCACATCCCCCGTATTTCGCGTAACCAGCGTCAGGCCGTGCGCCACCGCCGTCGCGGCCAGCAGGGTATCCACCACCGGTCTGGGCCGCTCGGCAGACCAGTCTCCCCAGAGCCGCGCCGTCGCCGCGTCAATGCCCACAATGCGGTCGGCAAAGCTCAACTCCAAGCCCTCCACCCAGCCCGCAAGCCGCGCTGCCGCATCAGGGTCGGTGCGCCGCTTCAGCGCCACTCCCTTCCGCAACTCCCCAAGCGTCAGCACGCTGATGTAGAGCGCCGAAGGCTCCGCCGCAGCTAGAAACGCCATCACCCGCGCGTCGGCCTGCCGCTTGCGCGTCTCGCTCAGTACATTGGTGTCCAGCAGATACTCCACACGCCCGCTCACAGGCTGATCTCCCGCCCCGTGTCGCGGTCGCGCTCAACCTCAAAGCTCTCCACCTTCGGTCCGCCCAGCAGGTAGGCCTTCAGGTCCGGCTTGTGTGCGGTCAGGGCACGGTAGTCCCCAATCGACAGCACCACAGCCCGCTCCGCGCCGTGCCGCGTAATGATCTGCGGCCCTTTGCTGTAGGCCTCCTCGATCACCTCGCTCAGCCGCGTCTTCGCCTCCTGCACCTGCCAAAGAGCCATACCGTTTACCTCTTTATCAACTATAAATATAGTCGTTCTAGTCTGAGTTTTCAACGAACTGGAATTCAAACCCGCTTTCCCTGGCCGTCCCGCCAAGCCGATCGCCAGTTTTCCACTTTCTGCGGCTTTATCCTGCCTTTTTTCAGGGGACACAACCGGCCTACACTTTGAGAGATATGGCCACCATCCCCAATCAAAACTTCGACACCCTGCTCCCGGCGAATACCGACGCGGAAAAGACCATCCTCGGCGCCATCCTGCTGGACAATGCCGCCCACGCGGAGGCTGCCGAAAAGATCGAGGCCGACGATTTCTCCCTCGACTCCCACCGCCGCATCTTCCAGAGAATGAGCGAGTTGATGGATGCGCAGCGGGCCGTGGACATCGTCACTCTGGCCAACGAGCTGGCCCGCTTCAAGGAGATTGAGGCCGTCGGCGGCGTGGCTTACCTGGCCTCGCTCACTGAGGGTCTGCCCCGCCGCCCGGTCATCGAAGAGTACATCCGCATCGTCAAAGACCGCAGCATGTTGCGCCGCCTCATGGCCATCTGCTCCCAGGCTATCTACCAGGCCACTGACCAGAGCGAGTCGGCCATTGCCGTCATCGACAAAACCGAAGGCATGCTCCTCGAAGTCAGCCAGAAGGGCCTCTCCGCTGGCTTCCAGTCCCTCGACCAGATCGTCGCCAACTCCTTCGGCACCATCGACAACCTCTACAAACAGAGCCGTGAGGTTACCGGCCTGGCCACCGACTTCACTGACTTTGACCGCATGACCAGCGGCCTGCAAAAAGACGAGCTCATCATCATTGCCGCCCGCCCCTCCATGGGCAAGACAGCCCTCGCCATCAACATCGCCCAGAACGCCGCCGTCAACCACAACGCCATCGTGGCCGTCTTCAGCCTGGAAATGAGCAAGGAGTCGCTCCTTCGCCGTATGTTGGCATCTCAGGCCTGGGTGGACCAGCAACTGCTCCAGAAGGGCATGATCAATCGCGAAGACCACGCCAAGTTGCAAAGCGCCCTCGGCCAGCTCGTCGAGTCCCGCTTGTTCATCGACGACACCCCCGGCATCTCCCTCGCCGAGATGCGCGCCAAGGCCCGTCGCCTCAAGCACACCCAGGGCGGCCTCGACCTCGTCGTCGTCGATTACCTCCAGCTCATGTCGGCCACCGTCCCCTCCTCCGGCAAGAAGAACTACGAGAACCGCACCCAGGAGGTCTCCGCCATCTCCCGCGGCCTCAAGACCCTGGCCAAGGAACTGCACGTGCCCGTCGTGGCCCTCTCCCAGCTCTCCCGCGCCAGCGAGCGCCGCGGTGAAGACAAGCGCCCCATGCTCAGCGACCTCCGCGAGTCCGGCTCCATCGAGCAGGATGCCGACGTCGTCGCCTTCATCCACCGCGAGTCTTACTACAACCGCACCGAAGAGCTCTCGGAAGCCGACAAGGCCAAGTCCGAGATCATCATCGCCAAACAGCGCAACGGCCCCACTGACACCGTCCACCTCAACTTCATCGCCAAGTTCACCCGCTTCGACAACCCCGAAATCCGCCACGACGTCTAGCGTTCAGTCGACGCAGTTCCAGCGCGGGCCATGCTCTGGGACGCAGCGAGGCGCACTGTTTCGGAGTGGTCGCTTAGGTCTTATGATCGAGCCCCGTATCCAGCGAGGGCTCTTCCTGCGCTCCGGTCCGGTCTGAGAAAACAGGAATTCCACTGATAAGGCCCTGATAGTTTGTGAGGCGTTTGCCGAGGATGACCACGCCCTTGTCCGTGATCTCATACTCGCGAATATCCTTGGCATGATTTCCGCCGCGCATCTTGATCACCACCATGATCTTGCGAAGCTGGCCATCGATGGACACGTACCGCAGCCGGACGATGTCGTCGGTGAGGAAAGAAATGGAGTAGGTACTGAACGGGAACTCAGTGAAAGACTCATCCACCTCAACCGTGCTGAGGATCGTGACCCCGATTCCCGTCAAAGCGAAGATCATGCGGTAGAGGGATTCGCGGAAGTCGGCGCGGAAGCCGGGTGACAGAGCCATCTCGAAGCCGGCCAGTGAATCGATGACCAGGCGCTTGGCGCCAATCTTCTGCACTGCGTCCAGAATCGAGTGCATGGTCTCGTCCACGGAGAGATCCAGGGGACGCAGATAGAGGATTTTGAGTTTCCCGTCCTTCTGCGGCGTTTCCAGATCCAACCCCAAGCTAGTGGCCCGTTCCGCGTAGGCCTGCGGGCGCTCTTCAAAGACGGCCACAATTCCCGGCTCTCCCTGGCGAATGCCTTCCGCAATGAATTGGGTTGCCAGGACGGATTTCCCGGTACCCGACGATCCTGCTACGAGAACGCTATCGCCTTCGCGAACGCCCCCGCCCAGCATCTTGTCCAACTCCGGAATCCCGAAGGTTAGGCGCCGATGGCTGGGCGGATTCTTTGCGCGTCCGGTCAACCCAAAGGTGCGCGAGAAGGCTTGGACACCGGCATCGGTGATGCGGAATGTGTGCAGCCCCGGCACGGAATCCTGACCGCGCAGCTTGACGATCTGCAACTTGCGCACGATGGAATTTCGCTCCGCCGACTGGCGAAGCCAGAACAGACCATCGGCGACGGTGAAAATGGGATTGTCGCGCAGCTCCTCCTCCGCATATTCACCGATCAGGAAAGTCGTAGCCTGCCAACTGGCCAGAAACAAAGCCAGCCGTTGAATGAACGACTGCAGGTCCATGCTGCTCTCAGGCTTCCGGACCATGGTGCGGAAGGAGTCAACAACCACAACGGCGGGGCTGGCTTTCTCCACTTCCTTGGTAATCTGCTCCAACACCGCGCCCAGATCTTTCTCAAGGACAACCTGGCTCAGGTTGATGAAGCGAATCGAGCCGGGAAGCATCGCCGGATCGAAGAATGTGTACTGCTGCTGGTAGCGCAGCATTTTGATCGTTGATTCGCCCAGAACCGTGAAATAAAGCGCAGGACGCTCAGGGGTGGCATTCGCAAACACAAACTGGTGTGCCAGCGTCGTCTTCCCGCTGCCGGGCGCGCCCGCGATGATGTTGAAAGAAAACTCCGGGAGACCGCCGCCCACAATCTCGTCGAGGCCTGGAACTCCGGTGGGTAGTTTGTTGATCTTGACTTTGTCCTGCGTGCTCACGCTTTTCTCCCGTTTTCGGAATTGCGATCGTCGAAAGCTGCGCCTGGCCACGTAACCCGTAGCAGGCTTAACGTTAATGCTTCGCCAAGAAACATCAGCAGCAAGCCGAGTAAGCGAGAGATGAGAACGATCCCTCCCTCGCCAGCCGGAAACTCGCCGCTCAGACCGCTGTCCATGTCGCCCTGAGGTTCAAACTCGCCCAGCCCCTGTAAAGATCCATCCGCTGCGACCTGCGCCGCCCAGAGACCGGGAGCTTCCGACTTGGCTTGCGTCAAAGCGCGGAAAGCGATTAGCTCGAAAGCCGCTACTCCAGCAATTGCACTCAGGCTCTGGCGCAGCTTCTCATAGACACGAAGGGTCGCGAACTCCATTGGCTCGGAGGTCTTGCTCTCAACGGCTTCATAAGTAAGAAGACGCTGGGCTAAATCTCGCATTCCTGGGGCAGCAGTCATGTTCAACCTTGCATCGTTCAACCTTGCATCGTTCAACCTTGCATCGTTCAAGCTAGCAGATTCCTATTGCCGCTCTCCACTTCGTAGCGGGATCGGCGCGCCGGTTTTGTCCCTCGAGGTCGAGATCTTCCACATACCCGGCAACTCCGGATGATTCACCGGCCCAACTCAATTCATGTAACGATTCGTTTGCAGGTTGGGCGCCTCCTCTTGCGGGCCGCCGGCCTTGCTTCGGATCAGCGTAAAAATGTCCAGCACCGTGGCAATGCTGCGAATGTTTCCCGCGGCGCTCACGAGCCCATCTTCCATGCCTGGATGTTTGTCGGCCAGAATCTCGATGCGATCGCTCACATGCCGCAGTTGGTTGATTTCCAGCAGAAGATCCTCAAAAGCCGCCGCCATCACCGGTCCATCCGCCGCCGAGACAATCGTGCCCGATGCGTCGTTGGCCGCCTTTGGACTGACGTCGACTTGGAGGCGTAAATCTTCGATCAAACGCGTAGTGGTTTCCTCGCCCAGGAAGGTAAGAAACAGCCCGAGCAATTGCGCAATCAGAATGACTCCTGCCTCGCCATCCTCATTCGCATCCGTCTGAAATTCCACTTCGGCAAGACCGCGCAGGACTCCATTCGCCGTGACCTCTACGGCGTTGAGCCGCGAAGATTCCGCCCTGGCCAGAGCCAAGGCACGAGAAGCGAGAGCCTGGAAGCCGTCAACTCCCACAGGTGCGCCGAGTTGCCGGCGCAGCCTCTCGTAGACACGTAATGTTGCAGGTTCGCTATGCAGGGAGGCTGGAGTTACATCGGCCTCGCGAGCAATCAGGCTGCGGGCCAGATCCCGCGACTTTTGTGGAGGATGCATTGATTCCATTCTCTCTTGAAACAGCGCGCCTCCCCTTCAAGGTGTGGCGTCTGCCGCAATCATACGCTCCTGCCGGTTGCTTCGGCAGCAAGATCCCCGGCTCGCTTCATCCGACTCGAGTCCGGCGTTACACAATCCAAATTGTTTGAAGAATCTCCGGAAAAGCGAGCATAATTGAACAGCGCGTCCCCGCCCGTGCGGTGCTATACATGGACTGAAGTGTGCAGCTGCCACTCCAAGATCCTGCTCGCTTTCGATCCTTTCTTTTGTGCATCGCTCACCGGCTCTGTTGACCGTATGGCGGCACGGTCGAGCGTCCCTTCAGTGGCCATCCTGCAAGGGCCGCAATCGGAAGGAGGTCCTTCAATGGTTCAACTCGAAATGCCCGGATTCGATGTTGCATCCTTTCTGGCGAACGCTGGCCTGGGGCGAAGAATCGTCCAGGTGGCGCCAAAGGACATTTTCTTTAACCAGGGAGATCCCGCCGACTCGGTTTTCTATCTTCAGAGAGGCCGTGCAAAAGTCACGGTTGTCTCCGCCACTGGGAAAGAAGCTACCATCGCACTGGTCTCTACAGGTGAGTTTGTCGGAGAAGGGGCGCTTGCGGCTGTGGGGGGACTGCGTCTGGCCACAGCCACTGCCATTACCGCATGTACCGCTCTGAGAATCAGCCGGGCAGAGATGATCCAGGTAATGCACGAGGAGCACAGTCTCTCCGACCTCTTCTTGAAGTTTCTGCTCGAGCGCAGCATGCGCATGCAGGCCGACCTTGTGGATCAACTCTTCAACTCCAGTGAAAAGCGCCTGGCAAGAATTCTGCTGTTGATGGCCCAGTTTGGCCAGCCGGTTGACCACCCCCACGACGATGACCTGTCGCGAGGGACCTTGGGTGAACCCGGACAGTACATCCCCAAGATCTCGCAAGAGACCCTGGCGGAGATGATCGGCACCACCCGCTCCCGCGTCAGCTTCTTCATGAATCGATTTCGCACCCTTGGTTTTATTGAATACAACGGGCGCATCAAGGTTCACAAGTCGCTGCTCAAGGTCGTCCTGCACGATCAATCCATCGAAGACGCCCCCGAGAGACCGGTAGATTCGTCCAGTCGACAACGTCCCTCCAATGCGGCCATGAGCATGGAGTGAGCCGGGCGCCCCACCCTTGCCGCGTTCGACCTGGCAAATGTGGGAGAGACCGATCTGCGCCCCCGCTAACGGGATGGCGGTTCCCCAAGAGCTGTACACCGAAAGCGCAATGCCAGGTAGCTTCCCTCCGGGGTCCCCGGCGGCAGGTTTTCGTCGCCAGGATGGAGGCAAAGCCGCCCCTGCACAGAAATCGCCAGCATGCGTAGATTGGAGAACCGCCCTAGGGCCCCTACAACTCATTCAAAATCAATGCAATCCTCCCCGCAATCAAATCCGCGGGCGACTCCCCCGGCCCCACCTCGATCAAATCCACCGGAAACGCGATGTTGTGCGGCCGCAGCACCAGCCTGTTGGCAAGAAAGTCAACATACCGCAGCGTCATGTGCGCCCCTTGCCGCACTCCGTACAGGTTCGGCCGGTTCGGCCGGTAGGGCATTAGCGAGTTGTAGTGCCGGTCCACCAGCGCCAGCGCCTCGGGTAGCACCAGCGGCTCCATCGGCAGGGCGTCCGCGGCCGGAACGCGCACCGCCACAAACCGCTCCCAAGGCCGTCGCGCGCTCGAAACCCGCGCACGCATGTTTTGCAGCACCCCCGCCGGCAGGTGCAGCATCGATTGCGCCGCCGACGGCCGGATGTGCGGCTCAAACAGCGCCGTAGCGTGCGACACAACCGGCACCGTGCTCCGCTCTTCGTCCTCGGGCAGGTCCCCGGCACGGTAGGTGGCCGGCAGCAGGTCGCCAGCCATCAGGTGCTGCGCGGCCAGAATCCGGTCCATCGCCTCCAGCGAGAGCTGCCGCCGGTTGTGCAGGAAATTCGACAGATGCGACTGGCCAAACCCCGTCTGCCGCGCCAGCAGTGACACGCTCAGCGTGCCCCGCTGTATCCTGCGCAGCAGTTCCAGCCGGAGCCGTTCGTGCATCTGCGTAAAGTTCATCTGTGCAAATTCCGCCACTAGCAATAACTGAAATCGGTTTGCATTTCCTATAGCAAAGCTACATGGGCAGATAGGGCTGAATCTTCAGCGCTCAGGCCGGGAATGAGAAGCACCGCGGGAAAAAACGCCGAAGGAGATTGACGCAGAGGATACATCTTTCTAGATTGTCTTTACTCAATCTCGCACTGGTTTGTGGGAATTTTTTTGGGAAACGTTTCATCGCCGTCAGGCTGAAACGGGGCGGAATTCTGTCCCCTTCAGCGAAAGATGAACAGTTGCCGGAGCTTTCGTTGGTCCGGGTCTCCCATCCCAACCCCGTAGCGCTCGGCAGAGGCGCCGGGGCAGGCCACGCGAGAAACAATTCCAGGATCTGCGCGCTATGAGCATGACAAAAAACGAGAGAAGACGGGTGGCTATCCCCCATCAGGACATGAGAAACCTGAGCAGCCGTGCCCGGTTCTCTTCACCCCGCGGTCAAGGCAGCACAGAAAAGAACCGTCGGGAGCGAACTCGAATACGGAGAATTCGTCATGGAATTGCGCGTGCAATTGAAGGTTTGCGAGGGGTGCGGCTGTCTTTGGTACCGCGCCCAGACCCAAGGGAGTGTGTACTGCTCCGGGTGTGAAGCCAAACTGAAAGACTTTCCCACGCCAGAGAGCCGGAAACGGCGCGGCAGGCCAGGCAGAAAGCAACTGGCCACCGTTTGGGCCGTGGCTGAGGCAACAGGGGGTGCGCAATGAGTGCAGCCCTCCAGTTGCCCATGGTTTGGGGAGCCGGCAATCCCCAGGTAAAGTGGCAGGAACCTGGGAGAAAATTTGACGTAAAACGGGCAGCAACCCCGGCGGCGAAGCCTGCCGCAAGCGATTCCGCTGCCGAACCGGTAGTAAGCCTGGGCTTCTACCGAAAACACACAGAGAACATGTTGCGCCGTTATCTGTACGCCTCCATGCAGGTGGGAAGGGCCCCATCCATCCTGGGCGACCCCGTCGCCCGCGGATGGTGCTCCAGCCGACCCGTCCGAACCTTCGAGGACGCCGTCATCTTCGTCCTCGACGTCGAAAAGTGCCTCAACGACCTGGGAGCGCTTGAACGCCAGATCGTCAGCCGCGTTGCGCTCCAGGAGTACACCCAGACTGAGACAGCCCAGATGTTGGGCATGTGCGTTCGCACCGTCTCCTACAAGTACCACTCGGCTCTCGACAAGCTGACCGAGCGGCTGCTCGAGACTGGCTTGCTGATACTCCCGCAATAAGAACGCTGCAAGCCAGAACAGCAAATGGGGAGCGCACCGGACGCTCCCCTTTTGCTGTCTGCAAACCCACAGCCTAGCCTGCCGCATCCCGAGCGTTGATGACAATAATGGCCCCAAGCCCGCCAACCCGGAAACGGCGGACGCCGTTGGACTTACCCCCGGCACGCTATCGTGCGCTAGCCCCAAACTTGCGGAAGGGGTTATTAAGGAGTTCTTACCTGTGCCGACCCGAACAAGGTCGTGCGCATGCAGTCCTTTTCCACATTCGGGGCCGTTGCCGAGGTTCTCCGCTCAATGATCAAGCGAATCAACTGATGTTCCAGACACCTGACCGGAAGGGAAGACGACCAGAAAATGAGGACGGTAGACAGAAAGAAAACACAGCGGGCTAACGGACGTGGTATAAAACAGTCAACAAAAAATGGGGCCAATTCCTCTCTTTCTGGGGGGCTCAGAATGAAGGATCGGGTGAAACAGAACAGCAGCAAGGTGCAACCGGGGACAATCGAGCAGGAATACGTCCGCCTATTCGCGGTGCCCCAGACGTCGCACGAGAGTTTCTTTTCGGACAAATATAATCTCGAGCAGCCGTCGGCATTGAAGTACGTGCCGTCCACCACGGTCCCGAATGCTGAGGTGTAATGCCAAACTGGAACGACGTTTTCAATGAAATCCAGGCAATGCAGCTGCAAGGAGCAAACGCACAGGCAAACGCACAGACTGTGGTACGCAAGAAATATCTAAATGCCCTCCACCAGCACACCAAGAGAAACCTCATAGCCTACTATTCCGGCTGGCTCTCCAAAGGCAATGTCTTTCTCTCAGATATCAACGATGAAGACAAAAATGGATTCATGACGACGATCCACAAGCTGGATAGGACTCTGGGGCTAGATTTGATCTTGCATACGCCCGGCGGTGGAATCGCAGCCACCCAGTCCATCGTTACCTACCTGCAAAAAATGTTCGGCAATAACATCCGCGCTTTTGTGCCGCAAATCAGCATGTCCGCAGGCACCATCATCGCCTGCTGCTGCAAAGAGATTTGGATGGGAAAGCAATCCAACCTCGGTCCAATTGACCCGCAGCTGGCGGGCATCCCTGCCCACGGAGTCGTGCAGGAATTCAAACGAGCCGTACGAGAAATCAAGAAGGACCCGACCAAAATAATCCTGTGGCAGCAGATCATCGGACAATACAGGCCGACGTTTCTCGGTCAGTGCGAGAATGCCATCCGGTGGTCAAACACATTCGTTGAACAGCAGCTCAAGACAGGCATGTTTGCAAATCGGGCCGACAAACAGGCGAAGGCGAAGAAGGTAACCAGAGCCCTGTCGAACTATGCCGCCAACAAGACTCATGACAGGCATTTCGATAACGATGCCTGCAAGAAGATGGGCCTTACAATCATGGATCTGGAGTCGGACCCCACGCTGCAAGACTTGGTTCTCACTGTGCACCACTGCTACATGAACTTTCTTATGAACAGCCCAGCATACAAGATCATCGAGAACCAGAACGGGATTGCCCTGATAAAGCACATGCAAGTCCCTCCGAACTAGAGGCGGCCTGCCGAACCACTCTGGCTGCGGGGCTCTTCAGGGGGTCCAGCAGTTCATTGCTTTGACTGCGCCAAGGAATGCTCTGGCATTCTCTGCTAGTGTGGACGGGTCGAATTCCTTCCCGCAGAGGAGCCCCATCCCATGCATCGCATCGCCCGTCTCACCGTCGTCCTGGCCTCCGCCTTCCTGGTCCTGATGGCCTCCGCCGCCCTCGTCGCCCAGCAGCCCGCGCCCCAGCCCACTACCGCCGCCCAGGCCCCCACCGCCGACACCAGCTACATCGACGCCCAGGGTACCGCCCACGTCACCCGCATCGTCCCGGTCCCCCAGACCATCAGCCCCCAGGCGCAGCTCTCGCTGGGCCGCGCCGAGCCCGACCAGGGGCCACCGCAATCGCTGGCCGACCGCCGCGCCATGACCGACAAATACACGGCTCTGGCCCGCGTGGCCTGGACCCGCCTCTGCCCCAACCACCTCGTCGACACCAATATTGCCGGTGTCCCGGTCCACATCGTCACTCCTGACGGAATGCCCCCGGCCAACGACGACAAAGTGCTCCTCAACCTGCACGGCGGCGGCTTCAACTCCGACTCCGGCTCCTACACCGAGTCCATCCCCATCGCCGGCTACGCCAAAATCAAGGTGGTAGCGGTGCTCTACCGCCTCGCGCCGGAGTTCCCCTTTCCCGCTGCCGTGGCCGACTCCGTCGCCGTCTACAAGGAGCTGCTCAAAACCTACAAGCCAAACCACATCGTGATTTACGGTACCTCTGCCGGAGCGATTCTTACCGCGGAAGTGGCCGCCCGCCTCAAGCAGCTCGGCCTCCCCCTGCCCGCGGCTCTTGGCATCTTCAGCGGCCTGGGCGACTTCGCCCGCGCCGGCGACTCTATCGCCCTCTACGCCCTGCGCGGCCTCTCCGGCCACCTTGACCCGCCCGACCCCGGCGCCCACGATCCCTACTACGTCGCCAGCACCGACCCCAAAGACCCGGTCCTCTCGCCCATCTTCGGCGACCTGCACGGCCTGCCGCCCACCCTCTTCATCACCAGCGGCCGTGACCTCCTGCTCAGCGGTACCGTCAACCTCCACCGCGCCTACCTCAACGCCGGAGTCGATGCCCGCCTCGTCGTCTTCGACGCCCTCCCCCACGCCTTCTGGTACGACCCGCGCCTGCCCGAAGCCATCGAGGCCAACCACACCATGGCCGACTTCTTCGTCAAGCAGTTGGGGAAATAGCAGTTGAGCCGGTCGCAGCGAAGGGACACATGGAAAACGTGAAAGTAACCCAAAAGGGCCAGCGAGGGACTGTCCCCGCTCGCGTCTCGGTCCTCTTTGCGCGAGAAGCGCCCACAGCGGTTGTCCTCCGCCGAGGTCCGTCCAATTGGGTCCAGATCATCAAGTGGAATACGGATACGGATGTCTTTGAACCAGGCCAATAGTTCCACGGAAAGATATATGATCGGCGTTCTGATCTGAGCCCCGATGGGTCGTTGCTTGTCTACTTTGCACAGAAAATCAATGGCAGAACACTCCAGGACAGCGCGTACACCTATGCCTGGACCGCAGTAAGCAGACCTCCTTACTTGACGGCGCTTGCCCTCTGGCCAAAAGGAGACTGCTGGCACGGAGGCGGGCCGTTTCAGGACGGGAAGACCTTGATCCTCAATCACAAGCCGGAGGTTGCCAAACCTCATCCGGACCACGTTCCAAGCGGACTCCAGGTGGTATTAAGGAATCACGTCCATGGGGAGGATGACCCTGTCTTCTCTGAACGGCTTCAGCGGGATGGCTGGCTTCTCAAGCAGGAATGGCTGGTCGAAAACCGCGGTTATCCAATGATGTTCCTGACGCACCAGCCGGAGATTCGCGAGAAATTCAACCCGGACAGCACACAGTTTATTAGGCT
>Ga0302320_10016872_pt1 | contig 14869 bp, 11 predicted proteins | sample Bog_T0_3_FD_202130 | JGI IMG/M metagenome (GOLD analysis project Ga0302320, IMG submission 202130) | Peat permafrost microbial communities from Stordalen Mire near Abisko, Sweden - Bog_T0_3 | ecosystem: Environmental > Terrestrial > Soil > Wetlands > Peat | place: Sweden: Abisko, Stordalen Mire...
GGCGTGCAGTTGGATCGTCGGCACGCCCAACTCATGGGCCACGCTGAGATGCACGCCGAAGCCGGCGTCGATGCTGGCGAAGACTCCGAGAGGCCAAGTGGACATAAGAATTTCCTTTCTTTGGAGCGCACTCCAAAGCTACAGCCCGTCGGGCGTCTCGTCGCTCTTGACGTCGAACCATGCGTCCTTGAAATCAACCCGCGTCTGGAGCCTCACGGCATTCGTAGCGGCCACGGTGAGCACGGTGGTGTAGACGCCCGCCTGGGCGTCGCTGCCGAGCTTGCTCTTGGACTTGCCGTCAGCCACCCGCTCGCGGGTACCCGGCTTGCAGCAGCAGGCCCAATTTTCCAACTCGGCCGCAAAACCCGCATCGGCCCCGTGCAATGCCTGCATGCCGCGGGCCTCTGACTCCTCGTCGGCCTTGCCGTCCTTGGGCACTGCGATCGCCGGCACGCCCTTGGCGTTCTTCTTCTCCACCACGCGTAGACTCTTATCGACGTCGGTCGTGTGGAAGAGCATCGGCCTCTGCTCATCCTCCAGGACAAGCGAGCCTTGCCGGCCCAAGACGATCTCGCCGTAGCCGTCGAAGTCGCTGCCCAGGATCATGTCAAACTGCAGGGCGATCTTCTTGCGGGCCTTGGGCGGCACCTCCTTGGCAACGACATAGCCCTGGATGGCATATTCGAAGATGCAGTGGACGTGATCGTCGATATCGCCCTGGGCCTGGCGGAGGGTCTGGCTGCCGGCGCCGGCCACGCTCAGCGGATAGGGCCGCTGGGGATCGTGGTTGGGCATCGCAGCGACGAACAACGCCGCGACGTCGAAGAGCTGGCTACCCAGTTCGGCCACCAGGCCGCCACTGTAATTCTCGTAGAACTGCCAGTGCAGCAATTCATCGGGGCTGCCGTAGCCGGGTACCGAAAGTTTCGCATCCTCCGCAGGCACGTCCTGCCACCAATCGATGCGGGCCTCGCCGGCGGTTGCCGTTTTGCCCGTCATCTTCTCCGGGAGGGCGACGTGCCACTGCGAACGAAGATAATGCACATCGTCCAGCAAGTTCGCGCCGATCATCTTCAATGCCTGATCGTAGATCCGGCTGTATCGCCGCTGTTGGCCGACGGCCAGGCAGAGGTTCTTCTCGGCCGCCTTGCGGGCGAGGTGCTTGGCGTCGAGCACCTTCAGGGCCATAGGCGGTTCCACGAAGACGTGCAATCCGGCCTCCAGCGCCGCCAGGGCCGCGGGGGCGTGCAGATGCGAGGGCAGGGCGATGACCACCGCTTCCAGGCCGTCGGCCTTGGCCGCCGCGAGCAGCTTTTCGTAGGTATCGTGGAAGTGCGCGTCCTTGGCAACTTCTTCCGCCCGTTTGCGGTTCGAGGGTCGCACGTCGGCGATCGCTTGCACCTTGATGAACTTCGGATTGACGTTCGCCACCAAGCGCTGGCCCTGGCGGCCGAAACCGAGGACGCCCACGACCAGCGGCTTCGCCAGCGACGCCGCATAATCGAAGCGCAACGGTTCCAGGCCGGCGGGGGGCGTCAGCCCCTTCATCAGCTTGCTGCCTACGGCACTATGAAAATTCTTCACGCCCGTCGCTTTATCGCTGGCACGCAAATACATGATTTCTCCTCAACTGATTTTCAGGTCTTTTTCCGGCGTATCGTCCTTCGCCGGGTCGAACCACTCCGGCTTGAAGTTGACGGGCTGGCCGGTCCGCACGGCCAGGTTAGTCGTCAAGGCAATGATCGCGTCGGCCATCGCCACGCGGGGATGGCAGCGGGGCTTGTTCTCCGGCGCTTGATGCCGGATGCACCAGGCCCAATGCTCAAGCTCTTCCTTGTAGCCGCGGCTGACGGGGCCTTCGCCCGCGCCGCCGGCACCCTTGCGGACCGGTCCGCTGGACTGGGTGTCGAGCGTCGGCCCGCCACCGCCGCCGGAGACCTTGACGGCCGTCTCGCCTTCGCCCTCGTCGCCGCTGCCCGTGAGCAGCTTGAGATCTTCTTCCTTCTCCAGGGCCAGCGTGCCTTTGGTCCCGTAAACCAATTCACCGTAGCCCAGGTAGCCGTTGCCGTTGATCGAGGCGTACTGCACCGAGATCTTCTTGCGATGCGTCGCCGGGTCCTTCTCGTCGTATTCCGGCAAAGGAAATTCGATGATGCAGCAGACGTGGTCCTCGATATCCCGGTCGAAACCGAAGATCGGGCGGTTCGCCGCGGCCACGACCCGCAACGGATGCGGATGGGGCTTGTCTTCCGGATAGAGGGCCGAGACGAAGATGCTGGCCGCGTCAAGCTGGTGGCTGCCCAGTTCGGCCATCATGCCGGCCCCGGTGTGGTCCCACAGCCGCCAGCGGATCAGTTCCTCCAGCGGCGAGCACTCATAGGCCACCTTGTCGGCCGCATTGTAGACGGTCTTGCCCTTGTAGTTCTCCAGCGTCTTCGCCTGGTCCTTTTGTCGCAACTGCGCGTCTTCCGCCTGGGCCTCAAGCTGAGCCAGCACCTTGAGCCAGCCTTCGGTTTCACTACCATAGGACTGCATGAGCGCCCGGCGCGTCTTGATGATCTCGCCGTCGATCTTCACGGGCATCTTCTCTTCCTGCTTGTCGTTGCCCGCGCCGGGCGGCAGCGGCATCTTCCAACTGTCGTTGTTGGGCGGCGGCAAATTGCCGCGATGCCACTGGGCGCGAATCGAATGCACTTCGCCCAGCATACCGCGCTGGATCCAGTCCTTGGCCTGCCAGTACTTGATGTTGTAATGCCGCTGGTGTCCGATCGCCAGATAGACGTTCTGCGAGTCCGAGATGCGGGTCATTTCCTTGCACTGGGCGACCGTTTGGGCCATAAGCTTCTCGGTAATCACGTGCAGCCCCTTTTTCATGGCCTCAATCGCGATCTGGGCGTGCAGGTGCAACGGCGTGGCGATGATGATGGCCTCGATGCCGTCCGCCTTGGCGTTGTCCAGCAGTTCCTCGTACGGCCCGTACACCTTGACGTTCTTGTGGGCTTCCTTTTCGCTTTTCCAGCCGTAGATCGACATCAGCCCAGGGCGGACCGGCAAGAGCGAAGGCCGGTTGTCCTTGTTTGTCCAATCGCCGTGAAAGGCGCGGAATTGGTTGAAGGGACGAATGTCGGCGATGGCCTTGACCTCGACGTACTTGGGGTTCAGCGCGCCGATCAGCACGCTCCCCTCGTCGCCCGTGCCGATCACGCCCACGCGGACTGGCGAGCCTAGGGCCTTGCCATAGCCGAAATAGAACCCGCCCAGGCCCACGCCCGCCACGGCGCCCGCCGCCACGCCAGTCTTGATGAAGTCGCGGCGGGAAACTTCGGGGCTATTGCTCATGCTTTTTCTCCTTCTTTCGCGGCCTTGGCCTTGCAGCAACAGCAGCAGCGACAAAACGGCTTGATCAGAAAGTTGTGCAGGAAAAAGTCCAGCCCTGTCCAGCGTCCCAGGTTCGTCGAGGCGATCACCAGCAGGGCGATCATCTCCACAAAATCCTTGTTCACCAGCAAGGCATGACCCAACTGCGGCGGATCGAGTGGATAGACGCCCGGATACGACGGCTGGCTCAACACCACGAAGAGCATGAAGCCGGCGCCTGCCAGGGCCGAGAGGCGCGTGAACAGCCCTAGCATCAGGCACAAGCCGATGGCGAACAGGGCGTAGGTCAGCAAGGTGGCCAATTGCTCGATCCACGGCCAGCGAAACGGATTGGAACTCCGGGCGAACGGTCCCGCTGGGTCATGGCCCTCGGCCAGGGGACTGAAATCGACGACCTCCGCCGCTTGCGGCTTCGCCGGAGCCGGCGCAGACTTCTTCTTCGTCACGGGTTGCTTCGCTTCTGGTTGCTTAACCTCTTCAGTCTCTGCGAATTCTTCGCTTCCCGATTCAACGGTCTCCTTCGACTTCGCCTTGGCCTTCGGACCGGCGGGAATATCGCGCGGCGGGTCCGATGGTTTGGCTTCCACGGCCGGATTCGGCTTTGCGTTGCTCTTTCCGTCGGCCTTCTCTGCCGCTGCCGCTTGCGGCTTCGCCGGAGTTGCCTCGGGCTTCTTGGCTTTCTCCGCGGCTTCCTTCTCTTGTTGCTTCGTATCGGCTGCCGCGACGGCATCCACCTCGGGCTTGCGATCCTTGTTGAGCAAGTCGAGCAAATCGGCCTTCAGAGCGCTTTCGCGGGCATCGAGGTCGGCGATCCAGCCCTTGGCCTCCTTGCGAAGTTCCTGCATCTGGTCCCAGCGCCGCTGCCGCATGAAGTCGGTATTGGGATCGCCTTTGCGATCCTCTTCGAAGCGCTGCAAGGAGGCGAAGTGCGCGTCGATCTTGTCGCCGTTGTCTTTGAGGAATTCATCGAGTCCGTGGACGTGCCGTTGATAGACCTTGCCAGCGGCAGCGTTGAGTTGCCGGTGGAGCTCCATGTCCTCGCCTTTTTCGATCACCGGCTGATAGTAGGCGACGAACCGCTGCCGCACTTCGTCCCACGACTTGGCCAGTTTCGCGTGCTTCGCCGTGTTACCGTCCGCATCGGTGATTTCAATGATCGCCAGGTCATGTTCCAGCCGGCGGTGCCCGTCGAGGTCCGGCACCATGCGGTAGAACAACTTGGCGGCCGGTCCGCGGGCGCCGGAGAGGAACCCTTCGGTTTCGGCCACGAAGGCGTCATGGTGCGTGATCTTCCAGACCCCTTCGTAGAGAAAATGCCATCCCAATGCCAGTCGCAGTACGACCAGCATGCAGACGGTCCCGAGTCCGATGTTAAATCTGTGGGTATTCAGGGGATACCTCCTAGCTTCTTGAGGCGTCTACGGGCGGAAAGACGGGCAATAGATATCAGGCGGTGGGGAAAAACACATAATCGGAGCTGCCGGCCTCACAGGCGGGATTCGTGCCGGCGGCTTCCAGCTTATTCAATTGTAATTGGTCTGGAAAAAACATGCCAGTGGCCACCCCAGGGCCGATCAGTTTTCCGCGTAGGGTGGGACCAGCGCGCCGCCGGCCCACCAAGGATCGTGAGAAATTGGTGGGGCGGCGCTGCGCTGGTCCCACCTTACAATCCGCACAACATCAAAAACTGATCGACCCTGCCCAGGAGATCTACAAAGTAGACTCTCAAGGCACAAATTTTTTCTTTTCGGCGTATCACGCATATCTATCCCATTAAACCGGTTGATATTGAAAGCAGGACTGAATCAGGATGCGATCAGGATGCACCTAGGATGGGATCAGGATGCGGTCAGGTATCCGTCTTCTGGGTGTAGTGGCGTGAGCCTTAAGGCTTGAGCATTGAACCTTGAACATTCCTAGCCCCTCATCGCTCATCGCTCAACCCGCAACTCTCCGCCCGCCATTATACCAGATTGTCAACGCCTATTGTTATTTGTTGCCATAAGTCGTTCATTTCGCGCCGCAAGTCCTTGCCGCACAAGGAGTTGCGAAATTGCAAAAGTTGCCGGCCTTCGCCGGGCAATGTCGCCGGTGTCGCCACAAGTCCTTATGTGGTAACGAGTTGGGAATCCGGAGACTCGTCCTCCCTTGCGTGCGGGGCCGAAAAGCCGGACAATAAATGCGTTCGGCACCCCAAATGGTTCCCATCGCCTATGCGCATCGTCCTCTGTTATGTCACCAAACCGGGACACTTGAAACAAATCGCCGCGGTGGCGCCGGAGGCCGAGATCGTCGATGCCTCGCAAGAGCGGATCGCTGCCGAAATCTTCACCGCCGATGTCTTCTGCGGCCATGCCAAGGTACACGTCGATTGGGACGGCGTCGTGCGCCAGGGCCGCTTGCGCTGGATCCAATCGTCGGCTGCGGGCATGGACCATTGCCTGGTGCCGTCGGTGATCGCATCGGATATTACGGTCACCAGCGCGTCGGGCGCGTTGGCGGACCAGGTGGCCGAGCATACGATCGCCCTGATCACCGCCTGGACGCGAAGCCTGCCGACGTTCTTCCGTGCCCAGCAGACGAAGGAATTCATCCGCCGCCCAACGCGCGACCTGACCCGCAGCACGGTGGGCATCGTCGGCCTGGGCGGAGTGGGCCGGCGGTTGGCGCGGACGCTCAGCGCCTTCGACACCCGCATCCTGGCCGTTGACCTTTTTCCGTTGGACAAGCCCGATTGCGTCGAAGCGCTATGGCCGGCCGAACGACTCTTCGACCTGTTGCCGTTGGTCGATTTCCTGGTGCTTTGCGTGCCGCTGACTCCGGTCACGCGGCGCATGATCGACGCCGCGGCGCTGGCCCGGATGAAGCCCGGCGCGGTGCTGGTCAACGTCGCCCGCGGTCCGCTGGTGGTCGAGGACGACCTGGTCGCGGCGCTAGAGAGCGGCCGTCTGGCCGGCGCGGTGATGGACGTCACCGACCCCGAGCCGCTGCCGCCGTCGAGCAAGCTGTGGGACCTGCCCCAGGTGATCATCACGCCGCACGTCGGCGGACAGGCCGCTTGGCGCAATGATAAAATCACCGATTTGTTCTGCCGCAACCTCGTGCGTTGGAAACAAGGCAAGCCGCTGATCAACTTTCTGGCCGATAAACAGCTTGGTTTTCCCGTGCGGGGCGGCGGATATCCACTGTGGGGCGAACGCGGTGCGTAAAATTCGGTAGCAAACCTTACAGGTGGTCTTTACTCGTGGAACCGCTGCGAGGATAATATGTGGGACGAATCATCAGACGGGGTTGAATCGGACGGTCGGGAGCCACGGATGTCGACGACCATTTTTCTTGAGCCCAACGGCACGCGGAATTGGGGCGAGCAGCCGGCCTCTCGTTGTTCCGATCAGCTTCTCCGCCGCTACCACGTGATGCTCGACCAGAACAAGATCAGTTGGACCGAGCATCATCGTCTCGTGCGGATGCTCGGCTCGGGAGGGCAGGGGGTCGTCTATCTCAGCTTGCGCCGCGGGACCGACAATTTCACTCTCCCCGTGGCCCTGAAAATATTCTCGCCCGAGCGATACGAAACCGACCGCGCCTATGACGAGGCGATGGGCCGCATGGCGGACGTGGCCGCGCACGTCGCCCAGATCCAGCAGGACAACCTCCTGGACGTCCACAACTGGATCGACCGCAGCCGCATCCGCCTGATGGAAATGGAATGGGTCAACGGCTTCGACCTCAGCCTGCTGCTGACCGGCGTGATGCTCGATCACATGCAGGCCCGCGTGAAGAAAGACCGCTGGAAGTATATCAACGAAGTGATCATCACGTCCGGACCCGTGCAGCCGCGGGTCAAGCCGGGCGTGGCCATTGCCGTGGTGCGTGACTGCCTGGCGGCGCTGGCCGCGCTGCACCGCGAGGGCATCGTCCACGGCGACATGAAGCCCGCGAACATCATGCTCAAGCGGACCGGCAACGCCAAGATCGTCGATATCGGTTCGGCCTTCGAGACCACCAATCCGCCCGCCCGGCGGACCTGTACGCCCACCTACGCTGCTCCCGAAGTGCTCGAAGGCGCCGAGTGTACGCCGCGCAGCGACCTGGCCAGCCTGGGCTACGTGCTGATCGAGATGCTGGCCGGGCGGCCGGCGTTCGCCAATCTGACGAGTCTGTCGGAACTTTTGGAGGCCAAGCGGACGCTGGCCCAGCGGCTGCCGACGATTCTGCCCAGCGAGGTCGTATGCAACGAGTTGCTGATGGGCTTCTGCCGAGGGCTGGTGTCGCCCGATCCGATGCGGCGGTTCCCCAGCGCGGAAGCGGCCGATCTGGTCAAAGACGGCGCCGCGGCCTTCCATCGCCAATTGATCAAGAACGATATGGCCAGCGAGTACGACAACGAAATCCGCTCTTGGCTGGCCGAACTCGGCGATCTGCCGCCACAGTAGCAGGCACGCTCCGCGTGCCTGCTAAAACGAAGCTGGCGTTAAGAGGTTTGCGGGCGCAGAAGTGCGGCTGGAAAATGTTCTGCTGCGTAGCAGCAATACGCGAATAGCCAGGGGTGGAACGCAGCGGAACCCCTGGAATTTGATCGAGACTCGAATTGCAGCCGCGTAGCGGCGCAACCAGACAGTCGTGCCGCTAGCGCGGCACACACCGCCGGGCGAATGCCATCCGGGGGCTGCGCTGCGCTTGCCCCCGGCTATTCGAACGTAACAGCTACGCGGTTCAAGTACGGAACGAGAACCGTACCAAATTCGGCACCGTCCAGACAGTTCGTCTTAGCAGCCCACGCGGAGCGTGCCTGCTACTTTGTCATCAAATAGATTCGCTCGCTGTCGAATCGACATCGGTACAGTCGAGTTAGCCTGCGCATCTTTCCCAGTCTGCTTATTTGGCATGGAGGCCCAGCCGAATCCAAGGCGTCCGTCCGGCTGCGTTTTGTGGTCGCAACTCCTTATCCTGGCTGGTGTTGCGGCAAAATCTGCAATCTTCCATCCGCGAAAACCGTCTGCTTGCATCGAGGCATTGGTCCCGGCTTTGCATCTGGTTGTCTCCCGTAAAACATGCTTCAGCAACCCCAATGGCCTGCAAAGGAATTCAGGCCGCGCTGCTTCGGCAGCGGCCCTCCATGAAAGGAATGGTGTGACTATGAACGCTCGAATGACACTGTTTGCGATGATTGCTTGCGGCAGCCTTGCTGCCGGCGCCTTCGGTCAAGACTGGACATCGGAGGCGACCTACACGAAGACCGTCACCACAACGACCGTGACGACTTACTCCCCGATCAGCCAGCCGATGTATGCTCCGGCGCCGCAACCAACCTTTGCCCCCGCGCCGCAGCCGGCCGCCATCGAGACCAACTACGCCGATCCGAACTACGGCCAGCCGATCAACTTGCAGACCAACTACGCGCCGCCAACTTATGCGCCGACTTACGCCCAGCCGAGCTATGCCCAGCCGGCCTATGCACAGCCAGTGAACGCTGGACCGGCCTATGTGCAAACCGCCTACGCCCAGGCCAACTATGTTCAGCCGAACTATGTGGCGTACAGCCAGCCGGCCTATGTGCAGCCCGTGGTACAGCGCGTGGTTTATGCCCGGCCGACCTACGTTGCCCGGCCCGTGGCGGTGAATTACTACCCGGTCTATCGCCCGGTGGTCGCGGCCTACGCCCCGACCTATGCAAGCAGCCCGGCGACCTGCGAAATGCCGGCATACCAGCCGGTGATGCCGGCGGTGCAGCCGGTCGTGGCCGCCAACGGCCCGCGGATTTGGGTCCATGACAAGGTTTACGTGGAAGGCCATCCGCTCCGCAACTTTTTGACCGCCATCACGCCATGAGCGGTTGGCCTGCAACACGTCCGACCTTGATCCGCCACCGTGGCAACCTCCCGCCACGGTGGCTTTTTTTGGAGTGCGGCGATTCATCGCCGCTTTGCGCGAGTTCCCAAAAGGAAAGCGGCAATGAATTGCCGCACTCCAGATTACTCTTTGGTCGCCTCTCAGCCCAGTAAGTACCGCTCGATCTTGTCGCGCTCGACCTCGACGCCCAGCCCCGGACACTGCGGAACGGTCATCATGCCCTCGGACATCGCCAGCGGCTCGGCGAGCACGTCGCCCGCGAGTTGGTGATAAGACGATTCGTTGGCGGCCTTCAGCCCAGGCGTGGCGGCGGCCAGCTGCAGCATGGCGGCGGTGGCCAAACCGAGCGCGGGCCGCGATCCCAGCATCAAGGTCAAGCCGGCCGCCGCGCCGATCTGGGCACAGGCCCGCGCAGGCCCGATTCCGCCCAGTTGCTCGGGGTCGATGACCGCGTGCGAGGCCGCCTCGCAGCGGACCGCGCTCAACAGATCGCCCGGACTCCGCACGGCGCGCCACACGCCCAGCGGCACGTTCGTCTGCCGGGCCAGCGCGGCGATCGAATGCAAGCCGCCCGCGGCCAGCGGATCGATCAGGCATTGCAGTCGCTGGCCTTCGATCTCGCGGCAGAAATCCCGCGCGGCGGCGACGCTGAAACTCGCCTGGGCGTCGATCCGCAGTTCCACGCCGTCGCCCACGGCCTCGCGGACTTCCTTGAGAATCGTTCGATCCAGGACGGCGTCGCCGGTCGCGGTGATGATCTGGGTCAGGTAGCCGTGCTCGCTCAGTTCGCGGGCCATCGCGGCCAGCCGCGCGGGCCAGCGGCCGGCCAGCCTTGCCGCCACGGGTATTCGCTGGCGGTATTCACCGCCCCAAAGCCGACAAAGCGGCAACCGCGAAATCTTGCCCACGATGTCCCAGCAGGCCATCTCGACCGCCGCGCGGAGCGATGGGCCGGCCAGGGCCTCGATGAGGTGCAGTTCCTCGATGTCGAAAACACTGCGGCCGGCGAGCACCGGCAGAATGAACTCCCGCCGCGGCAGCAATTCGCTGGGCCGCCAGGAACTGGCCCCCTCGCCCCAGCCCTCCGTACCTTGGTCGCTACACAAGCGGACCAGCAACGACCGTACCGGCGGCAACTGGCCGGTCCGCGGCACTTCGACAAGATAGAATTCCAGGTCGGCAATACGCATCTCGGATTAGAGAAACCACGAATCACACAAATGACACGAATAAGAAAAAAACTCGTAATCAGGAGTTCTCAAAATTATTCGTGCAATTCGTGTCATTCGTGGTTTTCTTCTCTCCTACTTTGTTGTTTCCAGCGCCACGGGCAGCGCGAAGCGCACCTGCTCTTCACGGACCGCTTGCAACTCGACGGAACCGCCGAACCGCCAGCGCAGCAACTCGACGCACTCCTGCACCACCGATTCCGGCGCGCTGGCCCCGGCGGTGATCAGCAACGTCTCGTCGCCTTGGAACCAGCCGAGATCGATGTCGTCCGGCCCGTCGATCAGATGCGACGGCACATTGTGCGCCGGCCCCAACTCGGCCAACCGCCGGCTGTTCGAGCTGTTGTGGCTTCCCACGACCAGCAGCATGTCGGCCTGGCCGCTCAGGGTCCGCACGGCCTCCTGGCGGTTTTGCGTGGCATAGCAGATGTCTTCCTTCTTCGGTCCCACGATGTGCGGGAACCGCTCCTTCAACTTGGCGATGATATCCGCCGACTCGGTGACGGAGAGCGTGGTCTGCGTGAGGTAGGCCAGCCGCTCGGTCTTTTCGACTTCGATCGTGGCCGCGTCGTCGATCGTTTGCACCAGGCGGAATGCCTCCGGCGCCTCGCCCATCGTGCCGATCACCTCGTCGTGACCAGCATGGCCGATCAAGAGGATCTTATAGCCGTCGCGGGCGAAGCGGACCGCCTCGCGGTGAACTTTGGTCACCAGCGGGCAGGTGGCGTCGATCGTTCTCAGCTTGCGCCGCTCGGACTGCGCGCGGGTCTGCGGCGAGATGCCGTGGGCCGAAAACAGCAGCCAGGCCCCCTCGGGCACATCCTCCAGGTCGTTGACGAAGACCACGCCTTTGTCTTTGAAGTGTTTGACCACCCAGCGGTTATGGACGATTTCGTGATAGACGAACATCGGAGTGCCGTAACGCTGCAGGGCCAGTTCCAGGCTCTCGATCGCCATGTTCACGCCGGCACAAAAGCCTCGCGGCGCGGCCAATATGATTCGCATGGGTTCCTGTCTATAATGGTTGTCATGTTTTCTCGAGACTTGGCATTATACGGTCCGGAGGCGAAGATTCCCAAGCCACTCCGCCCCGCCCAGGGCAGGAGGTACTGCCGACGGCTGGCGCACCGCCACTACGAGAACTTTACCGTCGCAAGCTGGTTGCTGCCGTGGCGGCTGCGGCAGCATTTTTATAATGTCTACGCTTACTGCCGCTGGGCCGACGATCTGGCCGACGAAACGGGCGATCCGGCCAAGAGCCTCGTGCTTTTGGACTGGTGGGAAAAGGAACTCCGCGACTGCTACGCGGGCAACGTGCGGCACCCGGTCTTCGTGGCCCTGGCCGACACCATTCGCCGCTTCGCCATCCCGATCGACCCGTTCATCGACCTCCTGGTGGCCTTTCGCCAGGACCAGCGGGTCCGCTTCTATGACGATCTGGCCCAATTGACCGAATACTGCCGCTACTCGGCGAACCCGGTGGGCCGCCTGGTTCTTTACCTCGGCAAGTGCCATTCGCCGGAGCGGACACCGTTGGCCGACTCGATCTGCACGGGCCTGCAACTGGCCAATTTCTGGCAGGATGTCGCCCGCGACTACGACATGGGCCGCATCTACCTGCCCACGGCCGAGCAGACCCGCTTCGGCTACACCGCCGAGATGTTCGCCCGCCGCGAGGTCAACGACGCCTTTCGCCGCCTGCTGGCCGCCCAGGTCGATCTGGCCGAAGGCTACCTGCGGGCCGGGTTGCCGCTAGTGCGCTGGATGCCGCTGGAGTTGCAGCTTGACGTGGCCCTGTTCATTCACGGCGGCCTGGCGATCTTGCGGGCGATTCGGCAGCAGAACTACGACGTCTGGACGTCGCGGCCGGAGGTTTCGCGAAAGACGAAGCTGCAACTGTTTTTGACTTGCTGGTGGGAACTCAAACGCGGCCGCGTGCCGGAAGAAATTGCGTAATGTCAACCACCGCGGAACAGCTTGAAGCCAGCCACCTGGCATGCCGCCGCTTGACGCGGGCGGCCGGATCGAATTTTCCGGCCGCCTTCTGCCTGCTGCCGCCGGCCAAGCGAGAGGCCATGCACGCGCTGTATGCCTTCATGCGGCACAGCGACGACCTGGCCGACGACCCAGCACCGGGTTCGAACGTCCGCGAGTTGCTCGGCCACTGGCGCGCGGCGCTTCAAGCGGCGCTGCGGGGCGAAACCGCAAGCGATTCGCTGGAAATCGATCCACAGGGATGGGCGATTCTGCCGGCGGTGGTCCAGACGGTGCGGGAGTTCCGCATCCCGCCGGAGACGCTCACGGCCGTGCTCGACGGCGTGGAGATGGACCTCCAACCGCGGCTCTACGAGACGTTCGCCGAACTGGCCGTCTACTGCGAGCGCGTCGCCTCGGCCGTGGGGCTGGCGTGCATGCACATCTGGGGCTTCGAGGGCAGCGCGGCCCTCGCGCCCGGCCGCAGCGCGGGCCTGGCGCTCCAGTTGACGAACATCCTCCGCGACCTGGGCGAAGACGCCCGGGCGGGCCGCGTCTATCTGCCGCAAGAGGACCTGCGGGCCTGTGGCTACACGCTGGACGAGCTTCGCCGCGGCGTGGTCAACGACGGGCTGCTGCGGCTGATGGAGTTCGAAATCCAACGGGCCGAAGGCTTCTATCGCGAAGCGGCCGAACTGCCCCGCTGGCTGCACAAGGACGGGCGGCGCATTTACGGCCTGATGATGGACCGCTACCATGCCCTGCTGCGGCTCATCGCACGGCGGCCCGGCGACGTGTTTAAGCGGCGAATCCGGCTGGGCCGCTGGCAAAAACTGTGGCTGGCGGTAAAGTGGACTTTCTGATACCCTTGATGTTTTGCTGATGTCCGCTGTATCTCTCGATACCTCCATGCCTCCTCCATCGGTCGCCGTCATCGGCGGCGGCGTGGCTGGATTGGCCGCGGCGGTAGCGGCCGTCGAACGGGGCTTTCAGGTCGAACTCTTCGAACAGGCCCCGGCCCTGGGCGGCCGGGCCGGGTCGTACCACGATACGCGGGCCAACGAACTGGTCGATCTCTCGCCGCACGTGGCGATGGGCTGCTGCACGAACCTTCTGAACCTCTGCCGCCGCACAGAAACCAGCGACGCCCTGGACCGTTACACGACGCTGCATTTCATCGGGCCCGACGGCACGCGCTATGACTTCGCCCCCAGTCGCTGGCTGCCGGCCCCGCTGCACCTGCTGCCCGCGCTGCGGCGGCTGGGCTATCTCTCCGGCCGCCAACGCCGCGCGATCGGCCGCGGCATACGGCAACTGGCGCGAAATAGGACTCCCGACGCGGCCGACGGGCCGTGCATGGGCGACTGGCTCCGCCGGCAGAAGCAGCCGGACGAATGCGTGCGGCTGTTTTGGGCCGTCGTGCTGGAAAGCGCATTGGGCGACACGCTCGCACACGTCTCCCTGGCGGCCGCGCGGAAGGTTTTTGTCGACGGTTTTCTTGCTGCCCGCGGGGCCTCTGAAGTGTTTCTCGCCCGCGTGCCGCTGGGCGAACTTTGGCAACGCGTCGGCGCGTGGCTGGCTGAGCGCGGCGCGAAAGTTCACTTGCGAACGCGGATTGGGGGTTTGGATACCGCTTCCAATGCAGGCGGGACGCCTGCACCACAAATCGGCGTCGTACTAGGTGATGGAGTCTGCCGCCGGTTCGACCATTGCGTGGCGGCCGTCTCCTGGAAACAACTCGGCAATCTGCTGGGGCCGGAGTTGCTCAGGCGAATTCCGCAGGCGGAGAGCGGCGCGGCGCTGCAATCGTCGCCCATCACGGCCGTGCATCTCTGGTTCGACCGCCCGATTTTCGACTTGCCCCACGTGGCGATTGTCGGCCGGCTGAGTCAATGGGTGTTCAATAGTAGCAGGCACGCTCCGCGTGCCGTCCGCTTTAGCGAGTCTACCGTATCATCGTTGGGAAGCCAGGGGCTTCCGGCGGACGGCACGCGGAGCGTGCCTGCTACTTTGGACGGTACACGGAGTGTGCCTGCCACCTTTCATTACACCGTCGTCATCAGCGCCTCGCACGCGCTCCTCGGACGCGATACGAAGGAAGTGCTCGACGAGGTGCTGGGCGAACTGCGCTCGATCTGGCCGGCGGCGGCCGAGGCGCGGCTCGTGCATCATCGCCTGTTGACGCAGCCCGGCGCCGTGTTTTCCCCGCGGCCCGGCACGGATGCGATGCGGCCGGCCCAGCGGACGCCGATCGCAGGGATCTATCTGGCCGGCGATTGGACCGCGACGGGCTGGCCCGCCACGATGGAAGGCGCCGTGCGAAGCGGTTATCTGGCCATCGAGGCCTTGCTGGCCCAACTCGGCCGCCCCGCGCCGGTGCTTGTGCCCGATTTGAAGAAGAGTTGGCTGGCGCGGATGATCGTGGGGTAGGGGAG
>Ga0302320_10016875_pt1 | contig 14868 bp, 12 predicted proteins | sample Bog_T0_3_FD_202130 | JGI IMG/M metagenome (GOLD analysis project Ga0302320, IMG submission 202130) | Peat permafrost microbial communities from Stordalen Mire near Abisko, Sweden - Bog_T0_3 | ecosystem: Environmental > Terrestrial > Soil > Wetlands > Peat | place: Sweden: Abisko, Stordalen Mire...
ATTTTCGACCCCTCTCAGTTGCTCTAAGTTGTTGATTTTATTTGGTGGACGCGGTAGGAATCGAACCTACAACCTGTCGGTTAAGAGCCGAATGCTCTGCCAGTTGAGCTACGCGTCCGACGTGCGGAATATGCCGTGATGCAAAGGACTTTGCGCACAGCCGAAACAGCGTGAAAACCCTGCCGTCCCTTGAAAAAATATAGCACAGTGCCTAACTAACTGGATTCCGAAGTGGCAGTGCAAAACACGATCGCAGGATTTAGCCTGTGGCCGCTTCCGTTCAAATCGAAATTTCCCCGCGCGAACTCAGAATGCTTGAAGTTCAGAATGTAAACGCCACGCCGCCGCTGATGCCGCGCTGGTCCTGGGCAAACACCAGCACAGAACCGTCGCCCAGGAAATAGGGCCGGTAGCCTTCAGCAAGCAGATTTCGCATATCCAGCAATGCTTCAAACCCGCCGGTTCCGTCGCGACGCACATGGATCGGTTGCCGCAGGCGAAGATTCAAATAGGGCTCCACGGCATTCCCAGCAAACGGAGCAACGCCGGTGATCGCGGATCCGGGCTGCCACCGATAGCTCGCACGCCAACGCGTTCCCGTGCCTTCCAGTGTTCCCGACAGGGATATCGAATAGGTCTGCGCATGCCGCGGACGAGCCGAAGCAAGCACCTGGTTCAATCCCGCCGTTCCGTTTGAAGCCACAGGAATCATCACCGCATCGCCATTCGCATAGCTCACGCGAATATGGTTGCCGCCCGGAAGCGCATGGTCCACGCTTGCCACCATCCCCGTCGACGAAAAATTCGGCCCCGCGGCGCGAACCAATCCGCTCTCAGGATCGAAAAGAAGCGCGGTAGGAGGGGAAGGAACGCCGGACGCAAAGTGCGCCATCGCCTCCATCACCGGATTGTCGATCCTATCCGCGAACACCTGCACGGTCATACCGGAGTTGTCGGTGCGCCGCTCCCAGCCAATCTCCTGGTGCATGCCGTGTTCCAGCGCCAGAGTGCCGTTGCGTTCGGAAACTTGCGGCAGCCATGTTCTCGCGTCCGTGTCCTCTCCGCCTTGCGTGCCTGGCATGAACGTTGTCATGCGGTAGCGGATCGTCGAGTTTCCGTCGCGCCAGCCCAAGGATGCAAAGGGCAAAACCGCTGCCACCGTATTCGCGGAGTTTTGCTGGAACCGCGCAATCACCTGCGTCGAACCAGCCTCCGCCTCAAACTCATCCCCAAGGTTGATCGTCTCCCAGGTGCGCACCGCGGCTTCATCCAGCCCCTCTGATCCGCCCCCATCCACCTCCGGATGAATCGCAACAGAAGCCACCGATTGAACCGCGCCGGCGAATCCAAGATCCTGCCGGAACCCCAGCATCGATTCCATGCTCGCATCCGTGTTCGGCTCAAAGTCTACCCGGGCAAGCAGCTCGCGGCTGTCGGCAGGCGTTTCTTCGAGGCTCGCCGAGATCCGTTCGCCGCTTTCGCCGAATGTCCCCTCGTGCCCGGTAGCAACTAGCCGCGCCTTCAGCTTAGGAGCTCCACCCGACCCGTCCGATACCACCACCAGCGGCCCGTCTTCAAGCCAGCGCAACAATGGTCGATTGGCAGCCGACCGCAGAGTCCACGCCCAGTCGTCCTGCTCACTATTGACGGCACGCGGCTCCGACGGCAGCCATTGCATCACTTCGTACAAGGTATTCAGGGTCAGGTTGACAACGGCGTTCGTGCGCACCCGCACGTTCTCACGCAAAGACGGCAGGAACGACGTTCCTATAGCCTTCACCGCGTAGCGGCCGGGGGAAACCGAGGGAATTGCGAAGTGGCCTTTGCCGTCTGTGTAGACGCTGGCGATCACCGTCAGATCCGGGCTCAGCAACTGAACCATGGCGCCAATTTGCGGCACCCCGGCGGAATCGCGCACCAATCCGGATACCGATCCCGGGGCGCCTCCGTGGGCCGGAGTGATCCCCAAAGCGATCAGCGTCACAAACAAAACGAGATGAGCCCTGCGCATCTTCACGATTGGTGACTTGGCGGCGTCCTGGCCAGAACCTTGCAAATCACACCCACGCGAGTCTCCGAATCTTGGGTTCGGTAACCCTGTTGCGAGGGGGACACAGTACTATTCCACGACAAAAGGTGCCGATTGCGCAATCTCTTGTTTCGAAATTGTGTCGTTCACTTTGATCATAACCTTGTACTTTCCGGGCTGCATTCCAGCCATGGGCAGCGATTTTTCCACCGTCAACTGATCGCTGTGCGCCCCCAGGTCCTTCGACTCCAATTGTTTCTCGAAAACCACCGTATTCGTCGCGCTGTCGATGATCTCATAGGTCACCGTAGCTTCGTTGCTCTTTGTCGCTTCGTTGATGGTCAAATTATAGACCTGCATCCAGAAATTCAACTCCTGGTTGCGTTTAAAGTTCACCGGGGTGGCAGCGTTCGGGGTAACCCGTGGGCAAATATGCGTGTTTCCAATCACGCAGTTCCCAGCGCCGATCTCTCTGCTCGAAACGGTATTCATTTCGTCCGCAAGAATCAGCGATGAGGTCGCCAGCTTCTCATCGTGGTAAGTAGGCACTTCCAGGCTGCGACCGTACAGGCCGACATGATCCTTGTTGTTCACGTCCTTGATGGCGATATCCAGGCGATACAGACCCGGAAGCAGCGGAACAGCCTTCCAGTAAACCGACTTCCGGTCAAGACTCTTCTCCAGCAGTTCCGCCGGTTGCTCAACCTCGACCGTATCCTCAAAGGTCTGCACTGTCTTGTGGGTCAGTGTAGTGACCTTCCCCAGAATCTCCACATACCCCTTCGCCACGCCGTCCTTGGTCACAAAGGTGATGTCCCGGTTTTTCAATTGCAATGTTACGGGAACCAGAACCGTGTTCTCGGTAACCTTGATGAAATCAGTGCGCACGTCGAAGGGGAACGGCGGCCCGTTCAGAACCTTGTGCTCTGAAATAAAGTTTTCAAGGTCAGTGAACTTCACAGCCGGCGGAGCGAACAGTTTGGAAGCGAGCTCGATCCGGTCAAATTCCTTCGAAGCCTGCGAAGAGGAGAGCGGTCCGGTTCCCAGGTTCTCAAATCCGCCTTTGAACCGATCGGCCTTCTTGGCCATGCCCATCTCTTCCCACTGCGTCTGGCCCGCGCCCGGAACATGCTGCAGCGCGTCTTTCTCGCCGCGATCGATCGTGAAGTGGTAATCGCCGCATTGGCATGTATCCACAAACTCGATTTCGACGTTCTCGCCAATACCCTCGAGATAGCGGTAGGTCCAAACCTCAAACGGAAACGTCGATGTCTCGCCGCCGCCTTCGTCCATGGGCCGCTGGTAGCTGCCGCCTGAGGGGTGCGCCTCAATTGAATCCGGCTTGCCAAACGAAATATAGATATGACCGCGATCTGTCTTCCATCCCGGCTTGCCCGCGGCAAAATGCTCGTTCGCGTAAGCAATACGCCGATAATGCTCCTCGCGGAATTCGTTCTCCGGCGAGTCGGGATTTGGATTCCGCCGCAGCCAGAACTGCTCGATGAACGCGTCCCGCTCCTCATCGTTGCTCAACGACTTGAAAGACCGTGCTTCCTCGTCGGAGATGATCCATACCACGTCCTGGTTAAGCCAAGTCTTGTAAGCACCCTTCAATTCCTGGCGGAGAGCCTTCTTTGCGGCGAACTTTTCCTTGTCGGACCGCTCCCGCTTCAACGGGTCCACATCCTGACTTTCACCGGACGGAGCCTGGGCCTGTGTCTGTGTTGCCGGAGCTGCGTTCGTATCTTGCTGGGCTCGAAGTCCCGGGAGAAACATCAGTGCAAAACCCAATGGGATTGAGAGCAACCTTGCATGGCTTCTTATCGAAAATAGGTGGATCGAGGGTGCTCTAAGCGTCATTGCCTTCAAAACTCCTGCGATCCTTATTCTACGGGTACGGGTGCCAGTGGGCAAGGCTCCATCCGGGGTATGCTTCGGGTTGGACGCAACCCCACCCGCAATGTCATCCACGAGAGCCGGCGGATCCATTCAAATTTCTCCGTATCTTGAGACCCAGCGGCCGCTTCCAACGTCAAAGAGACAAGCGCAATCCATTCGAACCAGGGTTTCACCTGTACCCAACCGCTTCCGACCCTCCTGTGCCGGCCTTTAAGCGCAAGAACGCCCGAGGCAAATCGTTTTCGCAGCCTTCTGGGTACCCCGGGGCCGCTGACGATTTCGGACTGGATTCGGCGGCAAATTGGAACCTTTTTGGCGATAATTGCGTACACTGAATTCGGAGACACCTGGAGCACGCACCTCATATGAAAAAGATCCTGTTGATTGTTCTCGCTGTGGTAGTGGCCGCCGGCCTCGTTGCCTTTATGGTCATCAAGCAGCAGTCCGGTTACACCAAGGTTCTGACCGCGAAGCTGGTCAAGCAGGACCTGTCCACCGTAGTCAGCGGAACCGGACAGATCAAGGCCAAGACCTATGTAAATCTCGGTGCCACCGCAATGGGCCGCATTACCCATCTTTATGTGAAAGAAGGGGAGATGGTCAAGAAGGGTCAGACCGTGGCCACCATTGAGCACGTGCAGCAGGAAGCCAGTGTCGCCGGCCAGCAGGCTGCCATCTCCGCCGCCAAGACCGACATCGCGTCCTACGTTGCCGCGGAAAAAACCGCCGAGGCCAATCTTGAGCACGCCAAGGCCGATCTGGAACAAAAGAAGCTCGATTGGGACCGCGCACAGGGCCTCTTTCAAGCCGGAATCATGGCCAAGCAGGATTTTGATGCCAAGAAGGCCGCCTATGACCTGGATGTCGCTTCTGTCTCCCAGGCCGTGGCCCAGCTCAATCAGGCAAAGGCCCAGACCGAATCCCAGCGCGGACACATGCAGACAGCCGTCGCCAGCTTGCGGGCTGACCAGAACATGCTCGATCTCACCAGCGCCATCGCCCCTTTTGACGGCATCGTGACGAACGAGCCCCTTCGCGAAGGCGAAACCGTCGTCGAAGGAATTCAGAACACCGAAGGCTCCACCATCATGACGCTGGCCGATATGAGCGTGGTTACAGCCGAAGTCAAAGTCGACGAGACCGACATCGTCAACATCCAGTTGGGTCAGCCTGCCGACGTCACCGTAGACGCCCTGCCCGGCAAAGTCTTCAAGGGCCACGTCACCCTGGTCGGAGATCAGGCCCTGCTCCGCTCCACCGGCATCGCCACTTCCCAATCGACCACCGGTACCGAGGAAGCCAAAGACTTCAAAGTCGTGGTTACGCTTGACAGCCCTTCAACCGAATTGCGCCCCGGTCTCTCCACCACAGCCAAAATCACCACGGCCCACAAGACCTCTGTATTGTCGCTGCCCATCCAGGCACTTACCATGCACAGCCCGGCAGATGACAATCCGAACGCTTCCGGGGGGGTCCAGGCCGCATCAACTCCGGCGTCCGCAGCTGCAAAAACCGCGGTACAGGGCGTCTATGTTGTTGACAAGGATGCGAGCGGGAAACTGCGCGCCAAGTTCGTACCCGTGACCACCGGCATTACCGGCACAACCGACATTGAGGTGCTCTCAGGTCTCACTGAAAATCAGGAGATCGTAATCGGTCCGTTCAAGACACTGCGCATTCTGAAAAACAATGCACTCGTCAAACGGGACACAGTCAAGCCTGGAACGCAGCCCGGCGCCTCCTCTTAAAGGACCGCGCACCCGGAAACGCACGAGACAGATTTCCGACAAGCAGCACACGCAAAAGCCGTGCGAAGAACGACGGCAAAGGATGAGATTCGGATGGCCCTGGAAAGCGTCACTAGCGAAGAAGTTGTGCAATCGAAGGCCCGGCCCCAAGGCGACGTAATCGTCGTCGAAGACTTGTGGCGCACCTACGACATGGGCTCGGAACAACAGGTCCAGGCCCTGCGCGGCATTTCGATGAAGATCAAGCACAACGAGTATGTCGCCATCATGGGGCCTTCAGGCTCCGGCAAATCCACGTTGATGAACCTCATCGGTTGCCTCGACACGCCCTCGAAAGGCAAGTACTGGCTCAACGGCCAGCTTGTAAGTGAACTCGACGACGACCAGCTGGCCCGCATCCGCAACAAGGAAATCGGATTTGTCTTCCAGACCTTCAACCTGCTGGCTCGGGCCACCTCGCTGCACAACGTTGAGTTACCCCTCATCTATAACGGCACGCCCGCGGCCGCCCGCATTCAGCGAGCCAAAGAATCGTTGACGGATGTCGGCCTCGAATCGCGCATGAATCACAAGCCGAACGAGCTCTCCGGCGGACAGCGTCAGCGCGTGGCAATCGCCCGCGCACTTGTCAACCGGCCCTCCATCATCCTGGCTGACGAGCCCACCGGCAACCTGGATTCAAAAACCGGAGTCGAGATCATGGCTCTCTTTGATACCCTTCACGCCGGCGGGAACACCATCGTGCTCGTCACTCACGAGCCCGACATAGCAGAATACGCTCACCGCATCGTTCACATTCGCGACGGCCAGATCTTCTCAGACGAACCCTCCAAACGCTTCCGCTAAGAATCCGCCGCCGGGGAGCGCCATCTCGCCGCAGCCACATCGCGGCTAATGCGGGATAAATCCACCCATGGATAGTTTTGCATTTTTTATAGTGGCTTGCGCTCTTTATAGATCCATCTATCTACAATCCGTTCTTGTGGCACAAACACTTCAGTCTTAGCGGAGCGACTTCTCTTTTCAAGTTTCTCCGCCTGCCGCCGATGAACGCACTGTTGAAGTTTCCACTCATTTCCCAAGGAGGCAAGGAACGTTGAGATCCATGCAGAGCGCCGGCCAATTTCAGCCTCAACCTGCAGCCTTCGGGCTCTCGCTGGTTGATCTGGCATCCCAGCCCACTCCTCACGTCGTAGGTGTAAGCGCTGCCTGGCGCAAGCTCTTGATGCAAGCGGAAATGGCGGCCCCGCATGTCCAGGTGGCCTCGCTCGAAGGCGAATCCGGCGTCGGCAAGCAAACGCTCGCGCATTATCTCTTCAGCCGTTCCCTGCTCTCGAAATCAAGCTTTCAACGCCGCGATGCCCGCGAATGGCTGGTCACGGACGCCGATCCCGCCACTCTTGTCGGTTTCACGTATCTGGATCGCGTCGACCTGCTTGCTCCCCCCGGCCAGGGCTTGTTGCTGGGCGTCCTCAAAGCACTTCAAGATCGGCCGCCGGGCCGGGCCGTCGTACTCGCTTCTTCGCAAACCCCGCTTCGCCAAATGGCCGGTCAGGGATTGCTTCTGCCTGACCTCGCCTTCCGCCTTACCGCCGTTCGCTTCGCTGTTCCGCCCCTGCGTATGCGCCGCGAGGACATTGCCCCCCTCGCCCAGTTTTTGCTTGAAAGCTTATGCAATCGATATCAACAACGTCCTGTAATGCTCGGTCCGGGGGTTCTGGCGGAGCTTCTCAAGCACAGCTGGCCCGGCAATGTCCGTGAACTTGCCTCCGTCCTTGAAAGCGCACTCCTCGAAGCGGTCAATGGCGTCATCCGCCCGGACGACCTCGCCATCACCTCCAGCTTCGACAAACTTATTGCGCCCGCACCACTCGCCCACCCTGAAAACCTCTCCCTCGATACGATCATCCAGCACCATGTCCAATACGTCCTTGATCTCAACCGAGGCAACAAACTTCGCGCCGCCCGCCAGCTTCACATAAGCCGCTCCACCCTCTACCGCATCCTCGCCAACGAAGCCTTTCTCACCGCGTAAACGCCTAGGAATCGCGAAGACGGGAAGCACACCGCCGGCAGTTGTTGGCGTATATCCCCCGGCAACTGTCACCTTGACGCGAAGCGGAGGATCTGCGGCTCATTTGTTGCAAGGCAAAGGCAAGTTCATGCGCCACGTGAAACTGGGGCCGGGCACGGCCGCGAATGCCGCCGCTCTCAGAGCTCTCATCCACACTGCTTACTCGGATATAAAGGCGCGCGTCGAAAACTGCTAGCTCAGAAAATCCTGCGCAGCCGTCGAAGCGGCTCCCGAACCTGCAACATTGGTTCTGCCTGGCATAGGGCATCTGGAGCGAAATCGGAGTTACTATGTCCTGTCGATTTCTGTGCAGGATCGCCGCTCCCTGATGGCCGCGTGACGAAATCTGGCGGACGATCTGAAGCGAGATCGTTGCCGGGAATCCAAAGTCGCGCGCTCCCCACCTGCTCTTCCGGCTTTGCTTTTGAAACAAGCGAGGCACGACCTTGTGCGTGCCTCGCTTGCGGTGAGTTCGAATTGCAAGTTTCAGTTGAAGGTCTTAAGGCTATTTAGGGGGCACCAGGTAGCTGAGTTCGGGGTTGAACTTGAAAATGCTGTACTCGGTGTTCTCGATCAGCGGCAAAAGCTTCGCCTGAAATGCCTTGTACTCATCGGCTGACATGCCCTTCTGTGAGCCGATGGGTCCATCAAGATCAGCCCAGCCTTTCAAACCCAGGTAGGTATGAATCTCATTGGTGGGCGTGCCATAGCGCGCATAAGCGACCCCGAAATCGGTGGCACCGGACTTCTTGATTGCCGGAAAAATCGTGTCGTGGAATATGGCTTTGACATCGTCCAATTTTGCCGCGATGACCTTGGTTCGACCGACGCGCACCATGGCAGGAACTTCGCCGCCCTGGATAACCATGTCGGGCTGCATCTCGTCGATCCAGTATTCAAGGCTGTCTGTAACGGTGTCGAGGCGCGCAAACAGCCGCGCCAGATCCGCTTCAGAACCCTTCATGGCCGGATCCTGCTCATCCAGTTCCTTCCATTTCGAGGAGTACCAGACGATGGCATGTTCCTGCGGCCCGGTTTGCGAGTCCCACATGGTCATGCTTTTCTTCGATCCTGCTTTCTTGACCAGAGCGACATAGTCCTTTACTGCAGATTTCCAGTTGTCATCCTGTCCCATCTTCACCTTGACGATGAGGACGGTGCGGATATTTTGCGCCACAGACGGCGTAGCCAATGCGATGAAGGCCATCGCAGCGAACAGGCAGAGGCGTATCCTCAACGGAATTTTCATGGGTCGATCTCCAGTGCCTCGTGAAGCGAAGTTGCACCGCCCGACAGGGGGAGAGGGAATGTGAGTGTGCTGAGGCAGAGGAATTATACATGGAAGAGAAGCATAGATCTCGAAAGGCGCAGGACGGCAGCGGTCGAGTTCCAAACCTTATAGATCAGTCGTCCATCTCCAACTCGACTCCAAACAGACTCAACCACCGATACCACGATCCGAAGCCCTTTCGCATCCTTCCGCGGCCGGCTAACTCCGCTGCGAAGAGTCGTCCGTGATGATAGTCACCATGGTTCTGGGCTTGATTGCCGGGTCTGAATTGTCGTTGTCGTCGTCCTTATAGTGATCGAAATACAACGGCGGTCCTTCCCATTGCGGTTCTGCGGCCAGCATCAATGCCACGCTTGGCCGGGAATCCGGTTCCGGCTTCCTTCCCTCCGCCAGCTCAACCATGACCCTGGTAGTCGGCAGGTCGCCCTTCAGCGCCTTCTCCATCAGCACTTTGGCAAGCTTCTCAACGTTTCGTCCAATCTGGCGGTTCACCGCCTGCCGCAGTTCCTCCGGCCCATCCTTCTGCCCTCCCTTGCAGCTCGTGGTTTGCCTTAGCGCCTGCGCCCTGGTGAGGGGCGTTTTCTTGCTCTTTTTTCCTCTCACCTGGTGCGACTTCAAAACCTGATTCGTGATTGCCATCTTCCCCTGGCCTCTGCTTTCCGTTCTCTGAGTCCCCGCTCCATGGTTTCGGCGCCCCAAGCACGCTCGCCCAAAGTCGCCTCTCCGCCATCTCTTCAAATGTCTTTCCGCCCAGCGGCACGATGCCGTACATCACCTTGCAATCCATCGCTTCCGCCATACGCGCCATCGACTTCATGTTGATGGTGCTTCTACCCTCCGTTGCCTCAATCGCAAACACCCCGGACTCGCATACGCCCATCCTCTTCGCTATCTCCGCCATCGGAATATGCAGCGCCTGTCTCACCGCCCGCAACATTTCCTTTGTCTGACTCCGAGCCCTCGCCGCCTGCCGGTAAGGTCGCATCTCCATATCCAGCTTTCTCCGCGCCGCCCATCTTTCCTTCTCCCGCATCTTTTTCCCTCACAAGCTTCAGGTCCGACTTATATCCACTTCACTTCTTCACTCCATCCCTTCTCACTCCATCACTCCCTATTCACACCTTAGCGAAAACATTACTAATTGCCTGCAAAAACTGCGCGAAATAAGCTGAAGACCGCGGGTTTAACAGTTCTTGTTCGCTCGGAGGAGCCCTTTGGCAAAAAATCACTTCTCGGCAGACCGGACCTTTTTTGTCCACTCGCCTTTTCCGGCAAAAACCTCGACCTGGAAGCCGACAAAATCTCCCCTTTTCTCCGCCTCCAGACCGACCTTCCTTCCCCCCCGAGTCCCTATCCCCCAACCCTGTTCCCTGCCTTACACTCAACTAACCGGCGTTTCTCACACGAGGTCCCGTTCCTTGCGAAATTTCCGACTGCCCACCATCCCCGCAACGGCACTCCTTCTGGTCGCTCTGCTAGCCGCATTGCGCGCCCAGTCTCCCGCCCAGACCTCGGTGGAAGATCGCCGCAAGGCCCTTGCCGCCGTCTTCAATGATTATTGGGAAGACTTCCTCAAGCACTCTCCCGAGTTCGCTTCCACGCTCGGCGACAAGCGCTACAACGACCAGGTTTCTGACCGTTCCGTGAAGGCACTCAACGAATCCCTGGCCCGCGAACAGGCTTTCATGATGCGGGCGATTGCCGTCGACCCCACCGGATTGACTGACCAGGAAAAACTCAGCCGCGACCTGCTGATCCGCGACGTCTCTCAGGACGAAGAAGGCGCGCAGTTCAAGGAGTGGGAGATGCCCATCAACCAGATGGGCGGCATCCACACCATGTACCCGGAGCTGGTGGAGCAGCTCACCTTCACTACCGTGAAGGACTACGACAACTGGATCGCCCGCCTGCACGCGCTTCCCGGTGCCTTTGACCAGGTCACCACCAACATGTCCATCGGCATCGAAGACCACCGCGTCCCGCCAAAATATCTGCTTGAAAAAGCGCTCGAGCAAGTCAAGGAAATGGCCGGGAAAAAGCCGGAAGACTCGCCGCTCGCGCTTCCGTTGAAGAAGCTTCCCGCCTCCATCTCCGCCGCCGAGCAGGAGCGGATCAAGACTGAAATGCTCCAGGTCATCGCCAAAGAAGACATCCCGGCCTACCTGCGTTTTCAGCGCTTCCTTGAAGTAACGTATGTCCCCGCCGGCCGCGCGGAGCCCGGGATATCAGCCTTGCCGGATGGGGCGAAGTACTACCAGTTCCTGATCCGCACCACCACCACAACTGACCTTACTGCCGAGCAGATTCACCAGATCGGGATCGATGAGGTCAATCGCGACGAAGCAGAGATGCTGGCGATTGCGAAGAAGCTCGGCTTCCCTGACCTGAAGAGCTTCTGGGCCAGCCTGAAGACCAACCCCAAACTCAAGGCCACTTCGAGAGAAGCCCTCCTCGACGCATACCGGAGTTACCTGACGCCGATGCAGGCGCGCCTGCCCGAGCTGTTCGGGCGCCTGCCCAAGGCAAAATTCGAAGTAGCCGCGGTGCCCGATTACATTGAAAAAACCGCCTCGACCGCGTATTACGAGGGGCCGGCGCCCGATGGCGGCCGCCCCGGACGCATACGCGTGAATACCTATAACCCCACCGACCGCGACCTGTTTGAAGTGGAGGCGGTGGCGTACCACGAAGGCCTTCCCGGCCACCACCTGCAAATCTCCATCTCCCAGGAGCTGCAGGACGTCCCTACCTTCCGCAAATTTGAGTCTTACACCGCGTATACAGAAGGCTGGGGTCTCTACGCCGAAAGGTTAGGCAAAGATATCGGCCTTTACCAGGACCCTTACTCCGATTATGGCCGCCTGGACGGCGACATTTGGCGCGCTATCCGGCTTGTAGTGGACACAGGCGTCCACACCCAGCACTGGACCCGCCAACAAATGGTCCAGTATTTTCACGACCATTCCGCTATCGACGAAACCGATATCCAGTCAGAAGTGGACCGCTACATTGCATGGCCCAGCCAAGCGCTAGCCTACAAGGTTGGCCAGCTCAAGATTCTGGAATTGCGCGACCGCGCCAAGACCGCGCTGGGCACCCGGTTTGATTTGCGCGCCTTTCACGACCAGATCCTGGACGCGGGCGCGTTGCCTCTCGATGTGCTCAGCGATCGCATCGACGGCTGGATCGCCAGCCAAAAAGGCACCGAGCCGAAGTTAGCCGTCCTCAAATAAAACGTCCGCGTCGGAACCTCCAGGACAACACGATTCATCGGTCTGCACTCTGTGCTGAGGTAGAGAAAAGGGCGAGATTTCACAGGCTTCCGCACAGAGCTTTTCGGGGAGATAGTCAGGTTGTCTGCAATCGTCCGTTCCGAGACGGAGTTATTCTTGTGAAAGCTCTGTTCCGAGGTAGAGGAAAGGAATGAAAAGAGCCTTAAAAGAAACATAATTGGGAGATGGGAGGGGCCGAAGGCGGATGGTTTGCGTTTGTGCTTTCCCACCCAGAGTCTCATCCCCCGGGGGGTCGGCGAAGACGGTGGAGGACTAGAAAGGCAAGGCTCGCATGAAGGAATTAAGGAGTGAAGGAGTGAGAACGGACTAATAGCTCAAACTGCCGCTCCAAACCTGCGAACCAGTCAGCTATGCGCGTATTCTGAGGAAGCATTACTACTCTCGCACTCGATAAGGAAGAACATGGCGGAGATAGCCGTTGAGGCCACCGATGTACCCGCGCAATTGCCCGATGTCCGGGTTGCCGTTTTAGGCGCAGGCAAGATGGGCGGCATCCTGTTGCAGGCTTTTTTGAAGCAGAATCTTTTTGCCCCCGACCAGATTCACGCGACCGTCGCGCACCCTGAGCGGGCCATTGCGCTCAGTACCCAGTGGGGCGTGGACGTGAGCACCGATAATCTTGAAGCTGCGCGCCAATCCGATCTGATTCTGATAGGGGTCAAGCCGTTCCAGGTGCCTGACCTGATTGCAGAAATTCGTCCCGCGCTTACCACCGCCAAGACACTGGTTTCGTTCGCTGCCTCCGTCAAGACCAGCGCGATTGAAGAAGCAGCCGGCATCGACATCGCCGTCATCCGCGCTATGCCCAACACTCCCTCAGCTTTGGGAGCAGGCGCTGCCGGGCTTTGCAAGGGACGCTTCGTCACAGCCACGCAGATGGAGTTGGCGGAGCGCATTTTTGAAACAGTGGGCCGCACCGTCACCGTGGATGAGAAGCACATGGACGCCGTCACCGGTCTCTCCGCATCAGGCCCGGCTTATATCTACATCATCATTGAGGCTCTGGCCGAAGCCGGCGTGAAGGTGGGCCTGGCCCGCGAGATCGCCACGCAGCTCGCCGCGCAAACCACATTTGGCGCCGCAAAAATGGTGCTTGAAACCGGCTATCATCCGGCATTGCTTAAGGACGCTGTAACCACGCCGGCCGGCTGCACCATCGACGGCATTCTGGAGCTGGAAGAAGGCGGCCTGCGCGTCACCCTTATCAAAGCCGTGATGCGTGCAACCGAACGGGCCAAGCAACTGGCAGCGGGATAAGCCGCAAACAAGAAACATAATTGGAAGATGGAGGAGCCCGATATCGGATGGTTTGCATTTGTGCTTTCCCACCCAAGGAGCAAAAGACCTTCGATGGATGGGCACCCAGAGTTTCATCCCCGGGGGTCGACGAAGCCGGTGGAGGACTAATAAGAACAGGTCCCGCAAAGAGACCTGATCGCTAACCGCGCTCTTGCTAACATGCCATCTTGCCAACCAAACGCCCAACCTGGCTTCCCTACTACATCCCCGAACTACAAGGGCTGCGAGGTTTCGCGGTTCTCGCCGTTCTCATCTACCATTGCCACCCGCGTCTGGAAGGAACCTGGATCCACTACGCCTCATTGTGGGGGTGGGCCGGCGTCAATCTCTTCTTTGTTCTCTCCGGCTTTCTTATCACTTCGATTCTTCTTGAAGCGCGCAACAAGCCGCACTACTTCCGCAATTTCTACGGACGCCGCGCGCTCCGCATCTGGCCTGTTTATGTCCTGGTGCTGATGGTTGTCTATCTTGAAGCGCCCTGGTTCATCGGCCCCACCATCTCAGCCGCCATTCAAGCCGCGCCTTGGTGGGCGTACATTTTCTTTGTCCAGAATCTTTTTCATCTCAGCCTGCCTTCTGCTATCGGCCCAACCTGGTCGCTTGCCATTGAGGAGCAGTATTACTTCCTATGGGCTCCGCTCGTCCGCTTCCTGCGCAGGCGGTGGATGCTGGCTCTGCTCCTGGTGGCCGCACTCATCGCCTCACCACTGCTTCGCCGAACCCATTATGCGTGGACCACGCCCACGCACACACTCACGCATCTTGACGGCATTGCCTGGGGCAGCCTGCTAGCACTCGGCCTTTTCACGCTTCCGCTGACACGCCGCAGTTGGCTCTGGATCGGTATCGCATTCATCCCGATCGGTTTCGCATCGGTGGCGACCATCGCCGCGGGTACCGCATTTTTAGACTCGGCGCTCTCCATAGGCTTTGCAGGCGCAGTCCTAGCGTCAATTGCGTCGACCGGCTCGCGTAATCCCATGAACGTAGTTCTTAGCCGCGGCCCACTTGCTTTCTACGGCCGCATCAGCTACGGCCTTTACATGACCCACATCATGGTCTTCATCTTCTTCGGCTGGTTTGACCTGCGAATGGATCGCTACGGAATCCCCGGCAACCTTGCTGTTGTCGCCTTTCGCATAGCCGTATCCACCGCAGTCGCCACTTTTCTCTGGTACGGGTTCGAATCGCAAATTCTGAAACTCAAGCGATATTTTTGAAGAAAAATATCCGGA
>Ga0302320_10016876_pt1 | contig 14868 bp, 14 predicted proteins | sample Bog_T0_3_FD_202130 | JGI IMG/M metagenome (GOLD analysis project Ga0302320, IMG submission 202130) | Peat permafrost microbial communities from Stordalen Mire near Abisko, Sweden - Bog_T0_3 | ecosystem: Environmental > Terrestrial > Soil > Wetlands > Peat | place: Sweden: Abisko, Stordalen Mire...
CAGCGTTCCTGCCGCTTTTGATCGTGATACCGGCAGCGTGGCTTCTCTCTAGGAGCAGGACGGGCGCAGCGTTTCGCGCGGCGATCGCGATTGCCCTGGGCCCGGTTGCCGTGGCCCTCGCCTTCTCGGTCGCGAGGCTCCGCTGGTCGAACGCGCTCGACGTTTCCCTGATTGCCCTCGTGGCGGCCACGGCCGCAGCCCTCGCCACGACGCCAAGACCTCGACTGGGACGCTGGACGGGAGCCATCCTCATGGGGACGATCCTCGCGCCCGGCCTCTCCCAGCTGATCCCGGGGGCCGCCGGGGGCACCCGGGAGTTTAGGTTCACGCAGGCCGAGGTCGAGGGGCTCTACGAAAGAAAGCTTTCCCACTGGATCGCCGACCACGCGGGCCCCGAGGGTGCAACGGTCCTGGCTCCGCCCTATCGCACGTCGAGCCTGTGCTTCTACGGGAGCCTTCGCGGGCTTGGCACCCAAAACTGGGAAAACGGCGAAGGCCTGGACGCCACCTTCCACATCGTCACGGCGATGACCGAGGCCGAGGCCCGGACCGTCCTGAACCAACACGGGGTGACGCACCTGGTCCTTCCCTCCTGGGACACGGACCTGGACGACTTCGCGCGCCTGCGACTGAAGAACCCCGATGACTCGTTTGTATCCGTGCTCCACAGGACCTATGGGGGCATCTTTGGATGGCTCCGCCCGCTGCCCTTTGAGCTTCCTCCCGTCGCCGGGTTTGAGGACCCATCGGTCCTCATCCTTGAAGTAAGCGACGACACTGACGCTGCCACGCTGCGGAGCCGCCTCGTCGAGTACCTGATCGAGATGCACCGGCTGAACGAGGCCACAAATGCGGCCCAGGCGCTCCTGCACTATCCCACGGACCTCGGCTCCCAGGTGGCCCTTGCGCAGCTGGCCGCAGCCCGCGACGACAAGGAGGGTTTCAGGAAGGCGATCACCTCGGTCGTCTCCGGCCTCTCAAGGGGCTCCGATCGGTCCCTTTACCCGGACCGGCGCGTCAGCCTCGCCGTGGTGCTTGCGATCGGCGGCCGCACCGACCAATCCCGCGCGCAGGTCGAGCGGTGCCTCCGCGGGATCGACGCCGGCCAGCTGCGCTTCCTCACCGGGGAATCCCTCTATCATCTGCTGCTGCTCGCCCGGCGCTACGGCGTCACCCTGAGTGATCCCGCCCTCCATGCGCTCTCGCTCAAGCTGCTGCCGGACACGCTTCGCGGGCAATTTTGATATTGGGAGAAGCGTCGCCGCTTGCCCGGAGACGCGACCTTCAAAAGTTGTCGCCTTGGCGCAATTAGTGGGTTGGCTCTACGGGTTAAATACTCGGGCCTATAGCTCAACGGTTAGAGCAGAGGACTCATAATCCTTTGGTTCAGGGTTCGAATCCCTGTGGGCCCACCAATTGGATCGGGATTCTCCTCCGGGGGGAGCCTCGCAGGAGAGACGTGTCGATGGAACCATTAGTCGGCCAACTCGGCTGCCTAATGCTTCGGATCATAGGTTGGCCAACTACTGCTTCTATTATCATAATTTATTAATTATGTGATTCTTACAATTCTGTGATGCGGAGCGCGGCGCTCAATTAGATCACCCCGTCATAAAGGCCATCCGTTTGGACAGAAACTCGCTCTCCAAAGCGCTACTGCACCGCCGAACTCAATTGACGGCTGCAAATTGACCCAACCGACCAGGCAATGCGCGGATCTTGAATTTGCCCTTCAAGCCTCTTCCCAGCGCGAGCCTAAATATCGAATTCATTTGAGCGACAGGCAGCAGAGTTATGAAGCGCGCAGAGATCTCGTAATACCCTGCGCTTTCATCGATCACTGGAAAGGACCAATTTAAAAGATCTGGCAAACCTATGAGTGCGGAGGAACGAAGTTCCTCTAAAATGATATCCTCCCTGAAACAGTCACTGTTAGGTGAGACTCGGCTGGCGAGCCCCCTGTCATCATGAATTGAACGCGTAAAGCAGATTTCATAGTGCATAGTACCTAAAGATGGCACCTGGCATTCTACAAAATCTATCCTTGCCCAGATATGCGATCTCAGTTGGGACAATTTCAGTTCTTCGCTGGGTCATTTGAAACCGCGAAGGCATATTCTTCGGATCGGTCACCAAAGGCGCAATCGTCACTTGGTCGGCACATCTCCAATAGACTTCAATTCGCCGATTTTCACACTCCCCTGGGGGATCGGCTTCATTAGAAGGCCATGGCTATCCAGCCCAAAATATTTCGCCGCTATCTGTGTCATTCGTGGCAGATCCTTTCCGAAGTCATGCCCTCGTTGGGTAAGGCTGAATCGCGTTTCCCATACCAGCTGCATCTTGCCTTGTTTTAAATCGTGTTGGAGGTCGAACGTCTGAAGGACCACGAAATAGCGATCCTCACTGATAGCGTCCAAAACGCCGGAATTCATCTCCCTGCGAATGTCGGACATCGCTCTGGTCGAATCTTGAATGCCCGACTGAAAAGCATCTTCGGAATCAAATCCGAGCAGGTGGGCATTCTCGATTGCGATCCTATCTTGGTCACCCCTAACGATCGTTTGGTTCATACCAGATTGAGCAAATGCGTTCGTCCCGATGGTTCGTCCCCAGAAAACAACGATCAATAGGTTTGCTGTTTTGGGATCGGAGCTGGGGATATATTTCTCCGCCTTAAGTGGCCCTTCTATAACCTTAGCGATGGCCGAAAAACTCAAAGCGTCGACAGTGCTGTCACTTGTTGACGTTGGAGGAGAATTCTCCAAGCCAACAGTTCGTCGATTGTAGAGCCCTCCAATTGCGAAGCCATAGGTCTCGGGCTGAAATGAACCGTCTGCCAATCGCGAGCGTCTGTATCCATTGAAGACCTTGGAAGACACCGCGGTAACCTCATTGCTGGAGTCCTCAAGTCCAGACGCATAAACGCGGCAGACCGTGGGACGAAGAATGAAGCACGCTATCAGTATTGCGGCTCTATTGGTTAATCGCATGTAACTCTAATGACCCTTTGGTAAGTTGCCCGTAGTCGGAACCTGCGGCGGCGGAACTTCTCCCAGTGATTTGACCTCGCCAACATCAACATGGCCAAGGGGAATCGGCTTTTGAACCAAACCCTTGCTGTCTTGTCCAAAATATTGCGAAGCGTACTGCGCCATTGACGGGAGATCCTTGCCGAAATCGTGATATCGTTGGCGAATGCTAAATCGAGTTTCCCAAAGAAGCTTATGCTTCTTTTCCTTCCACATGAGATGGAAGTCGTAGGCCATAAGAACTACAAAATATCGGTTCTGTTCGAGCTCATCCAACAAATCACGCCGCCTTAAGTCGAGCGCGGTTCCTCGAAAGTCTCCTGAGCTTTCGCCCCACCACGAATCGTATCCAAGAATCATTGCGTTCAACTTATCGTCGTTTTCCCGCATTTGATTCTCGGCCACTACAGCAGCTACCTTACCCGGATCGTTCGGCGAGATCTGCAGGTTCTCGTATTCTGCTGAATTGCTCGCATGCTCGGGAGCGTGGGTCGTACCCCAGTAGACCATAATCAACAGTCGTGTTGTATTGGGGTCGACGCTCGGAATATAGTTCTGATCTGCGAGCGGACCGGCGATAACATGCGCAATTTCCAGAAAATTCAGTTTGTCCGTTGTGCTGTCCTGCATGGTTCCCTTCCACACCCCGCCTTTCCCGAAGACATACGACTCGGCCTTGAAAGAGCCGTCTTCAAGTCGCGCACGAACATAGTCATCACCTGTTCTCCCCGATACAGCAGCAACATCGTTAACTCCTCCAAATTCGAATGGGTACAACGTCGGAACGAGGTAGACGCCGAATACCATCACAATCAGGATCCGTGTGGGGGTACTCGCGCTTGGTTTCATTGGGGTCGAATTTTCTGGATCGAATTTAGGTGCCAACATAGCACCCCGCGTACCACCAATGCCGAATGAGACCTAAGGACTTAAAGGATAATGCATTGAATGTGTTTGAACAATTTCACAGTGCTGGCCGCGTCCCTGAATTGGGTGAATTCGCCAAATACCGTGAAGGCGACTTCTCTGCGAATTGCGGCAGGTCCCAATCTGCTGCGCACTTCCGGCTAGCCGGGGCTCACCCTGGAGCAGATGCGCCGGGCCTTGTCGATCGAGTGCTCGCTGCCGGCGATCCACTACGTTCTGGTGAAGATGGGCCTGACATATAAAAAAAGACGCTCCGGGCTTCTCCGGACGGCTCCCGCCTTGGATAGCGCGAACCTCGGATGGTTGATGTCTCCCGCCAACGCCATGCTGGCACGAACATATTTCAATAAAAGGAAGTTCAATTCCCCCTTGCGATAGCAAATTTTCGGCGCCGCCACGGCAATGATTCTGTTCCTTTAGAGATTCTGCTGGCGCGGGATCTCGACGGGCCCGCGAAAGGAATCATCGGACCTTCACTTGTACCATTTGTCGCTGCCTTTGCCGTCAAGATGCCGGATCTCGAGGCCTCCCAAATAGCGGACGCACTTGCCGTGCTCGATGAAGCCCGCGCCATACTCGCGCCGCCAACGTTCGAAACAGATCTCAATGCGAATTCGGAACCAAATCCTTGTCTTTGATTGAAAAGAAGAAGCTTTCTCGATCTTTGCCGCTCGTACTTACTTGCCGGGCGAAGGACTAGGCGTTATGATAGCTCGCGCATCCGACTTACACGGAGCTTACCCTCCTGAATCGCTTTCAGCCCGTGTTCCTCGGACAGGAACCGGTAAACTCTGATCGGTTTCATTGATTACTCGCAGTACCCTAATTAGTTCCGTTTACCTGATAGTACATCGCTATTTTGGCGTTTGGCTTAGCAGAAGGGCGGGTTGAGACACCTGCAAGTGCCAACCGGCCGCGTACTGCTTTCATTCGCGCGGCTCCTTTCCGCTGAAGCTTTATGTCGTAAAATGCGAGATCAAGTTTGCAACCGCCGTTATCCAATTGCTGACGCATCCAAGGCCGATGCCGAGTTTGATCGCCGATGGCCACAGCGTTCTCCGACCGCGTGTCAATCCGCCCGAATGCGCCTTGAGCATCTGTCCCCAATCGCCAAACTTCCACTATGCCCCGTTACACCTATAGAATATTCGTGATCCAAGCCATCGCTGGCGTGAATCCTCCATGGCAACTGAGCATGAAAAGCACCCGACCCGCGCCCGATGTTCTTAGCTACTTCGATACACCTGAAAAAGCAGCGCACGCCTTAGGAACCTTCGACACCGGAAATGCTATGTGGGACGCCATGAAATCCTTCGCCGATGGCATCGCCGCCGACATAATTCGAGACCGCGCCGCCGATCTCCGAAACTGGCAACGCGAAGAAGCCTGAGCCGGGCTTGTGCCAGGCGCCTTAGCGTGTATTTGTATGTCGTTCGCAGCCCGGCATACTACGAACTAGGCGAATCGGTTCGAATCTGCCCGCCTCGGCCAGCTACGCGCCAGTCAGGCAAGTTCGCGGAGGGTTCCTTAAAGGGTAGCTTTTCGAATATGTGGCAAAGGGTGAACGCCCGGCCTCCTTCGCTTTGATAGTGCCAAGTAGAGCCGAAGAGATTAAGGTGAAAGGACGGTCATTAGGGCATTGTCGCAGCATAATCCATTGGTGACATTACGGCAGTGTCTAATTCGACTTCGTACTCCTCCAGGAAGAAATGAAGGGACAATCTGCTATAGGATTATCTCTGGCCTTTGCCTTCCTTTTGAATGGCGGTTGCGTAAGACCAGACACAGCATCCGAGGAACGGGCTGCGTCGTTTGCAGCTTACATTGAGCCACCAATCGATGGCCTGAGCATACGCGATTTTATTTTGTTAAGGACAGGTATTGTGATGGGAGGGGAAGACCTTTCGATTGGTCTCTCCCACAATGACCCCGCAACATTCGAATACAAAGGAACGAAATTATGGATCGGGTCAGTTACTGCTATCGATCGGAGAGGTTATTTCCTAACAGCTGCACATTGCGTTGGAGCCGGCAAAATATATTTGGTGTTCAAACAAGGGGCCAGGTTACGCATTGAGCCGGGTCGCGTAGTCTGGCGCAGCGACGTATCAAGAAACGGCCCAGATATTGCTGTTTTGCGCGTTTCAGGTGGGCTCGCTCGCGTTTTTGAGTGGGCAGACAAATTCAAGGTCGACGATGTCGTCTTCGGCGCCGGACCAAACTTCACAAGCACGCGTAATTTTGGTTACGGTGTCTTTGCTGGTAAGATCGCCAACGTAACGGCGCAGAGCGCCGGAAATCCCTACGGTTCCATTATTTCCCATAATGGCCCCGCGAGGCCCGGTGACAGTGGGGGGCCGCTTGTTTCCGAGAATGGAAGATTACTTGGAGTTAACACAGGTGGGCTCGCGATGTTTGAAATTGGCGGTCATATTGTGCCGTTGCCATTTGTTCATCGCTCGTATGCCTACCGCCCCGACCTTCGGTGGCTAACTCAAATAATGGACGACGATTTTGCACGGCACGTCCTAGACTGACTACCCAGGTTCCGCTGGCAATTTGAGCTCCGCCACTACCTTATCGCTGCGAGGTGTTCCTGAAGCGGTCCCGAGACCTCAATTGGATGTCTCGGAGAATCGTAACCGAGGGGGGAGAGATCGAGCCCAATTCGGCCGATTGGAGGAAGGACCTAGGCCGCCCCCGACTGGCACATTACCAGGGAGGGTTAAGTGGCGGATGCGTCTTCAGCCAAAATCCCTGATGTTTCGCTAGACGAGCAATGCGCATATGTGGATCACGGCTCCTCTTTGAAGGATCCCACTTTTCTGGAAGCATCAGGTCGCTATTGGTAAGCTCGTGCGCCCTCATGAGGCTTACGAGTGCTCGCAACAACCGGGGTTCATATTGGTAGTTTGCAGTGTCAATCCATGCTTGCCTCCGGCGTTTCTTCAGTTGGATCAGAAGCGGTATTGTTAGGATAAGTGTTTTTCGATCGGGTACGGGCCGGCCGCCCAGCCGGCCATTTTTGCGCGACGCCGCTTGCTTGCGAACGGTGCGTGCCCGCCCACCGAGAGCGCCACACTCAGCCAGCCGACCACGCTCCTCTTCGGTTCGTCCAGGGGCCCTGGAAGGGGCAAATCGCAGCATGGCCTCGGCCTCGGCGCCGACAATGCCATCTCTGTCGCCCGCGTTCATTACCGCGATGAGTCCACGGCGCATATAATCCAACCAGGGATACGGTTTCTTCGCATCCGGATCCGCCAAAGGGGCCATATGCTCCAGGACATATGCTAGCCGCTTAAAGGCTTCTTGATCGGCTCGTTGTAGGTTCGATTTCAAAACCTAAACCTAGCTTGGGTTTCTGCCGCCATCTTGTCTATGTGAAAACACCCATCGAAAGGATCATGACCAAGGTTTCGTTCATCCGTTGGACCGTCCAACTGGCACTTAGCATTGCGGCCGTTGCCCTCATCAAGCGGATTCGCTCATCCGAGCCATTCCGACGAACCAAGGGTCGATTTAACGTTCGCGGCTCCTATCCGAGCACGAAAATGGGGCGAACCATTCAATTCGAGTCCCACCGTTGCGAACTCTCGGCGATCCTGGAGTTCGAGCACGACATACATGTGCGCGAGTACTGGGATCAGCCTGGCCAGATAAAGCTCACGTACCAGAAGCCAGCGGGTGGCAAGGGTGGACACCTCCACACACCAGACTTCTTCGTGATAGGTGACAATTATGCGGGATGGGTCGAGTGCAAAACCGAAGAGGAGATCATCGAATTGGCAGCCGAGAAGCCGTTTCTCTATGTCCGTGGCACCGACGGCTCATGGTCATGCCCTCCAGGGGACGCCTATGCCGCCCCGTTAGGTATGACATACCGTCTATATGTTGCCGGAAGGAAGGGCGCAGCGCTAACACGGAATCTCACATTCTTGGACGACTATTACCGCCGCCAATATACGGCCCCCGCGAAATCGCTTATTGAGTCGGTCCTCAAAGTGATCCGGCAGTCTCAGGGACTCACCTACCCCGAATTGCTGGCCAAGATGAGGCAGCTTACGCCGGACGACCTTAACTACTTCATATCCCGTGGCACGGTCTATACTGATTTGCGCAATGTGGTCCTAGCGGACTCTGAAAGTGTCACGCTCTTTACCGACCTCACCGCAGCAGAATCCATCGCTGCCGTGGCTAAGGCCCAGAACCCAGCGCCAGAAATAATTGGCGGCCCCATTGAATTGGTCCCAACGGCTAGAATAAGCCTGAACGACACCGAGCGCACGATAACCCACGTCGATGACAAGGTAGTCCAATTGCTGTCGGCAGATGGCAAAATCGATCACTACAAGCGATCGGATTTAGAACAGCGGATCTTCGTTGGTGAAGTAAGCGCGCTTTCGTCCGGTGATATTTCCGGTCGTGCGGCAGCAGCCATCCTAGCCGCAACTAGCCAGGACCACTTGGCCATTGCGGTCAGTCGTTGGAAGATAATTCAGCCGTTCCTGAATCGAGGCACCGACATCTCGTCCAGGAAAATACCGCGGTCCAAGGCAAGGTCCATTCGCCGCTGGATTCGCAAGTATCGTGAATCGCTCGAAGTCCAAAAGAACGGGTTTTTCGGCCTGCTTCCAGAAATCCGCCCCGGCTATGACGGCTCCCATCTCGATCCGGAGGTAGAGAAGTTGATGACGGATCTCATCGAGAGCGACTTCGAGAAAGTGACTAATAAGAGCGTCTCAAATGTTCACGGGAAGCTTCAAAAAGCCTGTGAATCTCGCGGATTGGACGTACCGAGTCTCAAGACGCTTTCCCTGCGGATTCGGCGACGCCCGCAATACGAGCAGACGAAGAAGAAAAAGGGCCCACGGGCAGCCTATCAGAAAAAGGCTTTTCACTATTACCTCGATATTCATACGCCGATACATGGGGACCGCCCCTGGGAAATCGGGCACATTGACCACACTGAGTTAGACATCGAACTCGTCTGCTCTAAGACGGGCAGGAACCTGGGCCGTCCGTGGCTCACCATTCTCATGGACGCGCACACTCGCCGGATCTTGGCGATTTCTGTCTCGTTCTTCTCCGAGAGCTCCGAGTCATGTATGCGCATTCTCCGCGAATGCGTAAAGAGGCACCATCGCTTGCCGCAGATCCTCGTGGTGGATAATGGAAAGGCGTTCGACAGCATTTATTTCGAGGCCTTGCTCGGCCATTTTGAGATTACGAAAAAATCGCGCCCGTCGGCGCATCCTCGCTACGGCTCTGTGTGCGAACGCCTATTCGGTGTCATCAACACGCAGTTTGTACACAACCTGGTCGGCAACACCCAACTCACCAAGAATGTTCGCCAACTCTCCAAGTCGGTTGATCCAAAGGGGCACGCGATTTGGACGCTAGAAGCGCTGACAGTTAGACTCTCCGAATATTGCTTTGAGGTGTACGACAATGCATCGCATCCCGCCCTTGGGGAGAGTCCGAGGTCGGCCACAACGCGAATCCTCAAGGCGACAGGCCTTCGGCAGCATACCTTCATCCCATACGATTCGGTCTTTCAGACTCTGACGCTGCCCACGACGAAGCATGGGTTCGCGAAAGTGCATCCCCAGAAAGGCGTGCATGTAAACTATCTGGACTACTGGTCGGACGCATTCCTGAACCCTGCTGTTGAGGGCAAGAAAGTCCCCGTTCGCTTCGATCCCTGGGATGCATCGGTCGCTCATGCCTTCGTGGCGGGAAAATGGGTCAGCTGCATCTCATCGTATGCAAATGTTTTCAGGAACTGGAGTCAGAGGGCAATCGACTTCGCGACGGCTGAATTCCGTACACGCAACAAGGAGCACGGAAGGACGAAATCCATCTCGGCGCGCCAGCTTGCTGATTTCATGGAGGAGGTTTCAACGCACGAGGAGATGTTGACCCTTCGGGCCCGCGAGAATGGATCCTTTGGTCCACCTGCAAGCCAGGCGCCCTCGGCCCACCATTCCGCGGTTTCAAAGGGCACGACAACGGAGCCGGCTCCCGAATCTCAGGAACCCGAACGCAGCCCAAAGGCGGCCGAGGATGATGGCAGCGTATTCACCGTGACGGAGGAATAATCTATGAAAACTCCCACGAACAGTGCTGCCGTTGAAAAGGTGCAGGAAAGGCTCAATCGCCGCCTAATCGAGCACACACGCTTCGATGAAGCGCTCCAACGAATCGAATCTGAACTCCGATTCCCAACTGACACGAAGATTCTACTCGTCGTTGGGCCAACCGGCGTGGGCAAGACACGCCTACGCAAAGCGGTCGAGAAACTGATATTCGATTTGACGGCCCAGAAGCTAATCGAGGATCGCGGGTGCGTACCCTTTGTCAGCTTTGAAATCGCCTGCGCCTCAACATCGTATCGGTTCAATTGGCGTCAGTTCTACGAGGACTACATGGAGCAACTGGAGGCGCCCTTCACACCGACGGGTGCAGCGCTTTCATCGCTACCACTAGTCGACGGGCACCGTGGGCCAGAGCACGCCGTTCTAAGCGCTTTGAGGCATCGTCGTCCGGTTGCCGCGCTCTTGGACGAGGCAAACCACTTCGCAGTCGTCGCCAGTGGCAAGGTGTTGCTGGAGCAAATGACGCGTATCAAGTCATTTGCAAACCGTTCCGGAGTCCTGCATATCTGCTTCGGCACCTATGAGCTGGCCCAAATGGCCAACCTCTCAGGTCAACTGGCACGCCGCTGCGAAATAATTCACTTCGCGCGTTATCGATCCGCCTCGGAATCGGAGTCGGATTTTGCTGCGTTCAAGAAGGTGGCCCGTACGTTTCATGGATGCGTTCCCGGGGCCGTTGACTTGGACCTCGGAAGCCGTGCCGAATATCTCCACCAACGGTCGATTGGCTGCGTTGGAATCCTCAAAACATGGCTCGTCAAGGCGCTTGGCCACGCAATGAAGAACGGTAGAAAAGAAATTAAATTTTCCGACCTGGAGGATACGGCTATGCCGGTAGACAGGCTTCAACGCATTCTCAATGAGACCATTGAGGGTGAAGCATCATTAAGGGAAACACAGGAAGAAATGGATGTGTTCCTGTCGGACTTGGGCCATAAGGAACCCAAAGAACCTGATGCGCCCCCGCAAGGCGAGTTGTTCGGGCATTCTCCAGCAATTGGTGCAATCCCGGGTAAACCGGCGAGAAATCCCGGCGAGCCGGCAGCCAAACGCTATCCCTCGGGGGGCGCGTTCAACGGCCAACTTGGGAAGATGGCCGTTTGAAGAGACGCCCATGAGGCAAACCTCCCCAATTCCGCCGCGCAGCAGGCTCTACCAAATTCGCCCAAAAGGTCAGGGTACGAGTCAGGTCGAGAGCCTAACAGGTTACATATGCCGCCTGGCACGCGAACATGTCGTCACCCCCTCGGCCCTGCTCCATCGGGAATTGGAATGGTGGGACTCAGGGCAGCCGGAAAACGTCGGAAAGTGGAGGCGCCGAACAGCATGGCTGAAGTTGAGGCCATCGATAGACGCTTGCCCAACCGGGGAGCGTTGGGTCACTCTTCTTGAGCGATTAACATGCTCCTCCGGGCTTGCAGGCTGCACTATACGGAACTGGGCTGATCTGTTTCCTACAAGGCAACTTCTGCGCGCAACCCTTGCCTGGTGCCCGGAATGCCTAGCCGAAGACGAAGATCCTTATCACCGGCTTCTTTGGGGCATGGCGCCCGTTAGTTCCTGTGTTCGCCACCAGCGCCACCTGGTCGGCCGCTGTCCGTCGTGTCATAGCCGGGTCCCAGCAATCCATCCACGCTCTGTTCCGGGCCTTTGCACCTGCTGTGAAGCAAGCCTGTCCAAGGTTCACGACACACCACAGCCCGCAGACGAATTCGACATTGGAATGAGCAAGCTAATGGCCGATTTCCTTGCGGAAACATCGGCCTGCCCGGGAAGGCAATGGGTCCGGCTTGCAAGCGCTCCGGCTGCAATCTCATTGTGCATGGCCGCTGCTGGGCTCAAGGACGCCGCCGAACTTGCCCGAGCGCTTAATGTCAGTCGGATTACTACTTGGTATTGGCTGAACGGAAAGTCCGAGCCCACTCTCTACCATACGCTGCGTCTCTGCTTCTGCCTTAACCTGAGCCTCGCAGATTTCCTGGCAGGCGCGATCCCAAAAGAAGTCGTGCCACGCGGTACCGGAGAGCTATTGCTCCGACCATCCAGGAAGGTTCGAAAGGATTTCGATGAAGTGAATCTGGCTAATCAAATCAATACCTTCCGTGCCAAGCGAAGTGAAACCCCGCCAAGCCTTGAAGAAGTCGGGCGCGAGACAGGATTTCCGCCTCGAATTCTGCGCAGACATTTCCCAAGGCTCTGCACAACAATAAGCAAACAACACAAGGATTTCTGCCGCGAAGCCCTCAGGCTGCGCCGCAATGCGCAGAAGCGATCCTTCAGGGATGCGATCAGGCAATGCCGGCGAGAAATGCTTCATCCGAAACGATGCGATGTCGTGCAGTTTCTTCCCAAACCGGGCGTCCTGCGCAGCGCAGCAGCGCGGCAAATGCTCGACCAACTAATCCTGAATCTCCCCTGACGACCATGATCTATACAAACGACAATCAATCGCCCTTCTCAACGCTGATCCTTTCGGGGCCGCTGCTGCCCGTGGACCTCGAATTCAAGCAGACGCAGATCACGGAAATCTTCAAAAGCAATGGTCTTCCCATGGGTCGTTGCTTCGGCTCGAAATCTGGCTACCGACTATTGCACCCCAAGTGCGACTTTATCCCGAATGCAAATATCTTTAACAGGCGCGATGGCAAAGTGTGGTTCGGAGACCTCGACCTATCGCGTGATAAGCCCGCGCTTGAGCTGATCGCGAAGCGCCTGCGGTGTCGGCTCCATGTGTTGGACGAGGGAGATGGGCGTTTCAAAGAGGCCTCTCGGCCGCACATTGCGGTCGTTCGGGACGCCGTGTGGCACACGGGAGGGCCAACCCAGATCCCGGGCGTCTGCCAGTTCTTTCGCCACTCTGGGCTAAGCTACGCAGACGCCGCAGTCCTTCTAAAGCTCTCACCCAGACGATTCAACAGGCTCCAACGGCCCGAGATCGCATTGGAAATCGGTCGACGTCTTAGAAACTTCGACGAAGTCTTTAGACCCATCGCATTGAAAGCGGGCTATAGGAATTGGGGACATTGGTGGACCCGACCCAGCCCAACGCTCGCCGGCAGCAGTCCGCTACAGGCTCTGAAATCTGGAGAGACACTTGATCTCGGAAAACTCGCAGATGCCACGATTGGGTTAGCTCTGTTCGCGATCAAGTATGATGTGATGAAACTACTATAGATTCTGCGTTATCCCCTCTCTATGTCAGATTCGCTTTCGTGATTTTACGTAGTTTAAGAGATTGGGGCTCCTCTTAATCGCGATATCCGTGAGAATATGCACGTTGACCCACTTCGGCACATTTCCTAAGTCATCATCGTGATTCCAGCAGTGTCCAACTTGCTACGAAGGCTTTTTTCGATCGCAGCAACCGCATCTGTAGCTTCGGACGCCAATGCGAGTGGTGCGCCACGAGCGACACCGACTTCCGACGCCCCGGCGGATACTAAGGTGTCCCAAGTTGGTGTGATTAAAACGAACAAGCTCGTTTTTGGCACCATCCGCAAGGGGCACGCTCAGCTCGCTCAACACTCTTCCCACAGCTCGCATTCCTCCCATTACTCAAGTTCGACAGCAGGCAGCGACAGCACGCCGGACACAACTTCGCCAACCGTATCGGCGCCTACCCAAACCCCAGCATCCCCGTCGACTTCATACCCGTCCCAAGTCCCGTCCGAGCCAACATTTGCTCCGGGAACAGAAATGTCCCAGATCGAAATAATTACGTTGGCAGACGTTTTTCGGAAACTGCCAAAGATCCGCAGCAGGTGGCCTCAAGAAGCCATTCTAAAAGCTAAATGCCATTTCAATTTACGAGACGGCGAAAAGGTGGTGGGCATCATCGAACTAGATGCCGGAACCAGAGTAACGATATTAGATATCAAGCTTCAGCACATGGTGGTAAGGATAGGCGCCACTGAATCCCCTTTGCCCGTGATAAAGACTGATATTATCGAGCGGATGGGTGGCGCAGCAAAGATTCTAGGTTATCCAGACGACCCATCGCCAAAGCCTGAAAAAAGCGAACCAACAGCGGCCCCTACGGTGGCGCCGGCAAACGCTTAGTCATGGACTCTCAGCCAATAGAGGCTTCAGGGAGAAGCCGGCTGACGGTGATCGATCTATCTGTCTATAGCCTAACCGCAGTTTTGAAGGCATCCTACAAGTTTACAGGCCGATGCTTCATTCATCTGCAATCTGTAGCGGGCGGCATCGAACTTAGGATACGACCCAAGCGTGTGGACGACGATTCAGATGACGCCCTGGGTGAATTCTTAAACGAGCTGCTTGATCAAAGCCTCCGTGAGATTGTTGCGGCCGATACAGCAGGCATTCGAGACCTAGTGATGGCCCACGCGCTTTCCCGAACATCATTCATTCGCCCGGACCTCGAAACTGCCGAGCCAGATCAAGACCCAAGAAATGTCTCGGTCCCTGATAAATTCCGAGACGCTGCGCCTTGAACCGCCGTTCTTCCTGGCGACGGCTTTGTCTGCAATTGGAATTGAATGTGCGGAGATTCCATCTGCCTTATTTTCCGATGATACAATTGCCGCGTCATTGAATCTGGCCCTCAGGGCCTCCATCTCGTCGCTGATAGCCGAAGGAGAATTCAAGTTATGACTCCGTTGGCCCCAGGTTTTCGCCAGCTAAAGCATTTCTCACGGAACAGCGACTATGATCTTCTCCCATTCAAGTTCCTGCGCTTGGACCCTGTGCGTCAGGTAATCACCAATCTCGCAGGGCAACATCTGGTGGTT
>Ga0302320_10016878_pt1 | contig 14868 bp, 11 predicted proteins | sample Bog_T0_3_FD_202130 | JGI IMG/M metagenome (GOLD analysis project Ga0302320, IMG submission 202130) | Peat permafrost microbial communities from Stordalen Mire near Abisko, Sweden - Bog_T0_3 | ecosystem: Environmental > Terrestrial > Soil > Wetlands > Peat | place: Sweden: Abisko, Stordalen Mire...
GAATCTTTGATGCAGGAATCGGTGATGACATAGGCCATGATGAAAATCTCCTGAATGTAGGGTCGGAGCTTGTATTCGTCCGATTTTCAGTTTAGACAGAGCGGACATTCCGGGGCTGTGATGGGGATCACGAGTCGGTGTGCGCGGGGCGAGGAGAGAAACCACCGGTCCAACTTGTGACAAATATCACGCGCAACGGTAGCGTGGATCACGGAAATGAAAAAGCCATCGTGGCAGAATGCTGAGCATTGAACTAGTCCATTACTAGTTGAGATCGCCCGGCTCCAACCCACGGAACCCCACAGAGCCGCTTCCCCAGGCGGCGGGGCCGGGCGCCTAAAATTTTGGCAGACGTAATTCTTCCCCCAGGCTCCCGCAAGGGAGCCTTTCACTTTTCCAGTCGCACTCCTCACAGTGATTCGTCTGCTTGCTGTTCGGTGTGTCGCGGCTGACACGGTGTCCTCCACAGGCCACTTACCAGCCTCTGCGATATTCCTTAGATCGTTTGTATTCAATAGCGTGAGGTTTGGTGCTCGTCCTGCCTTAAAGGTACGCGTGCGGGGGCGGGCAATGAAACCAGCAGGCGAAACGGCGAAGCGGCGCACGGGTTGGAGGATCGCGGTTGCGGTTGTGGTTCTAGTGGCCACAGTTCCCGGCTGGGCACAGGATTCTTCCTCCGACAATTCTTCAGGCTACAGCGCTTCGACAATTTCCATCCCGAAGCGCAAGCAGCGCGTAGTGCTAGTTAGCCTTGCGGACCGGAGATTAGCGGTCATCGAAGATGGAAATGTTCTGGCTTACTTTCCCGTGGCTGTGGGAGCGGCGGCGAGTCCGAGTCCGACGGGCGAGTTTGAAATTGTGAACCGCGTGGCGAATCCGGCTTATTACCACAACGGCGCGGTGCTGGAGGCGAGCGAGAACAGTCCGGTAGGGACGCGCTGGATTGGGCTGAACCTGAAAGGCTATGGGATTCATGGGACGAATGCGCCGCGCATGATTGGGCGCGCGGCATCGCATGGCTGCATCCGGCTCAGAAATCGCGATGTGGAGCGGCTCTACGCGATGCTGCGCGTAGGCGATGTGGTGAGGATTCGCGGGGAGCGGGATGAGGAAGTCGCGGCGGTATTTGGCGGGCTCGATGTGGCTGCGGTGCAGAGTACGGAAGCCAGTGGTCAGTAGGAATACCGAGTAACTGAGCACTCAGCAAGAGTTCCGCATTCAGAAAACAGTTCTCTTGGAGGCGTTATGCAAATGCTGATCACATTCATGGCAGTAGTGGCGGGCCTTGTCTTTTCAATCGCGGTGGCGTTGCTGGCGGAGGAATTTATCTTTGGGCAGGTGTTCCGGATGTTTTTCGTCCGGCAGACAGTTCCGCAAACCCCGCCACTGAAAATCGGGCAGAAGCGCTGAGGCGCAAAGGAGAACGACGATGGTGGCGTTGAAGTATTTGCTGATCACAGGCGGCCTGGGAATGATTTTCGAGGCCGTGTGCATTCTCACCTACGATCTGTATCGGGAATTGCTGTACCGGCGATTGCTGGAAACGCCGGGAGGAGCGGCGACTGCGGCGCCGGTAAACGTGCGCTGGCGAACTTCGCTGGCGTTAGGAATGTTGGCCTGGGGACCGCTGCTGCTGGCATTCAGCATCGTCGTGGTACCGAGCGGCATGGCGGGCGTGCGCATCAGCGAAGTCAGTGGGACCGAGCCAGGGACGCTCTATCCCGGCGCCCACATGGTGGTGCCGCTCGTAGAAGACGTCGCGCTGTTCGATACGCGAGATCAGATCTTCACCACCGGCGATTCGGAAATTCCCAAGCCTTCCGCCAGTGGCCTCCCCACAAAACCGCAACTTCTCGATGTGCAGGCGAAAGAAGGCCTGACGCTGGGGCTGGCGATCACGGTGCGCTACCGGCTCGATTCAAAAAAGCTCGATTACATCCAGGGCAACTTGCCGCGCCCGGTGGAAAAAGAAATTGTGCCTCCGACGGTGGCGAGTGTGTGGCGGGAGATCGTCCCGAACTACACGGTGCGCGATGTTTTTTCCGCCAAGCGCGAAGAAGTGCGGCAGCGTGCCGCCGGACTAATCACGCAGAAGCTCGCGGCGGATGGCATCGTGGTGAAAGAAGTAATGTTGCGCGATATCCAACTGCCTCCGGAATATGCCAAGGGCCTGGAGGCGCTGCTGTTGAAAGAGCAGGAAAACGACCGCATGGGCGTGGAGACGGAAATGAAAGGTAAGCAGGTGCGCATCGCCGAGTTGGAAGCCGAAGCCGCAAAGGTGCAGCAAGTGAAGGAAGCTGAAGGTGAAGCGCAGGTGCACGTGCTGCAAGCGAAGGGTGAGGCCGACGCCATGCAATACACGCTCCCGCTGAAGCAAAAACAAATCGAACAGAGCCGGTTGGAGGCTCAGGCGCGCAAGGAAGCCACCATTCAGAATGCGGAGGCCGAAGCGCAAGCCAAGGCCATCGACAGCAAAGCCGAAGGCGAACGGCGGGAATTGTTGGCGAACGCCGAGGCTAAGGCCAAACTGGTGGACAGCAAGGCGGAAGGGGAACGCAGAAAGTTGCTGGCCGACGCGGAGGCGGAACGCATCCGGGTAACCGCAGTGGCGGACGCGGAGCGCATGCACAGCGAAGCCGCAATTTTGAAAGATAACCCTCTGCTGATTAATAAAATCGTGGCCGAGCGTCTCTCCGACAAGCTGCAAATCATGATGGTGCCGTCCGACGGGAAGTTCTTCTTCGCCAACGACGTGCTGCGCGGCATGAGCGTAGCGGGACAAAATGTGCAGGCCGAACAGCAGAGATAGAGAGTCAGCAGTGGCCAGTAATTGTGCGGCATAGCGGCGCGGCGCAAGCCGCGCCGCTTCATTTCACAACTGCGAAACTGCATGGTGCGATATGATGCGAACGATTCGGTGGCGCGGTCGAAGACAAGATAGCGATAGAAAACAAAAACAGAATGATGTTTCGCCGCAAACTGCTGGTGGTGTTCGCGCTCACCGTATTTTTATCGGTGGCGGCGGTGGCGTTCCTGGTATCGGCCGTGACTAAGCGGGCCTTCGATCATAGCGAGGACGAACGCACGGCCGCGTTGGTCACGCAGTTTCGCCGCGAGTTCAACCGGCAGGGCGAAGAAGTGGTGCGCCGCGTCGAGGCAATCGCCGCTTCCGAAGCGGCCAACCACATGGCGACCACGCTGAATCGCGCACCAGCGGATTCAGGCCCGTATTTCGAGTTGGCGGGAACCAGCGCAGAAAATAACCGGCTCGACTTTCTGGAGTTCGTGGAAAGCGATGGAACCATCGCCTCTTCCGCCCAGTGGCCGGCCAAATTCGGATATCCGGAGGCTGCGGTTGACGGGTTTCCTGCAGCGACAGCCCAGGGAGCGTTTTTAAAGCAGGAAGACCTGCAGGACGGAACAGCGCTGGGCCTATTCGCGGTGCGCGCGACGCGGGTGACAGAACATCCCGTATACGTGATTGGCGGCCGTCGTCTCGATACTACTTTTCTTGCTGGGCTCGATATGCCCGTGGGCATGCGGGTTTTGTTGTATCAGAATCGCGGCGACAATTTCTCCGAGGCCTTCCTCGCGGAGCCTTCCGCGCCTCCGGAGAACCTGCAGCCGGCGCAAAAACTCGAGCGTCTCATCGACGCAGTGCGGCAATCGAAACAAGAGTCGATGGGCTTGGTGCACTGGTCGGCAGATCAGGCACAGGACGAATTATTTCATGCAATTCCGTTGCTGGGCGTCGGCAAGGGCGCCAGCCCAAATACAAGTACAAATAAAGACCGGCCGCTGTTGGCCATCCTGCTTATCGGCAACTCTCGCCGAGGTTATGTTCAGTTGACGCGGCACATCCGCTCGGCCGCGCTTCTGGTGGGCGGCGGAGGCATTCTGCTGGCAATACTCGTAAGCAGTTGGGTGGCGGCCCGGGTGACTCGTCCAGTGGAACAGTTGGCGCATGCCGCGCAGGAGGTGGCGGCAGGAAACTGGAATGCACGAGTAGAAGTGACTGGGGAAGATGAACTTGGGCAACTGGCGGATTCGTTCAATCGAATGACCGCGGAATTGCTGGGCCAACAGCAACGCCTGGTGCAGGCCGAGCGCGTGGCAGCATGGCGCGAACTCGCCCGACGGCTGGCGCACGAATTGAAGAACCCGCTCTTTCCGCTGCAGCTGACGGTAGAGAATCTTGTGCGGGCGCGGCAACACACTCCGGAACAGTTCGACGAAGTGTTCCGTGAAGGCTCGCGGACCTTGCTGGCGGAGATCGCCAAGCTGAAAGGAATCATCGGACGCTTCAGCGAGTTTTCCACAATGCCGCAACCACAATTGCAGCGGGTCCAACTCAATGAAGTGATTCGCGGCGTGGTGGAACTCTTTCAAGCGCAACTGCAGGCCCCGGAGCGTGCGAAGATTGATTGCGAGTTGCAATTGGAACCGCACCTCGACCCGGTGAACGCGGATGCGGAATTGCTGCACCGCGCAATTTCAAATCTTGTGCTGAATGCCATCGATGCCATGCCGCAGGGTGGGCAGCTAACGCTGCGCACGAGCGATGAAAACGGCAAGGTGCTTATACAGGTTGCCGATACAGGGTCGGGTCTAACGCCGGAAGAGTGTGAACGAATTTTTACTCCTTATTATACGAGCAAGCAGCACGGCACCGGTCTGGGTCTGGCGATCGCGCAATCGATCGTAAGCGACCATGGAGGAAGAATCTTCGTGCCGAGCGAACCCGGACGAGGAACAACGTTTGTGATCGAGTTGCCGCGAAACCCAGAACCCAAGCAGCATGTCAACTAAGGTACGCAAAGAGTCGGAGGGCTTTTGCCAACGAAAGCACATCTGCTGATTGTGGACGATGAGGCGAATACGCTGGCCTCGCTGTCGCGGGCGTTTCGCTTGGCCGGACACGAAGCCACAGTGTGCGACAACGCAGGCAAGGCGCTGGAGTTGGCGAAGGCGCAGAATTTCGACCTGATCCTTTCCGATGTAGTCATGCCCGGAAAAGGCGGACTTGCGCTGCTCGAGGACCTGAAAGCGCAGGGCGTGACTGCGCCGGTGGTCATGATGTCAGGCCAGGCGGATATCGAAATGGCGGTCCGGGCCACGCGGCTGGGCGCGCAGGATTTTCTGGAAAAACCGATCTCCTCCGAAAAACTCTTGCTGACGGTGGAGAACGCGCTGAAGCTGCAGCGCCTGGAAAGCGAGAACCGTCAACTCAAGCAGCGGCTGGGCAAGCACGAAATCGTGTGGCAAGGCGCGGCCATGCAGCGCGTGATGGCGCAGGTCGAACGCGTGGCGGCGAGCGAGACCAGGATCTGCATTCTCGGCGAAACTGGCACGGGAAAGGAACTTGTGGCGCGCACGATTCATGACCGCAGCGCGCGCGCCGGCGGAGCGTTTGTGACGTTGAATTGCGCGGCAGTTCCGGCGGAGTTAATCGAGTCCGAGCTTTTCGGGCACGAAAAAGGATCGTTTACCGGGGCGGCAGGCCGGCATATCGGAAAGTTCGAACAGGCCGACCACGGTACGATTTTCCTGGATGAGATCGGCGACATGCCGCTCGCCATGCAGGCCAAGTTATTGCGCGTGCTAGAAGAGGGAGAAGTGGAGCGCATCGGCGGCGAAAAGCCGGTGAGCGTGGACGTCCGCGTAGTAGTGGCGACCCATCGCGATCTGGAAGCTCACGTGCGCGAGCAGAAATTCCGCCAGGACTTGTTTCACCGGATTTATGTTTTTCCGCTGGTGTTGCCCCCGTTGCGCGACCGCAGCGAGGACATTCCATTGCTCGTGGAACATTTTGCCGCGCAGGTGAGCGCACAGAATGGATGGAAGCCAGTGCCCTTTTCCGCGGAGGCGTTAGCGGCGCTAAAGTCGCACACGTGGCCGGGCAATGTGCGCGAGCTGCGCAACATGGTGGAACGCCTGATGCTATCGGCGACGGATGGCCACGTCGATTTGGCGACCGTGCAGATGGCGTTGCCGAGACCCGGAAGCGTGGGCATTGCGGTTCCTTCCGCGTTCTCGTCAGGGCCGCTGGCTGGCCGGGTAGACGCTTTTGAACGGGAAACGATTCTGGCCGAGTTGAAGCGCAGCAATTCCAACGTGAGCCTGGCGGCGAAGTCTCTGGGGCTCGAGCGCAGTCATCTTTACAAAAAAGCGGAGCAGTTGGGGATCGACCTGCGCGCGATGCGGCGGGAGCAGGGAACAGGGCAAGAGTAAAGGCCGCTTCAGCGGCTAATGTTACGGCACGCGTGGCCGTGAGTTAACTAGTCCCTTCGCCCGGTTACGTCTCGTGTCTGGAATTTGGCCAACTATCAGCGTAAAGTGCTCAGGAGACATGGCAAGCATCTTATCTCCGTTGGTTCTGATGAGGAGCGCCTCCACACGACATAGCTCGCGAGGGCGAGGTGGCTGCGCTGGGGCAGCATCTTGATCGTGATTCTGTTTCATGTCGGCTGCGACGGAGACAGCTATTTGAAGGTCGCTGGCTGTGACCGGCCTAGTCTCATGAGAAAGATGACGCCCAAAGACGACGAATCTTTAGCAATAAGCTCCATCGAGTTGCTCCGACAAAAACGATTTGGCCAGGTCGAGGACCGTCTTGATCCCAGCATCAAGAATGCTGACCTTCGGAAGCAAGCTTTCAGCGATGGCTGAAATGTTTCCATCTCGCGAACCGGCTTCGATAAAAACGGTGGACGCCTCGCACGCAAAAGGTTCGTCGACCACGAGCCTGGAGCCCCTGCCCCTTCCAAGCCGGAAAGCGTTGGCATCGTGCAAATGCAATAGTCGCGATACGTTGCCACTGTGTTCATTGGCCGGGCACGGAGGCGTCTCGCTGGCTGTTGCCGGAGAAATCAATCGAGCTTCGCTCGATGGACAGCCGAGGCGGCCGTCCCCACATATGCATCTTGGAGACTGCTTGATCATAAAATCCATACCTCTTTTCTTTCTCCTTGTTATTACATCTGCAACATTCGCCATTGACCCGCCTTCGCCGCCCGCATACGGCGTCCGCATGGAGCAGGCGTGGATTCCCATGAAAGATGGGGTGCGGCTGGCAGCAACGCTTTACATGCCAGACGGAGCGAAGCCCGGGGAAAGGTTCCCTGCTCTGTTGGAATATCTGCCCTATCGAAAAGACGATGGCACGGCGGCTGGCGATTATCCCAAACACGCTTATTTCGCGCGTCGCGGGTATGTCAGTGTGCGGGTGGATATTCGCGGCTTTGGTGCGAGCGAGGGCTCGGCGCCAGAGCGCGAATATTCCGAACAGGAGCAAGTGGATGGAGAACAGGTAATCGCGTGGCTTGCTCATCAGGCGTGGTCGAATGGAAATGTAGGAATGTTCGGCATTTCCTGGGGAGGATTTACCGCGCTGCAAATGGCGATGCGGCATGCGCCGGGGCTGAAGGCGATTCTGGCAACGGACGCGACGGCGGAATTGTTTCACGACGATGTGCACTACATGGATGGAATTGCGCACATCGACGAATTCGAATTGAACATGGATATGGCCGAGGGATGGACCGGCGCTCCGGATTACACGCTCGACGAAAGAGTTCTCGGGCCCCGATTCGACTCGCCTCCGTGGTCATTGCTTTATCTGAAACATCAGCACGACGGGCCGTTCTGGCGTGATCGTGTGCGCCCGCTGAAAGAAATCACCATCCCGAGTTTTCTCATCGGTGGGTTGCTCGATGGCTACCGCGACAATGTGCCCGATATGTTGATGCAATCGAGCGGGCCAGTGAAGGCCATTGTGGGTCCGTGGAATCACACCTTTCCCAACGATGCCGCGCCGGGTCCGCAAATCGAATGGCGGAGCGAAGCAGTTCGATGGTTCGATCATTGGCTCAAGGGACGCGACACAGGCGTCGAACGCGACCCTCCCCTGGTCATCTACATGCAGCATTGGCACCCACCAGATCCGAATCTGGAAAACGTTCCCGGCGAGTGGCGCCGGGAAGATCTGTGGCCCCCGAAAGATGCAAAGCCCTCAACTTTATTCCTGCAATCGAACCACACCTTGGCGGAAACCGCAGCCCCGCCCGACACGCACCAGCTAAAGTACGTGCCCTCCGTAGGCGTCGAAGCAGGATTCTGGTGGGGAGAATTGTTGAGCGATCCTCGCCCGGTCGACGCGTTCAGCCTGGTGTACGATTCGGCCCCGTTGCCCAACGATGTCGCCATCCTCGGGCGTCCGCGCGCCTTGCTGCGCGCCTCAGCCACCGCGCCCTTGGCAGACTGGTTCGCGCGCCTCTCCGATGTCGCTCCGGATGGAACTGTCACCCAAATCACCGGAGCCGGCATCAACGGCGCGCAGCGAAATTCGATGAGCGAGCCGCACGACCTTGAGCCGGGCAAACTTTATCCCCTCGACATCGAAATGCATTTAACCTCGTGGGTTTTTCCCCAAGGCCATCGCATTCGCGTCGCAATGTCCAATGCCCTGTGGCCAATGATGTTGCCCACGCCGTACTCGATGACAACATCTCTGCAACTCGGTGGCAGCGAGGGATCTCGCATCATCCTGCCGGTCGTGCCCGAACACGGCATCGCCCCGCCCGCCTTCTCGCCGCCCGAGCCTTCCGAAGTGCGCCCCGACATCAAGAGCGAAGGCTTTCCCTGGCCGGGAGAGTGGACGCTGGAACGCGACGAAGCCAACCACAAAACAACTGTGCACTGGAATGGAAAAGACTCCGCCACGTATCCCTGGGGCACCGAAGCCGACTACGAACATCTCACCTACGACGCCGACGACGCCCATCCGGAAACATCCTCGGTTCGCGGCGAAGCCGAGAGCATATTCGCCCTGAAAGGCCGCGCCCTAACCTGGCGCGGGCACCTGCTCGTCACCACCGACCAGAAAAACTTTTACTACAAGTACACCCGCGAGTTGCTGAAAGACGGGACAATCCTCAAATCTAAAACCTGGCAGGAAACCATTCCTCGCGACCATCAGTAACCAATAAGGCCCGCTCCCCTCAATCAGCCGCCTTCGATGAACACCTCAGCCCGCCCTTAAGATCGGCCGCCAGCAACCGATGAAATAATTGTTCTCCCGCCTCGCGCCGCACAGAAAGCCGCCCCGCCCGATACGCCCGTGATTTCAGCCCGCGCTGCACGTCTTCACAAATCCCCAGATCCTCTTCCTGCACCCGATTACCCACGCTCACCGACTGCTCGTTATACTCGCGTGCCCCATCGCTAACGTCGCCAAAATAAAAATCGAAGATTACCGTGCAGTGGTCCGCATCCACCGGGATCACCAGATTCGTGTCCATATATCCAGCGTAGCAGTTGATCATCAGGTTGGGATGCTGCCAGAAATACCACGCGCGATCACCCTTGCGCGTCGCGCCAGTGGCCGCATCTTCTTCCGAAGCCACCATCGGACTCGATTGCAGGCAGTAACGGTCCTCGTTCTCGATCGTGTACTGCCTGTAATCGAGGACCGAATTCAAACCCTTGTGCAAATGAGGCACGTGATATCCGCCGTCAAGATAATTGTCCACGAACACTTTCCAGTTGCAATGAATGTTGAACGTCCGCCGGTCGAAGTAGTGCAATTTGCCGATGCGGAGCGGTGCAACCCTGTCGACGAGTCCGCCCAGAAATTCGGTTAGCGGAGACGCGCGGTCATCGAGATTTACAAATACAAAGCACTCCCAGGTTTCCACGCGAATCGGCACCAGCCCGTTTTGCGCGCGATCGAAATTCTCCACGCCCTCGAACTCAGGCATGCCTTTCAGCGAGCCGTCCAGGCTGTAGTTCCATCCGTGATAAGGACACTGCAGGCGCGAAGCCTGCCCGCACGCCTGCGTGACCACGGCTGCCGCGTGATGGCGGCACACATTGTAAAACGCGCGCAGCACACCGTCGTTGCCGCGGACCACCACCACCGGCTCGCCCGCAACCGTCGTGGTCACGAACTCTCCCGCAGCTTTCACCTGATCGGTGCGCGCCACCAACTGCCAGGTCTTGCTGAACACGCTCAAGCGCTCAAGTTCCGCGACCCGCGCATCCACATACCACTCCGCTGGAATAGTCGAAGCTTGCGACAGCGAAGCCTGGTCGTCATAGCTGGAAAGAATCTGCTCAAGTGATGTTTGCATGATCTGCACTGTCTTTCTGCCCTTTGATTCCGAATCGCTGCGTCTCGTAATTACAGCGCCTTCGGTCTCGCCACAACCTCTACGGCGGCAAGCTTTCGCACTTCGCTGCGGCCGCGTACCGAAGGAGCGGTAGAAGACCCCACTGCACGCTGCAGCAGCGCCAGGAATTGTGCAATCCGCGCTTCCTTCTTCTCCGGCATCTCGCCCTGCCTGCGGAAAAGCCCGGGGTCGAGTTCCGCGGTCAGCAAAGCGTCTTGGAATCGCTCCATCGTCCAATCCAGCACCGAGACAATCATTTCCACGTCCATGTCCTTGCGCAACTCGCCGCGCTCCATCCCGAAGCGCACAAAAGCGACCGTCCCGTATGGATCTTCGGTGGTAAGAAAGCGATTGATTTCGCGCTTCAACACCAGATCGGTACCGTAGTTCCCCAGCAGCGAAATGCGGTAAGGAATCCAGTCTTCGCGCAGCAGATGTTCTGTGCGCACCAGCCAATAATACAGAACCTCGAAGAAGCCGGCGGCACACACATCCCCAGGTGCGTCCAGATATTTCGAGAAAGAACGCACCGCGTGTTTGTACACTTCGAAAAATAATCCATCCTTGCTGCCAAAGTGCTGAAAGATGGAGCCCTTCGCGATGCCGAGTAGGGCCGCAATGTCGCCCACTCGGGCCGCGTGGTAGCCGTGCTCGGCGAAGTGCTGCATGGCCACTTCAATGATGCGCGAACGCTTGGCCTCCGAACGAGGCCGGGGCGAATGGTTGCGAATGTAACGAGGGGGCGCGTCGGGATTGCTGGCAATTCCGCTCATGAGTGACTCCCGGTCACGGCAGCATACAAGAGTCCCTCCTAATTATCAACTTCATTTTTAGAGCCTGGTACAGTAATGTATCTTGAGCGGAACAGGCGTGTTTGACTTCGAGTCAGAATTGGCCAGACAAGTTTCCAATTCCATCTACGACGCGATCATCGTCGGCGGCGGCCACAATGGGTTGACTGCAGCAGCATATCTCGCGCGTGCCGGGCTCTCCACGCTGGTGCTCGAGCGGCGCGAGATTGTAGGCGGATGTTGCGTCACCGAAGAAATCGCTCCCGGCTGCCGCGTGTCGACCACCTCTTATATCGCAAGCATGTTGCGTCCGGAAGTCATTTCGGAATTGCGTCTTCGCGATCATGGCCTGCGCATGGTCCCTTGCGATCCGGGGATTCAAGTTCCCTTCCCCGACGGCCAGGTAGTTCCGTGGTGGGTGGATCGCGAACGGGCCAAGACTGAGTTCGCAAATATCTCGACGAAAGATGCGGCGCGATTTGTCGAGGTCGACGATCTACTCAAGAAACTGGCGCGCTACCTGCAACCATTTTTCATGGAGCCGCCGCCGGAGATCGACCCTTCCACGATGAATGGCTGGAGCGATTTATTTCGCGTCGGAAAGCGGTTTCGCGGAATCTCCAGCGCCGAGATTGCGCAACTGATTTCATTTTTAACTGGCAGCCTGGGAGAATTTCTCGATCACAACTACGAATCCGACAAGATGAAGACGCTGTTTCTGGCCAACAACGTCTACGGCAAGCACGGCGGGCCATACCAGCCGGGAACGGCAATTGGACTGCTCTTCCACTTGTTGAGCGGCGGCGAGCACGAACTACAAGGCTTCTACGGACACGTAATGGGTGGGATGGGGTCGATCACCCAGGCCCTGGCCGCGGCCGCAAAACAGTTGGGCACGGAGATTCGAACTTCCTCTTCCGTCGCGCAGATCGAAGTTCGCAACGGTCGCGCCTGCCACGTAGCGCTAGAGGACGGAACCGAGATTCGCGGGCGCATGATTCTTTCCAACGCCGATCCCAAGCGCACATTCCTGAAGATGATTGCGCCGCGTGAATTGCCAGAAGATTTCCGGTTCGCGGTGCGTGGCATCAAGATGGATGGCCCCTGCGCAAAAGTCAATTTCGTACTCGCGGAAGAACCGCGTTTTACCGGCACGTCCCCCCTAGCAAAACCGCTGGAGCGCACATTCTACACCCTAGTTCCCTCGCTTGAGTTCGCCGAGCGCTGCTACGACATCGCGAAGTTTGGCGACATTCCAGAAGAACTTTGGGTCGACTGCGTGGTCTCTTCGAATGCCGATCCCTCGCTCGCGCCGCCAGACAAGCACATCCTGACCTGCTTCGTGCAGTATGTCCCCTACAAACTGCGCGAAGGAAGTTGGGATGACCAGCGCGAACTGCTGGGCGACCGCGTAGTTAAGAAGATTGCCGAATATGCACCCAACGTGCCGGGCGCGATTGTGGCGCGCCAGGTGCTGACGCCGTTGGACCTCGAACGGACCTATGGGTTGACTGAGGGAAACATTTTTCACGGCGACTTGCGCCTGGAGCAACTCTTCTTCATGCGTCCCGTCCCCGGCTGGGCGCAATATCGCACACCAGTTCGCGGCCTTTATTTGTGTGGCGCGGGCGCCCATCCCGGCGGCGGCGTTACCGGCGCCCCAGGGCGTAATGCGGCCATGCAAGCTTTGCGCGACTGGAAGAAAGGCCAATTCAAACATGCAGCGTAACAGCTCATCGGAGCCTCGTGCGCCGCGTTGGGAGCGCCGAACGCCTCGTCCGGGATGTTCGGGACGATACTGAGGGAAGGACACGAATCACTCGCGCCCCAAAGCGTGCAAGAAAGAATGAAGGAGCAACCATGAAAAAGAAAGGCATCCTGGAACGACTGAAAGACGGCCCCGTGTTGGGCGACGGCGGATATCTGCTGGAACTGGAAAAGCGCGGCTGGGTACGCGCAGGTCCGTTCACTCCCGAGGTGGTGCTCACTCATCCCGAGGCGTTGCGCGAACTGCACGTCGAGTTTCGCGAAGCCGGATCGGAAGTGCTGCAAGCACTCACATTTTATGCCAGCCGCGACAAGCTGGCGACCGTGGGCCTCGAAGATCGATTGCAGGATTTGAATCGAGCCGCCGTCCGCATCGCGCGCGAGGTTGCGGGCGACCGCTGCCTGGTCGCCGGCAACCTGAGTCTGACTTGGATGTACGAACCCGGCAGCCCATCCGCCGCCGACCGCGTACGCAAAACCTTCGACGAACAACTCGCCGTGCAGGTTGAGGAAGGCGTGGACTTCATCATCGGCGAAACTTTTTCTTTTCTCGGGGAAGCTTTGCTTGCGGTGGAGCGCGGCAAGAAAACCGGACTGCCCACCATGGTCACGATTTGCTTCGAGAACACCGACGAAACCACCGACGGAAAAAGCGCCGCCGATGCCGCGAAGGCCCTGTTCGACGCCGGCGCAGACATTGTCGGCATGAACTGCCTGCGGCCACCCGAGCACATCCTCGGCCCCATGGAGCAAATGCGCAAAGCCGTGCCGGGGTATCTGGCCTGTCAGCCGGTCGCATACCGTACGCCCAAAGACAAACCGGACTTCACCAGCCTGCCCGAGTTTCCCTACGCGTTAGATCCGCTGCAACTCACGCGCAAGGAAATGGGAAACTATGCCGCCCAGGCCCGCGACATTGGCATCAACTTCATCGGAGCATGCTGCGGCACGGTTGCCATGCACATCCGCGAAATGGCGCGCGTGCTGGGCAAGTTGCCCGAGGACTCACGCACCTGGAAAAAAGGCGGCGAGAAACCGATGTCGGCTTACGAATATTACGACCACGACAACCTGAAAGCCGGCAACCGAAGGTAATTCCGCTCATTGCAACGAAGCTCGAGCAGGCTTCCTCGTGGAAGCCTGCTCGATTTTTCCTCAAACCCAATTAACCCGCGTTGCGCAACTGCGGCTGTTCGGCGTGAACCAGCGGAGCATCCACCAGATGTTCGCTGAGGAACCAGACTTGCAGTTCGTTGGCCCGCAGCACGTCGCTGACCACCAAATCGTTGGTGCCGGCATCGCCCAGTTTGGTCGAAAGTTCCGCCAGTTCGCGGCAATGGCCGATGATGATCTGATGCGCATCCAGCAGTCGCGAAACCTGCACCGGAACTTCTTCCCTGCCCCGCGGCGGCCTCGCAATGCGCGTGGTCTCGGCCACGTCGGCCGCCATCGCAATCGACACCCCGCCGAGAAGCTGAATGCGCTCGGCGATCGTATCCACAATCTCCGACTGTTCTTCGTAGTGTTTGTCGAACAGAAGATGCAATTGATAAAACGTTGGCCCCGCCACTTGCCAGTGCGATTTCTTATAGAGATCGCGCAAGGTCATGGTATCGGCCAGCAACAAGTTGAGTTGTTCCGTCATCTCCAGGCGAACTGGTTCCTCCAGTTCGAGCGGCAACATGTGCGAAACCGTGCCGTACGCTTGCATCTCTGGAGCACTCTGGTGAAGGCGGGGCTGCGCGCTTAAATTCCCTCGTTCAGTGCTAGCTGCTTTTGCATTCCGGTCTTTTTTTGCCATAAGCAATATTCTCCTCGACTCCTCACGGTCTTTGAACTCCTACCCAAACTCTCGGCTCCTGTTCGATGCCAGGAACCGGTCGGTGGATGCGCCCTGCCGCGCGGAATATGCTCAACATCTCCACATCTCCGCGTCGTGTGTCCTGCTGGTCAATCCTCGCCATTAAGCCCTCACAGCTCATCTTGCACGGAAATTCCACTCCCCTTCAGTTTTCATAAGACTCGCGTTTGACGATGTGCAGAGCATTGTTTATGATCGAACTGCGGGGTGGAGCAGTCTGGTAGCTCGTTGGGCTCATAACCCAAAGGTCGGTGGTTCAAATCCACCCCCCGCAACCATT
>Ga0302320_10016879_pt1 | contig 14867 bp, 11 predicted proteins | sample Bog_T0_3_FD_202130 | JGI IMG/M metagenome (GOLD analysis project Ga0302320, IMG submission 202130) | Peat permafrost microbial communities from Stordalen Mire near Abisko, Sweden - Bog_T0_3 | ecosystem: Environmental > Terrestrial > Soil > Wetlands > Peat | place: Sweden: Abisko, Stordalen Mire...
CACAGAAGGAGAGGATTGACGGACTCTTTCTTGAGCATAAGACTTGGGCCGCCGGTGTGTGGCGCGAGCGATACATCAATCATCCGATTGTAGGAACGATTGGTCGTCGGCTGATCTGGTGCGTAGACGACATAGCGGTGACGATGGTTGAAGGTCAGGCGCATGACCTCGCGGGAGATACAGTAGTCATCGCCGATACTGCAACAGTCAGGCTGTGGCATCCGGCCGGTCGGAGCGTTGAAGAAGTTGTGGCGTGGCGGCGGCGCGTCGAATTGCTCGGCATGGTGCAGCCCTTCAAGCAGGCGCACCGCGAGGTCTATCTGGTTACCGATGCCGAGCGGCAAACGGAGCGCTATTCCAACCGGTTCGCAGCGCATATTCTGCGTCAGCACCAGTTCAATGCGCTATGCGGTGCGCGTCATTGGAAAAATAAGTTGCGGCTGATGGTGGATGACGAGTATCCTCCCGCGAGCCGTGAGCTTGTGCCTTGGGGGATTAGGGCGGAATTCTGGATCGAGGGTGTCGGCGACACGTATGGGCAGGACACCAATGAAGCTGGAACATATCTGCGACTGGCCTCTGACCAGGTTCGCTTCTACCGGACCGGCGCGGCGCAGAACAGCGCCCATGCTGGGGGTGGTGGCTACCGCGTGCGCGCATTTGGGCCGGGAGCAGACGAGGCCAACGAGCCCCTCCGCATGGATGAAGTGCCGACGCTGGTGTTTTCAGAAATCATGCGTGATGTCGATCTCTTCGTCGGCGTGGGATCGATCGGCAATGACCCTGCATGGCAGGATGGCGGACGCGAGACCCGGTACGGAGAGTATTGGCAAAACTATTCGTTCGGTGAGCTCTCCGCGACAGCCATTTCAAGGCGAGAGACGCTCGCGCGGCTCATCCCGCGGCTCAAAATTGCGAATAAATGCGTGCTGAGCGATCGGTTTCTTCTCGTACAGGGGACACGGCGGCGCTACAAGATTCATCTGGGCTCAGGGAACATCCTGATGGAGCCGAACGACCAATACCTCTGCATAGTCCCGGATGCAAAGGCTCGCGCAGGCACGCCGCAGGTTTATCTGCCTTTTGAGGGCGATGCAACGCTCTCAATCATTCTGAGCAAAGCGTTCCTGCTCGCGGAGGACAAAACAATCAAGGACCCAGTGATTCTCCGGCAGCTTGGGGAGTGAGCGCAAGTGCTTCGACAACTCAGGTCAACTGATCTAGTTCGGGGGGCGAGTTTCGGATCTCGTTTACAACATGTATCAGAAGCAATTGAGCCGAAACAGCGTCATCACCGGTTAGAATTAGAGAGGTGTCAACGCTCCGTTCAATACACGATGAAGTCGAGCAATATGGCTTTGCGACCCGCGAAGGAGTTCTATCGGAGCCTGAGGTCCAGGAACTCTTATCTGCGATGGAGCGGGTCAATAACGCGGGTTCAGTGCGGAAGCGCGGCGGCATCTTCGCCGTTCGGAACCTTCTCGATGTATCCCCCGAGGTGCAAAGTCTCGCACGCTCGCCGGTCATTCGCGAACTGGTTGTACCGGTCCTTGGTTCTGAGTGTTTCCCTGTTCGAGGAATCCTGTTCGACAAGATCCCCGGAGCGAATTGGAAGGTGCCGTGGCATCAAGATGTCACGATTGCGGTTCAGGACAGAATCGAGATCGATGGATTCGGACCATGGTCAATCAAGGCAGAAGTGCTCCACGTTCAGCCCCCAGCGTCGGTGCTTGAAAACATGCTTTCGGTTCGGATTCACCTCGATGCGTGCGGCGAAGAGAACGGCGCCTTGCGCGTTATCCCAGGTTCCCACCAGTTCGGCCGGATTCCAGAAGATGAGATTCCATCAGTTCGTCACAACCTTCCAGAACAAGTGTGTGCTGTAGGAGTTGGAGGCGCGCTCCTGATGCGGCCTCTGCTCCTTCATGCGTCCTCGCCGTCGCGCGCTCCAGAACATCGCAGAGTTATCCACCTCGATTTCGCTGCAGTCCAGTTACCGCTTGGCATGAATTGGTTTTCGGAGCGCGGTATCCAGTCCCCTGCGATGTTGCAGGGTTAAAGCGACCAACTACGGTTTGTTCGCGAGTTCCTCGACGAGTTTGCCTACCCCTTCCACGACTCTTGCAGCCTTATCGAAGTTCACCTTGTCCACGGTATCGCTTGGCGTGTGGTAGTCGTGGTAGCGAAACAAAGCCGTATCCGTCACCATGATGCCGGGATATCCCTCCTGCCAGAACGACCACTGATCCGACCATCCAATTCCGAGCCAGTTCCCGGGGGCCGCAATACCCTCCGAGGGAAAGCGGGTGGACTCGCGAAAGTCATGAACAGATTCTCGAACCAGCCCTCGCGAATCAGTGTTGCCTACAAATGCGATGAAGTTCCCCTTGCTTGGATAGAACAAGCTCAGTACGGGTGGGTAATCTTGACTGCCCGGTTCATCAGAATAAAACCCTATCGTCTCAAGCGAGAGCATGGCCGAAACGGGCACCCCGTCCTGTCGAAGTTGATGGGCGTACACGCGGCTTCCCATGCTCGAAGTTTGAAAGTATGGGGGCTCCTCGTTGACAAAGAGCACAAAACGGACAGTGCGCTTGAGCCTCATCTGTCGCATAAGCCGAGCAATCTCTAGAACAGCTGCCACGCCTGTGCCATTGTCATTGGCGCCGACGGTTCCGGCAACGCTGTCGTAATGAGCACCCAAGATCACCTGGCCCAACGAACTGTCGGTCCCAGCTAGAGTCGCCTCAATATTTTTCACAGCTCGGCCCTGGACCGAATATGGGTGCTCAACCACGGTGTAACCTTCGCCGCGAAGACAGCTGGAGAGATAATCGGTGGTTACCTGCAATGACTGCGGACGAAGAAGGCCCCTCTCACCGATATTGACGGACAGGTGGGTCACTTCTGCTAAAAGGCGGTCACGCAGCTCCATCTCTTCGTAGTTCAGCTGGGGAAGGGCTCCCGCATAGGACCTTAGCGGCATTTGCGTGATCCACAGAAACCAACTCGACACGCCGGTGAAAGTCAGGGCCAGCGCAACCAGGAGAACACGCAGTCTCCGTTTCGAATTGGGTGTCACAGCTGATTCAGACATTGGAGACCGATCTTGTGAACAGGACACGGCGCATCAACCGCATGATTCCAAGCGTCTAAGTCCATTTCTTCTGTTCGACAGACGCAGCCCCAGTGCAATCTGCTCGCACAGCCTCGAGACGGGTAGAAGTACCTATTGATGGGGCATTGAGCCCACATCGAAGCTTTGAGGAGCAAGGACTGCGCCAAGATCCGGATTATAGTAGTCGACCAGTTTGGCGGGCGCTGCCTTTGCGCGAATCGAATAGCGCGGAGTGAAGCGGAAGGTGAACTTGTCGCCCTCCGCAGCAGATGACCAAAGGTAGAAGACGATTCGGTCGGGCTGCAACTCGTAGCGGCTTATGGTCCAGTTGTCAAGCAGCTTGCCGAGTGAAACGCGATCCACATCCGCGCCCGGCGGCAGGCCAACTTCAGCCAGCATCATTCCGTAGCCTTCGGACCCGAAACGCCGCGCGCTCACGGTGCAGTTGATCGGCTGACCAACAGTGGCATTCACTGCGTCGCAGGTGTAGCCAAAGTCCAATCCAAAGCTCTTGCCGGGAACGGTTGTTTCCGTCTTGCCAGACGAATTTTGTGTCCATGGCACATAGAGCCAGGCGGTGATCTGAGCATTGGCAAAGGTCGCGTCGGTGGTTCCTGCAAATTCAAGCGTGTTTGTCCCGCCATGGATCATCGCGGAAAGATCGATGCTGCGGGGCGCATCTATCATATGCGAGCCGGGGAGTTTGCTATCGACCTTGAGCGCGCCGGCGAGTTCTCCACTCAGAGGCTTGCCGTTCACCGTCAGGGCAAAGTTGCCAGTAGCTGGCCCCTGAAGCTGACGAAGCGCAACCGGCAGAAGCGCCTTCAGTACCAGCACCGTTGCCTGGCCGCTCATCCACACGCCGTACTCGTCCCGGTTTTGGAGCAGGTAGAGCAGCGCATCGTTCTCAAGTGCTTCATCGGCTTTGTCGCCCGCTGCCTGCAATGCGGCCAACGCAAGCGAAGTGGTCTCCAGCCTTCCGCCTGTTCCCCATCCGTAGAATGGCGAGTACCCATCGAACTCCCAGTGGGCTCCATTCCTTCCGCGCTCGACGCTCGTCGTCAATTCTTCGCGAGCGCGAGTCAGTGCGGCTGAGTCACCGGACTTGAGAGCCAACAAGACCCGCAGTGCGTTGGAATAGGGATCATGCAGCGCCAGCACGGATGTCGCGGCGTAGGCATTGGCTTTGGCAACCGCCTGCTTCACACGTGCCTGAAGACCAGCCGGCGTGAAGGTCGAAAAGTCCTTGGCCTCGATTGCAGTTTGGAGGGCGTTGGCGATGTAGAGCGTCTCTCGTGCGGAAACTGCGCCGTAGCGAGGCCTCCAGGAGCCGTCGGCGCTCTGCTGTGAGAGGAGCCACTGGATTGCTCCGGCAATATGCGAGCGGTCGACGGAGACAAAGGGCTCTGCCTCGGTCAGGAACTCGACTCCATAGGCCGTTAGTGCGGCGTCACCCGTGGTGTCGTTGCCGCCCCAATAGGTAAGCCCGCCGCCGGTATTGAAGTAGCCGAGCAGACGCTCGTACCCCAACTGGAGAAAGCTCTGGGCTTTGTCCTTCTCTGGCGATTCTGCTTTTGCGGCCGTTACCAGTTCCAGATACAGCAGGCTTGCATACGTCGAGGAAATCGTCTGTTCGGCGCAACCGTACGGCCGCTCCAGCACGGCCTTCATGGCGTGGGCCACATTGGCGCCGAGATTTGGATAGAGAAGAAGTTCCGCGTGAACCGACCCAGCTATAGCATCGGTCGGAAGATCAAAGTGAATCGTGTTCGCGCTGTCACCGTGGAGGAGCGCCGAGGTTGTAACGGAGCGTGGCTCGCCGTCGGGATGAACCTTGACCGTCTTCTCCACCGCGTCGCCGTCGTGTGCGTTGGCAGCAGTGATCCGCAGTGGGCCAGCATCTACGGACGAGGCCGCGTGCAACCCAACCAGCACCGGCGTTGATCCGTTCGTAGGGATGGTGGCATGCATGTTGGCCGGGGTCGACAGCGTAAACCAGTCCGCCGGTTTTACCGTTACGGGAAGTGTGATGGCGTGGTCGGTGTAGTTGCGCAGGTTCACTGGCAGCGCGATCTCGTCGCCGACCGTCAGCACCTGCGGAGCATCGAGGTCAACAAAGAAGGGCTGAAAGGTCTTGAAGGTCCGATCGATTTCCGCGAGGCGGCCATCAAGGGTTGAGCCGACTGCGTGCAGCTTCCAGGTTGTCAGACTGTCGGGAAGAGTAAAGTTAAACGCTGTGCGCCCTGCATTGTTCGTCTCCAAAGATGGCGCCCAGTAGGCTGTCTCCGCAAAGACATGGCGCAGCCGCGGCGTCATGGTCTGCTCGGTGATGGTTGCGCTGCCGTTGGGACCTGTGACGGTGGACTTCTTTCCGAGGCCGGCAACTCCAGGAGCTATTGCGACCACGGAAGCGCTCATGGTCTGTGTTGTGAGCGCTTCGGCGCTCACCGTCACTGTTTCCGCCGCCGCGCCAACTTGCAGCTTGACATCCACCTGGGTCAGCGCCGAGGACGAAACGTGAACGTCTGTGAGCGAGAAGCTTTGGAAGCCCTTGGAGTCAACCCGCACTTTGTAAAAGCCGGGTGCGAGATTCGCCAAGACATACGATCCGTCGTTCTTGGTTGTTGTGTTTTCGGTCGCGTTGCCGGTGACGGCGGCAACCTGGACAGTGGCGTTCGGAATCACCGCGCCGGTCATGTCTGTCACCGTTCCGCCAATAGCGCCTGTATTTCCCTGAAAGAGTCCTGAATCCACTGCGACCGGCTTCAAATCGCTCCCGCTCTGTTGAGAGACGGTGTGCGCGAACCGCGCTACCTCGTCCACATCGGCATAGGAGACACTCTTCTCATCGGTGCGAAGAACCTGGATCACTTGCGCGACCAGTGTAACTTTGTCTGTTCCGCCCTGAATTGAATTGCCCGAATTTCCAGCCTTGACCCGGTCTATGCGGGCATAGGAGAACTCGCGCTTCGACTTGAGCGCGAAGTGCCGCCCAAGAGGATCGCGGAGACTTTCAAAATTGATTCCCGCTGCCGCGAAGGCCTTTTGCGCGTCGGCTTCCGTCTCTGGGAACGGGTGCCCAGCTGCGGCCCACTGCTCAAGCGCAGCGTTCAACTTTGCCTCAGTCGTCCCAAAATAATCGATCCCGTTGCTCTGCCAGACGGTCTCGGCATTCTCTCGCTGAACCTGGATGAAATACGACCGTCGCACGACATTGATTGCATAGGAATACGGCTTGCCCTTGCGGTCAAGCGTGTGCTGTTCTGCGGAGTAGAGATCGAGGCCAGCCTCTTTAGCGAGTGCCTTCAAGGCGGCAACTGTCCCCGGCAGCGGCCTCCCGGCCTGTGCAACATTCTTGAGCAACGCATTGAGGCGTGCTCCCGGTACAGCAAATACATTCCGCTCCACCAGTGTGAGCGTGAAGTCGTCTGCAGTCCCAAATTGCTTGTCCGGCCCCGCGCTTCGAAGCGACACAATATCCGTGTGCCAGCCTTCGCCTGTCTCCACCTTGTACGGCATATTCCAGGGGTCAACAAGAAGGCCAGCATTCAACTTCGCTTCTTCGGGGAACTGCACGGCGAACTGCCTGACCTGGTCGAATGTTGCCGGAAGGTTCAAAGGCCCCGCCGCCAGAATCGCTTCACCGAGCGGTTTCACTCTCGTTTCCATCTGCTTCTGGTACTCGCTGCGCACGGTGCTGTCGTCGTTCGATTCAATCACCAACGGCTCCGAGACAGAATTCAGGAGCACCGCTTCTGCAGCAAGGTCAAGATCGGTATCGATCGGCTTCGAGGTGTCGGTCTTGTTGAGACTCTCCCGCGCAACATCTCCGACGCTTGCGCCTTCCAGCCACCAACCTCCGCGTCCGAACCAGCGATCGTTCGCTTCCGCCTCCGTCTCCGCGCGCTGTTCTACGGCTGTATCGAAGACCGACAAACCAAAGACGCCCGCGGTGGCTCCTTTGTCGGCGCTGCGAAGCGACACCTCGGCGCTGACCTTCGCGCCCGGTGCGTAGGAAGCCGCCAAGCCCTTAACGCTGGCGCTCAGCGAGCGATCTTCCGGATAGAGAACCGAGCGCGTATCACCGCCTCCGGCGCCGTACCAGGGCTGTTCTCCTCGAGTGCCGCGCAGGTTGTACGCGCGCAGCGTGATGAGACCGTGAAAGGCTGGATTCACCGGGATGGAGAATGGCTGCTCATTCCCGCTTATTCGGACCTGCCAGTGCCCGACGACCGCGCTTTCTGAAAGGATGTCGATATCCAGATTGGTTCCGGACTGCGCGTGGACTGAGCCTTCAATTGCCTCCCCCGGCTTCATCAGCGAGTGATCCAGTGAGAGCCAGATTCCTTCGCCAGGACCCGTCCATAGCTGGTCGTCGAAGTGGGAGATTCTGCCCTCGGCATCGCGAGCCGTAACGCGGATATTGGGCCGGTGATCATCCTCGGCGGGTCCCTTTTGTGGAAAGTGCAGTGTCACCTTGCCGAGCCCATAGCGGTTCGTTTTCACCGTCATCGCTCTGGTTGCACGCGACTGCGAATCCATCCAATCGAGCGTTACCCGGCAGGGCGTAGGCGTTCCGTCGGCGTAAGCGGTTGAGATCAGGTACTCTCCCTCGCGATCGGTTGATCCTATCGGGTTGAGGTAGATGTGGACGGGTTCTTTGGTCAGTCGTACCGCGAAGTTGCGCGGTTCGGTCCGGCCGGTTGTTGCATCGGTCACCATCGCACGGTACTTCACGTCCCGATAGCGTTCCCAACTGTCGCTCTTGAGCTGGTCAAACTCATCCACCACCTTCAGCTTGAGCGTGGCATCGCCGTTTGCGTCCAGTTGCGCCTTGTCCTCAATGTCCTTCGGCTCGTCGTAACGCCCAGTTTTCGGATTCCACTCCGCATCGTCGGCGCGCACCAAACGCACTCCGCCAGAGGCCACCGGCTTGCCGAAGAGGTATCCAGCGTGGATCACTATCTTCGGTTCTTCGCCGGCGAGATAGAAGGCGCGGTCGGGCGTGGCGGTTACGCTGAACTCCGGCAGTTCGTAGCGCTGGATGCGCACTTCTTGCGTCGAATCGCCACCTGCGCCCGTCACATTATCCAGATCGAACTTCACTTCGTAGTCGCCTGTCGGAGTTTGTTCGGTAGTCTTCCAGTCGTAGGCCACGATCCCGAAGCGATTTGTCTTCAGTGCGGCCTTGGCAAGGGTCTTGTTGTCGGGGTCTGTGACGGTCACTGTGACGGGTTCATCCGCTGCGGTGTGGTCACCGTTTCTGAAGGCCAGTGCGCGAAGATGGACGGTCTCTCCCGGCTTGTGCAGTGGCTTGTCCATCTCCACATGCGTGCTTCCCAGGTCCATCACTTCCAGGTCTCCATTCACCGAATCCCGCACCAGCGCTCCACCCTCTCCGGTGAGCGTTCCCTCAACTGTCAGGTCCAGCGAATCGCCCGGCTCGCCCAGGGGCAGAAAGGTCAGAATCGCTTCCCCATTCCGTCCGGTAGTTGCCACGCGCGTGAAGGCCTTTTTCTTCGATTTGTCTTCGTCGTCAGAGAGCGTCGCCTTGAGGTTCACACCGGGCAGAGCGTTCCCAGTAACAGGATTGACGGCAATGACCCGCGCACTCAACGGGTGGGCTTGCGCAATCATCTTGGGGTAGGCCAACCGCAATTCCATCAGGTTGGCTGTGATCGCGCCAACCGAAAGCACTCCGTGCGAGCGCTCCGCCCCGTTCACCTCAACGCGATACCCAATGCGGTACCAGCCAATGTCTTCCTCGCGAACGCCGCGTGCGTCCTTAGGCCAGGGAAGAGTAGCCGAAACGGCGCGGCCATTCGTGCTCAAGGTGGCTACTGTCTCGCCGCTTCGCAAATCCTTAGGGGAGGCGAGCCAGACAACAACTTTCGCTCCCAGGCCTGGCACCGCGCTCAGCGGCAGCGTCACCCGAATCGTGTCCTTCTCGAGCGTAGCTTTGCTCCCGGCCTCCAACACCTGCGGCTCAGTTGCAAAGTTTCCGGCCTGTTGGCGGGCTTGCACACCCGGGACCTGACCGAATGAACTCAAGGCAAATTGCAGAACCGACACAAGTAGGGCCGCACGCGGGATCATGGTTAGCCATCCTAGCACAGGAGATTTCCTGTCCGGTTGAGCCTGTTATACCCAGTGTGTGGATCGTTGCTTGACGGATAGACGGATGCGAAAGGGTATTGGGCGTTTGAGTTGCGTGTGATTGTTTTCAAGCCGTTCTTTAGAGCACCGCAGCAGGAATAACCGCATTACAACCTGGGATCGACCGGTTCGCTTTCCAGGGCCAGCACACCAAAGACACACTCATGAGTGCGACGCAACGGCTCGCGGCGGTTGAAGCGTTCCAGGGATTCGATACCCAGGGCGAATTCCCGGCTAGCCAGGGAACGCTTGGCGCCAACGCCTCTGGCGCGGAGACGTTCCAGGTTCTCTGGCAGCAGGTACTCCGGCCCATAGATGATGCGCAGATACTCCGAGCCGCGGCACTTGACAGCAGGCTGCACCAGACGATGCTTTCCCTTGCAGATGAAGTCGAGTGGCTTGACTACCATGTTCGCCCCTGAAGACCACTCGCGAGGGTGCGACCTACATCTTCGCGCAGAATGTGCTGGGGCACGTCGTTCTGCTCGAAGATTCGCCGACCTTACTTGGAGCGTTGGTGCATGGCGCCAGCTCGCACGCTTAGTTCGCCGGTTCGGAACGAATCATCCAGAAGTGCTGGGCTGATTCCACACGATCAGCCCTTTGGCCACTTGGTTTAGGTTTTGCCCGCATTTTGCCCGCAAATAGCGCCCATTGGGCCGTTTCTGCCGGTTGTGCCGGTTCATAAGTACTGTGCCGTCTATATTTTGCGGTTCGAGTCATTCCATGGCATGGAAGATATCATCGGTTCGATCCCGATCAGGTAGTCAGCAAGCAAAATGTCGGCGGAAATATCGCAGCGGGCTCAAATTTCGCAGGACGCAAGGCAGTTGGGAGAATTTCACCCAACGGGTTCTGGCTTGGGCTTCGCGAGCTTGCGTCGTACTAACAACTTAACGAAAGGAGGGGATACCAGTGCTACCGTTTTTTGTGGACCAGGATCGTGAGATCGTTCCCAAAGCAGATTTGCTCGTCTTCAAACGAGCGGAAGTTGTTAAGCCTGAGTGTGTCCAGGAACATCGGGCCTCCTTTTCAGGCGCTGAAGATCTGTTGCCATCCAAACGCGCACACGTCCCGGACCATTTCCGGTGTCAGGTTCCGCCCGGTGGCGATGCGCGCTGCCTCGCGGGTCGTGTCATCGACTTCGCGAAAATGCTCTTCCGCTGTGCGCTCGACCACACGGGCAGCCTTCGCGTGCAGCGCGGGCCGAACGTTTGTTTGCCAGTGTTCGCGAATCGCGGCGAGATTGCCGCCAAAGGTCTCGATCGTGTCGTGGATATAAAGAATGTCCTTGGCGCGCCTGTCGCGATCACGCTTTTCGTGAATCAGAATCTTCTGCACCAGGAATGCCGCCGCGTTGGGAAGAAGGATGCGTCGAACGCCGGGCGTCGGATAGCCCGTGGCCGGGCCGATCATCACATCCCATGGATTTTGGAGCAACAGTTCGAGGTAACGGAGCTTCTGGACTGAGACTCCGGAGACACGGGCCGTTACGTCACGCCTGCCTCCGCGCTTGACTGCGCTGCCCTCAAGCGGCGTCAGAAACTCCGCGTAAAAGCTGTTGTCTCCGCTCTCGACGCGGTAGTGCGCAGCCGGAGGCTGCATATCGCCCATCAGCTCTTCGCGGAAGTCCCTTTCGAGCAGCCGCGCGCGAATCTGCTCGCCGGTAGCGGGCAGATCGAGCGGGACGGCGATGTCGGTGTCGAAGGTTCCGAGAGGCTCGTAGTCGAGCGGCTGCGCGAGAGGGTGCTGGCGGTAGAGGCGGTGTGCCCAGCCGCCGATGATGACGACCTGATCTAGCCACGGTTCGAGGGCGTCGACCAGGCGGGCGAAATACTCGACATCCGATTGGACGGCCATTACGGTTTCTCCTCGAAGATCGGCGCAAGGACGCGGTGGCGGATCTCTTCGGCCTGTGCCTCGCCTCGGGCCGGATGGGAGCTCACGTCCAGCCAAACCTGCAGGATGTCAGCAACTGGAACGCCGTCGCGGACGACTGCGGCGCGGAAGACGGATTCCCGGAAAGCGGGAATGCGCACATAAACGTCCGGTCTTTGTTCCGCCCCCTCCGGTGAGAGCCCCATGCGGCTGAGGACTTCCCGGTCCAGGCTTTCGAGATAGAAGTAAGGCGGAACGCCGTGCACGAAACCGAATCCGAGGGATTCGGCTGCGGCAAACATGCTGACACAGGCTCGTGGCGCCGATTCGCGCTTTACGTCGGGCTGCGCGTTATAGGCGTAGAGCGCGGCGAGCAGCGGGCGCTCGCTTTTGCGCGGAATGATCCAACGCAGGGGAAGCTGGGGTGCACCGCGCAGATTCGCGGCTTGCCAGCGGCGCAGGAGTTCTTTTCGGCGCACAAGACGGAATGGTTCATCGTTCTGGTCAAGAAACCCCTCCTGACGCAGCTGGCGTACGAAACGGAAGGCGCTCATCACGGAGACCTCGGCTGCGGCCGCAAGCTCCGAAGCGTTGCGATATTCGCTCCGCGGCGCGCGAAGAAGTTCCTCGGAAAGCAGGGGCGCGAGCAGGACCTTGAGCATCCACTGGCTGAGATCGGAGAACAGGTACGCCGACTCGGGCGGAGGGAGCTTCTGTCGATGCGCCCGGCGGGGAGGTGCGGCATTGAGTTTTTCGAGACCGGGCCCAACGAAGTGCCGGAAGCCTTCGCGGTCGAGGATGCCGATGGCGACGTCGGGCGCGAACTGGGAGAGAAAACTGACCAAGCTCTTTGCGGCGCTCGGAGAGATGGCAGGGGCACCTACGACGGCGAGCGGCGCTGCCGGTTCGGGAAATGCCTGGGCATAGGCCCGCGCTTGGAGGATGGCCTGCGAGAGCAAGGGCACAAGCCGGTCCGGCCGGCCCTCGGAGGCAACTTTGCATTCGATGATGTAGCGCTGGTTACCGCGGACGACGACGATGTCCGCGCTCTTGTCGGCGGGCATAGGCTCCTTTTTCACCCGCCAGCCGTGCTGGCGAAAGAGGCTGGCGACGAGATCCTCGAACTCGCGCCCACTGTGCGCGCCGGGAGAGTTCGGATTGGAAAGCGGGGAGGCCATGGCTTTACCTTGGCCACGTTAATTATCGTGGCCGTGGTAATTATCATGGCCGCGTTAACCGTAGAAGTCAAGGCCAGCCCTGTTTTCGACCGTGCGAACCTGAAAGAAGAATGCCACAATCTTCTTACATGAGGGGAGACGAAACGGATGCTTACAAGCTCCCGGAGACACCGCTGTTGCTCCTGCCTCGGCGGCCGCAGACACCACCTTCTCTGCTTCCGACCGATTACTTTGATACGTGAAAACAGAATCGACATTCTTACGGGCGAGGCTGAGAACGATACTGCGACCGATGCCCCGGCTGCCTCCCGAAACGACAGCAATCTTCCTTGACTGAGCTGTTTGTACAGACATGAATCCTTTCCTCTATTGTAAAGAAGCGAACTTCTAAATCCTTTATCTCCGAGCGACGCCTTCGAATCGAAGAATCTCCTTCGACATCTGCTCTGGGGCGTCCTCCTGAATGAAATGGTGGGCCCCGACTAAGATCCGTGTGGTTGAGCTCGGAAGGAGCCTCTCGAACCGTCTGCGCTCGGTTTCGGTAAAGCCGGTGTCCTTATCGCCCCACAAGATAAGCACAGGTTTTTCCCGCAGACGGGACAGCCCCGCTTCCACATCGGACAGGTACTCATGACTTCTCAGAATCTCCTTCGGGAAGATCGCCATGGGACCGCGTGATCGCCAGTTCGGAAAAGGCCCGCGGTAGGCCGCCTTTTCTGCCTTGGTTAACTTTCTCTTCGTTCCGAGAGGGTTCATGAGCCGGACGAAGATGTTGAAGCGGCGAATCAGGAAGTTGCCGAAGGGGCTCCCAGCGATTCTTGAGAATTTCGCGAGGGCGCTGGATTTGTCCGGCACCCAAGCCCAGCTATTGCCGATGATCAGGGAGTGGATAAGATCAGGACGGCGGCCCGCGAAACCAAGCCCGATTGGCCCACCCCAATCTGCCACCAACAGGCGAATGTCACTCAGCTTCAGGGCTGCCACGAATTTTTCTACGACCGCCGAGTGCTCCTTGGGAGTGAAGCCGTAGTCTGGCCGCGCTGAGCTGAGACCGAAGCCAGGGTAATCCAAGGCGATGCAGCGAAAGCGCGGTGAGAGCGCCGAGATGATCTCCCGGTACAGAAACGAATAGGCAGCATTGCCATGGAGGAGCAGGAGCACGGGACCACTGCCTTCGTCAACGTAATGAATGGTGTTGCCATCCACAGTCACGGATCGGCTCGTAAAAGGGTAGATAGTGCGATCAAGCCAAGGCGGGTTCAGGTTTTTCGTGGGCATACAGCCTCCTTCTAGTTGATTAGGCGGATGGTGAGAGCTTGTGATCTACTCCTACCTTCTGGTATTTACCTGACTTATCATTCGTTGATCTGTCAGCAGTTCAATCGAGCGGATGGTCAAGCTGGACGGCAGGAAGCAGTGGACTTCGGGGTTACCAGGTACGTTGAAGCAACTGCATAAGGGTTTGAACTTCGTCTTTCGACAAAACACTCAAGAAATCACGGGCGTTCTTGCGGGCCCTTGGATCAAGTGATTCCAGAAGCTCTGTCCCAGCAGTCGTAATTGAGCACAGTTGGAGTCGCCGATCTATATCAGGACGCCTCCTGGTCACAAAGCCCTTTGACTCCAAACGGTCCAGCAAGCGTGTCACGCCGGGCGTGTTCTGAAGCATCCTGGACCCAAGTTCTTGGGCAGGTAGCCCATGACCGCCCGCTCCGCGCAGAACACGCAGCACGTCGTATTGCTGCGCGGAGATTCCTTCGGACTCAAAGATAGGAGCAGCGTGACGCCTAAGAACTTCGTTCGTCTTGTAGACGCTAGTCACTGCCTTCTCTGCGAGCGACATCATGTTAGGCTCACAAATTGGTGGATGGCGGAAACCGCGTTGTTTTGCACCCTCTCGCTCGCAAGATCTGCAAACAGGGGGCTCTGTGGCGTCAGGGCTCCGATGGTTTTTCCGTCCGGAGCGCCATAGAACTCTCCACTCTTCAGCGCAGAGTTGAACAACGAGTCGACAATTTGTTGTGAGCCTTTCTCCAGAGAGTGGGCAATGCCGAACGCTCCTGACATCGGCATGAAGATCTTGTCCATGATGAAGCTCACCACAGGAGGCATATCCTTAGCCGCGTTCGTTCCCTGCGTGCCGCCCGGACTCACCGTCAGCAGCCGCAATTCGGGATACCTTCGGGCAAGTGCGTTGATCCACAACGCTCCCAGGTACTTCACCTCTCCGTACATCGACATAGTGTTCAGCTTCTTCCTCTTTGGGTCGCTGCCGTTGATGACCTGTACAAACTCTTCTACCGAGGAATTCTGAAACGAAGGCCGCTTGGCTCCCATCATCTTGACCCCGCGTGCCGCTTCGCTGCCGACGAAGATCGCCACGTTCTTCAGCCGATTGGTGCGGAGGAGTTCGCCGCTTGCGTCGAACAGAGCGGCGTGCCTCCGGACTCAGCGCTATGTCCGCGGCTAGTAGGGTTTCTCCAGTGACAAATCAAGACCTGCTGACACTCGTTCGACGAGGCGAATCCGAACAGCTT
>Ga0302320_10016881_pt1 | contig 14867 bp, 14 predicted proteins | sample Bog_T0_3_FD_202130 | JGI IMG/M metagenome (GOLD analysis project Ga0302320, IMG submission 202130) | Peat permafrost microbial communities from Stordalen Mire near Abisko, Sweden - Bog_T0_3 | ecosystem: Environmental > Terrestrial > Soil > Wetlands > Peat | place: Sweden: Abisko, Stordalen Mire...
AACATCCCGAATCCGAGAAGTAGAAAGACAAAACCCCAGATGCCGAATGTGGCGGCGTTGCTCCAGACATCGTCGAAGGTGTCGGACATCGCGTCGTCAGGCCGATCCCGATTGTAAAGGATTGTCGTCTTGTCGCCTAGTTTTTGCTCAGGGCCGGAGCCGATCCAGGTGTAGGAGTCGGAATGCTCAATGGAGGTGCTGGTGACTTCGGTATGGCTGGAGGATTGGAACGTCGTAGGCGACCAGGTCATGGATGATTTAACCTCGTGGTAGTGCCCCTGAGCGTCCTGGAACAGGTAAACGGGCGAATAGAATTTCAATCCGTCACTCTGAATCTTTTCGGTAAGTTTGATCACGGTCCCCTGGGCTCTGCCCGCCGTCCGGACAAAGTGACGTGCGTTTAGAAAGAAAAAGAGGGAGATGATGAACGGAGTGATGCTGATCGTCACCAGGAGCCATCCGGCAACTTTAAGTAGAATGATGAGCGGGGAGTTTTTCATTGTGACTGCCGATTTACAGCGCCGTCTGCTGGCGTGAAAGAGAGGCGGTGGGTCATGGTGGATGTCTCAGCCTCCTGTACCCGTTCCCGGCCCCGAAACCTTTGTATTGCCCCCAGTCGGCCACGGGAGGTTATGATTCCCGGAATCCGTTCCCCATAGATCGGCCGGCGTCAGCGTCTCCGAGTACTGCATCAAAGAGACATGTCCATCGAAAAACAGATAATTGGCGCGTCCGTCATGTCTCTTGTAATCCAGCGCCCCGATATCCCCCGGGATATTGTCTCGATCCGCGCGATTGGAGCCATATCCAATCCCTAGAGTCTCCGCCACCATCACCGTCTGGGAAGGCTGGGCGATCGACGTGACCATCGTATTATCATAATACCAATTCATCCCATACCCGGGCTGATTCGGAAAATCGCTAAACCGTTGAGAGGGACAAAGAAATATCTGCTTCGCAAGCGACGAGGTATTCACCGTCTGCCCGGGGTCCAGGTACGCAAGTAACAATTCGTCGTATCCATAGCCATTCGAGTAAAACCGCTGCATCATCCGGTTGCCATGATCCTGGAGATAGAACTGAAAGGCATGGGATATCTGCCGTATGTTGTTCGTGCACTGGCTCACCTGTGCCTTCCGCCGCACCTCGTTCACCGACGGCAATATCAGCGCCGCCAAAATCGCGATAATCGCAATCACCACCAGCAACTCGATCAGCGTGAACGCCGCTCCCGTCCTTGATTCTCCCAATTTCATATTCGGGAACATAGGCGGCACGCTACGATTCGCCATGGTTGTTCCCGCGCTGAAGACTGGCACCTGACAGCTTCGAATCGCATTGCCCACCGCTACCTCCCAGTGTCGCACCTGTCAAACACCCCGGAGCGTGCGGGCGGTGGTGGAGCGAGTCGGGAAAGGACGCGGGAATTTTGACAGGATGAACAGGATTTACAGGATGATCTGCGACGCGGTGCCCATTTTCTTCGGATGAATGATTTTTCGTCCCTGACGGGACATGGGACGTTGGCGCTCGTGTACCCAGCACTGAAGTGTTGAACGATGGTCGAAGAGGGCCGCGGTGATTCCTGAGATCCCCATCCTGTAAATCCTGTTCATCCTGTCCAAAAATTCAGTTCGGGCCGTCAGGCCATGTTTAATGCCCGTGATTGCACCCCTTCCGGAGGCCAGGGGCAAAGAGGCCAAAATTGAAGCCAATATCCTGAAATGTCCCAGCGGCATCCGGGCACAGAGCGGTTTAAGAAGTACTGTCGGTTCCTTCCAATTGTCGTGGGAAAGAGGGGTTCATGTTCAAGTTAAAGTGTAGGTGCAAGTACACGCTGGCGCGCATCCGTCGCCGTGATGGCCATAGGTCCATTTAAACTGACGCAAAACAGGCGCTGCCGCGGGATTGCCGCGGCAGCGCCTTCACTCACTCTATACTCAGGACTAAGGGGTGGCCGCAGGGCTGGCTGTCGGCGAAGGTTCATCCCCGCCGTGGCCGTGGTGATGGAACTTCTCCTTGAGGGCGGCAAATTCGGTCTGCTGTTGCGTTGAAAGGTCGCCGTTGATCTGGCTGTTGGCCGCTTCCATGGTCGCCTTGGCCTGCGTGAACTTTTGGTCCGGGGTCAGCGTGGTGTTGGCAAAGATCGCCTTCACCTGCTTATGGGCGGCTTCGAGGATGGGCTTGATGTCAGCCTGCTGCGTGGGGCTCAGGCCGAGCTCAGTAGTCAGCCTCGGGAGCAGGTCGCCACGGCCGCCGGGACCTCCTTGTCCGCCACGACCGCCGGGGCCACCGGGGCCGCCGCCGAAACCGCGATGCCAGCGATGGCCTTCGCCGGGGCCAGGGCCGGTCTCGATCTTCTGCAGCAGTGCGGCGAGTTTGGCCTGTTGATCCGCCGACAGCAGTGGATCGATCTGGGTGCCCACGGAACCGAGCAGGGTATCGGTCTCCTGCTTCGCTTGTTCATGGATTTGTTTCAGTTGGGGCTTTGCGGCCTCGAGGATGGGGGCGATGGCCGCAGCCTGGGTGCTGCTCAGGTCCAGCGCGTAGGTGAGATGTGCCAGCAGGCCGCCGCCCTTGTGGCCATCGGGGCCGGAGGGGGTTGCCGACGGGGTGGGGGTCGGCGTGGCCGTGTCAGCTTGCGCCGCCGTGCTCAGCAGGACGCTGGCACCGCAGGCAAGAAAGGTGAGAATCAGGTTACGTTTCATTGGGATACTTCAGTGTTTTTGTGATTTTTGGCGATCCGTTGACGTTTCGCTCTTATTGCTCATGACCGTGGGGGTGGGGAAAAGGTTACAGGCGGCCGGATGCCACCATTTTTAACGCAGGGACGCAGAGACGCGGAGAAAAGGATTTTAACCACGGATTTCCCGGATGGGACCCCTCTATCCGTGTCATCCCTGAAATCCGTGGTCTCTCTTTGTATTTCTCTGCGCCTCGGCGTCCCTGCGTTAAAGTGCTTTTCCATGTGCTCCAGTCCCACACCGGCTCATGAATCTTCTGGCCCAAAGTCCTGTTTCCGCGCTGTAATTGTCTCCCCGCCGCGGACTGTAACCTCAGGCGGTGTCCGATTGTCTAAGAACTGTGTGGACTCCGAGATTATGCTCCCATGGCTGATGCCGGCTTCGATATGGAAGCCTGCCTTGAGGGATTGCGCCGCCAGGATGAGCGGGCAGCCTCGGATTTCGTGCGGGAGCTTTACCCCCTGGTCCTCAAGCTGGTCCGCTCCCATCTGCCGCGCCGCTCGGCCGAGGAAGACCTCTGCCAGGTCGTTTTCATCAAGATCCTCTCAAACATCGGCCAGTATTCCGGCAAGGTCCCGATCGAGCACTGGATCTCCCGCATCGCCATCAATACCTGCCTCAATGCGCTCAAGGCCGAGGCCTCGCGCCCGGAGCTGCGATGGTCCGACCTCAGCGTGGACCAGGCCGCACTGCTGGAGGGCATCGCGTCGAATCCCGACTCGCTCGATCCTTCCGGCCAGGCCACTTCCCGGGACGTGGTTGAGACCCTGCTTTCCATTCTCAAACCAAAGGACCGGCTTTTGATAACGATGCTTCACCTCGAGGGGTATTCCATGGATGATGTGCGCCAGGCGACGGGCTGGAACATCGCCACCATCAAGGTGCGGGCCTTCCGGGCACGCCAGAAGCTCAAGCAGGTTTTTCAAGAACTCAACAGCCAGGGAAAATTATGAAGAACTCAGATCAATCGCTCGACAGGCTGCTGCGCGCAGCCGCCCTGCACCGCCCCGGCGTGGCGGAGGAACCGCCCTTTGGCTTTACCACGCGGGTGGTTGCGGGCTGGTTGTCCGGGCGGGATGGCACCGGGCTGGATGCGCGGCTCCAGGTGGTCTGGTTCCGGCGGGCGCTCCTGTGCGCCCTGGCGGTGATGGCGATCTCCGTGAGCTGGAGTTTCAAGACCGATACGGCGGCGCCCAATGACGAGATGGCAATCGCCAGCTACGACGTGTCGGCAGACCTTCCATGAGCCAGGTTTCCAAGTGGAAAACCATCGGATATGCCGCGGCGATCTTTGTGACCGGAGCTGTCTCGGGCGGCGCCCTCGGCGTGTATGAGACCAAGGCCAATTTCTTCGCTCCCCCGCGTGAGGCGGAGATGGAGGGCCGCATCGAGACCAGGCTCCAGAAGAAGCTGGACCTGACGCCGGATCAGGTCGCGAAGATCCATCCCATCATCCAGAACGCCGCCTCGGAGCTCCATGCGATCCGAATGGACATGGCCCAGCGGGTGAACAAGGTGTTCGAGGATTCCTACGCGCAGCTTTCCGCGCTGCTCAACCCCGACCAGAAGGCCAAGCTGGACCAGATGCAAAAGGAACGCCGCGAGGCGATGCAGGCCCATTGGCAGGAGCATCGGCATCCCGACCACGATGGCGATGGGGGACCGGGAGGGCCGCATGGTCCGGGTGGGCCAGGAGGCGGCCCGGGCGGGAGCCCGTGGGGCGGTCCGCCGCACGCTTCGCCTCAACCTTAGGCTTATTGAGGTGGCGGTCCGGCGTGCTATAAAGCCTGGCATGCCCGCTACGCCGTCCGATCATTCCATCTACCTCGCCGGGGAGCTCTTCAGCGCCAAGCACCTTGCGGGCAATGCCGCCCTTGCGGAGCACATCACCTCCATCTCCGGGGGCCGTTTCCGCTGTGTCCTGCCCCAGGACCTGCCTCAATCCGGGTCGACCCACGCGATTCGCGACCAGGACCTGACCGCGCTCCTGGCCTGCGACGCCGCCCTCTTTCATTACGATGGCCTGGAACTCGATAGCGGCACGGTGGTCGAGTATCTCTTCGCGAAATTCGCCGATCTGCCTGCCGTCCTGCTGCGGTCCGATTTTCGCCATGCCGGCGATCAAAAGGAGGGCGACCCGTGGAACCTGATGAACAGCTTCTACCCGCGCACCGCGACCGTCTGGCTCAACAGCATGGAAGTTTACCATGAAGGCATCCGGGCAAGCCTGACCCCCGCTGCCGCCGCGGATGCCGTCGTGCGGACCGTGGCCGTCCGTCTCTGCGCCGCCCTGGAGGAGGTGCTGGCCCTTCCGCCCATACTTCCGCCGGAGCTGGGCACCGCCGTGTACGATTGGCTCGCGCTCATGCCGGGATTCGCTAATCTCCCCGCCGCCCGGGAGATCGCCACGCGGTTGTATCGCGAGAAAGTTGCAAAAGGGCTCCTTTAGGCGACCGTCGCTGCCCCACATCCATGCTAACCATTCGAGACCTCAGGAAAACCGTCGGCGGCCGTACCCTCTTCGAGAACGCCTCAATGCAGGTCAATTATGGCGAATGCGTCGCCCTGGTCGGACCGAATGGCGCAGGCAAATCGACCCTGTTCTCACTGATTCTCCGCACCGATGACCCCGACTCCGGCACCATCGAACGCGACGCCTGGACGATGATCGGCTACCTGCCGCAGGAGGGCGAAGCGAGCGGGGCGGAGACGGTTCTTGAAGTGGCGACGGGGCGCGCGGGGGAGATCCCGCGGCTGGAAGTGCGGCTCAAGGAGCTGGAACTGGCCGGGGCGGTCGAGGATCCCGAGTACCTGGAGGCACATGCGAAATTCGACGCGCTCAACGACCCGCAGGTCGAGGCCCGGGCGAAGAAGATGCTCGATGGGCTTGGGTTCAAGGAGCGGGATTTCAACCGGGCAGCCCGGGAGATGAGCGGCGGGTGGATCATGCGCGCCCACCTTGCGCGGCTGCTGGTGATGGAGCCTGACTTGCTGCTGCTGGATGAGCCGACCAATCACCTGGACCTGCTCTCGCTGATCTGGCTCCAGAATTACCTGAAGACCTATTCAGGGGCGATTCTGATGATTTCCCATGACCGGGAATTCATGGATGAACTCGCGGGGCGCGTGTACGAGATCGCGAACAACCGGCTCATCTCCTACACGGGGAATTACACCGCTTTTCTCGACCAGCGGGAGGCGGCGTTCAACCAGCAGGTGGCGGCATTCAAGAACCAGCAAAAGGAGATCGAAGGGTTGCAGGAGTTCGTCGACCGGTTCCGGTCCGTTTCGTCAAAATCGGCGCAGGTGCAGAGCAAGGTGAAGCAGATCGAGCGGATGGACCTGATCGAAAAGCCCGCCGCGCCGCGCAAGCCGTTCCGGTTTCAGATTCCCCAGCCGCCGCGGATCGGGCAGCGGGCGGTTGTGCTCGAGGGCATCCAGATGGCGTACGGGGATAACGTGGTCTACCGCGACCTGAACCTGACGGTCGAGCGGGGCGAGCGCACCGTGCTGATCGGCCCGAACGGGGCGGGAAAATCGACGCTGCTCAAGCTCCTGGCCGGTGTGGTCCCGTTCCAAAAAGGGGAGCGGAAGGAGGGGAACAGCGCCAAGCTGGGGTATTTCAGCCAGCACCGGTCCGCGAGCCTGGACGCGGCGAAGACCGTGCTGGAGGAGGTGATGGCGAGCGCACCGGAACTGCGCGAGGACGACGCACGGGCGGTGCTCGGGTCGTTCATGTTCCGCAAGGACGAGATCTACAAGAAAACCGCGGTGCTGAGTGGTGGGGAGAAAAGCCGGCTGAACCTGATCAAGTTCCTGGTCGATCCGCCCAACCTGCTGCTGATGGATGAGCCGACGACGCACCTGGATATTCTCACCGTTGAGTCGCTGATCCTGGCGCTGGAAAAATACGAGGGGACGCTGGTATTCATCTCCCACGACATCCACTTCATCCGGAAGCTCGCGAACAAGGTGCTCCAGGTGCGCAATGGGCAGGTGATCCCGTTCCTGGGTGGGTACGATTACTTTTTGGAGAAATCGGGGATCGGCGTGACGGGCGAGCGGGCGGCGCTGACGGCGGGGTAGCTAATTTCTCGACGCAAGACCGGTTTTGGATGCCAAGGCTGCCTGCCTTGAATCAAACGTTATGAATTGCTTGGAGCCGATAACGACGGCAGCCGCAACATGGAGGATATCAAGGCTGCGGGTCAGTGTGACCACGGCGTATTTCGCTGACAACTCTTCGGCTTTGTGAAAGACGATGGGAAGATCATAGGTGGGCCTCTCGAGGCGCCCACTGTCGAGATCATTTTGCAATGCGCCCAGTGCACCCTTCAATTGTGAGTCGGTGATTTCGCCGCGTGCGCACTTTAGCCGAAGCGCCGTTCGGATCTCGATCGCATGGAAATGGGTAAATGGAATCGGCTCCAATGTTTGCGATATCAGTGCGTCCGCGACCGCGGAATTAGCTTCCTCTACATAGGATTTGATCAAAACCCCGGTATCGAAGTAGGCGATCAGTAGTCGCCCCTTCCGTCACTGACGATTTCAGACACGGGTTTTCCTTGGACGCCAGAGGGAAAGATTTTCTTACGCCTCGCGGCGAGATCAGGCCATTTGAGCTTCGTCGGTTTCGCTTTGACAGGAACAAGCCGCGCGACGACCCGCTTGCGCTTGGTGATTTGCACCTGTTCCCCCTCCTCGATCCACGTCAGAACCCGGGCGAAATCATGGTGTATATCGCGTATTGAGGCCGTTTTCATGTGATACAAGTTGTGTCACATTACGCCGCTTTGTCAATACGGGTTCATCCTCACAGCACCGCGACTAGCACCGCACCCACAAAAACCAGTCCCACGAAGGCATTGCTATAGAAAAAGGCGCGGTTGATGGCGCCAAGGTCCATTTTTCGCGCCGTATGATGTTCGTACACCAGAGCCGGCAAAATCAGCGCGAGGCCGATGGAATACGTCCGGTCGAGGTGAGCAACCAACCCGAACGCGACCAGCAGCCCCCACATCGCCACGTGCAGCCATTGGGCCAGCACGAGCGTTCCGGGGGTTCCGAGTGTGACGACCAGGGAGCGCAACCCGGCTTTGCGGTCGAAATCCTCGTCCTGCGTCGCATAGATGAGATCGAAGCCCGCCACCCATAGCAGCACCGCCGCGCACAGAACAAATGGGGGCAGATCGAACCGGCCCCGAACCGCCAGCCACGCGCCGATGGGTGCAATGCCGAGCGCCAAGCCGAGGAAAAAGTGCGAGAGGGAGGTAAAGCGCTTGGTCAGGGAATAAAAGAAGAGGATTACCAGCGCGACCGGGGATAGCAGGAGGCAAATCCGGTTGATGAACCCGGTGGTCACCACGAAAGCCGCCGTTGACGCGACCAGCAGCCCGATGGCTGTGCCGCGCGACACCAGCTTGTGGCGTCCGGCTGTCCGGGGGTTGAGCTTGTCGGTTTCCCAGTCCGCGAGTCGGTTGAAAGTCATCGCGGCCGTGCGGGCAAAGACCATTGCAACGACGATCAGGGCCAGTACCTGCGGAGAGGGCCATCCGCGTGCCGCCACGAAGGTGGCGCCCAGCGCAAACGGAAGTGCGAATACGGTATGGGAAAATCGGATAAAGGTCAGCACCCGCGAAAACAGGCCCGGGGGAGGTGGGGTGGCTGCAGTTGGTGCGACTGTGTCGGTCATCGCCTTAGTGTGGCCTTGCAGCGAGGCACAGGCAAACAGTAGCGATTCGCCGGCTTGTGCCAAACGGGCAGCCAATGCTAAGCTCAGCTCCAGTGAGCACGTTGACGCATTCTTCTGAATTCATTCCGGTCGCGGAATATCTCGAAGGCGAACTGCGCGCCGAAACAAAGCACGAATACCTTGGCGGCCTCGTGTACGCAATGGCTGGCGCGAGCGAGGAGCACAACGTGATCGCCGCCAACCTGCTGGGGATGCTGCACGCACAGTTGCGTGGCAAATCATGCCAGCCGTTCGGCTCGGATATGAAAGTCCGTCTCCAGACGCTGGGCGATACCTATTTCTATTACCCGGATGCGATGGTCTCCTGCGACCCGTCGGATTCCGGCCATGGATGGCGCGAGCGGCCGGCGGTCCTCTTTGAAATTCTCTCGGAGGACACCCGCCGCCTGGACGAACGGGAAAAACGCTTCACCTACCTTCACATCCCGGGCCTCCTGGCATACGTCCGTATTGAACAGGCCGGCCCCGAGGTAGTGGTCGAGCGCCGCGTGGGCGACACCTGGAAAAGCGAGAAACTCACTGGGCTGGACGCGTCGCTCGCGTTGCCGGAAATCGGCGTGCTGCTCCCGCTCGCCGAGCTCTACGAGCGGCTCCGGTTCTAGAGCCAGTGCGCCGAAGGGGCATCGAAAGCGGCATTCGCCGCCACCGCCAATCTCGCTCGACCGCGCGGGATTCGTTGCGTTACAAGTCCCTCCATGCCAAAGGCACACGTCATCTCATTCATCAATATGAAGGGCGGAGTCGGCAAGACCACCTGCGCGGTCAATATCGCCGCTTACCTCGCCCGCGAGCACCAGAAACGGGTGCTCCTGGTCGATCTCGACCCCCAGACCAACGCCTCTCTCAGCGTCATGACGGAGAAGCGATGGACCAAATGGCAGGCTGAACACGGCACCATGGCCGATGTCCTCGAAGCCGAGGCAAAACACCGGGGCGCGGAGCTCTTCAAGCTCAAGGATTGCATCATCCACGATGTCCTCGAGGAAATCCCCGGCCTCGACCTGATCCCGAGCCATCTGAAGCTTACGTTCCTCGATCTCGATCTTGTGGCGCGTCCGGGCCGGGAACGGATTTTCACCCGCAAACTGGAGAAGGTGAAGGCGGAGTACGACATCGTCATATGCGATTGCGCGCCGAACCTGATGACCGGCACGCAGAACGCCCTTTACGCCAGCGACTCGTTTTTCATCCCGATGCAGCCGGATTTCCTCTCGTCGATCGGCCTCGAGTTGCTGCTGGACCGGCTGGCCTACCTGCGAAAGAGCCTGGAATTCAAGATATCCTGCCTGGGAGCGGCCTTCACCCGGGTCCGGGCTCATCTCCATTACCACCAGGAGACGATGGCGCGGCTGCGGGAAGCGAAGGGGCTGAAGCGGATCCACTTTTTCGAGACCATCATCCCGGAGAATATCAAGCTGGCCGAGGCGCCCATGGAATCGAGGCCAATCGCCCTCCACGATGCCTCTGCGACCGGGGCGGAGGCATTCCGGGGGTTGACCGCGGAGTTCCTCGAGCGTCTGTAGGACTCTGCATATTATCAAATTTGAGTGCGGCTTTGCATTCGGCCCGGATCGAATGTAAGGAACAGACCTGCGTTTAGAACGTGTTTGACCATCTGTTGAGATTGCCTAAGTTCGGAATATCTCGGTTGCTGCCCAAATGGGCCTGCCGCCGGGGTATGCTCGTGTTCGGAAGGAACTACCCTATATGCCACAACTAGACCAAAGGCCGCCCAAGGACCAGCGCATGCGCAACTCCGGCAACGGCGGCGACCCTAATTTCAACTGGAGGGGCGTAATCCTGCTGGCGGCAGCGCTCGTGCTCATTGCAGGGGCCCTCTTCTTCAAGGGGCCGTACAGTACGCCTGAGGAGATCAGCCCAAATGATTTCCTGAAGATGCTCCAGTCCAACCAACTCTCGGTGACCAAGGATCATCCGCTGGAAGTCCTCGTGGATGACCAGAAGAGCATCCAATACCTGCAGGGGTACTACAAAAACCCGCGCACCCCCGGCGATGACGTCCGCTTCCGCACACCGGTCTCGGTCGATTGGAACCCGGATGTAGTCGATGCGATCCGCAAGGCCGGCTATGTGCCGACGGTCAGCTCCGAGAACAATCTGCTGGCCTCGGCGTTCCTCGGATTTCTGCCGATCGGCGTTTTCCTCCTGATTCTCTACTTTTTCTTCCGGCAGCAGATCCGTATGGCCGGCAAGGGGGCGCTGAATTTTGGCAAGAGCCGCGCCCGGATGATGGCCCGGGACAAGAACAAGATCACATTCAAGGACGTGGCCGGTGTGGAAGAGGCGAAGGATGAGGTGCAGGAGCTGGTCGAGTTCCTCAAGGATCCCAAGAAGTTCCAGAAGCTCGGCGGGCGCATCCCGAAGGGCGTGCTCATGGTCGGGCCTCCCGGCACCGGCAAGACGCTGCTGGCGCGTGCAATCGCGGGTGAGGCCGACGTGCCGTTCTTCTCGATCTCCGGCTCGGACTTCGTGGAGATGTTCGTGGGCGTCGGCGCGAGCCGTGTGCGCGATATGTTTGAGCAGGGCAAGAAGGCGGCGCCCTGCCTGATTTTCATCGATGAAATTGACGCTGTCGGACGTCATCGTGGCCACGGCCTCGGCGGCGGTCACGACGAGCGCGAGCAGACGCTGAACGCGTTGCTGGTGGAGATGGACGGCTTTGATACCCAGGAAGGGGTTATCATCATCGCGGCGACCAACCGGCCCGACGTGCTCGACCCGGCGTTGCTGCGCCCGGGCCGTTTTGACCGGCAAATCACCGTCAACCTGCCCGACGTGAAGGGCCGCGAGGAAATCCTGCGCGTCCACTCGAAGCGGGTGAAGCTGGCCGAGGATGTCGATATGGCCGTCATTGCGCGGGGCACGCCCGGATATTCCGGCGCGGAACTGGCGAATGTCATCAACGAGGCGGCGCTGCTCGCCGCCCGCAGGGGACTCAAGGCGATCACGCTGCCGGAACTCGAGGAAGCCCGCGACAAGGTGCGCTGGGGCAAGGAGCGCCGGTCTCTGGCGATCAGCGAGAAGGAGAAGGAGAACACCGCTTACCACGAAGCCGGCCACGCGCTGTTGCTCGAGCTGCTCGAGCACACCGAGCCGCTGCACAAGGTGACCATCATCCCGCGCGGGCCTTCGCTCGGCTCCACGATGTGGCTGCCCGAGGAGGACAAATACACGATGCGGAAGAACGAGCTCCTGGACAACCTGGTCGTGGACATGGGCGGACGCGTAGCCGAGGAAATCGTCTTCGGCGACGTGACCAGCGGAGCCCGCGGCGACATCCAGATGGCGACCCGCCTTGCACGCAAGATGGTTTGCGAATGGGGTATGAGCGAGAAGATGGGCATGGTCGAATACGGTGAGCACGAGGATTACGTGTTCCTCGGCCGCGACCTGTCCCGTGCCCGCGATTACTCCGAGGCGACGGCGCAGGAGATCGACCGCGAAGTGCGCAAATTGTGCGACGATGCTTATCAACGGGCAAAGGATTTGCTGGTCCAGCACCGGGAGACGCTCGAGTCGATCTCCCGCGCGCTTCTCGAATATGAGACGCTGGATGGCGCACAGATCCGCGACATCATCAAGTACGGCAAGATGAACAATCCGCCTTCCGGCCCGTCACGTCCCCGCAAGGAGCCGCCTCCTCTGCCGGATAGCGGCGGAGCGACGATCGCCCCGGATTACCCGCACGGGTTGACCGAGGCACCGGCATAGGGATTTGACATCGGATTTAACGGACTCGTCGGGGCGAATTGGCCCGGCGTCGGCTTCAGCTATGCCGGGGCTGGCGAAGCCCGATGAGCATGGATGCACAATCTGGATATCCGTGTAAATCCGGGTCATCCGTGGTTCAAAATCTTCCCAAGAAAGAGCGATTTGCGGGGTCTGCGCTGTAAAGCGTTTCCAGAATGAGTTCGCGCGATATTTCTCGCGCGGTCCGGGGTTCTATTCCACATCTAGAACCATTCCCCCCTATGAAACCCTATCTCCGTACCGCCGCCTGCGTAGCAGCCGGCTTCGCTTTCAGTCAGTCGCTCATGGCGCAATCGGCGCAATCCGCGGGCTCGCAGGCATCCGCGATGCCTGCCGCTGGCGTCATCCCGTCCGAATTCAAGGATCCCGATACGGGGGCGCGGATGCTCTATCTTTTCAACAATCCGAAATCACCCTCCGGCGTCATCTATTTTACCCAGGCCTGCATTACGCCGGACAGCCGCTACGCCTTGGTGCGCGAGCTCGTGCCGGCGGCCGGCCACACCGCCGGCCGCCTGTACAGGTACGACTTCAAGACCGGCAGCCTGGTCAGGATTACCGACCAAATGACCAAGAACCAGGTCATGGTGGCGAAGTCGGGCAACGTTTACTTCACCAGCGACAATGACCGCGCCATCTACGCGACCAACTTACTGGACCTGAAGACCCGCAAAGTAGCCGATATGCCGGCGAATATCATCTGTTCCGGTGGGCTCACCGTGAATGCGGACGAAACGACGGTCGTCGGCACCGGCACCCTCGCCAGTGAGCACAAAAACGAGCCGACCCTCACGACGGCTCCAAATCAAGGCCCTGCATTTGGGGATACCTTTGCGCGGCACGACACCAATCTGCTCATCGCGGCCGATATCAAAACCGGAAAATTCACCGAACTACACCGGATCAATACATGGCTGGGCCACACGCAATTCTCACCAACGGATCCGAACCTCCTCATGTATTGCCACGAGGGCCCCTGGGCTCAGGTGGATCGCATCTGGACCCTGCGCATTGGCGCCTACCCCAAGCCTACCCCGGAGCTCGTTCTCAAGCGCACCGAAGTCAATGAGATCGCTGGTCACGAATTCTGGTCCACCGATGGCTCGACCGTCTGGTACGACCACAATTTTCGCAACACCCCCACCAAGCATTACCTCGAGGGCAAAAACCTCTCCACGGGGGCGATCACCCGTTACCCCATCACCGCCCCCTTCGGCTCGATCCATTATACGCAATCCCCGGATGGAAAATTCTTCGTGTGCGATGGCGGCACCAATAAAGCCCACCCCGATCAGCAAGCCATGTACATCCTGATCCCGGGCGATGGAAAGCTGCAGCCGATCAAGCTCTGCAACATGGCCCACAATAATTATACCGACGCGGAGCCGAATCCCCACCTCACCCCGGACCAGCACTGGGTTCTCTTCACAGCCACCTTTTCCGGGTTGCCCCAGGCTTACGCAGTGGAAATGCCCAAGCAGTTCTGGCGCTGATTCATTCCGGGTAAGTTCACAGCATCGGGTTGCCTCGCCGGACGAGTTGAATCGGAAAACCCCACGGGTCGCGGAGCATCACCAGCACGTCACCGGCGGGAGTGGTCTCAAGATCGTCCTCGATGGACGCCCCTGCGGATACGAGCTTGTCGCGGTCTGCCCACGGATCATCCGAGCAGAAAGCAATATGGAGCAACAGCGAATCCATCAGCCGGTAGTCGGGCGTTACCAAGCGGGGATGATTATAGATTTCGACCATTACACAGCCGGTAGAGTCGGCGAGAAAATGTTGATACCCCGGCGCCCCCGCCGACCGCTTTATAATACATCCGAGGTGCGCGACGTACCACTTCGCAACCGCGGTTGGGTCTTCGGCCTGATAGGCGAGGTGCTCTATTTTCATGAGTGTTTAAACGGCGGGTCGGTGCCCACTGGGGTTATGGCATGCCGCTCGAGAAAGTCTGTGGGTACAATATCGAGAGGGGAATTGTAATCTCCGATGGAGAATTTCTTTCCATTTACCGCCCGGAATGCGGATTCCCGGGACGGAAGCGCGGCACAATTGATTCCCGTCCAATTTTAGTTTGCGCTCCGGCCTGGCCCGGTTTATGCATGCAAGTAACTACTTGCATTCATGCCGGCCCGCCTTGAAAAATCGCCCCTCATGCCGGCTCCAACCTCGCACCCCGAGAAGCCTGGCTCCGGCTCCGCCCGCGAGCGCCTGCTTGATGCCGCCGCCGTGGTCTTTGCCCGCGATGGGCTCGCCGGTTCGACTACGCGGCAGATCGCCCACGCCGCCGGCGTCAACGAGGTCACTCTCTTCCGCCTCTTCCAGACGAAGCAAAACCTCCTCACTGCCGTCCTGGAGCGCCTCTTCGCCGCGCCGGGCCAGGTACCTGCAGCACCGGCCGTTGAGACCGATCTCGGTGAGATCGTGCGGGATTACGTGATCCGGTATGAGGCGGGCATTCACAAAAACCTCGCGCTTCGCCGCGTCCTCATCGGGGAAATTCAACACTTCCAGGAGCATGAGCTCAAAGTCATCCGCGCCATCTTCGAGCCCGCCCGCCAGCATTTGATCGCCCGCCTGCGCGGCGCGCAAGAAGC
>Ga0302320_10016882_pt1 | contig 14867 bp, 14 predicted proteins | sample Bog_T0_3_FD_202130 | JGI IMG/M metagenome (GOLD analysis project Ga0302320, IMG submission 202130) | Peat permafrost microbial communities from Stordalen Mire near Abisko, Sweden - Bog_T0_3 | ecosystem: Environmental > Terrestrial > Soil > Wetlands > Peat | place: Sweden: Abisko, Stordalen Mire...
ATGAATCCGACCAAGGTGGCAAAGGCCCCGGCGCCTGCCTCCCGGCAGATGGTGTCCGATTCCGGGATGGCGGCGTCGAACATGGCCGCGAAGTGCTCCGGACGGCGCAACGCGAACGCCACATAGGCATAGCCCGACCGCTTGAGTTGTCCGATGGGCGTCGATTCCGTGGCCGCGTCCTCCTGCATCGCGGCGTTCAGTTCGCGGAAACCCTGGGCCGCCACTTCGGCCAGCAACTCGCCCTTATCCCGAAAGTGCCGGTAGGGGGCATTGTGGGAGACGCCCGCCCTGCGAGCCACTTCGCGCATGTTGAAGCCCGACGGCCCTACCTCGCCAATCAGCACTACTGCCGCTGAAAGCAGGGATTCTCTCAGGTTTCCATGATGATAGGGCTTGCTTCGTGGCATCAGTACGATTTATAGCAGAAACATGTTGACATGGGCAACATGTTGGCTTTATTCTTATGTTGTCGATGCCCACATTTAGTTTGGCCTGAGCTCCGAGACGCTATGGTGTTCGGCTCCTTCATCGGTGTATTCGCCGCCGGTGCGTGTCCGGGGCGGTTGAGCTTCGCTCGGGGGCCTGCCAGCTGAAGCGTATGCTACCTGGTGGCCCTGGGCGGGCGGGAAAGCGCCGAGATGAGTCTCGGCGCGGCAGACACAAGTGTCTGCGCCACGCTCGACCCCTGGGGGGATTTTCAAGTTTATGATTGTTACCGGTCATTCTTACAAACAGACTCAGATTGCGGATTCCTGGGACGCGATCGTTATCGGGTCCGGTATCGGCGGCCTCGCGACCGCTGCGCTCCTGGCGAAACACGGCGGCCTGCGCGTGCTGGTCCTCGAACGGCACTATGCCGCGGGAGGTTTCACCCATGTGTTCAAGCGACCGGGGTATGAGTGGGACGTCGGCGTCCACTATATAGGGCGGGTGAACGATCCGGCATCGTCGGTGCGTGCCGCATTCGACCATCTGACGGAAGGGCGGCTGCAGTGGAATGCCATGCCGGATGTTTACGATCGCATATCCATTGCGGACCGCACCTACGAATTTCCCTCGGGTCTGGAGCGCTTCCGGACTCGCATTGGAGAGGCGTTCCCCGGTGAGCGTGGCGCGATTGATCGCTACATTGCGGCGGTGTTTGCGGCAGCGCGGGCGAGTGGCCGCTATTACGCCGAGAAGGCGATTCCGGGACCTATCGCGACTCTGATCGGGCCTTGGCTGCGCTCCGGATTTCTTCGTTACTCATCGCAGACCACGCTTCAGGTCCTGAGCCAGTTCACACATAACCGGGAATTGATTGCCGTTTTAACGGGGCAGTGGGGCGATTACGGTTTGCCCCCGGGCCAGAGCAGCTTCGGGGCTCACGCCATCGTGGCGCATCACTACTTCGAGGGCGCGGGCTATCCGGTGGGGGGAGCTTCCGAGATCGCGGCGGGCATTGCGCCGGTGATCGAACGCGCGGGCGGAGAGATTATTTTCAGCGCGGACGTTGCCGGCATTCTGCTGGAACGGGGGCGTGCGATCGGCGTGCGGATGGCGGATGGCCGCGAGCTGCGGGCGAAGACGGTGATCAGCGATGCCGGGGCCTCGAATACGTTTGCGCGCCTGTTGCCGCCGGATCTCACCGCTACGGCTGCCATTCGAGGCGATCTGAAAACCGTGCCGCCGTCGACAGCGCACGTGTGTCTCTATGTGGGGTTGAAGCGGGCCCAGGGGCAACCCGACTTTGACGCTGCGAACCAGTGGATTTATCCCGAAGCCGACCACGACGCAGGCTTCGCGCGGTTCGCGAACGATCCGAGTGCACCCTGGCCGTGTTTGTTTCTGTCATTTCCTTCCGCGAAGGATCCCACGTTTGAGCGGCGACATCCCGGGCGTTCGACCATCGAAGTGGTGGCGCCCATACCTTACGAGGCATTCGCGAAGTGGTCCGACACGCGCTGGAAGCGTCGCGGCGAAGACTATGACCAGTTCAAACAAGACCTGACGGACCGGCTCCGAGCCGATCTGGAACGGCATGTGCCCGCTGTGCGCCGGAGGATCGAATACGCGGAAGTATCCACGCCGCTTTCGACGCGCCACTTCGCGAACTTCGAACATGGGGAAATCTACGGCCTGAGTTCGACGCCGGAGCGGTACGGGCTGCGGTCGCTCGGTGCGCGCACGCCGGTGCCGGGGCTTTTCCTTACGGGCGCGGATGTTTGCGGCTCGGGCGTGACGGGCGCAATGTTCGGTGGCGCGGTGACGGCGTCGGTGGTCCTGCGACGGAACCTGATGGGCAAACTCACGAAGCCCCTGGCCACCTGAGCGGACTGGTCCGCGACCTGCTGTACCGTAAATCGATGCGGTTGTTCCTCGCGATCATGCTGGCAATGGGGATTGCACTCGCGCAATTCTCGTCGACCACACAGTTGGTGGTTGCGCCTGCTACGATCACCGATTCCAAAGGCCGTTTCGTGGACGGCCTCACTGCGGACGACCTGATTCTTTCGGACAACACTGTGCCGCAGGCGATACAGATGGACGCGATGACGTACCCCATCGACCTTGTGGTCGCGGTGCAGACGAGCGCGGCCTCAACGCCGGTGATCGACAAGCTGGGCGGAGTCGGCATTTTATTTTCGCAACTGCTGGCGGGCGCGGCGGGCGAGACCGCGATGATTTCTTTCAGCGATACCGTGAAGCTTCATCAGGATTTCACTTCGGACCCGGATTCGCTTTCGCACTCGCTGCGCATGTTGCGCAAAGAAGGCGGCAACGCCCACATGCTGGACGCGATGCAGCAGGCGCTGGGGATGCTTGCGCGGCGGCCGAGGGGGCGGCGCAGAATCATCCTCATGATTGCGGAGAGCCGTGACCGCGGCAGCGACGCCTCGCTGCCCGAAATGATGAGGCAGGTGCAGCGGCTGAACGTGGCGGTGTACTGGGTTACGTGGTCGCAGTTTGTGCAGCCTTTCACGGTGAAGCCGAAGGTTGCCGAGGACCTGAAGCCGATCGACGCGCGGATCAAGTTCACTTCGTGTATGCTGTGTCCGCGGCCCGACGAGACGCCGGTGCCGTACGAACCGGGTCCGGGCGGGTTCCTGTACACGATCGGCGAACTGGCGCGACTGCGTTTGCCGGAGCTACCTGGGATTTTTACCGATAACACTGGTGGGCGCACGCTGAGTCTCGTTAAGAAAGACGCGCTGGAGAATGCGGTGCAGCTGATTGCGCGGGAAGTTCATCGGCAGTACATTTTGACGTTTGAGCCGAAGGGGGCGGAGCCGGAATCGTATCACAGCATTCGGGTGACGGTGCGCGGTCGGCCGGAGTTGAGGATTACGAGTCGCGCGGGGTATTGGGCTGTGCGGTAGGGTGGGGCAGGGAACGGCTACAATACCGGCATGGGTTTCTTGCTTGACGTTAGGGCGGAGGTTGAGTCATCACAGTCTGACGGCTGTGATGGGCCGGTTGAAAACCAGCCCGCAGGTTGGAAACCTGCTCCACAAGGGATATGCGGAGCCCTGGAGAAAAGCGCCGAGATGAGCCTCGGCGCGGCAGACACGAGTGTCTGCGCCACAAAAAACCGGAACGTACCGTTCTTCCCTCTATTCGCTGCATTGTTCTTCATCGCCGCCGCGCTCGCCCAGCGCCGTCCCCCGGATCAGAGTATGGGGGCCGACTTTCGCGCAGACGCTCTCCCAGCAACGCTGCTCGAAAAGATGCGCGCCTCTACGTGGCATGCGGGTTGCCCGGTGTCTCCGGAAGACCTTCGCGCGCTGACGCTTTCCTACTGGAACTTCGACCATAAGCAGATGACTGGCGTGCTGATTGTGCACAAAGACGTTGCGGCGGAAGTGGTGGAGATTTTTCACGACCTGTACCGGCAACAATTTCCGATCGAGCGGATGACGCCGATTGAACAGTACCAGGGCAGCGACGACGCGTCGATGGCGGCGAATAATACGTCGGCGTTCAATTGCCGGGATGTGACGGGACAGCCGGGGAAGTTTTCGAATCACAGCTGGGGCCGGGCGATCGATATCAATCCGCTGACGAATCCATATGTGAAGGGCGATACGGTGCTGCCGCCGGAAGGGCGGGCGTTTCTGGATCGCACGCGCGAGTATACGGGCGGGATTCCGGCGACGAGTTACGTTGTGCAGCGGTTTGCGCTGGCGGGTTGGCAGTGGGGCGGGGGATGGACGGATCGGAAGGATTACCAGCATTTTGAGAAGCCGGTAAAGTAGGGGGCGGGGCAATCGCCCGGCGGGCTTGCTGGTAGATCGTCGGCAGAACAGCGGAGTGTGCGGCGTTAGTTAGTTCGGAGTAGGCAGCGCTATGTGATCGATTACCATAGACCGGATGCTTTCCGTTGTTGGCACAAGGCGGAGGCCGAGCTGCGTTTCCAGCGCCGTGGTCACGTCCGGATCGGCCCCTTCTGGATCAGACCGGCGAAATCTCAGGTTGATCTTGTAAATCCCGGTCAATCCGGTCCTGTTGAATATTTGCCGGCCCAACCGTGCAATGCCCAGGCACACGGTCAACTGGTCCATGGTCCAGCCGGGGAGGTTCGGGTCCTCCATCACCTCCGGCGAGCCGTCGACGGTGAAGCCGCCTCCATTCGGGCTCGTGTCTCCTTCCGCAACCGGGTGGATTTTGAGGCCCTTCGGCGCTACCACCAATGAGTACGCCGGCAACGTTCTTTGCTCGTAATGGTATTTCAGTCCGAACCTGTCTTCGAGCATGTGTTGCACCATCTGCCTGCATTGGTCTTCTGTAATGGCGAAGCCAGCGCGGGCTTCGATGTCCCACGGACCATAGATCGGGCTGCCCCCCTGAGGTCTGTTCAGCACCTGGTAGTCGCGCAGATCGAATGCCCAAAACAGGGATCCCAGGATTCCCGTTGCCGTGGAAACGAATCGCGTTCCGTTGCAACCGAAAGCGACCTTTCGCTCCCTGGGTGGCTGCTGATTCAGTTTGATGGACACGACGTCGAAGGTCAACGCCTCGGTTCTCTGCGCCGACAGGAGAGTGGCGAACGCTGCGGCTGCGGCAAAACTGCACAAGGCAAAACAGGAACGGCGTGTCACAGAGATTCTCAAGAAGTTAGTCCGGTGCATGCTGAATCTATCATGCTTTTGGTGCGGGCGACTGCGCCAGGCCTTGGCTTTCCTGCGTTTTGCGAATGGCGTCAGCGTCCGCGAGGTCCTGCGGTCGTCCCGATGCCAGTTTTGACGCTATGAGGTCGTCGGCGGAAATGAAATTCCCCTTCAGACCGGTGGTGGCGTCAACCACGATCTCGACCGCTTTTCCCACGCGGCGTCAAAATCCACGCCGGGAATGGCTGGAAGAATGTCAAAGCCTTTCGGGTCGCGTCCAAACCGAAAGAAACCGTTACTGTCCGTGAAATCGTTCGGGTGGATGCCCCCGAGTGGCGCACCGAATTCGGCAAGGGCGGCATAGGTTGCTTCTGCGTTGGCGGGATCCGCTTTTATGAAGAGATCCATGTTCTTCGTTAACCGAGGCTGGGAATGATAAATGACCGCGAAGCCACCCACAACGAGGTATCTAACGCCATGGGCATGGAAGGCGGACAAAAGGTCTTTGTAGTCTTGGTACATCCGGTTCGATCTCCCAACCTTTGAGCGCGTAGGCCGTTTCGATCATTTCTTCCACGGCGTCCAGCCGTTCGTGCGCGGGCCGACTTTGCCAGTAGCGGTATTCGTCCGCTTTCATCTCGGCGAAGTCGGTGTAGCGGCGTGCTGTGATCGGCTTGTTATCCATGGGGCGGTTTCCGTTGCAGCGCGCGACGCGTATCGCTTTGGCTCCTTCTCTGAGCATATCGTCACACGCGGTTTCATCGCGCCTCAGGAACCTGGCGGCGAGCTTTTTTTCGAAAAGAATTGCGAAGCAACTCGGACGTATAATTTTGAACATGGTTCGGCGTCTCGGCATTGCCGCCTTTCTGTTCGCAGGTACCTGTTTTGCCGCGGGACCGTCGTTCGACGCCGCCTCCGTCAAGCTGACGGCGCCCGGCACACCCGGGCCGTACCTCATCACCGGCGGCCCAGGCACGAGCGACCCGGGGCGATTTCGCGACCCTGGCCTGCCCATGTACGTACTAATCCGGCTGGCATTCGGAGTAAACCCGGACCGAATCATCGGACCCAGCTGGCTGAGAGAGCAGTTCTACGACATAACGGCCACGATGCCGCGCGAAACCACGAAAGAGCAGCTTCACCTGATGCTCCGGGACCTGCTCGTGGAACGCTTCCATCTGGTAACGCACACTGAAACGCGGAGTTTTCCGGGCTACGATCTCGTGGTGGATAAGGGCGGTACGAAGCTGAAGGAGGTCGATACCCATCCGCGGCCTCCCGAAGACGCCGTCATCGCGGACATGCCCGATATCTTCCCGGTGAGCGTTTCCCGGGCGGACACGACCGACGGTTTTCCGGTCGAAATCGGTCCGCGAACCCTGGACCGCATCAACAGAAGTACTGGCATGGTCACAACCAAATACCCGGAGAGGTCCATTGCCGACTTCCTTTCCGATTTCGGAACGAGGGTTGGATTCGCCGAAGGGCGCGGGATCGTGGGCGGTTATCACCAGCCGATCATATCGGACAAGACGGGACTCCGGGGAACTTATACTTTTGTGCTCGGCTACTTCAGCGTGGGGTATGCCGCCACCTCCGATCTGACGGGCGGTCCGGACATCTTTACGGCCGTGCGGACCCAATTGGGGTTACGGCTCGACAAGACTGCGGATGTTCCGGCGGACGTCATCGTCATCGATCGTCTGGAGCGGATCCCTTTGGCAAACTGAACAGCTCTTACGGGACGCGCTCCGCCTCGCTGGTACTGCTCATTCTGCCGCTGCCCAACCGTATGGATGGCCTTTCATTCTGTGAGCCGATCACGCGAATCGGACGTTTGTTCGGGGCTCAATTCGGAGCGGAGATAATCGGCAAAGTCGCTGCGCCCAGCCTCGTGCGCCGCGATTTTGATCATCATGTCGTAGGTCTGGTCTTCCGGCAGCCGACTCGCATCAATGCCGCAGCCTTCGAGGAACACGAGCCCAGCCTCAACACCCGTTCTCTTATTGCCGTCGAAATAAGCCTGACTCTCGGCCAGATGAAACACATAGGCGGCCGCAAGTTCGTAGATGTCGCCGGCGCCGTAGCGATAAGCGTTCTGCGCTGCCGCGATGGCAGACTCCAGCTTATTATTGTCGCGAACTCCGTGGAGGCCACCGAACCTGTCAATCGGGTCCTCATGGATCGCATCGACAGCTTCGCGGGTTAAAAACTTCGGCTCAATGCCGGTGTTCATTTCGCAAGTCGGCGGAACAAGCCTTCGTGGTCCCTGGATACCTTGCGGATCAATCTTTTGACTTCATCCATGGGCATCGTTCGAACGGGCGCCTCGTTACGCGGCGGTACCGCAGGCGGCGGCGTTGGGGTGACGGTGGTCTCTTTTTCCATGGAAATAGCCCTGTTTCCATATTATCGTAAACGAAGGACTCCGGGAGAAAATCGTCGAGCGTCGCTCGACCCACAAGCTGACGCATTTGCAGCCTGGCATGCCCCGGGCTTTGGTGACTCGATCCAGGGATCGCCAAATGTCGAAGCCCTACCGCCTCGCGCTAAAATACACCGGTAGGCCATCACACGCCGAAACACAAGGAGCCAACTATGTGCGATCAGGATCATTTTGAAGACGACCGGCAAAGCTACGAGGCACGAGGCCTGGTAACGCGAAAACAGTTCGGCGCCATACTGGGCGCGGGTATCGCGATGATGCTGCCGAAGGTGGCCAACGCCGCCGCCGTGACCGAAGCTGAGGTCACCGTGAAAACTCCGGACGGTTCCGCCGACTGCTATTTCGTGCATCCCGCCACCGGCACGGCACCCGGTGTTCTGATCTGGCCGGACATTTTCGGCCTGCGTCCCGCGTTTCGCCAGATGGGAAAGCGGCTCGCAGAGTCGGGCTACTCGGTGCTGGTGGTGAATCCGTTCTACCGCACCCAGAAGGCTCCGACCGCCGAGAAGGGCGCCGCGACGCCCATCGGTGACGTGATGAAGTTTGCGCAGGGTCTGAACGAGACCACGCATCTGACCGATGCGAAGGCGTTCGTCGCCTGGCTCGACCAGCAGGCTTCTGTTGCCAAGAACCGGAAGATCGGCACGCAGGGTTACTGCATGGGCGGACCCATGGCGTTCCGCACCGCGGCTGCCGTGCCGGATCGCGTCGGAGCGGTCGCCTCCTTCCATGGCGGCGGGCTTGTGACTACCGCGCCGAATAGTCCGCATCTGCAGGCAGCGAAGAGCAGCGCGCAGTTCCTGGTTGCGATTGCGGAGAGTGACGATTCGCGCGCTCCCAATGACAAGGTCGCGCTGAAGGAAACGTTTGCGAATGCGAAGCTTGCGGCTGAGATCGAGGTGTATGCCGGGTCGGCGCATGGCTGGTGCCCGCCGGATTCGACGGTCTACAGCGAACCGCTGGCCGAGAAGGCGTGGGCCCGGTTGCTGGCGCTGTACGGGAAGGCGCTGGCGTAGGAAAATGGAGCCGGCGGTGGCTCGGCCACGCGTGCCCACGCCGCTCGCTCCAGGTGTTATGCTGGATTTCGCGCCCCTCAAAGCGGGCGGGAATCGATTCGCAAGAGTAAGGAGACCACATATGAGTTTTTTGGAAGAAGCAGAGAAAATCGCCGGAGCCGTGGCCGCAGAGGAAGGCATGAAGAAGCTGGATCCGAACGCAGGGTTCTTTACGGAAGCCGCCGCCGCTGTGACCGGTTTTGAAGGCGCCGGCGCGATCGCCGACCACTTCGAAAAGAAAGACGACGACCAGCAGAGCTAGTTCAGCCGTACGCTTCGAGTTTTGCCTCCGTAAGAGGGCGCTCGTGTGAACCGCACGTGCGCCCTTCGTATTTTCCGGCCTTACCCCCTATCGCTCCCTTCCGATCTATCATGGTAGGCAATGAAACCGCGCGCGGCATTCCTTGCGACCCTCTCTCTCCTCACCGCCGTTTCCGCCATCGGCGGCGCCGATGCCGTATGGGACGCGATGCAGGCCGAACTCAAGCGCTCCATGACGCTGTCGCTCAAACAGCTTGAGAAGCCGTACTTCATCAGTTACGCGATTGACGATGGCAAAACGTGGTCGGCCACGGCGGTCCTGGGCGGACTGACGTCGGCGAATGCGGGCAAGTACCGGCGGCCTTCCGTGCAGGTGCGCGTGGGCGATTATCAGTTCGATAACACCAATGGCGGCGGCGGTGGGCGCGGCGGCGCTTCCTACGCGCTCAGCGGCTTTCCGCTCGACGACGATCCGCTGGTGATCCGTCAGTACCTCTGGCTCGAAACCGATTCCGCATACAAGGGTGCGGTGCAGGCCATCGCACAGAAGCGCGCCTCGCAGGGCAGCATGAATGTCACTAACCAACTGGCGGATTTTGCGAAGGCGGAGCCGTTCACGTTGGTGCGGGAGCGCGCCCCTTTCGCTTTCGACGATAAGGCGTGGAACGAGCGGGCGAAGCGCGTCTCAACGGTTTTCACGCAGTTTCCGAACATTCGCGACTCCATCGTGACTTACAGCGCGGTGGATGGCGTGCATCGTTATATCAACAGCGAAGGCACGGAGATCCGGCAGGCCGAGTCTGAAGGCCTTGTGCAGATCCGCGCGCTGGTGCAGGCTCCCGACGGCATGACACTGCGCGACAATGCGACCTTCTACCGGCAGGACCTCACGAAGTTGCCGGCCGAGGCCGAACTTACGAAAGCGGCGCGGGAAGTGGGCGATCAGTTGACGAAGCTGGCTGCCGCTCCCGTGGGCGACGCATATTCCGGGCCGATCCTTTTTGAAGGAGTGGCGTCCGCACAACTGATGGCGGAAGTGCTGGGCCGCAATCTGCATATGACGCGCCCCACGACGGGCGGTCGCGGGGGACGTGGCGGGCCCGGGGGACGTGGCGGCGCAGGTGGTCGCGGCGCCAGCACGGAACTGGAAGGCCGGCGTGGCGTGCGCATTATGCCGGATATGTTCAACGTCATTGACGATCCCACGCTGCCCCTGTTCGGGCACACGGAAGTGGATGACGAAGGGGTTCCCTCGAAGCCGGTGTCGCTGGTGGAAAAAGGCGTGTTGAAGGATTTCCTGCGGACGCGATTGCCGATGCAGGGTTTTGCGGAATCGAACGGGCGCGCGCTGGCCGGGAATTCTCCGGCCCCGACAAACCTCATCATTTCCACTTCGGAGAAGACCTCTCTGACAGACATGCGGAAGAACATGCTCGATCTTCTGAAACAGCGGAACCTGCCGTTCGGCGTCATCGTTCGCAAGCTGGATTTTCCCGGGACGGCGGGCGGCGGGGGCGGACAGGTGGCCGCGCCTGTGTATGTTTATCGCTTATACGTGGACGGGCACGAGCAGATGATCCGGGGAGTGCGGTTGCGGGGTGTGAACGCGCGGTCGCTGAAGGATATTCTGCTCGCGGGCGACGACAGCGCGACACTGGACTATATCGAAGGCAGCGCGGACGTCACAGTGGTTGCGCCGTCCGTGCTGGTGGACGATCTGGAACTGGAAAAGGTGACGGATACGCTCCCGAAGTTGCCCATCGCACCCTCGCCACTGGCGCAAAAGTAGCGGCTACGCCAATTCCACCACCATCTTTCCGATGTTGTGGCCTTCAAAGAGTCCGAGAAAGGCCTCCACGGCCTTATCGATTCCCTTCACCACAGTTTCCCGATTCTTCAGTTTTCCCGCCTGAAAATCGCCGCCGACTTCGCTTTCGAACTCGGCAGACTGCCCCATCCAGTCGCTCACAATCAGCCCCTTCATCGTGAGCCGTTTCGTCGTGATGTTGAAAAGGTTGGAAGGTCCGGGGCGCGGACCCGCTTCGTTGTAACCGGAAATGCCGCCGCACGCCACAATCCTGCCATGCACCCGCAGCGCCGAAAGCGCCGCTTCCAGCGCGTCGCCACCCACATTATCGAAGTAGACGTCGATGCCGTCCGGAACGGCCGCGGCGAGCTGCTGCCGGATGGGCCCGGTCTTGTAATCGAAGGCGCGGTCAAACCCGCATTCGTCCAGCAGAAAGCGTACTTTTTCCGGGGAGCCGGCGGATCCGATCACAGTGCACCCGCGTAGTTTCGCCAACTGCCCGGCCACGCTCCCCACCGCACCTGCGGCGCCGGAGACGAAGACGACATCCCCCGCCTTCACCTCTACCAGCCTGAGCCCGGCCCATGCGGTCATCCCGGTCATGCCGAGAACGCCGAGGTATGTAGACAGTGGCTGAATCGCCCGGCTCACCGCATGCAGTTCCTTCGGTTGGGCGACAAAGTATTCCCGCCAGCCGCGGAATGAGGTCACCGCGTCGCCCACTTTGAAGTCCGTTGTGCGCGACTCAACCACTTCGCCGATCGCGCCGCCGTCCATTGCCTTGCCCAATTCAAAGGGGGGCACGTACGATTTGCCTGCGTTCATGCGGCCGCGCATGTAAGGATCTACGGACATAAACAGATTGCGCACCAGAACCTCTCCCTCCCGAAGGGGCGGCACCTCGGTGGTCGCAAGCCTGAAGTTGGCGGCGGTGGGCATGCCGGTCGGGCGGCTGGTGAGTTGAATCTCGCGGCTGGTGGTTACGGGCATAGGTAAGAAGGTCCTGTTGCGGATTTTATCGGAAGGCCTTGACTAAGGCCTCGAATTGCGCCACGTGGGACTGTGCGTATGGCGTCACGGCCGGCACTTTGCGTGTGATGCCCAGGAGTTGGTAGACCGCCATTTGGGCGGCTCGCACCGAATACTCGACCGTGAACACAACGTCATCCGGAATCTCCACAAACTGACTGACGAACGCCAGGTTCTTCGATCCCGCGGGCACGGGCAACGGCCGGTCCCCCGCCACGCGGGGCATGAACATGCTGGTGAGATAAGGCATTCGGCACGGGATACAGTTCGCCGTGGCCACCGTCTCTGGATCGAACCGCAGATGTCCGCAAAGCTCCGTCAGAATCTCCGCGCCCGTGCATTCCGCCATCGGCTTCGGGACGAAGTTGCCCACACTATCCGGAAACAGCCCGTATCCCCAGAACACCTGTACGTCCGAGGGCTGGTTGGCGAAATGGGGCTGGAAGGCGAGCACGATCGACATGAGCCAGTTCGAGTCCTGGAACGTCACCAGACCACCGGTGCCCGGCTCATTTCCGCTGAACTGCTTCATTTGGTCGAAGAACGCCGGATCCTTCAGGGTCACCGTGAACGACTCCCACCATGCCTGCGCGATCGAACTGTTAAAGACTGCCGGGTGCCCGAACTGCGGATGAGCCTCGGCCAGCGTTTCCCATAAGGTCCAACTGATGCTGTCGGCCTTGGTGAGTTTCGCCGGAGCGCTCGTCATCGACCCCAGGCTGGAGGCATCGGTCATGGAACCGTTTTGCAGGAATACGAGGTCGCCGTCATTCACGGCGATGTCTTCCCTCTCGCCGGATCGCAGGCAGTTCAGCCCGGTGACCGCGAACTTCCCGTCTTCGCAGGTGTGTTCGACGTTCACGACCCTGCAGTTCATTACGAAGTGCACGCCCTGATCGGTAAGCCAGCTTTGGAGCGGTGCCACCAGCGAGTCGTACTGGTTGTAAATGGTTCTCTTCACTCCGGCGAGCGTTTCAATGCGTGAAAACTCCGGGAGGAAACGCAGCAGGTAACGTTTGAGTTCCACCGCGCTGTGCCAGGGCAGAAATGCGAAGGTGGTGCACCACATATACCAGAAAGGCGTCTCGAAGAAGGCGGGCGAAAGGCAGTCGGTAATGCGGCTGGCCCCCAGGCTTTCTTCGCTGGCCTGACTGAGTTTCAGAAGTTCGAGGCGATCTTCCATGGAAAACCCCATCGACGAGACGGGTACCTTCGCGCGGCGCCGATCCACAAGACGCGCCATGGAGTTGGACTTGTGATGTTCGTTGAACTCCATGGTTTCGTCGAACACGGACTTGCCCGGGCGCGTAAGCGAAGGAATCGATTTGTAGAGATCCCATGTGCATTCGTAGTTGCCGGTGGTCAGCATGCGCCCGCCGCGCATCGAATAGCCGTGGACCGCATCGCCGGCGCCGTCGAGACTTCCCCCGGCAAGCGGCGTCGCTTCCAGGATGGAAATGTTGCCCCCGGGGACGTTCCCATCCCGAATCATGAAGGCGGCCGCGGCGAGCGAGCCGATTCCTCCACCCACCAGATACGCTTTGGATTTCGTGGTCATAGCCCGATCTGTATGCAAGCGGTGGACCAAAGGGGCCGATTGCCCGATTTTTTGGGGGGAATGAGGGCGCGCCGATGGTTTTATCGGGGTTACGCAATTCCGGCTTGACGGAATCCGGTCATAGACATGCAAGCTGAGCGCAAGGCATAATGAGCACATGGCTGGCCCGACCATCGCCCGTGCTGCCCCAACCGGCTCTGCGAAATCACTTCTTTCAGTGCGGAAACGCATGAAACTCATCCCGCTTTTTCTGATCGCCGGAATACTCGCCGCCCAGCAGCCGGCCTTTGAAGTCGCGTCCGTTAATCCCGCCGAGCCTGGCAATCTGAAGGGCGTGCGCGGTGGATGCCGGGGCATCGATTCCAAAATCAGTCCGGACTCGGCCGGCATCCCGATGGGCCGCTGTGTGATATCCGACGGGCGTCTGAGCCACTTGATAGCGATCGCCTGGCAACTGAAGACCATCTCAATGATCCAGAACGCGCCGGTTTGGGTGATCGGCGGAGACGAACGCTTCACCATTCAGGCGAAGGCCGAGGATCCGCGCGCCACCGAAGCTCAGCTGCTCGCCATGCTGCAGCAATTGCTTGTGACGCGCTTCCAGCTCAGGTACCATCGTCAGGATCATGAGGAATCGGGTTACGCTCTGGTGGTCGCTAAGGGCGGCATCAGGATGGAACAATCGAAAGACGCCGAAGTGCCCGACCTTGGTCCCTTCAATAAGGGAGACCCCACCGTCACGATATCCGCACACCGGTATTCCATGGCTGGGCTGGCGTCTTTTCTTTCCACTTTTGGCCCCGGCAACGTGAAAGACGAAACCGGCCTCGACGGCTTCTACAATTTCGATCTGACGTGGAATGAGGCGGACGGGCCGTCGGTTTTCAGCGCGATCCAGAGGATCGGACTGCGGCTGGAGTCGCGGAAAGTGGCAGTGTCGTATTTTCTGATCGACTCCGCCCGGCGACCGGGCGAAAACTGACGTTCCGGCTTCGCAACAGGGCATAATAAACACAGGGCCAGTCTGCCCATTACTCCGGTCAGTGAGGATCAATATCTTCGTATCGAGCGCAAGGCGGAAACAAAGAGCGAATTCCACGACGGGCAGATGTTCGCCATGTCGGGCGGCTCCCCAATCATGCCCTGCTCACCAGCACAATGTGCGCGCTACTCCACCGGCAGATGCCGCCCGGTTGCCGCACCTGTAGGGGCATCGCAACAATAACAGTTCATCCATGAACTGAACTCACACATAACGAACTGGGGATGACCTCGGATTCGACCTGGCTGCGCGTGTAGGCAGCGATCAATAATAGCTGTGGACAAGCGCCATTGCGTTGGCGGGGGAGGCTTGCGGTCACTCATGTTATAGTTCTTACCTGAAAGAGCCGACAGTCGGAACGATAACATTATGCGACCCACGATCTTCGATGCTTCAATCCTTCGCCGTCATCTCCGCCGCCATAAGATCGCCGAACTGCCGGAACTCAAACGCCTGCTCGGCACCGAGACCGATCTCACCGTGTTTCGCAAACTGCGGCAACTCGGCTACCTCGCCAGTTACACGCATCGCGGTCGCTTTTATACTCTCTCCGAATGCGTTGGCTTCGATGACCGCGGGCTC
>Ga0302320_10016883_pt1 | contig 14867 bp, 13 predicted proteins | sample Bog_T0_3_FD_202130 | JGI IMG/M metagenome (GOLD analysis project Ga0302320, IMG submission 202130) | Peat permafrost microbial communities from Stordalen Mire near Abisko, Sweden - Bog_T0_3 | ecosystem: Environmental > Terrestrial > Soil > Wetlands > Peat | place: Sweden: Abisko, Stordalen Mire...
CAACGATTTCCGGCTGGCCGCCGCCGCCCTGGCCCGGGCCGAGCCGCCGGCTCCGGGGGGTGCCGGGCTGGAGGCGAGGATCCGCCACTGGGAGCCGGCCTGCCGGACCGCCGTGCGCGGGCATTATGCCCGCACCCAGCGGCTGGCCCGGCCCCTGGTGACCCGGGAGCAGCTGGCCGGCGTGACCGGAAGCCTGGCCATCTGCACCGGCCGGCCTCCGGATGAGCTGGAGACCGCCTTCGCCCTGCTGGGCTTCGAACTGCCGGCGGTGAGCGACCGCGCCCCGCACCTGCGCAAGCCGCGGCCGGAGGGGCTGATCCAGCTGGCGGACGCGTTCCGGGCCGAGCGGGTCACCTTCGTGGGCGATTCCCGCGACGACGCGGCCGCCCTGCGCGGCGCGCGGGCCCTGCGTCCAGAGCTGGACTGGCGGTTCGCGGCGGTGGGGCCCGACCGCGGCCTGATCGCCTCCCACCGTGACGCGCGGGCGGAGACTTTGATGGATCTGCTGGAAAGCGGGGAACTCCCATGATCACCCTCATCCACCTCGCCAATGAAAGCCTCTCCACCCTGGAGGGAGCCCTGCGCCGCATGGGTTTCCAGTCCTGCCGGGCGGACCAGCCGGACCAGGCCGCCCCTTCCGGGCCCATCATCCTGGCGGGCTCCGGCCCCATGGACCCGGCCTGCGCCCAGCTCAAGGGCTCGGGCTGGTGGCGCGAGCTGCCGCAGCTGGCCGCCTACGGGAGGCCGGTGCTGGGGATCAACCTGGGGCTGCACATCCTGGCCGAAGGCAGTGAAGAATCGCCCCGCAACACAGGCCTGGGCATGATTCCCGGGATCGTCCGGCGGCTGGGACCCGGGGTCAAGGATCCCCACTGGGGCTGGTCCCCGGTGCGCCAGGTGCGGGACCATCCCACCTTCCCGGACATCCGCGGCGGCTGGCTGTTCTTCGCCCATTCCCACGCCCTGGAGCCCGGCAGCGAGACCCTCAGCATCGCGGTGCACGGCCGGCCCTTCTCGGTCATGGAGTGCCGGGGCCGCGCGGTGGGCATCCAGGCCCACCTGGAGAAGTCCGGCTGCTTCGGCCTCTCCCTCCTGGAAAAGACCCTGGCGGTTCTGGGCGAGCAGCCCGGCCAGGAGTCCGCCGCCAATTAAGGAGCACCATGGACGCCAAGCGCATTGTTCCAGTCCTGCGGGTGATCGCCGGCCAGGCGCCCTCGGACGGGGCCTGCCGGCTGGAGCTGGAGGGGGCCGACGGGATCCTGTTCCAGGATGCGGGCCCCGCTTCCCTCCGGGCGGAATGGATCCGGGCGGTGGCCGGGTCCCTGTCCATCCCGTTCGTGGTGGAGGCGCCTTTCCAGGGCTTCGCGGAGCTGGAGGAGGTCCTGGAGGCGGGCGCCGACAAGGTGATCCTGCCCGCCGGCCCTTCGCTGGAAGCGCAGCTGGCCGCCGCGGTGCGGGCCTTCGGCCGGTCCCGGGTGGGGGTGGCGGTGAACGCGGTCCTGTCCGTGGATGGCCACTGGCTGGCGGATCCCGAAGGCCTTGGCGCCCTGGCCTGGATGGCCGGGCTGGAGCAGATCGGCTGCGGGGAGATCCTGCTCCGGGCCACCCCCGGAGGGACGGACAGCGCCGCCCTGATCCAGGAGGCGGCCCAATTGTCGCTGTCGGTCCTGGTGCTGTGCCCCGGCGGCGACGCCCTGGCCGCGGACGCCCTGCTGCACGGGGCCGACGGGCTGGCCGTGGCGGACCCGGCCCGGTCGCCCAGGCAATGGAAGCAGGCCCTCGCGGTGCGGGGCCTCGCCTTCAGGGACTGATATGACTGAGGGAGGACCGCCCGGGAGCAAGGCGCGCTCTAATGCCACGCATGCGTGGCATCCCCTCAGACTCCGCCACTCCATGCCCGGGCAGAGCCCGGACATGGAGTCTAGAAAATCGGATCCCCGGGCTTGCGCCGCCAGGCTTCGGCGCGGCCCTTGCCGGCCTCGGGCTTGGGCTTGTTCTCCTTGGCGCTGGCCAGGCTTTCCAGCAGGCTTCCGCCCACCCGGGTCGCCGCGGCCCGGGTGAGGGCGGGCGTGTGCCGGACCGGAGGAGCCTCGGCCGCAACGGCGTTCTCCTTGGCTTCGTCGACCTGGTCTTTCAGGCGCTTCTCGTAATAGAGCTTGCGCTTGGGGTCGAGTACCCGCATCTGCTTGGCCCCGCCGCTTTTGCGGGCAAGGACCGGCTTGGGTTTGAGTTCTTTCCTGTCCTCCCTGAGGTTGGACTCAGGGTTGGAGGCTTCCTCCAGGATCTTGGCGAGGTCTGCCAGGCTTCCAAGGCCGCGCTGCTTGCTCATGTGTTGATGGAACTCCTCTGGGGCCTCAATGCTGGCCCAATGCTCAAGCCTAACCCCTCCGGGGCGGGGGGCCAAGACCAAAAAACACGCAATTAGCCCGCGCCTCGTTTTTGATCAGGCGCAGACTCCCGGTCCTGCGAAAAAACAGACTCAAGCCGTTGTCCAGGATCTGCCGGAACAAGTCATTCCGGCCCCGGCATAAATGGCCGTAGCCAACTGACCTGGACAGCACAGGTCAGTTCACGACGGCCACTAATGGCCAGTGGCGCGCAGGGTGCCCCGGGCGATCATCAGCTCTTCGTTGGTGGGAATCACCGCCACCGCCACGGTGGAAGCCGGGGTGGAGATCAGCCGGCCGACCTTGCCGCGCTTGTCGTTGGCCGCTTCGTCGAGCTTTACGCCCAGGTAGGTCAGGCGGTTGCAGACCCAGGCGCGGAGCGGGTTGGAATTCTCGCCGATGCCCCCCGTGAAGGTGATGGCGTCCACCCCGTTCATGGCGGCGGCATAGCCGCCCACATACTTGAGCACGCCATACCAGAGGGTTTCCAGGGCCAGCTTGGCGCGCTTGTTCTTGCCCGCCATGGCCTCTTCCACCTCGCGGCAATCGGAGGAGACGCCGGAGATGCCCAGCAGGCCGCACTTCTTGTTGAGCAGGTTGGACAGCCCCTTGCCGTCCAGGCCCTCCACTTCCATCAGGGTGGTGAGCGCGCCGGGGTCCACGCTGCCGCAGCGGGTGCCCATGATGACCCCTTCCAGCGGGGTGAGGCCCATGGAGGTGTCCATGCTCAGGCCGCTCTGGACGGCGGTGATGCTGCTGCCGTTGCCCAGGTGGCAGGTGATGATCTTCAGCTGGTCGATGGGGCGCTCCAGCAGGTTCGCGGTCTGCTGCGCCACGTACTGGTGGCTGGTGCCGTGGAACCCGTAGCGGCGCAGGCCCAGCTTCTGGGCCAGCTCGTAGGGCAGGCCGTAGGTGTAGGCGTAGTCGGGCATGGTGTGGTGGAAGGCGGTGTCGAACACCGCCACCTGGGGCACGCCCGGGAACAGCTCCTGGGCGGTGCGGATGCCGGAAAGGCTGGGGGGGATGTGCAGGGGGGCGTAGAAGGTCATCGCCTCGATCTCGGTGAGCACCGCGGGGGTGATGAGCTCAGGATCCACGAAGCTGTTGGCCCCGTGCACCACCCGGTGGCCCACGGCCCCCACCTCACGGTCGCCCACCAGGACGGTCTGGTGCAGCTGCTCCATGATGGCCGACAGCGCCTTCTTATGGCCGTTCATGTCCAGTTCAATGCGACCCTTTTCGCCCTGGATGGTCCAGCGGATGAAGCCTTCGGACAGGCCGATCCGTTCCGCGATGCCTTCGGCGAGGGTCTCCTCGCGGTCCATGTCCATGAGATTGAATTTGAGCGAAGACGAACCGGCGTTGAGAACCAGGATCAGCACAAAAGACTCCTTATAAGCGTATCCCTACTAGTCTAGCCTCTCCGGGGCCCTCATCTCCAACGGTCAGGCCGTTTTATGCCTTTCGTCACCGGAATTGCCTGGGAATGCGGGCGAGCAGCGCCCCCCCCTCCAAGCCAAGGGAAGCGCCCAGGGCGGAACCGACCCGCGCGGCCCAGCGGACGCAGGTGTCGGCTGGCCCATCCTCCGGTCCCTGGGCCAGGCTTTCGGGCAGGAACGGAACCGGGCTCCAGCGGAGCAGCCACTCGTCCGGACCGGCGACGCAGCCCAGGCTCATGACCCCGCCCTTGGCCTGGGGGATGACCTGCCGGGTCACCGCCCGGACGTAGCTCCGGAGCCGATGGCCGGGCCACTGGTCCCACTCCGGGGCGCCCTCGAACGAGATCTCATAGCGGCTGCGGAACAGGGTGGCCATGGGACCCAGGTCTTCCAGAAGCTGGTCCCGCCAGGCCGGTCCGTCCTCCAGGGCGCCCTCGGGGAGGGTCGCCATGGTCAGGTGCCGGGCCCGGTCCAGGGTGGCGACGCCCTCGTCGATCACGGCCTCCAGCCGCTGCCGGTCCCTCTGGCTGATGGGTTGGTCCGGGTCGTTCAGGTCCAGGATGCCCTTGACTCCGGCCAGGATATTGCCCATGTCGTGGAGGGTTGACCGCATCAACAATTCCGAGGTCTTATCCATAATTTTCCAACTTTCTGGCGCAGAACCTCTTCAGCCGGTAGACTTCTACCCAAATAGTAGCTTGGAAAGGTCCGGGTCCTATGCAGCCAGAGACCAAAAAGTTGGGCACTTTGCTCATCGAGGCGGGTTTGATCAGTGCCGCCCAGTTGCAGGAAACCTTGCGGCACCAGCGCATTTCCGGGGAGCGCCTGGGCAGCACCCTTGTGGCCGAGGGCCTCATCAACGAGGACTCCCTGATGGACTTCCTGGCCAAGCAGACCGGAGTGCCGCGCCTGGACGTGAAGGCCCTGGACATCCCGGTGACGGTGCTGCAGCGGATTCCGCGCCGCCTGGCGGAGCAGATGAACATCCTGCCGGTGATCTTCAAGGAGCCCAAGTCGCTGGTTCTGGCCATGGCCGACCCCATGGACCTCAACGCGGTGGACAGTGCGCGGTTCGCCTCCGGGCTGAACATCGAGCCGGTGGTGGCGGGGCACACCGCCCTGCGCCAGGCCATCGCCGACAACTACAACCGGCTGGCCACCTGGGTCCCGCCGGCGCCGACGGACCCGGGTTCCCTGCCCACCCCGAGCCAAGGGCTGCCGGTCCCGTTCGAGCTGATGCTCACGCCCTATGAGCCCCAGACCCCTGTCCAGGTCAAGGAACCGGTTCCGGCCGACGCCAACCCCTTCAGCTTCTTCAACGAACCCAAGGCCGCGGCGCCGCCGGCCCCCCCCGCGGCCAACAACCGGGGCCCGTCCCAGATCATCCACCAGCGCTCGGCCATGTCCGAGCACGTGCGTCCCCTGGAAGGGTACGGCACCCGCGCCCTGGTCCTCGGCCTCGTGAAGGTCCTCCAGCGCCGCGGCGTCCTGGGCCAGGACGAACTCCAGCGCTTCATCAACACCCTGGTGGAAGCCCGCGAGATCGACCCGGACAAGTAGTCTAGGCCGACCGGGTCTTGTCCAGGTCGTGCTGGACCGCTTCCAGCTTCTTCACAGGGCATCCGGTCTTGCAGGAGCCGCAGCCGGAACCGCAGCCGCCGGCCAGGGCCGAGCGCAGGAGGTCCTTGAGGAAATAGAGCACGCAGCCCGTGACCAGGATCAGGACGATGCAGGATTGGAGGGTCATGGGCGCCTCACCCGAAGCCCAGGGCCTGGCCGCCCAGGACGGTGAACCAGGCCATGAGCCAGGCCAGGCCCAGGCCGTAGCCCACGCTGAAGCCGGTCCACAGGAGGCTGCGGGTCTCCTTGAGGATCATGCCGACGGTGCCCAGGCAGGGGGTGTAGATGAGGGTGAACACCATGAAGGCCAGCGCCGTGAGCGGCGAGAGTCCGGAGCGGGTTCGCAGGGCGTCCTGGAGGCCGCTGGCGCCGCTCTCCGGGTCTCCCGGCTGGGCATGGTGGATCACCGCCATGGTGCTCACCACGATCTCCTTGGCCACGAAGCCGGCGGTGAGAGCGATGCTGTCCTTCCAGGCTTCAGGGCGGCTGTGGTCGGGGTCGAAGATGGGCGAGAGCACCGGCTGGACGGCCTTGCCGAAGGTGGCCGCCAGGCTGGTGTTCACCACCCGGCTCTGGTGGGCCGTGGCCAGGTCGTCCAGGCGGCTGACCTCCTCGGCGGGATCCAGGTGGAGGGTCCGCACCGCCGCCTCCTGGCGGTGCAGCTCCTCGCTCCAGGAGCGGTTGGAGATGCCGGGGTAGTGGGACAGGAACCACACCAGGGTGGCGCCCGCCAGGATGGTGGTGCCGGCCCGGGTGAGGAACACGCTGCCCTTCTCCCACATGTGGATGAGGGTGGCCTTCAGCACGGGCAGGCGGTACGGGGGCAGCTCCATGACGAAGGGGGCGTTGCCGGCCCGGAACAGGGTGAGCCGCAGCAGCTTGCCCACGGTCATGGCCAGGGCGAAGCCCAGGAAGTGCATGGCCAGGATGGCCAAGGCGGCCTGGACCGGCGGGAAGAAGGTCCCGGCGATGACGATGTAGATCTGCAGCCGGGCGGAACAGGACATCAGCGGGGCCACCAGGATGGTGATGAAGCGGTCCTCCCGGCCCTCGATGGTGCGGGTGGCCTGCACCGCCGGGACATTGCAGCCCGTGCCCATGATCAGGGGGATGAAGCTCTTTCCGTGCAGCCCCATGAGGTGCATCAGGCGGTCCATGATGAAGGCCGCCCGGGACATGTATCCGGTGTCCTCCAGGAAGGCGATGCAGCCCATGAGCAGCATGATGATGGGCACGAACACCACCACCGCGCCCACCCCGGGGATGATGCCGTCCACCAGGAGGCTGGAGAGCTCGCCGGGGGGCAGCTGGCTCCCCGCCCTGGCCTGGAGCAGGTTGAAGCCGTGGGCGATCCAGTCCTGGGGGACCTTGCCCAGGACGAAGGTGAGGGTGTACACGGCGATCATGATGCCGATGAAGATGGGAATCCCCAGCCACCGGTTGGTGAGGACCGAGTCCAGCCGCGCGGTGAGGTCCCTGCGCGACCAGGCGGCGCGCTGGAGCACCTCGCAGGCCAGTCCGTGGTTGAAGCCGTAGCGCCGCTCGGCCACCAGGGTGGCGCCGTCGGCGCCCAGGTGCGGCTCCAGGAAGGCGAGGCTGGCCTCCACCTGGGCGGTGATGGCCGCGCGGGCGTGGCTCCGCTGCGCCAGGGCCAGGGCGTCCGGGGCGCGCTCCAGCAGCTGCAGGGCCAGCCACCGGGGCGGGCAGGTCCGGGCCAGATCCTCGTCCCGGCCGATCTCGCGCTGGAGGTGGCGAAGCTCCTGCTCCAGGTCGGGCCCGTAGTCCACCCTGCCGCTGGCAGCCGCCCCCAGCTCCGCGCACCGGACAATGGCCGACCTGAGCGCCTGGATCCCCTCCTCCCGGTTGCCCACGGTGGGGACGACGGGCCCCCCCAGCAGCCGTTCCAGGGCCTGGAGGTCCACCTTCAGGCCCTTCTTCCCGGCGTCGTCCATCATGTTGAGGACGAACACCATGGGCCGGCGCAGTTCCAGGAGCTGGGCGGTGAGGTAGAGGTTGCGCTCGAGATTGGAGGCGTCCAGCACGTTGACGATGACGTCCACCGAAGGGTGGGCCACGAACCGGGCGGCGATCCGCTCGTCCTCGCTCTGGGCCGAAAGGGAGTAGGTTCCCGGGAGGTCCACCACCTCCACCGGGCCGTCCGGGCCTTCGAAGAAACCGCTCCGGCGCTCCACGGTCACCCCGGCCCAGTTGCCCACATGCTGCCGCGAGCCGGTGAGGGCGTTGAAGATCGTCGTCTTGCCGCAATTGGGATTGCCGGCCAGGGCAAGGGTTGTGGTCATCGAATCTCCGGGGATCTGAGGATGCGCAGGGGCTCCTCACGCCTGAGAGATAGGTGGCCGGCCCCGTGCATAAGTTCCATGGGATCCTCTTTTGTTGAACATGAGACCAAGTCTCAAATTCTACCTCCAGTCTACAACCACCCGGTGCATGGAACCAACCGGAATACTGAGACACTTATGCCTGGACGAGGCCCCCCTTTGGATACAATGCCCTTGCAATGGACACGATGGTCATCACCCTTCCCAACGTATTGACGCTGCTGCGGATCCTCGCAGTGCCGTTCTTCGCCATCGCCGTGTGGTACGGACACATGCCCGAGGCCTGCATGCTGTTCGTGGGCGCGGGGCTGACCGATGCCCTGGACGGCTACCTGGCCCGGCGCTTCAACCAGAAATCGGCGCTGGGAGCCGTTCTGGATCCGGCTGCCGACAAGCTGCTCATCACCACGGCGCTCATCCTGTTGGCTTTCCCAAGGGAGACCTTGGGGGTGCGGATTCCCCCCTGGGTCTCCATCCTGGCCATCTCCCGGGACGTGGTGATCTCCCTGGTGACCCTGCTGGCATACGACCATATGGATCCCAGCAAGTTCACCCCCTCCGTGCTGGGCAAGCTCACCACCTTCGTCGAGCTGCTGGCCATTTCCCTGAGCCTGCTGCTCAACACCATCGGCCCCTATCCCTGGTACCGCTTCCTGGTGCCCTGGGTCTACTACCTGATGGCGTTCATGGTCCTGGCTTCGGGCATCCATTATTTCTTCCGCAGCACCACCCCCGGGGAAGCGCACCCTTGAGCGGGGACGATTCCCCCGCCCGGCGCCTGGGGATTCCCCTGGTGGTCCTGTTTCCCGCCCTCGGGGCGCTGGTGGTCCTCTGGCTCCTGCGCAAGGCGCTGGCGCCCTTCTTCGTGGCCATCGTGCTGGCCTACCTGATGGAGCCCCTGACCAGCCGGCTGGGCCGGCGCATGGCCCGGGGATGGGCGGCCGTCCTGGCCATCCTGGTCTTCACCCTGTCCTTCGGGTTGTTCCTCTGGGCGCTGGTGCCGCCCTTCGTGACCCAGGTGGAGCGCCTGGTGGGGTCCTGGCCGGCCTGGCAAGCCCAGGCCATCCAGCGGAGTATGCCCTGGCTCACCGCCCATCCCGCCATCCTCCAGAAGGTGCGCCAGACCCTGGAGTCCCTGGACCCCATGGAGTTCCTCCAGGACGTGCGCCTGGCCGGGGCCGGCCTGCTGGGGTGGTTCCTAAAACTGATGACCCTGATCCTGGTGCCGCTGATCATCTACTACCTCCTGGTGGAGGGACACAAGCTGACCGGCGGCCTGGATGAATTGATTCCAGAGCGGTTCAGGCCCAAGGTCCGGTCCCTGGCCAATGAGATCAACAACCGGCTGGGCGGCTACATCCGGGGGCAACTGTCCGTGGCCGTGGTGATGTCCTTCCTCCAGGGGCTGGGCTTCCAGTTCCTCGGGGTGCCCTATCCGTGGGTGCTGGGCCTGCTGGCGGGCATCAGCAATGTGGTGCCCTATTCGCCCTACGTGACCGCGCTGCCGCTGGCCCTGCTGTTCTCGGCCCTGGGCGGCGCGGGCTGGGGCCACATCCTGCTGGTGATCCTGGTGTTCGAACTGGTGCAGAAGGCCGAAGGCTTCTACTTCACCCCGGTCTGGGTGGGCCGGGCCAGCGGCCTCCATCCCCTGGAGGTGCTGCTGGCCATGTTCGCCTTCGGCTATGCCTTCGGCATCCTCGGTCTGATCTTCGCGGTGCCGCTGATGATCGTCGCCAAGACCCTGTCCCGGGCCCTGGTCGCCACCTACAAGGCTCAGCCCTGGTTCAACGGGACCTGATCCGATCAGACCAGGTCGTAGGCGCCGAAGAAGAAGCCCAGTTCCCGCTGGGCCGAGGCGGGGCTGTCCGAGCCGTGGGTGGCGTTGCGGGTGTGGTCTGCGCCGAACCGGGCGCGCAGGGTGCCCGGGGCGGCCTTGGCCGGGTCGGTGGCGCCCATGAGGTCGCGCCAGAGCTGGATGGCATGCTCCGCCTCCAGGCAGAGCAGCACCACCGGGCCTTCCACCATGAACGACTCCAGGCTCGGGTAGAAAGGCTTGGCCACGTGCTCCTGATAGAACTCCTTGCAGATCTCCGGGGTGAGCCGGGCCAGCCGCATGCCGCGCAGCGCCAAGCCCGCGCCCTCGATCTCGCTGATGATCTGCCCCACCTGGCAGGCCTTCACCGCGTTGGGCTTGATGATGCCAAAAGTGCGCTCGATGGCCATGGTCTTTCTCCGGAATTGAGGCTAGGTTGCTTAGGCCTTTGAAAAAAGGCTGGGCAGCGGGGTCTGCGGCAAAAGCCGCGCGAAAGGCATGGGCAGGATAACATTGGTGGCCGGCCGGGGTCGACGCTTCGTGGTCATTTCGTCTTCAAATCGTAATTAATTAATAATAATGGAGTTTCCCCCGGCGCGCCGAATTTACCACCAATGCTGGGAAAATTCGGCCTTCGAAGGTACAATCGAGAGCTTGACGCGATTGGATTCCAGCATGCTTGAAAACCTCCTTAAGAAACTCATTGGCTCAAAGAACGATCGCGAGCTGAAGCGACTGTGGGCCAAGGTCCAGTCGATCAACGCCCTGGAACCGGGAATCCAGGCGCTCAGCGACGACGAGCTCAAGGCCAAGACCCCCTATTTCAAGGAACTTCTGGCCCAGGGCGCCACCCTGGAGGAGATCCTTCCGGAAGCCTTCGCGGTGGTGCGGGAAGCCTCCCGGCGCGTGCTGCGCATGCGTCATTTTGATGTTCAGCTCATCGGCGGCATGGTCCTCCACGGCGGAGCGGTGGCGGAGATGAGGACCGGCGAGGGCAAGACCCTCACCGCGACCCTGCCCCTGTACCTCCACGGGCTGGCCGGCCGCGGCGCCCACCTGGTGACGGTGAACGACTACCTGGCCCGGCGCGACGCCGAATGGATGGGCCGGCTCTACAACTGGCTGGGCCTGTCGGTGGGGGTGATCCAGCACGGGCTTTCCGACGACGAGCGGCGCGAGGCCTACGGCTGCGACATCACCTACGCCACCAACAACGAGATCGGGTTCGACTACCTGCGCGACAACATGAAGTGGTCGCTGGAGGAGTTCACCCAGCGCGGCTTCATCTTCGCCATCGTCGACGAGGTGGACTCGATCCTCATCGACGAGGCCCGGACCCCGCTGATCATCGCCGGGTCCAGCGAGGAGGACACCTCCAAGTACTTCCGCATCGACGCGGTGGTGCCCAAGCTGGTCAAGGACGTGGACTACAAGGTGGACGAAAAGGACCGGCAGGTGAGCCTCAGCGATGACGGCATCCGCCACGCCGAGCAGCTGCTGGGCGTGCCCAACCTCTACGATCCGTCCGCCATCGAGACCCTGCACGGCATCAACCAGGCCCTGCTGGCCCACAACCTCTACAAGCGGGACGTGGAGTACATGGTCAGGGACAAGGAGGACGGCAAGGGCCTTGAGGTGGTCATCGTCGACGAGTTCACCGGGCGCATGATGCCGGGACGCCGCTGGTCCAACGGCCTGCACCAGGCCATCGAGGCCAAGGAAGGGGTGGAGGTCAACGCCGAGAACCAGACCCTGGCCACGGTGACCTTCCAGAACTTCTTCCGGATGTACAAGACCCTCGCCGGCATGACCGGCACCGCCGAGACCGAGGCCCGGGAGCTGCTGCAGATCTACAAGCTGGAAGTGGTCATCGTCCCCACCAACATGCCGATGATCCGCACCGACTTCGCCGACACCGTCTACTCCACCAAGGCAGGCAAGAAGAAGGCCATCGTGGAGGAGATCAAGGAGCTGCACGCCAAGGGCCAGCCGGTGCTGGTGGGCACCGCCAGCATCGAGAGCAGCGAGGACCTTTCCGACGCCATGAAGAAGGCCCGGATCCCCCACGTGGTGCTCAACGCCAAGCACCACGCCAAGGAGGCGGAGATCATCGCCCAGGCCGGGCGCAAGGGCGCAGTCACCATCGCCACCAACATGGCCGGCCGCGGCACCGACATCGTGCTGGGCGGCAACCCCGAAGGCATGGCCCGCATGGAGGCCCGCAAGAAGGAGATCGACCTCTACGACCAGGACGGCAAGGAGACTCCCGAATTCCTCGCCCTGGTGGCGCAGATGGCCACCCAGACCGAGGCGGAGAAGCACGAGGTCATCGCCGCCGGCGGCCTGCACATCCTGGGCACCGAGCGCCACGAGAGCCGGCGCATCGACAACCAGCTGCGCGGCCGGTCCGGCCGCCAGGGCGACCCCGGCACCAGCCGCTTCTACCTGAGCCTCGAGGATGACCTGATGCGCATCTTCGGCGGCGACCGGATCAAGAGCATGATGTCCACCCTGGGCATGGTCGACGACGAGCCCATCGAAGCGGGCATGGTCACCCGGGCCATCGAGCGCTCCCAGAAGCGGGTGGAGGCCCACCACTTCGAGGTGCGCAAGCACCTGCTGGAATACGACGACGTGATGAACAAGCAGCGCATCTTCTTCTACGGGCTGCGCTGCGAGATCCTCAAGGGCAACACCAAGGAGTACGTGCTCCGCATCGCTTCGGAGATCGTCGAAGGGCTGGTCCACGACTACCTCCCGGAAAAGGGCCTGCGCGACATGGAGGGCTTCAAGGAGCGTTTCGAGCAGCTGTTCGCCCTGGCCGGTGTGGACCTGGAGGCCATCGGCGCCATGGCCATGGGCGAGGCCGTCGAGTCCCTCGCCAAGATCGTCCAGGACGCCTACCAGGACAAGGAGACCCGCCTGGGCAGCGACCGCATCCTGCGGGACTACGAGCGCTGGGCCATCCTGCAGATCATCGATTCGGCCTGGAAGCGCCACCTGCTGGTCATGGACCACCTGAAGGAGGCCATCGGCTTCCGCGGCTACGGCCAGAAGGATCCCCTGGTGGAGTACAAGCGCGAGAGCTACGACTACTTCGAGCAGATGCGCTTCGGCTACGAGGACGAGATCATCAGCTACCTGTACCGGGTGGAGCCGCAGCCCGCCTATGTCCCCGAAGACGACGGCCGGTTCCGGGAGCCCGAGGAGCTCCACGAACTGGGCCCCAACGAGTCGGGCGCCCTGTCCGAGATGGGGCTGTCCGGAGACACCGTGCAGCGGGTCATGCGCTTCAGCGCCGGCGGCATCGAGAACGATTAGCCTTACCGAGGCGTCCTTGTCCCGCCCATCGCGCCTTCCTGTTTCGTCCGGGTCCCATAGCGGTGCGCCGACCCATCGGTGCGTGAACCTCTTGGATCGTCCTCGCTACGCTGCGGGCGCTCCAAGAGTTCACGCTGGCCTTCCCCGCCTGGTTTTTGTATTCGTCGCCAGTCATTGGAAGACGATTCGCGGCAACCATTCCGGGACCCGGGGCCTTTAGGATCAGACCAGCGCCACCTTTGCCATTGAACCGCAACCTGGAATTTAGGCGGGGAAGGCCAGCGTGAGAACTTGGCTCGCGCGCAGGCGGCGGAGCCGCCGAGCACGTGCCAAGGCTCTCACGCACCGGTGGGTCGGCGCACCGCTACGGGATCCGAACGAAACGAGAAGGCGCGATGGGCGGGACAACGGATGCCCCGGTTGGGTTAGTCACCACCGCCAGTGCGCCGCCAGCTTCCAGCCCTCGAAGGGGGGCAGGGTGATGCACTGGCCCCCGGCGCACACCTCCCCGCCCCGCAGCCGGCCGGCGGAGCAGTCCACGTAGGAGCCCTTGCGGAAGTTCACCCGGACGCCTCCGTAGAACAGCCGGGTGGCTTCGAACACCGCCACTGAGGTGCGCTGCTGCATCAGGTAGACCGCGAACCGGGGCGAGCGGGCCACCTGGACGGTGAGGTCGGTCTCCTCGTAGGGGTCGGAGCCGGGCGGGCGGTTGCGCTTGTCGCGCAGGGTGAGGTCGAGGCTCCACAGGGGGGTGAGGCGCCAGGTGAGGGTGGCGTCGGTGCGCTTTTCCAGGAAGAACACGGTCTTCAGGCCATAGGTCCAGGCCAGGTCCAACCGGTCGAACCCGTCCTGGAGCTTGAAGCCGCCGAAGACATTGTGCCCCGCGAAGTTCTCGTCCCGGTACGCGCCCGCGCTGCCGAACAGCGTCAGGTCGGGATCCGGGAAGGAATACTGGGCGTACAGCCGCTGGCCGGCGCCGTCGTACTGGTCGTTCTTCTCGGTGTCCCGGTCCGCCAGGGGCGGGTTGTTCAACCCGTTGTCGAAGTTCTTGTAGTTCTTGGTTTCCGCCATCAGGACCCAGGCCTGGTGATGGAAGGAGAGGTTGCCGTAGGCGCCGTCGCCCTTCCGTGGGTCCACCAGGGTGGGGAAGAGGGCCGGCTGCTGGTCGGGGAAATCCATGTGGGCCCGCTCCGCGTAGTAGCTGAAGCCCCCGGGCAGATCCTGGCCGGACAGGCTGGCCGAGCGGCACAGGCGACGGCCCACCGGGGGGCCGAAGCGCGGCAGGCGCTCATCCCGGACGCTGCTGGCGCGGATCCCGACCCGGTTGCCCGGCAGCACTTCCACTGTCGCCTCCCCGCCCTCCACCCACCAGCTCTGGTCCTGCTTCTCGGTGGTGACGGAGCCGTTGAGGGCGTGCAGTTCCAGCCGCCCGCTCCGGTAGCGCGCGTCGCCCCCGTCGATGGTGTTGAACATGAGGATGGCCGGATTCTGGATGACCGAAAGCACCAGGCCCCGCCCGAGCATGGTGTTGAAGTCGCCCGCCTGGAGGTTCCAATGGGCGGCATCGAACTTGATGTACTTCTTGTAGATCCGGCTGGTGCCCTGGTTCAGGGTGATGTTCGGATCCTGCTGGTAGAAGTCCACGTCGCGCACCGTGAGCTCGCCGGTCCAGGGGCCCAGGTTGCCCACCAGGGAAAGGCCATACTGGTACTGGCTGTCGCGCCGCGCCGGCGGCCCGAAGGCGCGGGGGCCGGTGGCCAGGAGGTTGTGGAGGTAGAGCAGGTCGGTGGTGGCCTCCAGGGTGAAGTCCTGGGTTTCCTCCGCCCAGGCCCCCGTTGCGGCCAGGGCGGCAAGCAGGAGGGCCCGGGGCTTCACTGAAGGAGCTTTTCCACCACCGAGAACAGCGCCCGCTCGTCCCCGGGCAGGTAGCCGCTGTGGTTGTAGGCCA
>Ga0302320_10016884_pt1 | contig 14865 bp, 10 predicted proteins | sample Bog_T0_3_FD_202130 | JGI IMG/M metagenome (GOLD analysis project Ga0302320, IMG submission 202130) | Peat permafrost microbial communities from Stordalen Mire near Abisko, Sweden - Bog_T0_3 | ecosystem: Environmental > Terrestrial > Soil > Wetlands > Peat | place: Sweden: Abisko, Stordalen Mire...
TGTTTATGCTGACCCAAGGGATCGTGAATTTGTGCCTTGCCGTGATCAAGCGCCGGCCCGCATTCGTGCGTGGCCAGACCGGCGAGAAGCCATCTGAACTAACGCAGTGATCTGAACGCTGCTCGAATCTCGGCACTGAAGATATCCGGCTGTTCCCAGGCCGCGAAGTGACCTCCCTTGGCAGCTTTGTGGAAGTAGTACAGCGAGGGATAGGCATGCCGTGACCAGCTTTCCGGCGCGCTATAGATCTCCCGCGGGAACACCGTGATGGCCACCGGAACTTTGATCTGATTGGTCTTCTGTGCTGCGGCACTGAAGTTGTTGTTGTTATTTTCCCAGTAGAAGCGGGACGAAGAAGCGCCGCTATTGGTGAGCCAGTATAACGTGATGTCGTTCAGTATTTCGTCGCGACCGATCACGCGTTCGGGGTGACCGTCGCTGTCGGTCCACGCGGCGATCTTTTCGTACGTCCAGGCGGCCAGACCACTGGGCGAATCAGTGAGCGCGTAGCCGATGGTCTGCGGACGGGTCACCATCACTGCGCCGTAGGCCGCGCCTCTTCCGAAGAAGGTACTGAGAGCGGTGTACGCCTGCAGTTCCGGGGCGGTCAGCCCAGTGGGGGCCGGATCGCCGTTGTTGATGCCCTCCACCAGGTTCGCGGGAATCGTGGCCGGCATGGTGATATGGATGCCGAGCAGTCCAGGCGGCGCCTGGAGCGCCAGTGCGTCGGAGATGACCGAGCCGTGATCGCCACCCTCCGATACGTAACGGGTATACCCCAAGCGCTTCATGAGCACATCCCAGGCCCGCGCCACGCGGTCGGGATTCCAGCCGAGATCGGTCGGCTTGCCCGAAAAGCCATAGCCGGGTATGGCGGGGATCACGACGTCGAAGGCGTCTTGCGCGCGCCCCCCGTAGGCGACGGGGTCTGTGAGCGGGCCGATCACCTTCAGGAACTCCAGCGGCGAGCCGGGCCAGCCGTGGGTTAGGATCAGCGGTAGCGCGTTCGGTTCATGCGAACGCACGTGGATGAACTGGATATCCACGCCGTCGATTGTGGTCACGAACTCCGGCAGCGCATTCAACTTAGCTTCTACGTTGCGCCAGTTGTAGCCGTCGCCCCAGTAGTGCACCAGCGCCTGCATCTCTGCCAACCGAATGCCCTGGGATTCGTCATTGACCGTTTCCTTATCAGGCCAGCGTGTCGCCGCGAGGCGTTGGCGGAGATCGACGAGCGCTGTTTCCGGAACGTTGATGCGGAATGGGCGGATTGCTTCTTCTGTGGCCGTTCCCGCTAATTCCATGCGATGCGGACTGATAACGGAAGTGGCGTTGGCAGAAACGGTTTGGGCATAGATTGGGCCAGTGAAGGGTACGAGGGCGATGGCCCCAGCCGCTGCGAGAGTGGCGAGAACGGCGCGTATAGCAGGCGTTTGCGAGTATGCATTCATGATTGTGCTCCTTTGTGTAGGTAAGTGCGAGATGGTGTCGTTCACATGCGGCCCGCCACCGAAGGCTGCATGTCACGGTTTGTGGTTAGGCAATTAGAATGAGGCCGGTTGGCGGCACGCTCGTGAGCAGGTGCTCCGCACCGCTGTGCCGTTGCGTGGTCTCTAAAGAGCCGATCATGCTCTCGATTTGTCGTCAGGCTGACGATCGACGCCTTTCAGCATGGCCCATGCAGTCGGTCCCTTCAAGCCGCGCGCCCATGTGCCGGTATAAATGCCGAGGACCTTCGGCAGCACTGTCCGTTCGACCGGCCCCTTCGAGTCCGCTCAATGCTGGCTGAGCGCTTCGTTCGACGGTACGGATTTTGGCGGTGCTCGCCGCCGCTGAAGGCGAGGGGCCTCTTTTCGAAAGCCCGGTGGATGGTTCCCATTGCGTTAGTGGTCGCCCACGCACTACTCCTGGGTTCATCCCAAATTCCCGACAGGTCCTCTATGCCCCTGCGGACTTTGCTGCGCTGGGCCAGCGAGTCTCGCCGAATGATGCCGTGTCAGAATCCGGCGACATCAATCACCGCTTGGGCAAAGGCCTGAGGGGCTTCCTGAGGCAGATTGTGCCCGACGCCGCCGGTGATGAGGCGGTACTCATATTTGCCCGAGAACTTGGTGCGATATGCCGCGCTGGGCGCGTGGATTGCACCGTTGGAGTCGCCTTCCATGGTGATCGTGGGTACGGTGATGGGAGGAAGTGCGGCCAGCCGTTTTTCCAGGTCGTCATATTTCTGCTCGCCGTCGGCCAGGCCAAGCCGCCAGCGATAGTCGTGCATCACGATGTCAACGTGGTCGGGGTTGGTGAAGGACGCTGCTGTGCGGCCGTACGTAGCATCGTCAAAATTCCACTTTGGCGAAGCTTGGTGCCATATGAACTTATTGAACTGGTCGAGGTATTTGGCATACCCGGCCTTGCCGACTGGGGTAGCGAAATAGTATTGGTACCAAAACAGGAACGCAGGCTCGGGTGGCAACGGGGCCTGGTTGCCCGCCGGGCTGCTGATCAGATAGCCGCTGACGGAAACGATCGCCGTGCAGCGTTCCGGCCAGAGTGTTGCGATGACGTCGGCCGTGCGCGCGCCCCAGTCAAAGCCGGCGACTGTAGCTGTCCGGATCTTGAGCGCATCCATCAGAGCGATGATGTCGAGGGCGACGGCCGACTGCTGGGCGTTCCGCATCGTTTCGCTGGAGAGAAAACGCGTCGTACCGTAGCCGCGCAGATAGGGGACGATTACCCTGTAGCCTGCTGAAGCCAACAATGGAGCAACGTCGACAAAGCTGTGAATGTCGTAGGGCCAGCCGTGGAGAAGAATGACTGCAGGACCATCGGCTGGCCCGGCCTCGGCGTATCCGACACTCAGAAGGCCGGCATCGATCTGCTTCATTGAGGCGAACGACGTGTTAGTCCCAGGCTTGATTGGAGGGACGGCTTGCGGGCGTGTGGTGCCGGATTGAGCATCCGCTGAGCCGATTGTGGCGAGTTCAGCGGCTGCGAGAATCACGGCCGCATTGCCCAGGAAACCGCGACGGCTTTGGTTGAGTTCTTTTGGTTTGTTGATCGTATTCATTGATGAGTCTCCTCTGTTCGATTGGTTAGTTGGGAATTGACAACATTGATCGCGACATCGATGTTGCCGCGTGTCGCTTTGGAATAGGGGCACGTCTGATGCGCCTCGTCCGCAAGTGCCTGAGCCACTTCGTGCGCCAAACCCGGCAGGCTGACGTTGAGACGGGCTTTAAGAACGTAAGCACCGTCAGTTATGCGCAAATCCACCTCGGCGTCAATGGCGGTGCCGGCCGGGAGCATGACCTTCCTTTTTCCAGCCACGATCTTGACTGCCGCTAAGAAGCAGGCCGACCAGCCAGCCGCGAACAGTTGTTCGGGGTTGGTGCCGGTACCCCGAGTGCCGGGAGGCGATAACTTGATGTCCAGGCGGCCGTCGCCGCTGCGAGCGGCGCCTTCGCGGCCACCGGTGGTGTGGACTTTGGCGGTGTACAGTACTTTGTCGAGTATTGTCATGATGATTTCCGTCCTGAACCCTTCTTCTGTAGATCCGAATAGAGCATGCTGTCGTTCTAGGAAGTGCACGCGGTACACCTGGCCGATGGGCGGGCTGCGACTTGACGTTATGTTGCTGAAAATGAATGGGTTGATGCGCCTCCGCTGGTAAGTTCGCGGGAAGTGACGCGTCGTCTGGACGGCTCGGGCCGCCTACGCTGTCTCGGATGTGTCGCCAGCCCGACGCACTACCCGACTGCGGGAATGATCGATCCGATCGGGCAGAATATAACGATGAAGAGTAGCGTCGGTTCGGGCGACGGCCACCACTCCATGACGCGGGTGCTTTCAGTAAATGTCGGGACTCCGAGAAAGGTACTATCGGGTCGCGCAACCGTGCTGACGAGCATCTTCAAATCGCCAGTCCAGGGAAGAGTGGACGTGCGCCAGCATAATATCGATGGCGATCTGCAATCCGATCTCACCGTACACGGCGGCCCGAACAAGGCCGTTTATTGTTACCCCCGAGAGCATTACCAGTATTGGGCGGAACAATTGCCGGAGATGGACCTCTCCTTCGGAGCGTTCGGCGAGAACCTTACCACCGAAGGCATCACCGAAGAGGATGTCCGGGTAGGCGACCGGTTCAGGGTAGGCTCGGCCCTGCTGCAAGCGACACAGCCGCGAATGCCTTGCTTCAAGCTTGGTATCCGTTTTGGCCGCCCGGACATGGTGAAGCGGTTCTGGCAAAGCGGCCGACCCGGGATTTACTTCTCGGTGTTGGAAGAAGGCGACGTGGCGGCGGGCGACCGGATTGAAAAAACAGATCAGGGCCCGGAGGAGATTAGTCTCGCCGATGTGGTCCGCCTATACCGCGGTGATGAGAAAAGCCCGGAGCTGCTTGAGCGAGCATTGCGGGCGCCATTGTCTGGGAGTTGGAAACAGGAATTGCTGGAGCGCATGGGCGGGAAGGCAGGAAGGCGATAGCAGCGCGACGTTCCATGGCTGCTTCGCCTGCAGGAATTGCGCCTGGTCCTGAGCGAGAATATATCAATCGGCTCCGCAGATCTATTCGATCGTGCATGGTGGGGCCGTTGCCGAATCGAGGGATTCCACCATGGATCTCATCAAAACCCAGTTGAGCGAGTCGATATTTGCCGGAGGCGGCGAGATGGGCGCAAGGATGCGCGCGCTCGACTGGTCTGCGACGGTCCTGGGCCGGTTGGACCAGTGGCCGCAATCGCTCTGAGCCTGCGTTGGCGTCATGCTGGGCTCCGGGTATCCAATGCTCGATTGCTGGGGGCCGGCTTACACGATGCTGTACAACGACCCCTATCGACCACTGATCGGGATGAAGCACCCGGCAGCGTTAGGTTGCCCCATACGCGAGGTGCTCCCCGAGACCTGGGACTTCCTCGGGCCGCGGTTCGACAGGGTTATGGCAGACGGACAGGAGGCCAGTCATCTCACCGGCCAGATGTTCACGGTCTACCGGAACAACTACCTCGAAGAGTGCTATTTCTCCTTTTCGTACAGCCCGATTCGGGACGATAACAGCGGCGTGGGCGGGGTATTCACCACGGTTCTGGATATGACGCAACAGGTGATCGAAGATCGGCGCAGGCAGGTGCTCCGTGATCTTGCGTCGCGAACGGCTGAAGCACGACATGAGGAACAAGTCTGGCGCTGTGCCAGCAAAGCGGAAAACGGCGCCAGCAGCCGAACCCGCACTGCCTCCAGCGGAGGTGACGCACGGTAAGCGAGTCGCGGCGATCTTCTTCCGCACTGAAGGGGGGCGGAGAACCGCTCAGGGAATGGCTGTAAAGCCTGCCCTCGCCCGAGGATCGCAAGCTCATCGGTGAGGATATCGAGACAGTCGAATTTGGATGGCCGGTCGGAATGCCGGTATGCCGATCCCTAGGGCGGGCATTTTGATGCGAAGGGGCGGATGGTGCTGTTGCAGGGCTTCATCAAGAAAACGCAAAAGACGCCGCTGAATGACTTGGAGTTGGCGCGCAAGAACAAGAGTAAACACGAAAGAGGACTCAGCCAATGAAGGAAGCGACGCGCGACAAAGGATTCGATCACAGCGGTTCGACGTTCGACAGCTTTCTCGAAGAGGAAGGCATTCGGGGGGAAGTTGAGGCAATCGCCGTAAAACGCGTGTTGGCCTGGCAGTTGGAGCGGGCGATGCAGAAGCAGCACAAAACGAAACTGGCGATGGCAAGGGAGCTTCATACGAGCCGATCACAGCTTGATCGATTGCTGGACCCGACGAACGTTTCTGTTTCCCTGGACACGATCACACGTGCCGCAAGGGCATTAGGCAAGAGATTGACTATTCGGATCTCGGATGTCAAAGTCGGATGAACGATAGGCAGAATTAAGGATGGTGACTTGGAACCGTGCGTGAGCCGCATTGTTGCGAAAACAGCCCACCCAGTTGCCCACCCACGAGCGTATTTTTAGTACTTAAATTGAATTTTAATGCGAAAATATTGGCTGTGTAATCAAGGACTTAGAGAAATCAGCCTCCTTCACACGCAGATTGTCCGGGGTTCGAATCCCTGCGCGCCCACCATTCTTATCAATGATTTACGGCCAGTCGGCTGATGCAAACAAGTGCTATGAAGGCAAATGTGGGTGGGCAAACGGGTTGGCAATCTCTCGCGAGGCGCCTCGTAAACCATTGAAGAGATTCGGCACGAGCCCTGAATAATCCATCTCAGATCTCCTGCGCGTTTCGCAGGCGACCACTCAATTTCTTCAGTGAAACGACACGCCTGCCTGCCCGGCACGTGCGCTGGTAACAGGCGGCAAATGTTAATAAGATCCGACCGCGCTTTGAACACTTGTTGGTCGAAAGACCACTAAATCGGGGGACTGCGCGTTTCTCGCCAACTGACGTGATGCCGACTCTTAAGGAAGGATTTCCTCCCCTCCTTTCTGTCGGAGTGGATGCACCCGGTTCGGAGCTTCAGGGAGTGATTCCTCAAGGCCCGCTTGGCGGCTTTCGACTGCTGCCTGCGCATTGTAGCCCTGAGTCATGCCCTTGGTGCGCGGCATGATCCGCGATTGCAGTTGTACTGATCCTTGTCCTTCCGTTTCGCCTGATCCGGTGCGCCGCTTTCTCCCGCGCTCGCGCAGTGCAGGGCACCGCGCGGTCTCCGCCTCTTAAGGGGGCTGTGTAATCGTACAAGACCAGTTGCCATCGGGCGAAGGCTGGCTAGGCCGAGGATCACGCGCAGTTGTCCGGCGGATCCGTTGTTAACCGAACGGTCTCCCTTTGCTCGGGGAAACGGGAAACATCAAGTTGCAGACCGTTCGAAACTTCGGCTAGCGTTTTGGGGCCCAGCCGAAATGTAACCACCGAACGGGCAGCGGTCGCGCCGGAGGTGGTTACACGGCTGAAACAAGCGAGGGCAAAACTTCCTTTATCATTACGATATGTGAGTCCCACGAAGTATGCTGAGGGCCTCGCTGGTCGGCCCTCGCTGCAAAGCGGGCCTCCGCTAACTCGAATCTAACTGAAGGATGACACGGAAAAATGAAGGCATCCGTCTTGTTCGGCGCTGGCTGGGAGACCGACTCGATAGAGGTGCTGTGGCGAGATGCGGGACGCGCCTTCTGCAGATTGTCGCGGGATGATAATGATGTCGGTCGTCACGCGTTCATACCTGTTCTGTCCGACGCTGAGCATCCGACCCTTGACAGCCTCAATCGCCTGACGCACGAATTCGAATTGCGAGAGTACCTGGACGCTGCGTGGGCACTGCGCCCGTTGGAACTGGTGCGCGACCGCGGTCAGATGATGCTCGTAGTCGACTACATAGCCGGTGAGCCCCTCGACCGTCTTGTCGGCCAGCCCATGGAGATCGGTGAATTACTTCGATTTGCAGTCGCGCTGTCTGCCGCACTCCGTCATCTCCACGGACGCGGGCTCGTTCACAAGGACATCAAGTCGGCCAACGTACTCGCAGACCGAAAAACTGGGCAGGTCTGGCTCACCGGCTTCGGCATTGCATCCCGCCTTCCCCGCGAGCGCCAATCGCCCGATCCGCCCGAGTTCATCGCAGGGACGCTCGCCTACATGGCCCCTGAGCAGACGGGTCGCGTGAACCGATCGATCGATTCCCGCAGCGACCTTTACTCACTTGGGATCACGCTTTACGAAATGCTCACCGGAAGTCTTCCCTTCGCTGCTTCCGATGCAATGGAATGGGTGCACTGTCATACCGCGCGGCAACCAGCTGCACCGCGAGAGCGAGTCAGCAGTATCCCGGCGTCGGTCTCCGCGATCACAATGAAGCTGCTCGCCAAGACGGCCGAGGAAAGGTATCAGACGGCGGCCGGAGTTGAGCGCGACCTTCAGAGCTGCCTCTCCGAGTGGGAGTCTCAAGGGACGATCAACGACTTCACGCTCGGCGCTCATGACACTCCGGATCACTTCATGATCCCCGAGAGGCTGTACGGCAGGGATCGTGAGGTCGAAACTCTGTTCACCGCCTTCGACCGTATCGTTGCCGGTGGCCGGCCGGAGCTTGTGTTGATCTCTGGGTACTCCGGCATCGGCAAATCTGCAGTCGTAAATGAACTCCACAAGCCGCTTGTGCCACCCCGCGGCTTGTTTGCCTCGGGAAAGTTCGATCAGTACAAACGGGATATTCCCTACGCCACGCTGGCCCAGGCGTTTCAAAGCCTCATCCGGCCACTTCTGAGCAAGCCCGAAGGAGAATTGGCCAAATGGCGCGATGCGCTTCGCGAGGCGCTGGACCCGAACGGACTCCTCATCGTCGACCTTGTCCCGGAATTGAAGCACGTCATTGGCGAACAACCACCCGTTCCTGAGCTCCCGCCGTCGGAAGCACAGCGACGTTTTCAGTTGGTCTTTCGCCGGTTCATCGGCGTTTTCGCACGGCCGGAGCATCCGCTGGCACTGTTCCTCGACGATCTGCAGTGGCTCGACGCCGCTACGCTCGACTTGCTCGAAGATCTGTTGACCCGCGACGATTTGCGGCATTTACTACTTATCGGCGCATACCGGGATAACGAGGTCAACCCGACACACCCCCTCGTACGCAAGCTCGACGCAATCCGTCAGGCCGGAGCGACCATGGAGGACATCGTCCTGACACCTCTCGGTCAGGACGATCTGCATCAAATGCTGATCGACTCCCTGCATTGCGAACCGGGACGTGCCGCTCCGCTCGCCGCGTTGCTTCATGAGAAGACAACCGGCAATCCCTTCTTCGCCATCCAGTTCATTTCCACGTTGACAGAGGAGGGGTTGCTTTGCTTCGACTACGGTGACGGCTGTTGGGTGTGGGACCTGAATCGAATTTACGCAAAAGGCTACACCGACAACGTTGTCGAGCTCATGGTCGGGAAGTTGAATCGCTTGCCGGCAGACACTCAGGAGGCGCTCAAGCAGTTTGCCTGTATGGGAAACACCGCCGAGTTCGAAATGCTGGCAATGGCTTACGAAAAGCCGATCGAAGAACTGCACCAGAACCTGTGGGAAGCGGTCCGGACAGGGCTGATCTTCCGATCGGACGATTCCTATCGATTCCTGCATGATCGCGTGCAGGAAGCAGCCTATTCAATGATTCCGCAGGAGCTGCGTTCGGCAGCGCATCTGCACATCGGGATGCTCCTGGCTGCTCACACACCTCTGGCTAAACGCGACGAGGCAATATTCGAGATTGTCAACCAACTCAACCGCGGCTCTCAACTGCTAAGCTCCGCGGACGACTGCGAGCGGGTTGCCGAGTTGAATCTCATTGCAGGCAGGCGCGCCAAAGTTTCGACCGCCTACGCTTCGGCACTCAAATACCTCGGAGCAGGTCGAGCTTTGCTCACGGAAGAGACGTGGGAGCGAAACTATCCCCTCATCTTCTCAACCGAGTATCTGATGGCTGAGTGTGAGTTGCTGACGGCAGACAAGATCGCGGCGGAGAATCGCCTTTCGCTCCTGCCGCAGCGCGCGAATAATCGGCATGACTTCTGCGTAGCTACGCGGCTGCGGCTCACCCTTTACACGACTCTGGACCAGTGCGACCGCGCCGTGGCCGTGTTTCTGGACTGGCTCCGCAGCCAAGGCACCGTATGGGCAACTCGCCCGACGCGCGAGGACGTATCGCGCGAATACGAGCGAATCTGGGCTCTGCTCGGCAGCCGGGAGATTGAAGAGCTCATGAACCTTCCGCTCGTCGTTGATCCGGAGGTGCTCGACACCCTCGATGTATTCACGGAGATTGTCACGCCATCGATTCTCTTTGACGAACACCTGTCGACATTGGTTGTCTGTCGCCTGGTGACGCTCAGCCTCGAACACGGCAACAGCGATGCCGCGTGTTTCGCCTACGTTTGGCTTGCAATGTTTGCAGGCCCGCGTCTTGGCAACTACAAAGACGGATTCCGCTTCGGGCAGCTGGGCTATGACCTGGTCGAGAAACGTGGCCTGACGCGCTATGAGGCTCGGACCTACATGTCGGTGGGCGCCATGGTGATGCCGTGGGCGCAGCACGTAGCTCGCGGGCGAGATCTGGTGCGCCGCGCGTTCGATTTAGCGTATCGGATTGGTGATCTTACTTTCGCATCCTATAGCTGGGACCAGCTCATCACGATTTGTCTGGCAGTAGGAGATCCGCTGGCAGAAGTGCAGACGGAATGCGAAAACGGCCTGGCTTTTGCGAAAAGGGTACGCTTTGGTTTAGTCATCCACCTCTGCGGGGCACAGCTCGGCCTGATTCGGACGTTGCGGGGAGTGACGTCGGCGCTTGGGCACCTGGATCACGACGATTACATCGAGTTCGAGGTCGAGCGCGATCTCGCCAGCAATCCGAATTTGGTATTCGCCGAGTTCTACTATTGGACCCGTAAGGTAGAGGCTCGCGTTTTCGCGGGAGACTATGCTTCAGCGGCTGAGGCGGCGTTCAAGGGCCAACGCTTGTATTGGACATCAGCGGCGATGTTCGAAACTGCGGAGTTTCGCCTCTATGCTGCGCTTGCTCACGCGGGCGCCTGGAACATGGCATCGCCTGAGGATCGACCGAAACACTTCGACGCTTTGGCCGAACATTACAAGCAGCTCGAAGTGTGGGCCGAGCACTCGCCCCCGACGTTTGAGAGTCGTGCCGAGCTGGTTGCGGCGGAGATCGCGCGCATCGAGGGACGCGTTTTGGACGCGCAGGAACTTTACGAAAAGGCGATCCGATCCGCGCATGTGCACGGCTTTGTTCACATTGAAGCCTTCGCCAATGAACTCGCAGCGGTGTTCTACACCGCGCGCGGTTATGAGAAAATCGCCACCGCTTATCTGCGCGACGCACGCCACTGTTACCTTCGCTGGGGAGCAGATGCCAAAGTGTGGCAGCTTGACGAGCTTCACCCACAGATCAGGCCCGAGAGAACGATCCCGGATGCGACAGCGACGATACAAACCCCGGTGGGGCAACTCGATCTCGCGACTGTGATCAAGGTAGCCGAAGCTGTGTCGGGTGAGATTGTGCTTGACAGGCTGATGCACACGATCATGCGCACAGCACTTGAGCACGCAGGTGGTGATAGAGGCCTGCTGATTCTTTCGCGGGACGAAGGCCCTCGCATTGAAGCGGAGGCCACAACCAACCGCGATCAGTTAGCGGTCGTCCTGCGCCAGGCAAGCATCGGCGCCGCGGATCTTCCCGGTTCGGTACTTCAGTATGTGCTGCGGACCAAAGAAGGTGTCCTTCTGCACGACGCACCCGGTCAGAATCCATTTGCGACCGACGAGTATATTCGCGAGCACCGCACACGGTCTGTGCTCTGCCTCCCACTGCTCAAACAAACGCGGCTGCTCGGGGTGCTGTACCTCGAAAACAGCCTTACACCTCACGCGTTCACCCCGGCGCGAATGGCCGTTCTTAAGGTGATTGCTTCGGCGGCGGCCATGTCGGTAGAGAACACCCGTCTCTACAGCGACCTTCAGGAGCGTGAAGCCCGCTTTCGGCGTCTGGTTGACTCCAACATCGTCGGAGTCATGATCTGGGACCTTGATGGGCGAATCACCGACGCGAACGATGCCTTTCTCGACATGCTCCAGTATGGGCGTGAGGAAATCGTCTCAGGTGGTGTGCGCTGGACCGATCTGACACCGTCCGAATGGCGCGAGCAAGACGAGCGAGCGACCGCGGAGTTGAAAGCCACTGGGACCGTCCAGCCTTACGAGAAGCAGTTTGTCCGGAAGGATGGTACTCGGATCGCTGTACTCACCGGCGGCGCCCTGTTCGATCGACAAGGAAACGACGGCGTCGCCCTGGCCCTCGATCTGAGTAAACAGAAGCAGGCTGAAGCGGAGATAAGGGCGCTCAGGGATCAACTCTATCGGGAAAATCTCGCGCTGCGGGATGAGGTTGACCGCGTGCTGATGTTCGAGGAAATTGTCGGCTCCTCGAAGCCATTAAAGACGGTCCTCTCGAGGATTGCCAAAGTGGCGCCGACGGACTCTACGGTCTTCATCACGGGCGAGACAGGCACCGGTAAGGAACTTATCGCCCGCGCCGTCCACAAGCGATCCCAGAGGGCTGGACGTGCGTTCGTCAGTGTGAACTGTGCGGCACTCGCGCCCACCTTAATTTCATCGGAGTTGTTTGGTCACGAGAAAGGAGCCTTCACCGGAGCTACACAGCGTCGGCTGGGCCGCTTTGAACAGGCCAATGGCGGCACGATCTTTCTGGATGAAGTAGGTGAACTTCCACTCGACACTCAGGTGGCGCTCCTGAGAGTCCTGCAAGAGCGCGAGTTTGAGCGAGTCGGGGGAGCACAGACGATCCGAGTCGACGTTCGAGTCATCACCGCCACCAACCGTGACCTGACAGCAGCAGTTACGAATGGAACCTTCCGGGAAGACCTCTTTTACCGCCTCAATGTATTTCCCATCGAGATGCCACCGCTCCGAGACCGGACTGAGGACATCCTGACGCTCGTCGAGTACTTCGTGCGACGCTACGGCAGGCGCGCGGGCAAGAACTTTCAGTCGATCGAAAAAAAGACGCTGGATTTGTTACAGAACTATGAATGGCCGGGTAACATCCGTGAGCTGCAGAACGTGATTGAGCGGTCTGTGATTCTGAATTCGGGTGAGGTGTTTGCCGTCGACGAGTCATGGCTGTCGAAACAACCGGTCCGCCAACGCCATCAAGTTGCTGCCGCTGCGGCGCCGTCCGGAGGCGAGCCCCGCACCGAACGTGAATTCATCGAAGATGCGCTCGTCGCGTCCAGGGGTCGTGTCTCCGGGCCGTCAGGAGCCGCCGCGAAACTAGGAGTCCCGTCATCCACCCTTGAAAATCGCATTAGAGCCCTGGGTATCGACAAAGCGCAATTCAAGTTTCGTTAACGCCCTCCCGATTCCACCAAATTCACCAGATTCGCCAGATCTGCCAGATTCGCCGGCGGTCACACGGCAGGATTTCCAATCCTTTCAGTGAAGTTCGAATGGCGTCCCGTTTGCCATTGAATGCAGCAAAGGACAGGCGAATGCGAGCCAATGCCGTACCGAATCGATCGAGTTTCGACTGAACAGGGTCTGATCCTGTCCATCAGCGGTCGGTTGGCAGCGGAAGATCTGGAACTCATTCGAATGGCGCTCGATGGACGCCGACTCGTGGCCATCGAACTTGCCGAGGTAGAGCTGGTCAGCAATGATGCTGTGCAGCTTTTGGTCCGGGCCGAAGCCGAAGGGATCGAACTCAGAAGCTGCCCGGCATATATCCGGGAGTGGATCACAAACGAGCAAGAGAGCAGCCACCGCTCAGAGTGATCGTCGAGGGGTTAGGCCATTTGGAGGATTTAGGCTGCGACGGAGAGAATCACGACGAAACTCGCAGTGCAGCAGACGGCGATACGGCCGTTTCATGTGAACGTTCCGGGAATCAATTTTGAAAGGAGCAAAGACGATGACACCAACTGCCACTACTCAACGAAACACCGAACAGGCTACTGACAAGACGGCCATTCACCCGTTCCGTGTGAATGTTCCGGAAACCGAACTGACCGAATTGCGGAGGCGCATCAACGCGACGAAGTGGCCCGAACGAGAGACGGTTACAGATGCAACCCAGGGAGTACAACTCGCGACGGTCCAGGCGCTGGCACGTTATTGGGCGACAGAGTATGACTGGCGGAAGATCGAGGCGAGGCTAAACGCCTGCCCGCAATTCATCACCGAGATCGACGGACTGGACATCCATTTCATTCACGTTCGTTCGAGGCACGAAAACGCCCTTCCGATCATCGTCACGCACGGATGGCCCGGCTCGGTCGTCGAGCAGCTCAAAATCATCGATCCGCTCACCAACCCAACGGAGCATGGCGGAAGTGCGTCCGACGCGTTCCATGTGGTCATCCCTTCGATGCCCGGGTACGGATACTCCGGCAAACCGGCGGTCAACGGCTGGGGACCCGAGCGCATCGCGCGCGCCTGGGATGTGCTGATGAAACGGCTCGGGTACAAGCGATACGTTGCGCAGGGCGGTGACTGGGGCGCCGTCGTCGTCGATCTCATGGGCGTGCAGGCACCATCAGGGTTGGTCGGCATTCACACCAACATGCCGGGCATCTTTCCGGCCGATATTGACGCGGCGGCTTTCTCCGGTAAGCCAGCGCCGTCTGGCCTTTCGGCCGACGAAAAAGTCGCGTACGAGCGTCTGCAGTTCGTCTATCAGAAGGGAATCGCCTACGGGTTCCAGATGGGTCTGCGGCCGCAGACATTGTACGGAATCGCGGATTCACCCATCGGTCTGGCGGCTTACTTCCTGGATCACGACGCGCGCAGCTACGAGCTGATCACGCGCGTCTTCGAGGGACAGGCCGAAGGTCTCACGCGCGATGACATTCTCGACAACATCACGATCACCTGGCTGACGAACACCGCGCTTTCCGGCGCCCGTCTTTACTGGGAGTACTTTGGCAAAGGTTATTTCAATGCCAAAGGTGTCTCCATCCCGGTCGCCGTGAGCGTCTTCCCAGACGAACTCTATCCGGCTCCGCGGAGCTGGGCGGAGCAGGCGTACCCCAAGCTCATTCACTTCAACAAGCTCCCCAAGGGCGGGCACTTCGCGGCCTGGGAACAGCCGCAGCTCTTTTCTGAAGAGGTTCGCGCGGGCTTCCGATCGCTGCGCAGCTAAACGGCCTGAGATGGATCGGCGCACGCCGATCCAACCTCGCATGGGCGAGTTGCCTGAATCGGCGACCGCGCATTGCTCTTGGTGCGCTGAACCGGGTGAGCCCACAGCGCAGAGGAGATGGCAATGGGGCTTCAACGGAACACGGCCCCGATCAACGCTGCAGCACCGGTGTCGAGCTCGCAACGGCGCGATCTAGTGCGGTGGC
>Ga0302320_10016886_pt1 | contig 14863 bp, 12 predicted proteins | sample Bog_T0_3_FD_202130 | JGI IMG/M metagenome (GOLD analysis project Ga0302320, IMG submission 202130) | Peat permafrost microbial communities from Stordalen Mire near Abisko, Sweden - Bog_T0_3 | ecosystem: Environmental > Terrestrial > Soil > Wetlands > Peat | place: Sweden: Abisko, Stordalen Mire...
AAAATATGGCAATATTTCATCTTATGAAAGAAATAACAAAACTCCAGAAAAGGCACTCACAGAAAATGAATATGATTTAAATGACCCATTCATCGATGACACCGATTTGGATCACGGATTGATAAAAATGGAGGTCTATCAATCCGGATATAATGATTATCTGTGCTATGAAGGGGGGTTAGCCGGTCTATTGCTCACCGAACATTATAAAAACCGAATGAATGATTTGGAAAATATTAGGAAATTCACAGAAGAAGACCAAAAGATTTATATGAAGAAAAAAAGAGGAAGAAAAGCAAGTAAAAAAAACCCGAAGAAAGAGAAAGAAAATGAAAAAAAAGAAAAGGCAACCCCCATGAAAAAAAATTTGGAAATCATCGAAATTGTGAACAATGAGGAAGAAAAAAAACAAGGGTTGTTATATTTTGATAATTTGAGACCAGAGGAAAGGAAAGAGGAATGCAAAATTCGATCACAGACCTCTTCTGTAAAGAAAGTGGAGGTAAAATCGAAGAAGTCAGTGCAAACAAAGGCAAAAAATTCCGCAAAAAAAAGTGCTTCAAAAAGAAAAAGAGATTCCATGGTGGAAAAAAATGAAATTTTCAATGCCAATCATCCGACTTTGGGAAAATTCAAAATGAACAAGAAAGACAAATAAATTAGAAAATTGAACAAACAAAAAAAAATTATGCATTTTTTTTATTTGTACATCTCTTTTTTATTATTTTCAAAGAGATCAAAGATATGAAGAAAGAGATAAGGATTTGAAAAAACCCTATTAGAAAAACATGAATACATAAAAAAATAACTAAAAAATTAAAAAATAATTAAAAATTATTTTTTTTTCTTTTAATCTGAATAAATAAATTTTTTATGAATTTTTTTGTCTCATAGAAAGAAACGAAAAACTATTTATTTGAAATAAAATTATTGAGAAAAATCCTAAAAAAACCACTCAATAAAATGGGAAATTTTTGTTGTATCCGTGATAAAAACTCTCTCCATGTGCCAACGAAAGAAGAGCAAGATCTTGATGCCCTTTTCGCTTCTAATCCTCCAGAAATCATTATAAAGACAGTAGATGAAGCTAATCTTTTATTTGAGAAGAACCAAGAAAAATCTGATTTATTGTTGAAATTCATTTTTATTTCACCAGAAGAGCCTTACTTATTCCTTAAAATGATCTCGAATTTCCAATACTCCCATAATTATAAGAAAATTTCCTTTGAATTGGGGCCATTTCTTTCTAAGGAGACAGCAGAACTTTTGCTCACAGCTCTTCAGGATATGAACTCTTTAGAAGTGTTAGAGTTAAAGCTTGGCGAAAACTCGAATTTAGATGATAATTTCATCACATCACTTGCAACCTTGATAAACAACTCGATTTGTTTCAATTTGAAAGAGTTCCATCTGAATATTTCAAAAGCCAAAATCACCAATGTTAACAATTTGATCAAGGCGATTCTTGATCGGGAATCATTGGAACGTGTGATTTTGAAACTTAGGCAAAATAACTTCAATGATGAGGATTTTGAAATTGTTGGCTCAATTTTAACAAAGAAATCATTGAAATATTTGGAATTGGATCTCCATGATAATTGCGGGCATGAGAAAGCTGCTCAAACCTTCGTTAAATTGATTGAAGAAAACAAAACTTTGCAAAGCGCAGTGTTCGATTTTACTAACAATAGATTCACCAAAACTGATAAGGCATCGTTAAGCGAAGTCGTTGAGAAGAAAAAGAATGTTTTTACTTTAAAAATATAAAAAAGAGAAAAATAGAAATTTCTTGAAACAGATAATAAAGAAAAAATTGATAATAAATAAAAAAAACTGAATTCATTTCAGCATTAATTTTCCCTTTCCTATGGGTTTTCATGCCCCCGCTGCCTATTCAATAGGCAACTCTTTACGTCGTAGGCTCATTTTCTTTAAAATTATTTAATTTTCTTTTATTTTTAGCATTAACTACCCCACAATTCAATTATCCAGGTCCTGGTACATATCAGCCCATTGAAACCCAAACCTTCAAAAGAACTCTATATTCAAAATCCTTAAATAAGAGACATCGAACAAAAAAAGAGAAAAAATTAACTCTTACAAAAGGTCTTGGGCCTGGCAGTTATAACATTGCTCAAAAAACCGTGCCATTAAAACTTTGTTTTTTCATAAATATTAAATATATAAGTTATGGAACTCGCCAAAATTTTCAATCCCAAAAGCTGGCAACTATTTCGAAACCATCAGAAGCCTCACTCCAGGACCTCAAGATTATAAAACCTTCAACTTCACTACAAAAGCAAATAAATTCAGGCAAAAAATCATTTAAAATCAACTTATTTATGAAATTTTGCTAGTTTTCCTAAAAGTCCCAAGCTTAAATACCCAAAAATCACTCATCCAGGACCAGGAACTTATAACCCCAGGAATCCCTTACTAAATTTAGAAGGAAAACCTTTGAAATTCCCTGCATCTAATAGAAGCAATTTGGAAGATAATAAGAAAGGACCTGGGCCAGGAAGTTATAATTTAAAATTCGAGAAACTCTTCAAAGGACATCCTGCTTGGACTTTCGAACAAAGTGAATATGGAAGTGGAGGGCCAGCGAAAGAAGGACCAGGACCAGGAAGTTATAACACGAAACATTCGATTGGGGACTCTCCTTGTTATTTATTTTATAATATTAAGAAGAAAATCCCTGGGGTTTGATTTTGAAAAATTTGGTATAGGAAAAATTGTTGAAGGTTTTTTTAGTTTATAATTTTTTCAAAACAAAAATAAAAAATAATTTATTATTAGATTGAAGCATCAATATTAAGTTTAATTGGTAAAAAAAATAAGAATTTTTTTTTTTTTACTTATTTTTGTTAATCTGAATAATAAAAAATTTTTTGAAATATTTCCAAAAATTATTGATTTGATTTAAAAAATAACAAATACATAAAAACATTTCTCTAAAAAACATTGATCGACTTAAGTCGTTGATTCATTTTAAATAAATTAATAAAACCAAATTAATAAAAAAACAGGTCCTTCATTCGTTATTCGTGAACTTAACAAACTTGCTTCTTTTTTGGGGGTCGGGCCTCACATCTGCATTACCCATATTCTCCACTGCATCATTACTGTCGAATTTCGCAGACAAACTATTTGAAGTGTTGCTATTATTGATGCTAATATATGATCCGGATTTATTAGATGAATCAGAAGTCAAATTGCTGTTATTATTTTGATTCAAGAAATACACTTCATTTTTCTCAAGATTAATCAAAGCCATTTTTAGGTTTTTTGAGATTTTTTCTTGTGGGTTGAGTTCTGCGAAATTCCTCACTGTGAGGTTCAAATTGATGGGAAATTCTTTTTTTAGCTTGAAATCACAAGGTTTCTCATTGATAAAATTCGGAGTGTTTTCATCACGACCTTCAAAAATGTCAGCCCCAATGAAAGGTAGATGTTCTTTGGTTTCAATGTTATCGTTTTCGAGATGAGAAAGCGAAATGATTTGCATCTCTTCCGGATAAATTTGATGATGATTGTTGGTGTCTGTTTTCTGTGGTTTTAAATGCATATTTTCGAGGGAATCCGAAAGTTTATGGAACGGATTTTGGTTGAAACTCATTAGGGATTCGTATGAGGGGTTTGGAAAAAAGGGCGATGAAAACGGGTTGTTCATCAAAGAAAATGGCAAGAAATTCGGCATTAAATTATAGAAATTGTTCATAAACATGTTGTTTTCGTTTCTCATGTCATAAGGGTTATTCAGAGGGTTTTTCATTTGATTACTCATGCTATTTAATGGATTATTCATAGCGTTCATGGATTTCATGGGGTTCATATTGTTCACATTGTTCATATTGTTCATATTGTTCATATTGTTCATATTGTTCATGTTATTCATATTGGTCATATTGTTCATATTGGGCATATTGTTCATATTGGGCATATTGTTCATATTGGGCATATTGTTCATATTGTTCATATTATTCATGTTGGTCTTGGTCATGCTCAAAGGGTTGTTCATATGATTATTGATTGAATTATTCATTTGATTGGCAGGAGCGATCCCTGTGTTCAATGATGTGTTTGATGAGGAATTCAGGTTATTCAAAGCTAAGCTCATGGAGCCTGTGCTAATGTTGGGTTTGCTCAACAAATTCAAGGAATTATTTGGCATATTTAACGATATGCTCGGGCTTCGTTCACTGGAAATGTTGGTATTTGTAAAAGGATTCACTTGATTTTCAAACCCCAGTTGAGGCTCTTCTTTAATGTTAGGTTCATCTTTATTAATGGGGCTTTCTTCCATAGCATTGTTTTCCTTCTGAGTCTTTTCTTCTTTCTTCAGATTAAACAATGACCTTAGAAGTTCAATCTCATTATGTTTATTCGAATTAAAGGAGCTTTTTTTCCTTCTTTTGTTCTTCCCTTCAGCCTGGAATTGCTTCTTTAGCCTCTTTTTCTCCTGTCTCAATAAGGAAAAAAAACGGTTTTTGACACTATGTTCGTTTCTTCCAAATAAAACCCTTGAAATCTCACACCATTTCTTCCCAGAATTCATCACTTTCTCAATCAAAATCAAATCTTCAACATCCGACCATGGTGATCTTTGAAGAAAATTATCATAAATTTATTTAAAATAAAAGAACTTTTTCAATTCTGGATCCAAATAGTTTTTCCATCTCTCACGACAAAGCTTCCCTGTTCTGAATACCCCCGTTTTCGTATAAAGATCCTTCGCGATCTTATCCCATTTGATTTCTTCTTTTCTGATTTTTCTAAAAAATAAATAAATTTTTTTTTTTTTATAAAAAATTATTACGAAAGCAAAATCTTCAACGTTTCCTCTTCTTTCATACTCCAAGGGTTGGAAACAAGGTTGGCATTGGTTTTCTTCAAGGAAAGGAACTTATACTTGCAACGTTCAGAATCCTTTTCAGGGATGATATGTCCCATATTCATCCAATCTTCCTCCATCTTGAGATAAAAATGTCCAAATAATTTTCACCATAAACAAAAACTAATAAAAATCTTTACTAAATCTTCATAGGACTTGTCGTTTAAGATTGTATATCTTGAAACCAACCAGAACAATAACACAACATCCTCTTGATACCAATTTCGTTTTTGTGTGTTGTTGATTATAAGTCTATAGAAAAATGGAAAGATATTTTTTCAACATTAAAAAAATTGGAAAAAAATAAAAAATAACCTTCTATAAATAGCATCAAATATCCCCATGACCTCACCATTCCTCGGAAATTCTTCAAATTCCACTTTATATTCTTTCTGAAGCTCGTTGAGATTAGGGAATTTGTCTTCCTCCATTTTTTCTATCGATGAGAGGAAATTCAGAAGATTCTCACGACATTTATCATATTCTTGGGGGTTGAATTTTTTGGAAAGGCGATGTGTGTGCATCCTCTTGAGATTTTTGGGAATCTTGAGACTTTTCACAAAATTGGAAATGGGAGCATTGACACTCTTTATTTCACTGACTTTCTGCACTTTTTTCAGTAAATTAAAAATAGAAAAATAGAAAATTATGAAAAAAAAAACATTTTTTGGGAGGAGAAGGGGTAGAGCCTGCGTTTTTCTTCGAAGAGGAACTTGTTCGCGATTTGGTATCCATCGCAAATTTGAAAACTGTAGTAAAAAATATATAAAAAATTTATATAAAATTGGATTTATTATAAAATTATTATAAAAATCTCTTTAAAGGATAAAAAAAAATGACGACAAATAAAAATATGTCACAAATTTAATGATTTTTGAAAAAAAAAAGAAAAAAAAAATCAAGTGTCAATCTGCCCATTAACTAGAAGGACATACCATCCTTATATTTCTAAAGAAAATTACTTCAATCTTTCTGATTCTCAATTATTTCCAATTATTTTCTCATCTTACACAATTTGTTTGATTTTTTTTCAACGATTTTTTCCAAATTCCAAATTTTTCATTATAATTTCAGTTCATTTTAATATACTTTTTTATTATAAAAAAAGCCCTCCAAACCCCTAAAACACCATTTCAATAAATTAAATTATTAATCATTATCATAATTCCAAATTCTTCAATATTAAAAAAAAAAACATTTTTCTTATTTTTTTTTATTTAAAGTGCTGAATTTAATTCCCTTGTTGTTGTGATGACAAATCCAAAAAACCTTTTCTGATCTCATCGATCTCAATCAATTTCTCATCCAATTCCAACTCCCTTTCTCTTAAAATCACGCTCTGATTTTCAATCAATTCCTTATATTCGTCCTTTTCCTTTCTTTCTTTCTCCATATTTTCCTCCCATTCCAACCTCATCTTCAATAATTTCCTGTTTTCTCTCCTGACTCTTTCCAATTCCTTCTTTACGATTTCCAATTCCTTTCTTCTATTGTCCAGAATCTCCTGTATCTTCCCTCCTTCTTGTTTGTATCTCCCCAAAATCGCCTTCAGAGTCTTGATCTCTTCTTCTCCTCCTCTCCGACTCACACTTATAACACTATTATTAAGGCTTTCTTGATTATTCATTAGAGTCTTCAATTTCTTCTCTAAATCACTGATACAAACATGAGATTGCAAGAGCTCCGACTCCAAATCCTTTGATTTGGCTTTATATTGTTCCATTTGATTCTTATATTGTTCTATTTGTCCTTCCAGAGTTTTCATATTATTCTTAAGCTCCTCCTTCTCTCTATTGCTTTCTGCACTATTGTTCTCAATGAACTTGACCTCTCGCATCTCATTCATCAACTCCTCGTTTTCCTTAAAAAGCCGTTCATTTTCTTGAGACAACGCCTTCACTCTGTTTTCCATTTCCTTTGATGTCAACGTTTCTCTGATATCATTATTATTTGTACCTTGTTTAGGAGTCTTCATAGGAAACCCTTGTTCCAGTCTAGAATTCAATGATTGATTCAACTTTTCATTCTCAGCCAATAATTCTTTTATCTTCACCTCGAAGGTCTCTAATTTTTTATTGGCAATCTTGCGTTCCACTCGCTCATCACAAAGCTTCCGCTTCCATTCCTCAGCCTCCGCTACCTTTTCCACTATAAACTTCTTCAATTTAATGTTCTCATCATATAATTCCTTCACACCATTTACCTTGCCCAGGGCTTTGTCTAATTGATGAATCGACTCCTTGTTCATATAAAAATCATTTTTCTCAGTTCGTTCAGAATGTTCTTTCTTATCAATTGAAGAAATTTCCTCAGATTCATATCTTTTTATTGAAACGGTCTGGTTCTCATAACCATTAGCCTTTGTTGTAAAAGGAGAACGAGATTTCATCGTCGGTGGATTATAAGGAGTGAAAAAAACTGGGGGACCTCCAGCCGTTTGAATTGGAGGGGGACGTTTGGGATAAAGAGAAAGATTCTCCTTATTATAGATTGGAGAATTCGCTGATATGGGTTTTTGGTGCGAATAAAGAAAGGTTGGCTTCATGAAAAATGTGTCGGTTGGTGATGAAATTTCTGTTTTTTTGAAATAATTAATTAAAATTGAGTTTTTTGAAACAAAAATTTTTGTTTATAGTTGAAAAAATCGCAAAACAGAAGAAGACAGGGAAAAATATAATGATGATATTATTAGTAAAATCAGTATTTTTGTTGAAATCAGCTGATTTTATTTCAAATTCTTATTTTTTCTGATAATATCAAAGGCAAGAAAATATTTTAAAACGATAAGTTTTTTCCTCATTTTATAAGAAAAACAAATCTTTCCTTTTAAAAAAAAAAACTCTTTAAAAAATTATTTAAATTATTTGTTAAATTTAAAAATTCGATAAAAACGTGATAAAAATGCGAGTGAAAACATTAAATATCTGATTAAAACTAAAAAGAAGTGTTATATAGTCATAGATGTTACAGAAAGCTTTGAGTTCTTTAGCATCTGCATAAAAAGAACCCCCAAAAGCTTTTATTTTCGAGTTTCAAATCCCTCTTATCATTGATGATCTCTCTTTTTAAAGGGCTTTGATAGTTTAAATTAGCAGAGGCAATGGAGCTCCTGGCATCAGAGTCTTCCACAAAGGAATTCTCTTCTTTTTCTTTCAAACAAAAGACAAAAATTCCCACATCTCCAATCACCAATCCCATATCCATAGCTATTTAAAATTTAAGGTAAAAACATAGAAAAAAAATAAGTAAAAGTACCTGGTAAATCATCTTTTGCATTCCCATTTTTTTTTGTGAAATGCAGGTTGTATTTTTGTGGTTCTTGTCTCAAAAGAGTCTGACCTGATGGTATGTTTCGGTTCAAAATTGGAAGTATTGAAAGAATGGCTTGAGAAACAGTGTGGGTGGTAGGCAAATCTATTGAAATTTGCACCTTTTCACCATTATCACAGAAATAGTACACAGCATATGTCTTGTTTAGTGAGCGTAAAAGCTTCAAGCCACTGTTGGAAGCTGGAACCACTGGAATTTGGACATTTCTGTGGAATTTGGCATGAATTTCGATGGCTGTTGAAGATGAACTTGACATTAGAGGCTTTAGATTGCGAAATTATATGATCGGAAAAGCAAAAAAAGTTGTTTTTTATATGATAGCAAAAGGAAATTCAAAATACTTATAAAAAATTTAAGAATGATTTCATAGACGTATTTATTGGTTTGTTAAATGCTTCCTTTAATTTGGGAAATTTGAAAGATTTTGCCGCTACTTTAAAAAAATTAATTTTTTCTTTTTGGTTTCTTTTTTTGGATTTTTAATTCAAGAATTTGCTTTTTAGATTTTTAATAAAACTTTATTCGACCTTTTTGAAATTTTTGGGTTTTAAGCGAAAGTAGAAAAAATTTGTTTTTTAAAAATCAAGTTTTTTTTTTTATAAATAAAATAAAAATTTACAAATAAAAAAATTTTTAAAGTTTTTTCAAAATAACAAAATCATGAATCATGAATATTTAATCAGCATGAGTTAGTATTTTCATAATATTAGATAAATTAATTAAATTTCAAAAATCTCTCAATTAATGGTCATTTTTCTTAATTCTGATACGTTCGCCTAAGTTTTTCATCCATGGGTTCGGCTTGACTGAAGGCAAATCCAGTATCTAGAAAAAACAAACATTCATTTAAACATTAAATTAAAAAATCCTCACATTTTCTCATCAAAAGTGAATTTCTGTACAAACTGTTGCTTCTTTTTCTGAGATCCTCCTCATTATCTTTGACTTCTTCTTTAGTACCTCTATTGACACCTGGAGCAATAATTTCGAGGGAGTCCAAAATTTTGCTTTTCTCTTGCATTTTCAACTTTTGTTTTTCAACTTCCTTTATCGCTTCACGTTCCTCTTCGCTAAGTTCGCCTTTTACATCAACAGTCACTTTCACCTCTCCTGATATTTCAGCGTGTCGGAAATCTGAAGCAAAAATGAAAATAGAAAACAAATCAAGCAAATATTTAAAAAAAAAAAAAAATTAGGACAAATATAAAAAGAAAAGATTTTTAAATATTTTAAAAATGATAACCAAAAATAAAAAAAATATCACATTACAAAATATAGATACCATTACAAAAATATGACGTTACACAAATTTTCACATTAAGAAAAATCACATAAATTCAACATCACAAAAAAAAGTGTTCTCTTAATTAAAAAATAACCCATAAGTTTGGTAAATGCTGAATCCAATACGTTTGTGACTGCCACCACCAATATCATAATCCAATAGAAATACGCGCAACCATAAACCCTAAAACCCCATAAAAAAAAAACCATGAAAAATATTATTTACAAATTGAAAGTGTCATAAACATCCGTACTCGTAATAAACTTACTTTCGATCACATAATTCGAGACATAAAACAACACGCTTCCCCAGATGAAAAACATATAAATCGGAGTATAAATATTGCTAAAAATAATGATCTTCACATTGGTATTCAATATAGTTGCTCCATATATCACCATCCCCAAAATCGGCAAGTTGCTTTCAAAGGGCAAATCCTTATAGAGGTTGATATTTTCCAATGAAAACATCACGAATATTGTCAAAAGCAATGATTGCCAAATACCCATAAACATCCATGTCCAGAAGACTCTTTTTCTGAAAAGAAGACCTTTGATGCCTTGAATATATAGTTGAGGGTTCCGAGTGAGGTAAGTCCCTGAATACTCTTTATCCATGAGTGCATAGACGAAAATTGGCAACGAGGTATAGAACAAATTGAAGAGTTGAAACAAATATTGATCATAGAAGGAAATCCCAGAAAATCCATCATAAAAAGCAAACCAGAATTGTGGCAGCACTAAAATCATATTTTTGAAAAAATTATAACAAATTAATGTCGCATTTCTTCGATAATATTCCCTCCCATGGTTCAAAAGCAATCTCCTTAACACCTTGAATTCTCCTATTGCATAATCGCTGGCCCGTGCTGCTTGCTGACCCTCAACTCCCCTGATACCTATCCCCACATGTGCAGCTGTTATCATATTAACATCATTTGCCCCATCACCGATGGCTAAGGTGGTCACATCTGGTTTTTCTTTCTTAACTAAAGTCACAACTTCTTGCTTTTGTTTCGGAGAAACGCGACAGGCTATTACAGTTGCACATCTATCTGCTAAAGCTACTAGGTTTTTAGAAAATTTCTCGGTGATTGCATGAATCAAAGCATCACCTGTTATAATTAAACAGAAGCTTTCTGGGGGATCTTGTGGTTTTTGACCCATGATCTTGAATCCTTCTTGGATATTGGCTTCGACTTCAGCTTCTTCTTTGCCGTCTATGATAATTTTCTCTTGTTCATCACTCAGCAATTTGCATGAATAACCAATGTTAATAGCAGTTTCTAACTTATCTCCTGTCAACACCCAGATTTTTATTCCAGCTTTCTTGAGACTTTTTATTGTTAGACCCACTTGATCTTGAAGCTTATCTTCGATCGCAGTGGCAGCCACTAATTCTAAATCCTGTTCCATTTCATCTTGCAAAATCATCATATTAACATCACGATTTTGTATCGAAGCACATGCTTCTTGGTAACGTTTAGCCCAATTATCATAATCTTCCTGCTTTAAGATCTTCTTTGCTAAGACCAATGTCCTCAAACCGACAGTTGCATAATTTTCCAAATGCTTGTATGTGACTTCGCATCGATTGTTTTCACTTTCATGCAATCGGTCTTGAATTATGGAATCCGCTCCTTTTGTCAAGAGTATCAATTCATTGGTAGATAAATCCCTGAAAATTATTGACATTCTTTTCCTGGTGCTATTGAATTCCAAAATATGAAGTAATTCAAATTTTCTTATTTCATTCTTTGGGTTCCGAACCAATAAATGGTTCATGTCATCTTTGCCTTGGAATTCATAGCCACAGTAACGAGCAAAATTCACTAAAGCCAATTCATCAGGACTGCTAGCATTATATGATATTTCATTTTTAGCAGATATATCACAAATGGTTGTATGACAAAGGGATAGATGGAGAAGGGTCAGTTTGATACTTTGGTGATTTGGAGAGGAATGATTATCAAGGTCATCGAAGAAGGAACGATCACGGAAATCAACGTTTGAAACTTTGGTTCTCTTTTTCACTTCTGCCTCTGTAACAGAATGATCCTCCCCTTTATATAAAAATTTTTGAAAAATACATATGCTTCTATTAAAATATAAACATATTTACAAATATAAACATATTTACAAATACATATTTTATACACATATTTTATACACATATTTTATACACATATTTTATACACATATATTTATACACATTTTTATACAGACATATATATTTATACACATATAGTGTGCACCATATAATTTACATAAAAATCCATAATAAATAGAAATATGCAACAGTTTTATATGAATTTATTAAATGTGAAAATGTATATCATACAAATTTTTTTTTCGATAAATACCATATGATGTCCCATTGATCGAAATTTTCTTAAACTCCATGATATTACAGGTTAAGGTTCCAGTTTTATCGGAAAATATGTGTTGCACTTGACCAAGTTCCTCGTTAAGTGTGGAAGTCTGTACTTTCACATATGTCTTCGTTTCCTCACACATCATTTTAGGATCAGCAGCCAAGAAAATCCCTTGTAAAAACTTCACCATTTCCAAAGTGACCAGCAACGAAATAGGCACGAAATTACTTTAAAATATGAAAAAACATCCTAACATTAAAATTTTTACGTCAAAATCATAAGCCAATTCCCCAATCTGACAAAGAAATTATAGGCGAAATTATTATCTGTAACTCCATTTTGATCGATCATCAAATATGGCAATTCCGACTTATGCACTTCATACCAAATGGCCGCATAAAAGGCTGAAAAGCAGCATGTTAGCAGCTTCAATACGCTAATAAAACTTCTCAATTAATTAAAAAAAGACCTGCAAAATGAAAATATAAAGAATTTGTTGTTGCATCAATCTCTCCAATTTGCTTTGTTTGGGTCTGGCCTTGATAGAATTCAACATGATTTTGGTGTCATGTCTAAAAATTAAAATTTTCTTTTAATTTTGCTTAGAAATCTCTTAAAAACCCTGTATAAACAACCAATCCAATCGCGAATCCAGTGTTTTTGAGACTGCACCCCCTCAAACAGAAATTATTATTATCCAAAGGAATCTTCTGTTTTTCCAGATTTTCAATGCTTCCAATGAAATTATATAAATAAGGATTGGGTTTTTCATAATCCGCTCGTACTCTCAATTTTCTCAATGATTCATCATTCAAATCCTTCAAAAATCCCAAATCTTTATTCACACATTTCAATTTCAAATTGGTCTCACCATCTAAACTCTTAGTCTCTATATATGCGAGTCCTCCCTTTTCACTTGACTTCAAAAGGATCATATCCGTTGGAAAATATTCATCAAGCTGCACTTTTATCACATCTCCCACTCTTAATTCCTGCCAATGAACATTATTGAATGAATTCTGGGGACCCAATTTTAGCACTTTCCTCATATTTTCCTCGCGATCACTTCTGTGTCTCTGTAGATCCTCCAATAAATCCTTTAGAGCTGTGATCAACATAATCACCACCAAAGGAAGCCAAATGACAGGAATACCAGCAGAAGTCGAAATTTCTTGGATCATTTCCAATGCTCCGATCACCAAAAAATAGATATTGTTGAGTTTCATAAGTTGTTCTTTCAGGTTCTTGGGGAAAAAAGTCAACAAGTTATATTTGGAGGTTTCTATATGGTTATTGGGTAATTGAGGGTCGGGAAGATTAGTGAAAATCCTTCGATCTGGAAGTTGAGACCAATCAAGAGGTGCCTTACAGAAATCATACCATTTTTTACCTGGGGGCACATTTTTATAGGAAGATGCATCCTCAGAAACCTCAAAGGTCTTATAGCTGGAAAGGGAATTCATTCGGGTTGAGTTAAATTTTATTGGGAAATTAAGGAAATTTGTCATTTTCAAATAAAAGTTCGAAAAAATCCCCAAAATTTAGATGGAATCTACAAATCATACTAGAGTTCTGAAACTCATTCAAGAGTTGGCAAAAGCCAATGAAATCACTGCGTTGGAAAAGGACCAACTCAAAGGTAAAGGAAATAGCTTTTTTCCCCTAAAAAAACATATTTATTCTAGAGAAACTCATGAATGAAGACTCCGTTATGAACCAAATCCTCGAAATTTGCCACAAATTTACTGACAACGATATAAAGATCGAGCTGAAAAACCTCGTCAAATCAGGTAAAGAACCAAGAAATTATGGAGTTTTTAAAAATTTTCCTTTTAGATTCAAACAGTCTCAACCTAGGCTTGTTGGAATCCAACGCCAATGCGCTGCCAGAAGTAAAATAACTCAAAAAACTCATAATTCTTTTAATTTTTCGCGAATTCGCCTTGTTTTCTGGATTTTCTCAAGGATTCTTCGCCGTTGGGAGCCGCTTTGATGAAAAGGAAAAGGAAAGGAAAAAAAGAAGATGAAGGTGATGGTGCAATGAAGAAGGGCTTCTCCTTAGGTGGTATGGGCGGAAATTAAAGATAAAAAAGAAGACGCGTATAAGACGTGTATGTTAAAGTGGGAAATTTAAAACAATATTTTTAAAGAATCAAGGTGAGTTTTTTCCACACTTTTCTTAATTTTACAGCCAAAAATTTCATAAAATCTTTAAATTTTTAATGGAAAAATTCAGGAAGTTCGCTGATCATGCCACTGGCATCAACCCCTTCGTCAATCCCTCGAGTACAGGAAATAAGCCTTTTATTCAGAAATTGGCGATCTTGGTAAAAAGCCGACATTCCATCTTTTATTCAGACTTTTACTTTATAATTAGTTCCTTGGAGGCTTGATTTTCCTCATAAAGCTGCCTTTTTTCCTATTATTGTGTTTTTGGTGTTTTGTTTCAGCCTATGTCTTGATTCCTTTGATTCCAATCCCTGGAATAAAGAGATACTGTGTGATTCTCAATAATCGTTTGATTTATAGGGTCATTCTTTGGTTTTTGGGAGTGGTTTCCATTGAAGGATTACAGAGGAAACCACCAAAAATGAACTCTGGAGTGTTGATTTTGAGTCTAAACACCAGTCCTTTTGACTTATTGCTGTTGAGATATCTGGCGTCACCAGTTTTTGTTGAAGTGGCTATTGATAGTGCAAACAATCAAGCTATTTTCAGGAAAAGTGGATTAGGTATGTGTCAATTGTTGGCTGAACCTTTTTCGTTGAGCTTCCAGGAAAAGGAATCCGGATTTAAAGGGGATACATTGGAAAATCTTGTGACTACAGCAAAACAACAACTTTTAGGTCCATTGGTCTTATTTTTTGAGGTATTTACCTTATTTAAATAAGGGTGCAGTAGGCTGGGGGGTGGGGGGGGGGGAAACGGAAGTGTGTGGAGGGGGGGGGGACAGGGGGGAGTGGTAATGGGGTAAAAACAC
>Ga0302320_10016887_pt1 | contig 14863 bp, 15 predicted proteins | sample Bog_T0_3_FD_202130 | JGI IMG/M metagenome (GOLD analysis project Ga0302320, IMG submission 202130) | Peat permafrost microbial communities from Stordalen Mire near Abisko, Sweden - Bog_T0_3 | ecosystem: Environmental > Terrestrial > Soil > Wetlands > Peat | place: Sweden: Abisko, Stordalen Mire...
TGCCGGGCCGTTTCCACGCTGCGCGCGATAGCGGAGCCGACGCCTTCACCTGGCCTGAGAGCAACAAGATCCAGAACCGAAAGTGCAACCGAGCTCATGTATTTCAGGATGGCTTCAGCATCTGAAACGACTCACTTGCATGCGCCGAATACCGTAAGCGTCAGACGATCTTTTCCCACCAGGCTTTGACCGCCGGTTCCGACAGTTCCCTGATCCGTGACCGCAACCGCTGAATGTGCGGCGTCAGGTCGTGAGCCTCGTGATGCGCCTTGCTCGCCCAGCTCTCGTAAAACAAGAACTTCGACGGATCGCCGTCCGCGACATGCAGGTCGTAAAACAAACACCCCTCCTCCCGGCGCGTGGGCGCGAGCACCTCGGTCAACGCCACCCTCAATTCCGCTTCTTTTCCGGGGCGGGCCTGAAAGCTAACGGTCATGATAATTGGTTTTGCGTCCATGGATTTCCTTCATCGCGTCGCCCAGGAAGCACACCATCGACGATGGCCCTGACTTCGGGATATGTGCACTGTACCGGGGGCCTTGCTCACAGGGCGTCCGGTCTTGCGTCAACTGTACCGTACCTCCCATTGCACTGAGGACCTAATGAACGTCGCCATCCTATCCAGCACGAGCGGCGAGATGGTCTCTTCGATGTGCCCGTACTCCAGCGGCGCGCCGGTTTCCGCCGCCTGGAATAAATGGTTCAGCCCCGCCAGTTCTTCCACCTCGAAATGCGGATTCCCGCCGTCCAGCAAAGCTTGCCGGATGCCCGCCAGGTTCGGTCCCGCCGACACCTGCTTGTCGTTCGCCCCATTTATTGCCAACACCGGACAGGCTACGCTGCGCAGCGCCACCCGTGGATCGATGGCCACAAATGCCCGCAGCCACGGAGAGTCGAGCCGCTCGATCATCGTGTCGAGCATGGCCTCCGGAATTGCGTCGGCCTTCGCCATGAGTTTTTTCTTCGCCGCGGCGGCACTCGATGCGTGGATCAAGGCCGAGGCGACCTCACTCGTTATCTTTCCGGCTGTTGCCGCCATGCCCGGATCTCCGCCTGCCAGTTCCACTCCGCTCTGCGCCTGCTCCCCCGCAAACTCCGCGCCAGGCACCCCGGTACCGGCCATCAGAACCAGAAATGCGATCCCGCGGTCCCTGATCGCTACCATGGGCGCGATCACGCCACCCTCGCTGTGGCCCACAAGCCCGATCTTCCGGCCGTCCACTTCCGGCCGCTTCCGGAGGAAAGCAACGCCGGCTTGGACATCGGAAGCGTAATCCGTGGTCAGCGCCCTGAAACTGTCGCCGCCCGATCCGCCGACGCCTCGCTTGTCCACACGGAGCACTGCGATACCCTTCCGAGTCAGGAAATCCGCGATCACCAGAAACGGCTTGTGACCGCCGATAGATTCGTCGCGATCGAGGTCGCCCGATCCGGCAATAAGAATAGCCGCGGGGAACGGTCCGTGACCCTGTGGAACGGTCAGCGTGCCCGCCAGGGTCACGCTTCCCTCGGCATTCGGGTTCTGGTATTTCACTTCCTCTTCGCGGTACGGATACGGGTTCACCGGCATTTGAGGCCTGCGGCGCTGCAGCTCAGCGGAGTTGTGGACGCGTTTCAGCTTCAGGGCTCCGGGCCGACCGTGTTGCGTAAAGCTGCCGTCGAGCACGTCCGGATCCCCGCCGGTTCGCACCCGGAATACCGCGCCGATCGACTTCCATTCCACCGTCAGATACCCCTTTTCAATCCGCGCGCCAGTGGCAGGAACCATCGGACCGCCCTGGTCGGGACTGTCCAGCGCGGCGGCCGGTTTGCCGCCCGCATCGTAGCCGATGTGAATCACCAGGTAGAGCGCCATCAGACCCAGGTTGAGATCGCCGTGCCAGGCGCCGACGTACTGCGAATAGTCCGCCGGCTCCGACGTCTCCGCGGCCTTGCGCTCCCAGAACAACGGTATTTTCACTGCCTGAGTCCAGCTCCCTTCAATCGTGCCGGCCGGGCTCAGTTTGCCTTCATAGGTCGCCCCGATTTCCTTCAGACTGAGACGCAACTCCGAATTGTCGAAGGAAGCCGCGGTGATCGCCATCCCGGTACCGCCCGGCTGGTCGATGCTCTCGATGGCCCCTTGCACCCCTCCCTTCGAGTTCATCACGAGCTGCATCACCAGGCGCAACTCAATCGTCCCGACCTTTAACGTCCCCTGCCAATCGCCGGTAATGTCCTGCGCCATCGCGCTGCTCGCCGCCTTCGCCGGAAATGCCATTGTTTCCTCACTGCGCCTCTGTAACCCAGACAGAATCCATCAGACCATGGCGAACTATCTTTGTTCAAGAGTCTGATCGCTCTCCCCCCTGGGACTGCGCCGCGAGTCGCCGACGTCGTCCGCCACACCCCCCTCGAACCCCTCCTCGAAACCACGAATGAAAAACAGCTCTGCTCTATCGAACGAGCAAGAGCCGCCGCCAAAGCCCGGCAAGCCCCGATCGAAACCACAACTGCGCCCGACGAGTTTCTTATCTGAGTGAATCTGAGGCCACCCGTTTCATGTACAGTGCAGATATGCCCCGTCCCCTGACCCTGCTCGTCTGCACCGCTCTCGCCGCCGCGGCCCAAACCCCCGCCCAGGACGCCAAAATGGCCTGGTTCCGCGACGCCCGCTTCGGCCTCTTCATTCACTGGGGCCTCTACGCCGCCCCTGCCGGCGAATGGAAAGGCCAAATCGTCCCCGGCCTCGGCGAATGGATCATGCATAACGCCCGCATCCCCGTCAAAGACTACGAACAACTCGCCTCCTCCTTCAACCCCACTCAGTTCGACGCCGAAGCCTGGGTCAAATTCGCCGAAAGCGCCGGCATGAAGTACATCGTCATCACCTCCAAACACCACGACGGCTTCGCCATGTTCCATTCCGCCGTCAGCAAATACAACATCTACGACGCCACCCCCTTCCATCGCGACCCCCTCAAAGAACTCGCCGAAGCCTGCGCCCGCCACCACATGCCCCTTGGCTTCTACTACTCCCAGTCTCAGGACTGGCACGAACCCAACGGCGCCGGTAACGACTGGGACTTCGGTCCCGACGCCCAAAAGAACTTCGACCAATACCTCCGCGGCAAGGCCGAGCCCCAGGTCAAAGAACTCCTCACCGGCTACGGCCCCGTCTGCCTCATCTGGTTCGATACCCCGCGCATGATGACCCCTGAACGCTCGCAGCGCTTCATCGATATCGTCCACTCCCTCCAGCCCCAAACCCTGATCGACGGCCGCCTCGGCGCCGCCGGCGACTATGTCTCTATGGGCGACAACCGCATCCCCAACGAAGTCGTCAAAGGCGACTGGGAAGTCCCCGCCACGCTCAACAAAACCTGGGGCTTTCGCAAGGACGACGTCGTCTTCAAATCAACCGACGACATCATCTTCAACCTCATGGACATCGTCAGCAAGGGCGGCAATTACCTGCTCAACGTCGGACCCACCGCCGAAGGCATCATCCCGCGGCCTGAAGAAACCACCCTCGAAGCTGTGGGCTCATGGCTCAAAACCAACGGCGAAGCGGTCTATGGCGCGGGTCCCACCCCCATGGGCGACGAACTCGCCGCCAAACAATGGCGCTGCACCGCGAAGCCCGGCAAGCTCTACGTCACCGTGTTTCAGTGGCCCTCGGGCGCGCTCGATCTCACCCAGGTCAAAGGCAAGGTCACAAAGGCATATCTGCTGTCCGATGCCAAACAAGCCCCTCTGAAGCTCACCCAACAGGCAGCCCACCTCTCAATCGCGCTGCCTGCCGATCCGCCTCTCGAATACGCCCTGCCGGACCGCATTAATCCCGGCCTCGCCGCCCAAGTGGCTCGAATCCACCTTCACACCGTAATCGTTCTCGAAACCCAATAAAACCCATGAAACTCCCCATCGCTCTCCTCTTCTTCAGCGCCGCGGCCTCCTCGCAGGACCTCGGCGCCCCCAAATTCACCCCGGCAGGCGAACTCCAGATGCCCGCCAATTACCGCGAATGGGTCTTCCTCAGCGCCGGCCTCGGCATGACCTATGACGCTGCCGCCTCCGCCTCAGCCAACCCGCCCTTCCAGAATGTCTTCGTCTCCCGCCCCGGTTATGACGGCTTTCTCAAAACCGGCCTCTGGCCCGACAACACCACCTTCATCCTCGAAATCCGCGCCTCCGAAGCCAAAGGCTCCATCAACCAGAACGGCCGCTTTCAAACCGGCATCGCCGCCATCGAAGCCGAAGTTAAACAGGCCGGCCAATGGACCTTCTACGCTTTCGGCAAAGAAGGCAAACAGGGCAAACCCCTCGCTCGCAGCGAACGCTGCTATTCCTGCCACGCCGAAAACGGAGCCGTCGACAATACCTTCGTCCAGTTCTACCCAACCCTCTTGCCCACGGCGAAGGCGAAGGGAACTCTCCGCGTCACAGCCGAAGGCCACTGATTCCCGATATACTGTCGGCCATGCGAGCCGTCGTCTTTGCCTTATCCGCCCTCTGCGCCGTCACTGCCGCCGCCCAGCCCCTGCCGTTCGCCGAGCACGTCATCGCCTCGGACCTCCACGCCGGCTATCACGTCCAGATTGCCGACATCAACCATGACGGCAAGCCCGACATCCTCTCGCTCGCCCAGAACGGCCCCGATCTCGTCTGGTACGAAGGCCCCAACTGGGAACGCCACGTCCTCGTCTCCGGCCTGCCCCACATGATCAACTGCTCAGCGGGCGACCCCGGTCCCGACGGCATCCCCGATATCGTCGTCGCCTGGGAGTTCTCCAATGACGCCTCCAAAAGCATCGGCAAAGTCGGCGTCCTGCAGCATGACGGCGACCCGCGCAATCCCTGGAAGCTCAAACAGATCGACGAAATCACCACCGCCCACCGCATCCGCTGGGCAGACATCGATGGTTCCGGTAAGAAGGTCGCTATCAACGCCACGCTCACCGGCCCGAAGGCCGCTCCGCCCGACTATTCGGGCGACCACTCCCCGCTCGTCTTCTATCGCCCCGGGGAGTGGAAGCGTGAAGTCATTTCGACTGCCAACGAGGGAGTCCAGCACGGCATTCTCGTCACCCGATGGAACCGTGGCGACAAACGCGACAGCATCCTGACCTCAAGCTTCTCCGGCATCGACCTCTACCAGTTCGGCACCTCAGGCTGGACCCGAACCGAGATCACGAAAGGCGACACCTCGGCTTGTCCCAAATGCGGCTCGAGCGACGTCGCTGTCGGCTATCTGAACGGCGCGAAGTTCCTCGCGGCCATCGAACCCTGGCACGGTAACCAGGTCGTCATTTACACGCCGAAAGGCAAGGCCTGGGATCGTAACGTGATCGACACCTCGCTCCTCGATGGCCACACCGCGATCACTGCCGATTTCGATGGCGATGGCCGTGACGAAATCGTCGTCGGCTTCCGCCAGGGCGCGAAGAGCGTCTTCCTCTACCGCTCCAACCCGCAGGGCGTCTGGGAAAAGCAGGTGCTCGACAAGGGCGGCATGCCCGGCGCTGCCTGCGCCGCGGGCGACCTCAACGGCGATGGCGCAATCGACATCGTCTGCATCGGCGCCACCAGCCTGAAGTGGTACGAAAATCTCAGCCGCGCCGCGAAGCCGTCTTCTTCCGCGCGATAACCACCATCCCCACGCCGCTCAGCATCATCGCCCAGTTCGGCAGTTCCGGAGTCGCCGTCGCAGGCAGATCTCCGCTGAAGATGTCGTTGTGAAACTCGGTAGTGCCCTGCGCGCTCGCCGCGATCAGTTGCCCGTTGATCTGGCCGCCGCTTCCGTTGAAGTTCGCCTGCGGCGCCAGTATCGTCCCTTTGAACGCATAGCTCGAAAGCGACAGCGACGTGGCATCCGCGAAATTGAAGATCACGTGGTCCGCCGTTACGCCGCTCAGATTGAGCGAGCCGCCATTGAACGAATCCGCCGATCCCGCCACGTTCACGATGACGGTCGATCCGGCCGGAGCGGCGATGTTAATCGTGTCGCTGGTGTAGTTCGACGCCGTCAGATTGAACACGTTCGTTCCGGAACTGGCGCCCGTAAGCGTGTAGCCGTAATAGCCGTCGAACTGCACTGTGCCGTTGGCTGTCTGGCCCGCGAGCGCCGTGGAAACCGAATCCAGATTCGCCTGCGCCGCCGCGAAATCCACCGGCCCGGTCGTGGGACTCATCAACTGCTGATTGCTGAAAGTGCTTCCTGTGGTATTGCCGCCATACCAGTAAACCTTGCCACCGATCGAGCCGGCATTACCCGGGTCGTTGAACGTGCCGTTCACGTAGACATTGTGCGGAGCGGTCGGATCGGCCCAGTTCATGTTGCCGCCCACGAAGATATCGCCGCCGCCCAGCGTATTGCCTGAGTTCGTCAGGTCTCCGCCCACCACCAGATCGTATTTGCCCGCGGGGTCCGACCACTGGCTTGCGACCGTGAAACCGCCGGTCGAGGGTGCGAAGTTACCACCCACCGCCATAGGACCTTGCGAATCGGTGCCCGAGCCGATGAAATTGCCCAGGATGAAAACGCCGAACGAGGACGCCTGACCGAGAGACATCGAACTGGCCTGAACTGCGGAGGGAACGGAAAGAACGACAGCAGCCAACGCCAGAAAGGCCGAGGACCGAACCGTAACCGATCTGAAGCTATCGGCTAACGGACGACAGAGGTGACGCAATTATCTTAACGATAAGACGCCCTGCGTCAAAAATGAATAGCCCGAGCGGGATTCGGGAGGTAATGTGCTTTACGGCTCGCCGCCACCACCGCCCATATTCCAGCTGCCGGCCAGCGGATCGGGCCCGCTGTTGGGAGCGGCGCGCAGGATCGGTTCCACGCCCGCCACAACGCCAATGGCATAGGGCTTCGCCGGGTCGCTGCCCAGCGCGATATTCACGATCAGCGCATCGCCGGGCTTAAGGTCGGCAAGTTGAATAGACGGCTGCTGCTCGATGATCTTGCCGACGTCCATGCCGCGACCGCGTCCGCCGCCGCCCGTCCGTGCCCCACCGCCGGCCGCCGGTGCGCCACCACCGCCGCCCTCAGCGGGAGGAGCACCTCCTCCCGCTGCGCCGCGTCCACCGCCGCGCCCTCCGCCCGCCTGAGCGAGCGTCGGATTCAACTGCCGAGCCACCATCATGGCGGACATGTCGTTAAACTTCTTGAGCGATGTATCCGGACGCAACCGAACCGTCACCGGCTGCTTGGTGCCAGGGTCCGTCCCCGCGATCTGGTTCGCCGCCGGGTCGATCGTCTTCACCAGCAGCGCGATCGTTTTAAAAGTCCCCGCGCCCACGTCCGTCGCCTTAATCTGCGTCGAATCCGCGTTCTTTTCGCCCAGCACGCGCAACTGGTCGCCCGTCTTGATCGAGGCAAGCGTGCTCTCCTCGTACTTTCCGTTCTCCGGGTTATACCGCGTCACGTCCACCTTCGGGCCCACTTCCACGGCAACTTCCTTCGGCGCCGGACTGCCCGCCACCCGAGCCATCATCCTGATCGTGTTGCCGTCGATCGAAGAGATTAGCCCCGAGGTCGCCGTCTTCCATTCTTCCTGCGTCTTGTCGCGGCGCTGCGCCAGTTCGGCCGCCTTTTCGATGTAAACCGTCCGCGCCGGCTTGCCGGTCGGATCGGCCGTGAGCACGCGCGCAATCACGCTGTCGCCCGCCGCAAGATCCGCCACCGACGAGGGCGTGGCTTTCTTCATGTCGGTTTCGCCGGCCGGCATTTTGAGGAACGTCGTCCGCTCGTCGAACTTCACCGTCGTGGGGTCGCCTTTGGTCGGCTTCACCGATATGACTTTACCAGCGGGGTCGACCTTCTCCACGATTCCGAGGACGCTCAGGTAAGGTGACGCAGCGGGAGTCTGACCGAAAGCGGGCGCTAACGTGGCAGCAACCGCGCAGATTGCAAAAACCGGAACTACAGTACGCATCTTGTTTAGTATGGCGGGAAACGCGCCGGAGTGGTAACGGCTTCCGGTAAATCAAAGTAAAAAGGCTTGTTTGATGTGCGCGCTGCCGCTGCGAAGGTAAGCGATCTTCCGCAGACTCATCCGAAGCTCATTCTGCGCCCGCCGCGTGGTGATCCGCTCGGACGCAAAACAGCCCCAAAGCGCGCACACCGCCAGAGTAAGTCCAATCATTCCCGGTTTGGTAATCCCGAATAAACGCAAGCGTAACATTAAAAGCACTTCACGGTCCTAAGAGCCTGTTATTGAAAAAACAGGACTTAACGACACGTACCAGAGCCGTCCGCGGCCCGAGTGTGACGTTTAACCACACTTACCCCTTGCATTTGAAAATGGATTAGTTCATACCAATATGAGAAGGACAGAATTTTCGCCGATGAAAAGAACTTTCATTGCCGCCACTCTCCTGATCGCCGCGTCAGTTTCGGCGTCCGCGACTGTCAAGCCGCTTTCCTGGGCGCACCGAGGCAAGAAAATGCCTCCGGTGACTTCCACCCGCGTTGAGTATCACGGCAGCGCCGCTTACTCTGCTGAAGGCCGCCTGTACTTCCCGCCCGCTGGCCGCGAAACCACTGTTATCCCTTCTCGCTCGAAGACAAAAACCGCCCGCGTAAAATAAGGGCTTGTCCCTCAATCGAGCCTGGACCGAAGGCAACGTAACCGGCATCGCGAAGCTTCTCGGCTTCCGGATGACTCTGTCCGAACTCAACCACACCATCGTCGAATTCGAAGCCGGCCCGCAGCACGCCAACCCTATGGGAACCCTCCACGGAGGCGTCTTCTGCGATCTCGCCGACGCCGCCATGGGTACCGCCTGGGTCACCGGCCTCAAAGAAGGCGAAACCTGCACCACCATCGAGCTGAAGATCAACTATTTCCGGCCCGTCTGGAGCGGTAAACTGACTGCCGAAGCCCGCGTTGTCCGCCGCGGCCAAACCCTGGGTTATGTCGAATGCGACGTTCGGGACGCCGAAGGAAAACTGGTCGCCAAATCCTCAAGCACCTTAATGACTCTGAGAGACCATCGGGGAGCCGGCCGCTAAGCTCTGCCCCGGCCCCGTCCGCGCCCGCCCTGCGGCGTGGTTAGCATTTGAATCAGCCGATCCACCAGATTTTGCGGAATATCCACCCGGATCTCGACCATCCGCGCCTGCTGGATTACTTCAAAGCCGTCCCACAGCTTAAGCATTTCCGGCTGATTCTCGGGAACGCTCAAACGCCCGAAACCGATCAGTCCCTTCGCTGTATCCCGCAAACTGACGGCGTCCTGCTCAGTCGCCGTCGCGCCATGGACCAGAGCTTTGAAGCCATCGGCGAACGTCGCCTGAAACCACGTATCCTCCAGACCCCGGAAGATCTTCGAAAAATCGATGCCCGAAGCCGCGCGCGGCATATTATCCGCCAGGAAACCGGCGAACCCGGTCGAAACTCCCCACAGCGGATAACCGCCGTCGATTGCTTTGGCACGCGCCAGCAAGGCCTGCGCGGCGACGTGCTGACCCGAAGTCCATTCATCCAGCGCGGCGTAAACCGAAGGCAGGTCGCCCGCTGCCGCCAGCGTCGCATCCAGGAAACAGAATCCGTTGTTGCCGCTGCCCCACAGGTTATAGACGCCGTGCCTCAGCCGCTTCGCCTCGCCCAGCGCCTGTTCATTGATCCTGAACGTTCCACGCGCCAGCAGAACCCCGCCCGTTTTCGTGTTTACGAACAGCAGTTCGCGAACATCTCGCCGCGGATCGAAGCCGGTTTCGCGGGCGAATTCATCGATCTGCGGGAGCTTGCGATGCTGCACCATTTCGCGATAAAACGCCGTCTCGCGAATCTCGTTCATGCGCGCGCCCACCAGCGACGTCGCGCCCGGTGGCACCATCCTTACCAGCACGTTATCGATCCGCGGCTGCGCGGCGGCAAGCGACCCCGCCAGCAGCAATAACGCGAACGGTCTCAGAACGTCCTCCGGCTAAAGCGCCAAAGCCCGATGCCCAGCACCACAACGCCGAACAGCGCCGTGCTCCAGACCGGCATCCAGCTGTCGATCGGCTGATTCAGAATCAAATGGCGTATGATCACGCTCACGTCCGAAGTCTTCGGCAGAACATAGTAGAGGACCCGCACCACATCGCGCGACCATTCCGAGCTCAGCAGCCGTTCGATGGTGGTCTTCTGCGCCAGAATCGGCGTGATGATCATGATTGCGAACGTGACCATGATCGCGACCGCCGCGCTGTCCCAAAGCACGCCCACCAGCACGATCACCGACAGCAGCACGCCGAAAATGAAAATCGTGAACAGGCTGGAGATCAGGAACCCGGTCCCCCAGATGTCGGTCTTGATGCCGAAGATAATCCAGCTTCCCGCAACAAGATAAATGATGTTGGCCGCCACCACCAGCAGGTTCCCGACATAGCGGCCCAGCAGGAGATGCGTGCGCGAGACCGGCTTCGAAAGCAGCAGTTCAATGCGCCCCGGCTCGAACATGGCGGCCACCAGACCCGCCGATGCGAAGACCGAAAGCGCCATCCCAGCGAAATAAAGGATCATCGCGATGACGCTCTGGGTCTGTTCGACCAGGTTCTGCACGTTGGTGGTCGGCAGCGTGTTGCCGAAGATCGAGATGGTCGCGAGAGCGCCCGCCACCACGTCGATACGCAGGATAAACGTCAGGAACAGCAGCAGCAGCGAACAGCAGCCGAAAAAGCCCCAGAAGATGCGCCGCGCAAAGGCCTCCCGGAAGGTGTCCTTGATCAGGGCGATGGTCGCGATCACTGAGTCACCCCGGAGTGCGCTTCCACCGTCCTCATGAAAACCTCTTCAAGGGAGCTCCGAACTCGCGCCAGCGATTCGACTTCGCACTTCTTCGAACGCAACAGATCGATCGCCTCATTGGCCTGTTCGCAGGTTTCAAAGGTAGCCCGGAGCAGGCCGTCCGTTACGGCGCAATGACGCGCCCGCGCGGTGAGCTCGATCCGTATGCCCTCCGGCACCCCCATCGATTCCACCCGGTATCCGCTGCCGCTCGTCAGCTCCTGAACCGTGCCCGAAAGCGCGACTTTTCCACGCTGAATGATCGCGACTTCCTGGCAAAAGAGCTCGACTTCGGCGAGAAGATGCGAATTCAAAAAGATCGTCACGCCCTGAGCTTCAAGCGCCGTCAGCACGTCGCGAATCTGCTTCCGCCCCACCGGATCCACGCCGTCGCTCGGCTCATCGAGCACCAGAAGCTGCGGCGCATGCATCAGCGCCTGCGCCAGCCCCACCCGCTGCAGCATGCCTTTCGAATACTTGCCCAGCCGCAGATGATGCGCCCGCTCGTCGAGCCCCACCTGATTCAGAAGCTCCGGAATCCGCCGTTTCCGCAGCGCCGAATCCATGCCCGAGAGCGCTCCATAGAAATCCAGCATTCCCCAGCCGGTCATATACGTGGGGAAGCGATGGTTTTCCGGCAGATAACCGATCGGCCGCCGCGCCGCGGGCCGCCGCGTGTCCTGCCCGAAAACCCGCGCCGTTCCCGACGTAGGATGCGCGCAGGAAAGCAGCATCTTCACAAACGTGGTCTTGCCCGCCCCGTTCGGGCCCAGCAGCCCGTAAGTCGACCCGCGCGGAACCCGCAGCGAAATCTTATCCACTGCGCGGAGTTCGCGCTTCGACCATCGGCTGGTGAAGACTTTGGTGAGGTCTTCGGTCTCAATCGCGAATTCGGACACTCTATTGAGGATAACGGAGCGGGTTAGCTAATTGTCGGCCTGGCGTCTGCTCGAGGTGGTCGATTACGATTACGGGCTCAGATCGTTTCTGCGGCTCAAGCTTCAGGCCGAGTTGTTTTTCCACGGCTTCGAAAATGGTGTAGCCGCCGATCGGGTCCGCGGCGTCCGCCGGATTGTCGCTGACGCGTCTCATGTCAGCAGCCATGCCGGGGTCTTGCAGATACGCCAGGCTCACGTCCCAGCCACCCTCGAGCGACGTGGCATCGAGCACGGGCCAGCCAAGCCCCGGCGCGATGCCCTGCAGGCGTTCCGCAAACTCCGCCATAGTCACGTTCTGGCAGCCCAGGTGTGCGCCACCGGGAGGCGCGTCAGGTGGCCCGTAGGTGAGTCTGCAGCGAGTCCGGCTGGTGGGATCGGACTTCTTCATCTTCGGCTTCATCGCTTTCAGGGAATAAGCCGTCACGACACGGTTCTCCGTGTGCCAGGTCATCTTCAGCCGCTCCTTCAGCAAGGCGAGCAGCATAGGAGCCACGGTTTCGTCGTCAAGCCGGAAACCGGGCAAGCCCGTCGTGGGAGCTTTCGCCGCAATGTCGAATCGTGCCGAATCCGCCCAGGAGGGAATGTCCGCCAACTGATCGGCACTTTTGACGTGGAAGGCGCGGTTGATCAGAAACGCAAGGGGCAGACGGTCGCAATCTAAACGTCCGCCGACCGGCATCATGAATCTCGATGGTCCGCGGTCGGGACCGGAGGGCTTCAGCGTCGCCACCTCGAACTCGGTGGGCACGGGAACCGCGGGTAAAGCCTCTTGTGCGCCGGGCGGATCGTCTGTCGGCCTCCGGTTTACGCTGTCGACCACCAGTACAGGCGTGGGCACCGATACCTGTTCCAGCTTCAACCCCAACTGCTTTTCGAGCGCCTCGGGGAACGGGATCGTTTCGCCCGGGCTGGGCCACACAGTGACCGCCCACGTAACGTCGAAGTTCCACCTGCCCTCCAGACCCGTGCGGTCCAACACAGGATGGTAGCCGAAGTATTGCCCGACCCCCATCGTCCGCAGGCCTTCGCCAAATGCCGCCATCGACATGTTGCGGCAAACGAACTTCGTCGCGCCTGGGTTAGGAGGAACCTGGCTCTTGTCGGGCTTGCAGCCCGTATCTCCCTTTCCGTCGGCTTCTTTCATCTGAACCTTCTTACCCGCGGTCAGCGCATAGAACGGCAGGGGCCTCGTGTCGTTGTGAACAACGAGCCCGAAACGCTTCTCGAGCAGAGGCCGCAGCATAAGCCTGCGATCCTCCGCCGTGGTGTCGGGCGGCATCCTGCCGATCACGTCGAAGCGATCCCGTTCCAGCCAGCTCGGGCCGCCCAGGATCCGGTCCGCCGGGAAGCCGCTCCAGCCAATGCCGATCAGATCCAGCATAGTGGCGTTGCGTATTTCGTATGTGGTGGCGAGTGCCGTCGTACTGAGAGTCTGGATCGACCTTTCGGACTCCCCTGAATTCTGGCGATCTCAAACTCCGGAACCGCTGCGGAGGGCTGCGCCGAAACGTAAACCGAGAATGCGGCCGGCAAAATTGCAAGGGAAAGTGCTCTCATGAACCGAACTCCTCAGCGCGCAGTATAAGGAAGCGCTAAGGATGAGACGTATGGACTCGGGCGGCCGTTGAGTGCTGTTCCCGACTAGCCTGGAGACGCTACCATGGACGCACGCGATGCGACCCATCCCGAACGTTCAGGCTTATCTCGACGCGATTGCCGGTATCTTTGCCGAGACTGAGAGTTCTATCCTCAGCGTGATCCTTTTCGGCAGCGCGGCCATCGGCGGATTCACGGGAAGCGTTTCCGATGTCGATCTGATCTTCGTCCTGGCCGACGATACGGACCGGAAGGATCGAGGTCTTTTGCGGAATCGAATTCTGAGCCTCGAAGTCCTCCACGGCCTGCGCGCCGCCCCTGTCCGGAAAGGCGCCCTCAAAACAATCGCCGACGGACTTACGGCTCACGAATCCTCGTTTTTCATCTGCACACGAAGCGATCTCCTTTCAGGCACCCCCGGCCGCATCCTGGGCCTGCCGCCGTCGCAGGCCTTTTTCGTCGATCGAACTGTCATTCCCGGCATCCTCTCCTGCTCGACCACGCTCCACGGCGAGGATCTGCCGCACCTTGTTCATCCGCCTCCGGTTCGCCGGTTCGACGTCTTCAAGGCTCTCTTCGCGCTTCTCTGCCAGGCACATCTGAGCCTCATGCTGTTTCCGCTGCTCCCCGATGCCACGCGATATGCGATGGAGACCCTGAAACATTCCGTTCGCAGCTGTTACTTCTGCTATCACGCGCGGCATGCTTCTCTCGAAGAAGAAGTCGGGTTCTTTCAGGAACGAGCCGGGCCGCGCGTAGCGCTGCAACAGCTGCTCGCGCTGCGCCGGGATTACCGGCCGTCGCTCGCGTTCGCCCTTCGGTGTATGCCCGCTCTTATCCGCCTGCACTGGCGAACTGCCCTCGATAACCGGTGGGATTCCTGACGCATGCCGATCCCCCGACTCCAGCTGTTCGAGCTTGAGGATTTCCCCTGGTTTCCGAGTACGATTCGCGATCTTGCCACGGACTACCTTCACTTTATGGAGACACGGTTCGCATTGCACAAACCGGTGATCCCACTTTTGCGCGACATCCTTCAACAATCGAAAGCCGCGGGCATTGTCGATCTCTGCTCGGGCGGCGGGGGACCTGTGCCTGCCGCGCGTGAAGCCCTGAGGGAATGCGGAATGGATTGTCCTTTTACACTAACGGACAAATACCCGAACCTTCAGGCTTTTCGCCGTCACTCGGCGCTTCATCCGGCGGGGATATTTTTTGCCGCCCAGCCCGTAGATGCAACCGCGGTACCGCGGGAACTCGCGGGGTTGCGGACCATGTTCAATGCTTTCCATCATTTTCCTCCCGAAAGCGCGCGCCGTGTTCTCGGATGCGCCGTGGAAGCCGGTCAGCCAATCGCTGTCTTCGAGATCCCGGAACGACGCATCGCCAACATCCTTCCGCTCGTCTTTACTCCGCTTTTTGTGGCCCTGGCGCCTCCGGCCATCCGCCCGTTTCGGTGGCGGCGCCTGCTGTTTACCTACCTGATTCCCCTGGTTCCCGTCACCTGCTGGTGGGATGGTCTGGTCTCTCAGTTTCGCGCCTATACCGTTGCGGAGATGC
>Ga0302320_10016889_pt1 | contig 14862 bp, 10 predicted proteins | sample Bog_T0_3_FD_202130 | JGI IMG/M metagenome (GOLD analysis project Ga0302320, IMG submission 202130) | Peat permafrost microbial communities from Stordalen Mire near Abisko, Sweden - Bog_T0_3 | ecosystem: Environmental > Terrestrial > Soil > Wetlands > Peat | place: Sweden: Abisko, Stordalen Mire...
GTATCGTCGAAAAACAAGCATTTCAGCCTGTTAGAGTTCGTCGCCGAGTGGACACACCCGCTCCGGCTCCCTGTCTTTTGTTGCAGTTCAAGCCGCTGACTTGAAAATCTTTAGCGGATCTTCATGCCCGCGCTGTCACAATTCAGACACCTATCTAGACCCAATAAAACCTAAGCCAAGGGCCCAAAACTGAGACCAGTTCAGGCCGGTCATCAATCCCCCAGGAGACATCGCTTATGTCCAGGCATTCGTGTATCTTCCGCTTGTTGGCAGGACTTGCCGTCAACCTTTTGCTCGCGCCACAGTGTTTTGCGCAACAGACGCTGGGCGGCATCACGGGCGTGGTGACAGACCCCCAAGGTGGCACACTTTCGGGCGCGAGCGTGGCCGCGGTTGGGGACGAGACCGGACTGAAGCGGAGTCAGGTCTCGGGCAGCAACGGATACTACGACCTGGTCAACCTGCCCATCGGTCATTACACGGTCACGGTGACGCACGACGGGTTCCAGACCGAGGTGTTGCCGTCGATTGCGGTGGAGGCGGGCCGCACCGCGACCGTCAATGTGACGCTGACCATCGGCGCGGTGGCGACGTCGGTGACGGTGACCGCGGTGCCGCTGATGAACGCCACCGACACCACCAACGGGTATGTGCTGGATAAAGCGCAGATCGAGTCGGTGCCGCTGCCGACGGGTAGCTTTACCGGTGTGGCGATCCTTTCGCCGGGCGTCAATGCGGAGCTGCCTTCGGGAACCGGGGCCAATGACGGCCTGGGCAACCTGCCGATCTGGGCCAACGGCCAGCGCGACACCAGCAACAGCTTCTCGCTGAACGGCGTCGACGGCAGCAGCCTGTTCAATGGCAAGAGCACCAGCGAGGTCGGATCGGCGCGCGTGATCAACTCGTCGGGCGTGTCTTCGGCTACGTCGAGTACGGGCGTGATTCCATCGGCCGCTTCGGTCTATCTCTCCATCGGCAACGCGATCCCGACGCCGGCGCCAGAGACGATTGAAGAGGTGCGGGTGAACGCTTCAATGTACGACGCGGAGCAGGGGTCGACCTCGGGCGCGCACATCGACATGGCGACCAGCTCCGGCAGCAACGACCTGCACGGCAGCGTGTACGCCCATCGCGGCACCAACTGGATCAACGCCGACCCGTTCTTCTACAAGAACGACATCTCCATGCCTGCTTACTTGAAGAGCCCAGAGCTGCACCGGTATGTGGCAGGCGGGACGGCGGGCGGGCCGATCCTCAAGAACAAGCTGTTCGGCTTCCTCTCCTACCAGCATTTGCATGTGTCGGACCAGTACCTGGGCAACTCGTTTCTGGACGTCCCCATTGGGCTGACGGACAACAACCGCACCGCCAGCGGGATTGCCTCGATCGTGAACAATAGTTTTCCCTGCGAGAGCGTGGTGGCCACCGGCAATACGAGCGGTTGCAGCGCCGGCAGCTACAACCTGGCGGCAACCAACATCGACCCGACCGCGCTGGCGCTGTTCCAGAGTCCCGCCGTTCCCGGCGAAACCACCAGCCCGTGGCTGATCCCAAGCGACACCGAATCGAGTTCGATCACGGCACAGCACAACTATGACGCGATCCTGCCGGGCGCCGCGCGTTTTACGGCGGACATGGCGGTCGCCAACCTGGACTGGAATGCGACGGCCAAGGACACCGTGGCGCTGAAGTACTTCTACCAGCACGATCCCACGCTGTCGCCGTATTCATTCTCCAGCGTGCCCGGCTTTACCGAGCACCTGGACTCAGGAGCTCAGGTGGCGACCATCACCAACACCTTTCTGGTGAAGCCGACCCTAAGCACGACCGAGAACATCGGGATACTGCGCGAGAAGACCTGGCTGGACAACGAGCAGCCTTGGGGGCCGAGCGCGATTCCGTATTGCCCGAACGGCAATATCCATTGCGCCAACCCGTCGACTACGTCGATCAACACCTTCACCTCCAATTACTTTCCCGGGGTGTCGATCTTTAACGTACTGGGAGGCACGGACGAGAACTACTTTCCCGGCAGCCACAGCATTCTGAACATCGGGCCGAACTCCGAGGGCCAGGCGCCGAACACAGGCGCATTCCAGAACCGCATTGAGCCGTCGGCCAACGCGGTGTGGACGCTGGGCAGGCACACGGTCAGCTTCGGGGCGTCGTACAGCGATACCCAGCTGAACACCATCGACAAGCGCACCAATAAAGGCAGCATTGCCACCAGCGACCTCAGCGCGATGGTGCAGGGTTTTGTCACCACGGGCAGCAGCGCGACCGGATTCTACGTGACCTCGTTCCTGCAAGGGAACGCCAGCCGCTACTACCGGGCGAACCAGGTGGGAAGCTATGTGCAGGACAAGTTCCAGGTGACGCCGACCCTGAGCCTGACCGCGGGTCTGCGCTACGACTGGGATGGAGGCCTGACCGAAAAGCAGGGCCGCATCTTCAACTTCGATCCGACACTCTATAACTACGTAGACGCCACCGACACCCTGGTGAATCCAGGGTTCGTGATTGCCGGCAACAATGCAAACCCCACACCCGGCGTGAGCAACACGACCCTTACCGGCAGGCAGTGGGGCGTCGGTCCTCGCGTCGGCGCGGCGTGGCAACCCGGGATCTTCAGCAGCAAGGTGGTGGTACGGGCAGGGTTCGGCATGTACTACGACCGAGGCGAGCTGTTCAGCTACTTCTCGCCCGGATACGCCATCGGGACGGTCACCGGCGGACCCTTCGGCGTGAACCAGCAGCTTCCCTTCGTCACCGATTCCACCTGCACCATTGGCAGCCTCTACGAGGGCTTTATCCCGACCTGCGGCGGCGGCGGCTTCAACGCAGGCTATCCATACACGCCGACCGCGCTGCCCACGGACAACTCGGCCGGCAACCTTTCCCACCCCTATGGCACTCAGCTGCAGCACCCGGCGCCCACCAACCCGAAGTCCTCCGACCTCTTCAACTACCTGCCCACGCTGAACGGCGGCGCCGGCGGCGGCATCAACAATTTCGCCCAACCCATCTCGCTGGGCGTGTACGACCGCGCCAACAAGCTGCCCTACACCTACAATTACACGCTGGATGTGCAGTGGCAGCCGCGCAACGACTTGGCCATCGAAATCGGTTACGTCGGCAATCTGGGCCGTCATCAGGTGATCCCGGTGCCGTTCAACCAGCCTGGGATTGCTTCACCCGCACATCACATCCACACCGAGAGCAGCTCCTACGGCTATAACTACGACGGCGCGCAGTATAACGACTACGAGGGCGGCAACGTCGACCACCGGGTTCCCTACATTGGCTACGCGGCGGAGTCGATCGATTACAAGGCCGCGGGCGTCGACGCTTACAACGCGCTGACCGCGCACGTGGACAAGCGGATGAGCCATGGGATCCAGGTTGGCGCTTCCTACACGTACTCACACGCGCTGGACGAGCAGAGCGGACTGGGGCTGTTCTACAACGGCAACAACCCGCTGAACCTGCGCGATGGGTACGCCTCGGCGGACTTCGACCGCACCCATGTCATCAACTTCAGCTACGTCTTCCGCGCGCCGGACCTGGTCAACAACAAGCACAGCTGGGAGGGCTACGCCGCCGACGGCTGGTCGCTGGTGGGCCTGACCGTACTGCAGAGCGGTCAGCCGTACAGCGTGATTGACTTCTCCGGCTCCATTGGCAGCATCTATTACAGCACCTCGGACGGCATCACCAATCCCATTGTGCCGTTGGCTCCGGGATGCACCGCGAAGAACGCAAGGACCGGACACTCCGGCGCCTTCGTTGGCGTGAACCCAAACTACACGGCGCTGAAGGCGTCGTGCTTCACGCTGCCCGTCCTGACCTCCGGCCTTAACGGCAGCTTCGGCGGGGCGATCCCGTCGGCCGATGCCTTCGTCCCCAATGGCGCGTCGTATGAGACCGGTTTCACTACCGGCCAGCGGAACATCTTCCGGCAGTCGTTTCAGAAGCGGGCGGATGCGAGCCTGGTAAAGATGACCAACTTCACCGATCGTTATGCGCTGAAGTACACCTTCGACGTGTACAACCTGACCAATACCACCAGCTTCGATATTCCATTCAATGAGGTCTCGCAGAACGCGAGCTATAACCCGTTCCCGTCCGGTCCGGTGCTGCCGGGGACGTGCAATGCGCAGGGTCAAGGGACGGTAAGCGGCAGTTTCTATAGCTGCCCGGCGGGCCTGGGCATCGTCAACCACACCATCGGCAGCCCGCGTCAGGTGCAGATGTCGCTGAGCTTGACGTTCTAGTTTGTTGCGAGACGAGAAAAAATGGGCGGACTCGAAATGAGTCCGCCCATTGCCATTGTTACCGCGTTGCGTCTATGCCTCTAGTGCTCGCGGGTGAACCCCAGCTGGAATGAGACCGTGATGCTGCGACCGGGGAGCAGCGTCAGCGTGTCACCGGCGGCGGGGGTAAAGGTCGTTCCGGCAGTTGCGGCGGTGAGGCCGGTAATGCCTTGCGCGTTGAAGAGGTTGTTGAAGCTCAGGCGCAGCTTCGATTCTCCGAAGTGCGGAATCTGATGCACGTTGTAGTTCAGGAACAGATTGGAGAGGGTAAAAGGATTGATGGGAACTACCTGGTTCGCTGTGATGCTGGTACTGCCGGAGACCGTGCCATCGGTGTAGTTGAGCTTGACGGTCGCCTTGTTGTCGTTCCACATTTGACCGATGCGCTTCGTCAACCAGCCGAAGTCAACGCCGTGCGAGTTGTAAGTCAGCCCCCAGGTTTCGGTGTCCGCCGGAGTGCTGGCCAGCCACGCGCCGTTGTTGGGATTGACGTAGTACTTGTTGCCCGTCGAGGTGCCGGTGAGAATGCTCTGGCTGGTGTAGCGCGCCGAGCCGACCGTGCCATTGAGGTAGACCAGCAGGCCGTGGGTGAGCGAAATGTTGGTTTCCCCTTCAAAGCCCTTGGTGGTTGAATTGCCGGAGCTCTGGTACTCGTTGGCGCCGGCGGCGTTGGGGTCGGGTGACGCGGTATAGCCGTTGCCGAACAGCACGTAGTAGTAGTCGCCGTCGAAAGTAAAGCGGCGCTGCTTGAACACCGAGCCCGCCTGGTAAGTGATGGCCTTGGTCTGCTTGGGCAGCACGGTCACCGGGTTTACCAAGACACCACCAACTACGTTGGGTACGTCGAACACACTGGACGGGGGAATAAGGCTGCCCGTTCCGAACTGCGCGTAGGCCGACCAGTTCTCGCGGAAGCGGTAGTTGACGTCCGCGGAAGGAAGCACGGTGTTGAAGGTCGCATAGTGGTAGACGGCGGTCTGCCCTGCCGGAAGCGTACCTACACCAGAAGCGCCTCCGATGTCGGAGTACTGTTTGAGGTCGAAGGTGTAGCGCGAGAATTTCGCGCCGCCGGTAACGGTAAGCTTTAGGTTGGGGTGCCACTCGTATTCGGCGAATGGCTGGTAGCTGTTGGTAAGGAACTGCTCGTTGAAGATTGGCAGCACGTTGTCCGCGTGAGTAATGGGATCCTGGTAAATCTGGTGACGCGAGGTTGTAGCCCATTCGTACCAGAGGCCTGTGCGGAAGATGCCGAACTTCGACACCTGGCTCGCTGTGGTGATGTCACCGTATTTGCGGTAGCTATTGAGCTTGTCGACAGCGCAGATCTGCGTGCCCTCGGGCAGGCAGTTGGTGGTCGAGATGATGCCCGTTTTGGGGGTCGAGGCGTAGTTCTGCTGGTTGTAATAGCTATAGGCGTATTGCTTGGTATCGAGGTGCCAGCCGTGGCCGAGCGGCATGATGAACCCGACGTATTCGAAGTCCGAGGGAATGTGGTAGAAGTTATATCCCGTGTAATCCGAGCGAGTAGGGTCGGTGCTCTGCAGCAGGTAATTGTATTGGGCTAGATACTGCGTTCGCGTGGGGCCTTTGGTGTTGGGTGTGTTCGTATCCAGCAGCCCGACGCCGCTGTAACCGGTCAGGATCTTCTCATCGTTGAAGCGATACTCAACTTTGATGTCGCCGGCCGAGCGCATCTGCGCGTTTCCGGATTGGAAGCCGTCTGAGGTCAGGTGGTTGAAATCGGCCAGGAAGTGAGTTTTCTTGTTGGCGCCAAGTGCGCCGGAGTTGACCTGGACGTCGGTGAGGATGGTGTTCCACGTACCGTAGCTGACCGATCCGATGATGTCCGGATTCTGGCGCAGCGTTTTCGAGAGCATGTTGATGGAGCCGCCGAATGGCGTCGGTCCGACCGTCGAGGCCGAGCCAGGCGAACGGTCGAAGTCGACGCTACCTATAAAGGGAGAAGGAAAGAAGGCCCAGGAATGATGCGTGGGCGAGTTCGTGTCTTCGTAGGGGATGCCGTCGAAGGTAATGTCGTAGTTTCCGTCGGAGAAGCCGCGGAAGAAGTTCTTCGAATCGCCGAGACCGCTGCCGTTGGAATTTACGGAGAAGGTACCGGGCGCGAAGAAAATCATCTCAGTGTTGTCGGCGGTGGGCGTCGTGTAGTTCTCGATGAAATGCTGCGAGATTTCGGTACGCGCCGACCGGGCATCGAGACGAGCGTCCATGGGAGCCTGCTGAGCAGCGATGGAGTTCGACGCATCGGCCTGCACTTCGACCATCAGTTCCAGGTTGCCGATGCGTAGGGAAACGGTAAGTTCCGTAGGCTTGTCGCTAGCGACGATCACGCTCCCTTCGTGTGTGGTCGCAAACCCGGGCGCATCCGCGTCGAGGATATAGTCTCCTGCGGGCACGTTGCTGAGCTTAAAGTGACCAGCGTCATCGGCGATGGCGCTGCGAGTGACCTTGTTGTCGGGCGAGTGGACGGCGATCTTCGCATGTGCGACGACTGCGCCCATGCTGTCAACAACGGAGCCGGTGACGGACGGGGCCGTTTGCGCGTGGAGCTGCGCCGGCACTACGACGGCGAGCACAGGAAGAGCGAGCACGGCGCAGAGGATAAGGCGGGCGAGACGGTGCGAAAGCAGAGTCATGCGGGGAATCCCTTCGTGGTAGTGCAGATTTTCGATTGGGGGGGAAATTACGAACCTCTTCGAGTCTGCGGGGGTTCGATGACGGGAAGATCAATACAAGGTTGCAATCCGGTTACAATTACGAATTTCCGGAGGAAACTCGTCTGGTGCGAGGCTCGAGGTCCAAGGTGGGGTCCAAGGTTTAAGCTGGGGCTGAGGGTTGATGGAGACCTCAGAGGGTGCTGTAAAAGGAGAGCTTCGCTAAGGACACGGATTTATCCGTGCCGTAAAGCCGCTGAACCAGCGGGCTAAGAGCCCCCAAGCTCAGGTCCGTTCAAACCGTCCCCCCACTTACAGATGGAGGAAGTGGATGGGGGCGCAGGCTGCCAGCCATGCTCCGGCTTGCAGCGCAAGCACACCCAGCGATGGCGCCGGAGCGCGGCGCAGCCACTTGACCGCGAAGAACAGCGCAATCGGCATCTGCACCGTCATCAGGAGCTGAAAAAGATGGGCAGTGGCTCCCTCGTCGGGGTCGCGGACGATGACGCCGCCGGTATGGGCGAGACCGATGGTGAGGGTGGTGAGCACCATCGTGAGGGCGATGAGCGACATCGCCACCGGGAGAAAGGCGCTGGGCCGCTTGATCATCGCGCTGAAGGAATTGGGACTCTGGTCCATGTTGCCTCCTTGAGTCGGGAAGATGTGTTCGTGGACTGCCGACCGGACGCTATTTGCCAACGTGCGAAGATCGCTCGGGCCCGTTTCAAGCAGCGTTTCGAACTCCTCGCCATACCGTTCTCTCCAGGCAGGCGGGTAGAGCCGAGTGAGCCAGCGCGCGAGCCTCGGATTCATGAGGTCTCCAGTCTGCCGAGTCCTGCCTGGGCAAACTGCTGAAGGGTGGCGAGTTTTGCGCCCAGAACACGAAGCCCTGCGGAGGTAATGCGATAGGGCCGGCGGCGCTCCTCAGCCGGGAGCGGCTCGATCCAGCCCAGCTGCTCCAGGCGGGCGATCGCACCATACAGCGTCCCCGGGCCTAAACGGGTCCCGCACATGCCGGCAATGTCCTCAATCATGGCGTGGCCATGCTTCGGGCCACCGGCCAGGCTGGCAAGGACCAACAGGGGCGGATCGGAATAGTGCCCCATTCCCGCACCGGCCTCCTCTTCACCTACGTCTCGCGTACTACGCATGACGTAGTTATCTCACAGCTCGCAGCCTGTTGCAAGGGAAATCTGGATCTGGCTCCGGCATGGCACCCTCCCCCCTATCGATTTGGCGCATGATCTTCTAAACAAAGCGCTTAGCGAAATGACCAAATTACAAGAGACTGAAAACAAAGGATCTATTTTCCAGGATCTTGAAAGCAATGGAGTTACAGTTCATTGAAGCTTTCGGGAGACACAAGCCTGAGGCTGGTGGATTCTGTCTCGACCTATCTTCCATTATACGGGGGATGTCAAGAGGCGGCTGATTCATGAGCTGTTTGGGCTTGGTCAAAGTGCGGGCCAACCGGCATATACTGCTAGTATATATACATGAAGATTCTCTTGGACCTTCCCGATGAATCGGTCCGGGCGCTTGAGGTACTCGCTGTCCGGCAGGGCCAACCGCGCGCCGAACTGCTTCGCAGGGCGGTTGAGTCTTATGTGTCCGCCCACGCGGAACCGATCAGCGCATTCTTTGGCCTGTGGGCCGGTAACCCGAAGACGGCAAACACGGACGAGTTTCTTGATGAGCTTCGGAAAGAGTGGGAACGATGAAGCTGTTGTTCGACTCGAATATTGTCATTGGCGTTCTCAATGACACCGCCAGCCCATCCGCGCTCGCTCTCATCCGAAATGCAAGCCCGCTCGCGATCAGCATCATGACCTGGATGGAGGTCATGGTTGGGGCAAGCAAAGAGACCGAATCGGCGACGCGCGACTTTCTCTCCCGCTTCCTGGTCTACGAATTGAACGAAGCCATCGCCGCGCAGGCCGTGATCTACCGCCGGACGCTCCGGTTGAAGCTGCCCGACGCGATCATCTATGCTACCGCGCGGGTGCAGGACTGTACGCTAGTCACCCTGAACGTAAGAGATTTCCCCCAGGGAACCGATTCGGTCCTGATTCCGTAAATTGGGGTTGGTTATAGGGTGGGCCACCGGGGTTAGAAAGAGTGTGGGGATTTGACTCTTCGGTGCAAAGGCGCAGGTGTAAACTTCCGCTGACTCTTGATTCCTGCATTTGAGTTGTTCTCAGGGAGAACGTCATGAAGTTGGGCCTGCGCTTTCTTTCCATTGGAGTTATTCCTGCTATTTTGCTGGCCATGGGCTGCGGAAACAGCGCCAGCCCGATACCGGCGGCCACAACCACGACCAGCAGCGGTTCCGGAACCACCACTAGCGGCGGTGTTTTCACCCAAGGTTATTTCCCAACGTTGGGCATTGCGGCGTCCACCATCTACGTCATTGAGCAGGACGCTTCCGCAGGAACCTACAGTGTGCTGGAGTTCTCAACGAGCGTGCCCAGCCACTCAACTCCTGTGGCTACGGTAAATCCTGTGGCTACGGTGAACGCACCCGCAAATACGTCGTTCTCTGGGTTGGCGGTCGATGGACAGGGATATCTCTATGTGTCTGCCGTAAACCTCACCCCGCCCGCCACGCCGGAGATTCTGGTCTATGCGCCCGGAGCGACGGACGCGTCTACGCCGGTGCGCACGCTGACGAGTCCCACTCTTGGCGACGCGATCGCCGTGGACACTACAGGGCAGATTTACACATACGGCGGGTTGGGCATCAGCGTGTACGCTGCCGGTGTGACCGGCAATGCGGCGCCCCTCCGAACCATTGCCGGCGACCAGACTCAGCTTGCCTTCGCGGGCTCGATTGCCATAGATAACGCAGGAAATGTCTACGTGGCCGGCACCGATGCGACCAGCATCCTTGTCTTCTCATCGGGCGCGAACGGCAATGTTGCGCCAGCGTATGTCATCCAAGGGGCTGCAACCAGCATCGTCGATCTCTATGGCCTGGCGGTAGACTCCGACGGAGATATTTTCGTGAAGGCAGGGGGCAGCGGCTCCGACATCCTCGAGTTTGCCGCCTGTGCAAACGGGAATGTATCTCCTTCGAAAAAATTCGAGTTGGGCTCCCCGACGACCAATCTGGCGGTGGATGGCGCGGGCGATTTGTTCACCACAACCAGCCTCCCGACTCAACCTGAAGCGGTGTTTTCATCGCAGAGTATATTGGCCGCCAGCTTATCCCCTGAGACGTTCACCTCCACCGCGTGGACGAATTCGCCGACCGGGCAGATTGCCGTCCACTAGCGATCCCGCCACGGCGTCGCGGGCCTGCGTTCTGCGCGCATTAGCGCCCTCCTTTTGCACCCAAAATCCGCCCTGCCTTCGTGCTATAATCAAAGAGTAAACAAAGGCTGCGCGATGCGTCGAAACTACTGATTTTGCGCGTCTTTTGTGCGAATCCAGGCCCGCGGCCCGGCCCCGATTCCAGCTCTGAGATTTCAGCAGTTTCCGGCAGCCGCATGGAGTGTGAATGGCATCGTCCGCAATCAGCCCTGAGCTCGCCGTACAGCCCGCCCTCGCCACCCCGCCCCAGGCTGCCGCCAAGGAGGGCGGAGGCTACTCCGCCGAGAATATTACGGTGCTCGAGGGCCTGACCGCGGTGCGTCTGCGTCCGGCCATGTACATCGGCTCGACTGGCGAGATGGGCCTGCATCACTTGGTCTATGAAGTCGTCGACAACTCGGTCGACGAGGCGCTGGGCGGACACGCGACCCGCATCGATGTCACCATCCACGTGGACAACTCCATCACCGTGGTCGATGACGGCCGCGGCATCCCGGTGGACGACATGGTCACCAACGGCGAACGCATGCCCGCCGTGCAAGTCGTCCTGACCAAGCTGCACGCGGGCGGCAAGTTCGACGCCTCCAACTACAAGGTCTCTGGAGGTCTGCACGGCGTCGGCGTAAGCTGCGTCAACGCGCTCTCGCAGGAGCTGGACGTCGAGATCTGGCGCGACGGATTTGCCTGGGAGCAGGACTACGCCAAGGGCGTCCCGGTGAGCAAGCTGCGCAAGATGGGGCCATCCAAGCGGCGCGGCACCCAGGTCCACTTCCTGCCCGACAAGTCGATCTTCACCGTTACTGAGTTCAACTACGACACCCTGGCCCAGCGCCTGCGCGAGCTTGCGTTCCTGAACAAGGGCCTGGTGATCACGCTGACCGACGAGCGCACCACCGACGCGAAGACCGGCGAGAGCAAGCAGCAGGAGTTCAAGTACGCGGGCGGCATTGCGGAGTTCATCAAGCACCTGAACCGCGGCAAGCAGGTGCTGCACGACAAGCCCATCTACATGGAGGCGGAGCGCGATGGCGTGGCCATGGAGATTGCGCTGCAATATAACGACGCCTACTCGGAGACCGTCTTCTGCTTCGCCAACAACATCAATACCGTCGACGGCGGCACCCATCTCTCCGGCTTCAAGACCGCGCTGACCCGCACCATCAACGCCGTCGGCCAATCGCTGGGCCTGTTCAAGGACGTCAAGGAGAACCTCTCCGGCGACGATGTGCGCGAGGGCCTGGTCGTGGTCATCTCGGTCAAGCTGTCGCAGCCGCAGTTCGAAGGCCAGACCAAGGGCAAGCTCAACTCCGACATCGCGGGTACGGTGCAGGCCTTCGTCAACGAGCGGCTGGGCGCCTTTCTGGAGCAGAACCCCAGCGTCGCCAAGAAGATCATCAACAAAGCGATCGACGCTGCCCGCGCGCGCGAAGCGGCCCGCAAGGCGCGCGATCTGACCCGGCGCAAGGGTGCGCTGGATGGCGGCGGCCTGCCGGGCAAGCTCTCCGACTGCTCGGAGCGCCAGCCCGACCGCTGCGAGCTCTACCTGGTGGAGGGCGAATCCGCCGGCGGCACCGCCAAGCAGGGCCGCGACCGGCGCTTCCAGGCCATCCTGCCGCTGAAGGGCAAGATCCTGAACGTCGAGAAGGCCCGCTACGACAAGATGCTGGGCCACGAAGAGATTCGCGCCATGATCACGGCGCTGGGCTGCGGCATCGGCAAGGACGACTTCGACGCCACCAAGCTGCGCTACGGCAAGCTGATCCTGATGACCGACGCCGACGTGGACGGCTCGCACATCCGCACCCTGCTGCTGACCTTCTTCTTCCGCCACATGACCGAGCTGATCAAGCGCGGCCACGTCTACATCGCGCAGCCGCCGCTGTTCAAGATCAAGAAGGGCCGCTTCGAGCAGTACATCAAGGACGAGCGTGAATTCGTCCAGGTAATGGTGAAGCGTGCCTCCGAGGGCATGGTGCTGCGCCATGGCGATGGCGGTGCGCGCATCGAAGGCGAGGCGTTGACCCAGTTCGTGCGCCAACTCAGCGACTACCTCGGCTTCTTCGACAAGGTGGAGAAGCGGCTGCGCAATACGCCGGTCACCGAGGCCTTTGCGGAGATCTTCGCCCAGGAGGGCAAGGACTCCGCCCGCCGCGTTGACTTCGAATCGCCCGGCAAGCTGAAGGAGATGCAGCGCCGGCTGAAGGACCTGGTCAAGGAGTTCCACTTCCGCGAGGTCAGCGACGTGCAGTTCGACGAGGAGCACAAGACCTACTCGGTCAGCTTCACGGACTCGCAGGGCGCCGTGCGCAAGATCGATTGGGCGCTGGCCTCGACCGTGGAGAGCCGGCAGCTGCTGGCCAAACATGCGCAACTGCGCGACAAGCTGCAGCCACCCTTCTATATCGAGTACGCCGCCAAGCCCACCAAGGCAGAAGTCGAAGAAGAAGCCGAAGAGATCGCGGCCGATTCCGATTCCGTCTCCGAAGACGGCGTGGCCGCCGACGCAGCCGAGGCGACCGCTCCCGGCACCGTGGCCGAGGCTAAGCCCGCCAAGCGCGGCAAAATCTCCCACGATCCGGTGGAGAAGAAGACCGCGCGCGAGGTCTTCGAGTACGTCATCGAGCAGGGCAAGAAGGAGTATCAGGTGCAGCGCTACAAGGGCCTGGGCGAGATGACCGCGCCGCAGCTCTGGGACACCACCATGGACCCCGAACGGCGCACGCTGCTGCAGGTGCGGCTGGAAGACATCGCCGCGTGCGAAGAGATCTTCACCACGCTGATGGGCGAAGACGTGGAAGCGCGGCGGAAGTTCATCGAAGAGAATGCGCTGGACGTGAAGAACCTGGACATCTAGGTTTCGAAGCCATCGCGAAGCGTCACGTCTCCCGCTTTGTTGATCGAGGCGGTGAACGGCGGCTGAAGGCTCTCGCAAAACTTTCGCATCTTTGGCAACGCGCGACGGAGGGATTCTCCCATCTTCGCACCGGGCGAATCGTTACGAGAGAAATAGAACATTCGTAGAGAATTCGACCGGACCGCTTGGAGTTCCAGATAGTTCACCCGCGATTTGCGCCGAATCCTGGCATCGCTGGTCAAGAGAACCCAGTTCTTCTTCGCAATCTCAGGCAGCCAGACGACATCTTCCGCCCCGGCCGAAAAGTGATCGAGGTGCCTTTCATAGCTCACTTCAGCCTCTTCTAAGACAGCAATGAGATGCGGGTTGCGGCAATGGTTTTCGTCAAGGAATATGACGAAATCGATCACGCAGCCTCAGCCCGCCCAAGTTCCCACCGCACGGCATCTTCTAGCACGGCCTCGCTCACCTCATACTCCCGAGCCAGTTCAGCAAGTGAGTCTCTCGCCTTGAACCTGCCCACGATCACCGAAGTTGAGATGCCTGTACCCGCCAGCACAGGTTTGCCAAAGGATACCTTGGGGCTGATGCTGATTGTTTGCGGCTCATCCGCCGTGTCCGCAACGATGAACGGAAACAGATGCGTGGCAATTCCGCCATCTCGCCGGATACGGTGAAGGTAAATTGCGACAAAATCCTTGATCTCCTGCTGGCGATGCTTGGAAAGGTTGATAATCCGATCTTCCTCACGAATGCAGAGGTTTACTCCGTCTGTCTCAAAGCTCTCGTCCAAAAGAGGATGGGCGCTAGCCCTCAGATTCTCCAATTCCCGAAGGGCTTTGCGGATGCCCTGCATGGAAAGACCATGGACCTTGCGCATCGCCTTCAGAACATGCGCCTCAGCCAAATTGTTCCACGACAGAACATTGGGGGCTGGCGTACGAATCAGCCCGGCATCGGAGATCCATCCACGGAGCGTATGAGACGGAAGCCCCACGTACCTAGCGGCCTCATTGCAGCCGTACGCAGGTGACTCAAATACGTCTTGGAGTTGCACCTTCATATCTTCTAGTCTACTCCTGACGCTCTGACAGGCTGTCGGTAGCCCCCCTACATCAGCTCTTCCACAAACTTCCGGGCCACATCCGGCGCGATGTGCAGGTCGCGCCCGATCAGCGGGCCTGCGTCAAGGACGGGCTCGGTCTGCTCCAGCGTGGGCACCTCGGTGCTCTCGTAGAACTTGCCAATGGGAATCTCCTCACCCCACAGCGTCGCCTTCTCCATCGCGGCGACCCAGTTGGTGGCATCGTACTCCGGGTTATCCTCGAGCTTCTTGACGCGCGGACGGAACCACTGGAAGGTGTTGTCGTGGTTGTAGGTCACGCATGGGCTGAAGATGTCGAGGAAAGAGAAGCCCTTGTGTTGAATGGCGGATTTGATGAGTTCCGTCAGATGCTTCTGATCGCCCGAGAAGCCGCGCCCCACAAACGTCGCGCCCGCTGACAGCGCCAGCGTGATCGGGTTGACCGGCGTGTCGCCGTTGCCGTACGGGTTGGACTTGGTCTTCATGCCGATGCGGCTGGTGGGCGACGTCTGCCCCGTAGTCAACCCATAAACCTGGTTGTCCAGCACGAAGTAGTTCAGGTTGATGTTGCGGCGCATGGCGTGGACGAAGTGGCCGCAGCCGATACCGAAGCCGTCGCCGTCGCCG
>Ga0302320_10016890_pt1 | contig 14861 bp, 11 predicted proteins | sample Bog_T0_3_FD_202130 | JGI IMG/M metagenome (GOLD analysis project Ga0302320, IMG submission 202130) | Peat permafrost microbial communities from Stordalen Mire near Abisko, Sweden - Bog_T0_3 | ecosystem: Environmental > Terrestrial > Soil > Wetlands > Peat | place: Sweden: Abisko, Stordalen Mire...
GAGCTTGACCTTCCCTTCAACTACCATCTGCGCAAGCAGCAGTCCGGTGAATGTCTTGGTGATGGAACCGATCTCGAAGATCGAATCCGGCTTGGCCGTGCCGTAACTGAAGACCCTGCGGACACCGTGCGCAAACACCGCGATGGAGACGCCTGCTCCCGTCGCCGGCGCAAGTTCTCCGCTCTTGAGCGCCCCGGTCAAGTCGCGATCCAGCACGGCCTGGAGATCGGCCGCCGCTACCGGCGGCATCGCTGCATCGTAGGTTACCGCGGGCCTGGCCTTCTCCCTCGTCAGTGCGGATTGCCGGGCAAAGTTCAGCGCGTCCTTCACCCGTTCCGCGCCGCTTTCCTTCAGCAGCGTTGCGCTCAAATTGCCCGTGAGCGCATTACCGTCCGAGGAGAGCTTTCCGCTCCAGTGCTCTCCTATCGCCGGAACATCGAAAGAAAAATCGTTGTCTTTGAATACGACGTTCGCGCACTGAAAGCCCATCGAGTAAGCGTCGATAGAGTCCAACGTGCAGAATTCCCTGCCGCGGCTGTCGCTCTTCACCACAATCTGCACTCTTGAAGGGGTGTTGGCGACCTGCACCACGCCCAGCCAGATTCCATCCACCGGCGATGGCTTGGCCGCCGGAATGAACTGCTGGCGAACAAAGCCCACCAGCAGCGAGCTGCCCTTCTGCGTCCAGGTGCCCATGAGCGAATTGCCATCGGCGGAGACCGTGCCGTTCCATGTGGCATTCAATGAGGCAACGGTAAAGCTCAGGTCCTGGCCGTTCAAATGCATGTCGACGAGCGTGAACATCCAGGGCGCGGCAGGGTCCAGATGGTCGAGCGTGCCGCTCAAAGCTCCGCCCGCGGCAACCTTCAGATGCAGCGTCGCCTGTTTATCGCCGATGTCTCCGGCGTAGTCTCCGGCCATACCCGGCTTCTGCTGCGCGTAGAGCGCGGGGGCGAGGGCAACCACCACCGCAAGCGCCCACAAAACCAAGCGGGGCGCGGAAGATTCACTTGTACTCATCCAAATCGAAACGGGCACGGACCGCCCTTTCATTTTTTGCCGTTACTCGTTGGCCTCAATCTTCCGGCCGTGCAGCTCCTGAATCCCGCGCGAGTTGATGCGGAACAGCGCCGCAAACGCCCGCAACTGGTCGCGGCTCAGCGTTGCATCCTGCTCCATCACAAACCAGCGCACGCCCTCGGTGCAGGGCGGCGTGGTGAGCGAACCCATGTAGGTCCAGTAGCCGCGGTCTGCGGGCAACAGCCCCGCGGGGTTCACCATCTCCGTCACCTTGTTGATGACGCCCGCCTTGGTGGGCAGGGTTTGCCACAGCGTGGCCAACACGGCGTTCGGCTTGTAGACATCCTCCGTCAGGCGCACCGCGATAACGGCCAGCTTGCCGTCGGCGCTCTTATGCACCAGGTGCACGTCCATGTCCGTCAGCTTGCCCTTGATGGCCTCTTCCGCCGGGTGATGGAAATGGAACTGGATCAGGTCGTAGCGCACGCCCTCAAACAGGATGTAACTGCCCGGATGCACGTCCACCTGGACCGTGTGCCCGTTGTTGCCCTCGGTCATGGAGCCGGAGATGTAGTGAAACTCAATCGGCTGCAGCGCCGTGTTCAGCTTCGCTCCGCGAATATCGATGGGCGACTGCTCCTTGCCCTCCGAGCAGGCCTTCCAGGCCGGGTCCAGCTTGCCCCAGCGCAGCGCGCCGTCTTTGCCCTCATACTCCCAGTGAGCGGCGGATTGCGCGGCGGCCAGGGTGGCTGCGCCCAACAGAACAACAGCAAGTAGAGGGAAACGCATCGGTAACTCCTTGCAGATGGAACGTTTGAGTGTTCGCGAGAATTCTAGTTCATCCACCGCGCCGGCAGGGAAAAAGAATGGGACCCCGAAGGGCCCCACTCTGTATTGCGATTTGCGTGCGCCCGTTACTTCGCAGCAGCCTTCAGCCCCGCCTGCTCGGCCAGGGCAGCGGCCTTGTCGGTGGCTTCCCAGGTGAACTCGGGCTCGGTGCGGCCAAAGTGGCCGTACGCAGCAGTCTTCTGATAGATGGGCCGGCGCAGGTTCAAGCTGTCGATAATGCCGTTCGGCGTGAGCGAGAAGTTCTTGCGAACCAGTTCTGTCAGTTTCGCCTCGCCTACCTTGCCCGTACCAAACGTCTCAATGCGGACGCTTACCGGCTCGGCAACACCGATGGCGTAAGCGAGCTGAACCTCGGCGCGGTCGGCCAGACCGGCAGCGACGATGTTCTTGGCGATGTAGCGCGCCATGTAGGCCGCGGAGCGATCAACCTTCGTCGGGTCTTTTCCGCTGAAAGCGCCGCCGCCGTGACGGCCCGCGCCGCCGTAGGTGTCCACAATGATCTTGCGGCCGGTAAGGCCGGTGTCGCCCATCGGTCCGCCAATCACAAAGCGGCCCGTCGGGTTGATGTGGTACTTGGTGTGCTCGTCCAGCCACTCTGCGGGCAGCACAGCCTGGATGACGTACTTGAGGATGTCGGCGTGCAGGTCTTCGTTGGAAACGGTCTCAGAATGCTGGCTGCTGATGACCACCGCGTCAATGCGCGCCGGCTTGCCGTTCTCGTCGTACTCCACCGTCACCTGGCTCTTGCCGTCGGGGCGCAGATAGGGCAGCTTGCCGCTCTTGCGCACTGCGGTCAACTGCCGGGCCAGCTTGTGGGCCAGTGAGATTGCCGCAGGCATCAGTTCGGGGGTTTCGTTCGACGCGTAGCCGAACATCATGCCCTGGTCGCCGGCGCCGCCGGTGTCCACACCCTGGGCAATGTCGCCGGACTGCTTGTTGATGGTCGAGATCACGGCGCAGGTGTTGGAGTCGAATCCATAGAGGGCATTGTCGTACCCGATGGAGGCAACAACGCCGCGCACCAGGCTTTGGAAATCGACATAGGCCTTGGTGGTGATTTCGCCCGCGATCACCACCAAGCCGGTGGCCGTCAGGGTCTCCGCGGCAACGCGGCTGTAGGGGTCCTGCTCCAGGCAGGCATCCAGAATAGCGTCGGAGACCTGGTCGGCAATCTTGTCCGGGTGGCCTTCGGTGACTGACTCAGAGGTAAACAAGAAACGGTCGCTCAATTTAAAACTCCTCCCGTTGCAGGGAATTCAATTTGGCAGCCTGCCGCGAGGACCGGTACATGCTGGATCACCGCCGCGGAGAGCAACAACAGACTCCCTCCCGCCGGACCCACTCCCGCCGAAGACACGCCAGCACCGTCGGGCTTGCGCCCTGGGATGCATCGTTCCATGGTAATTGCCGCGGGCGTCCAGGGGCAAAGACTCGCATTGAACGGGGAGTCTGGCGTGCCAAAGAGGGAGATAGGCAGGGTGAAAGGAAAAGGGGAAAACCGGATGCACCAGATCAGCGATTCAGCCAGGCCATGGCGCGGGTCCAGGTGGCCTGAACCGAAGCCCAGAACCAGTGCAGCGCAGCTGTGGTTTCCTTCACCGGCAGCAGGGTGGGCCACCAGCCGGAGCGCAGGCCGTAGTACCGGAATGTGACATAACCGGCTCCCGCCACCAACATCAAAAGCAAAATCGCGCCCAGCCACCGCATCCGGATTTCTACGGCGTCATGGCGCTGAATGCGGGCCTTGCCCACGTTCGACGCAAAGGCCATCCAGCTCCGGTCGTCCTCCAGCATCTGGCCTGAGGCGGAGTACGCCTTCAGGAACCGCTCGGTCCAGTCATGCTCGTCCAGGCCAATGGCACCCGCATATCCGCGCACAATCCCTTTGCTTAGAATGCCGCCGGGAAGCAGGCGAAAACGCTCCTGCTCCAGCGCGATGAGATGGCGCCGGCTGATCTTTGTCACCGCGGTGATCTGTTCCAGCGCGATGCCGCGGGATAGCCGCTCCATGCGCAGGTCTTCTCCAAAACTTCCCATTGGCATCCAGAAAACGGGCAGAAAACCCGAAGATTTTCCACCACAACAATAAACCGGCTTCGCGCTTCAGTCAAAGACAAAATCGGCTTCTCCCTTTCTTTTCATCAACCTGGAACCAGCACGTGCTGCGGCAGGTGTTTATTAAAGATTCACCCCCTTTGAAATGCCCATTCCGCTGGCGTAGGAGCCCCGGCTGATACCCTGACAAGGAGTGGTGTTTGCCCGTTTTTTGGGCGATATGGAGTCGTGATCGACAATGAACAAACTCATCTTTGCCAATCTGCTGCACCGGCCCTTGCGCTCCATCATCAGCGTGCTTGCAGTGGCCATTGAAGTCATCATGATGCTCACCATCATCGCCATCATGATGGGCCAGCTCACCGGCCAAAAGCGGATCAACAACGGAATCGGCGCGGACCTGATCGTCCGCCCCAGCAATGCCATCGTCTTCAACGGGGTGGGCGGCGCGCCCATCACCGCCAAGCTCGCCCCATTTCTGCAGAAGCTGCCGCACGTCACGGTGGCCTCCCCGGTGATTACCAACCTCTCCATGAGCGATGGGGTTGAGGTGCTTTGGGGGGTGGATTACGCCAGCTACAGCCGGTTGAGCCCCTTCGTGTTTCTCTCCGGCGGCCCCATGCAGGACCCCTACGACGTGATGGTCGACGACGTGTTTGCCATGAGCGGGAAGGGCCATCGCGTGGGCGACATGATCCTCATCCAGAAGCACCCGTTTCGCATCTGCGGCGTCTTTGAGCACGGCAAGGGAGGGCGCAAGCTCATCTCGATTACTACGCTGGGCGAACTGATGGGCTCGGAGGGCAAGGCCTCGGCGTTTTACCTGAAGGTGGACCGGCCGGAGAATCTGAATCAGGTGACCGCCGAGATTCTCTCCACGCGCGGCCTGGAGAACTACCAGGTGATGACCATGGAAGAGTGGTATTCGCTCATGACGCCCGAGCGGATTCCCGCGTTGACCACCGCAATCGACGTAGTGATCGGAATTGCGGTCATCATCGGCTTCCTGGTTATCTTCCAGTCGATGTACACCTCCGTACTTGAGCGAACACGCGAGATCGGCATCCTCAAATCCATGGGAGCGTCGAAGTTGGCCATTGTGACCGTGGTGCTGCGGGAGACCGCGGTGCTGGCCGTCGCCGGCGTGCTGGTGGGTGTTGCTCTTTCGTTTGCGGTGAAGGGCTTCCTCGGGCAGAAGTTCCCCACGCTTTACCTTGACATGAACCTGTCGCTCATTACCAAGGGTGCCGTGATTGCATTTGTGGGCGCGGTCTGCGGCTCGCTCTATCCCGCATGGATGGCGGCGCGGAAGGATCCCATCGACGCGCTGGCGTACGAATAGCCGGCGAAACGGATTGCCCGCCCGCCGATTCTGGATTAACGTGAGAGTGTCAGCAACTTTCAGGAGAGGTGGTGTGATTGATGGCAGCAACGGCACAGGTCGCGCTCAGCGAATACCTGCAAACCACCTACCATCCGGATCAGGAGTATGTTGACGGGCAGTTGCAGGAGCGAAACGTGGGCAAGACGGATCACGCGCGCGTGCAGGCACTTTTGGCTGCCTGGTTTCTGAACCATGAATTGGATTGGCAGATCCTTGTGACCACCGAACAACGCGTGCGGGTTGCGGCAGACCGGGTACGCATTCCCGACGTCACATTGGTCCGTCCAGGCGCTCTCACTGAAGATGTTTTGTCGGCGCCTCCCCTTTGCGTGATTGAGATCCTCTCGCCGGACGACACCTATTCCAGAACCTGGGAGAAGGCGCAGGACTACAGGAAAATGGGTATCGAGAACATCTGGCTGATCGATCCGGGAACCCGTACCGGTCAGGCATCCACACCTGAGGGTTGGCGGGACACGCTGGAGTTTCAGATCCCGGGCACTCCAATCGAACTGCACCTTGCGGATGTCTTCCACAACCTGGACCGGTCGCGGAGGGCCTAGCCCTTTCTCGATCCATCGAGGCAAAGTCGCGGAGGATGCCACAGGGTGAACCGGCCGCTCCACCCGTGCGCGGCCCTCGCTTTCTTGCCATGCTGCCGGCCTTGCGGCTCTGGAATTCCGGCGGATTTGCGCCGCACCAGAAGATCCGGTGAAAAGACCAGCACTCCAGCTGGGTGAACTGCGTAGTCCCTCTCGGAGTTTCTTTTGGAGGAAATCCATGGGGAGAGCGTTCCTTCTACAGTTCATGGCTTGCGCACTTGCCTGCGCGGCCTTCGCGTCCGATCAGGTTCCGAGTCCGCGCAACCGAGATGTCGCGGAGGCCAGAAACAAGGCCATCGCAGGGCGGGTCTTCGAAGAGATCTTCAACCAGGGGAAGTTTCAGGTTGCGGACGAGATCTACGCGAAGGAATTTGTGAATCACGGACTGCACCGGAGCTTCGATCTTCAGGCCGACCAGGCGGCGGTGCATGAGGAGAAGAGGGCGTTCCCCGATTTGAAGATGACCGTGGACCAGATGGTCGCCGAGGGCGATCTGGTGACGGTGATTTGGACCTTCCGGGGTACGAACAGTGCTGCGGGTTATGGATTGCCGGCAACCGGGGTGAAGGTAGAGCTTCGGGGCATCACGGTATGGCGCATTGTTGACGGAAAAATCCGCGAGGAGTGGTCCGCCTTCGATCAAATGCAGGCAGCCAGCCAGTTTGCCGCGCAGTTGAAGTGGCAGTTGGCGGGGCTGGCATTCGCGGCAGTGGTGCTCCTCCTTGCTACGGTGTGGGCTGCCGGCCGTATTCGGAAGGGCTTGGCGCGGGCGTGTTGACCGGCCACTGGCACCCAATACCTACTTCTTATCCAGCGCGTACTCCATGGCCCAGATAGCTCCCGGCCGCATGTACATGCTGGCGCGATAAAGCCCGCGAATATCGTAGGCCTCCGGCGTGCGGAAGAAGTAGCCCCGGTCGCGCCACACCACGTTGTTCACGCCCTTGGCCGTCGCAAAGCCCTGGTCCACCAGGCCCTCTGCAATCATGTGGCTTGCCACGCCAAAGGTCGTCCCGGTCCACACCTCGTCCATCTGGCCGTTGGTGTGCAGCGCGCCGCCTTCGGGGCCAACCCCGTTCACCGCGCCCATTTCGCCCCTGGCAAACTTGCGCACGTTCAGCTCATAGACCTTGCGCAGCGCCGACCGGCGCATCTCCTTCGGCACCAGGTCGCCCAGCCCTGTAAGGCTGGCGTACCACTGCCCTGCCAGCTGCTCGGCCATTACCGCATCGGTGTCCTGGCCTTTGACAGCGTAGCGAAAGTACTGCCCGGTCCACAGCTTCTTGATGTATGCGTGTGCCGCGCGCTCTTCCAGCGCATCGTAGGCATCGGCCGTGGCCGGCTCGCCCAGCTTCTCGGCCATGCGCGCCGTTGCCTTCAACGCGGCCAGGTACAGGCTGCCGGTGTAGGCGCTTTCGCCGGTTGCGATCCAGTCGTCGTAAGTTTGGTCCGGGAAGCCCCCGTTCTCAATCAGGCCATCGCCGTCGGTGTCGTACTGCTTCAGGTGCTCCATGGCCTGCTTCACGGCGGGCCAGCTGTAGCGCAAGAACGCCTCGTCCTTCTGGCCGGTCAGCGCGTAGTCGCGCCAGATCATCAGCACGTACTTCGAGTTCAGATCGCGCCAGTTGGAAACGTCCTGGTAGTTGTACTGGTTTGAATTCACGATGGGGTCTTCCTGCGGCGCGCCCAGGTCGTGCGGAGCCGCTCCGGGAGTCTTGCGTGTGAACTCGACCAGTTGATGATCGCGCGCGCTCAGCCATCCCCAAATGTAGCGCTGCGGGTTCGACTCGGGAATGGTATCGGTGTACTCGCGCATCTCCTGCTTGTCGATCTCCGGCCACCAGCGCAGCAGCGGGAACGACCCATAGAAGCGCACGTCCAGGCTGCCGTAGTAGGAGTAGTCAAAGCACTCCATGGAGCTGAAACTGTCTTCCTTCGCGCTGGGATGTTCGGGGTTGCCCAGTCCTTCGCGCTCGTGGCCCCACAGCGTGCCGCCATCGGCCAGAAAGTACAACTCGTTGAACAGTTCGCCGCGGTACCATTGCGGCTTTTTCTCATCCTCGGCGATGGGTTTCTGCCAAGCGTCAATCGTCTTGCTCCACTCCTCGTGGTGTTCCAGGGCCGTGCGGGCAATCTCCCAAGCGTGCGTGCCTTCCGTCCCGAAGAAGTGCGTGTAGTGGCGATTCCACTTGCGCCCGCCGCCAAATTGCACCACCGGCAAATCCCAGCTCAGGGCCATCGGAATCAGCCGCCGCTCGTGCGGTGCAAGCGTAAAACGAACGGCAATGGCCCCAGCCAGCGGGTCTCCGCTGGAAGCGACCGGCGACGCCAGGTTCGGCAGCCGGCCATCTTTTGAGAACGGCCTCCACACCTCCGATCCATCCCCCTCCACGGGATAGGTAGCCAGATAAGTCACCTCAGCTCCCGAACCCGGCATGGTGGCAATGGCAAACTGCCCGTCCCATTCCTCTGTCACCGGCCCCTGGCGCAAGCGATCGAAGACAATTCCCGTCGCATCGCCGGCGGCGGTCTTCTCCGTGACTACGCGGTTGATATCCTGCGCATTGAGCGCGCCATCGAACGCCCGCGACTGGTCGCGGAACCAGCCGACCATATTCGTCCATGAGAACAGGATGGACACGGTGAGTGGCTTGTTGGAAGGGTTCTCCGCTGTCCAACGGTAGACGGCGACCGGGTAGCTGGTCTCCTTGTAGTTGTTCGGCAGAATGGGCGAAAACTGCTCCACCGTCATCCTCACCGGCAACGCTTTTGTCCCGTACGCAAACCAACTCTTGGGGTAGAGCGCCGCATATTCCCCGTCGCCTGCCGGATAGTTCCAGTTCCACGCGCCCATGGTCCAGCCCTGCGGCTTGCCTACCGCCAGCGCCATCGAAACTGGCGTTCCACCGTCCTGCTGCGCAAAGACCGCAAACTGGTTGTTGGCCACGTCCTGGTACTTGTGGATGCCCGCCTTCACGTGCCAGCGCTCGAAGTGTCCGCGATAGCTGCGTGAAAACGTCCCTGCGCCAAACCCGCCCACCGGCGCCCCCTGCCAGTACCCGTCGTCGATATTCTGTCCGCTCAGTTCGGGCTTGTGGCCGCCGGGATTTGCGGGTGGCGCTCCAATGGGAATCCGCCACGCCGCGGCAGGAATGGCGTTCTGGCCGGAAACAGCCGCTGCCGATGCCGAAATGAGCAGGAATGTATAGATAAAACGGAGGGTTTTCAAAATGGCGGGTCTCCAGTTTAGCGGCAAAAATCATCATACAGAGCGCGTTGCACCGCGGGCAAAGGCCACCCTCCCCCACCCGTTTCAGCGACGTCTTCCGTGGGAACTCCGGTCTTCAGCAGATGAACCAAATAGCTGCCGCGTTCGCTGCCAACCGCCGATAACACTAAGGTAACTTCGCGCTTCCGAATCGGTTACGATTGGGCTTGCATTCCCATGCCGCTCGTGTTAACCATTATGACAATACTCTTCTGATTGCTACCACGAAAGTAAACGGCGGCGGCAATCGGACTGGAAGTCTCTCGTGATGAAGATTGGCACCATCATCCGCGCGCACCGGCTGCAAAAGGGGCTCTCCCAGGGGGATATCGAGAAGAAGACCGGCCTGCTGCGCTGCTACCTTTCCCGCGTTGAAAACGGTCACACCGTGCCTTCGCTGGACACGCTCTCAAAGATCGCCCAGGCGCTGGACCTGCCCATCTCGCAGTTCTTCCAGGAAGACACAATGGGCAAGCAGTTCAACACCCAGAAGCTCTCTGACGATGAGCTGCGGTTCCTCACCCAGATTCGCCGCTACTCCTCCAACCTGAACGAGAGCGATCGCAAGCTGCTGCTCGCTATGGTCAAGAAGTTCGCTGCAACGGCAATCCGGTAACTAAATGTTATTGCCCAGGTGGAAGATCGGTTCCATGCCGTGCCCACCGGCCAGCAATGCCTGCTCCTCGCCCCGCTCCAGCGGCTTGTAATTCTGCGCAACATCCATGGCCAGCCGGAAATAACGCTCATCCCCCGGCGGAATCGCAGCCGTGACGGGGTGGCCCAGCGTCCAGCGCAAACCAAGCGAGGCCTCTCCGGGAAAATCCGCCGGCCGGTACCAACATTTGGGTTGCGGGTGGCCCTCGTGCTCCGCGGGCGTCCACACCGTCTTCGCCATCCCCTTGAGAGCCAGAATCCCCAGCCCCTTTTCCTGCGCGCGCTTCAGAATCTGCGGCCCAAAGTTGGCCTGCGAAAACAACACCCAGTTCACTGGGAAGAGAATCGTGTCAAAGTTGTAGCGGTCCATGGCGGCCAGAGCGGTCTCCACCGAGTGCACTGAGAAGCCGATGAAGCGGATCTTGCCTTCCTTCTTCGCCGCCTCCATCGTCTCCATCGCCCCGCCAGGCCCCAGCACCTGGTCCAGCTCGCTCATCTTGGTCAGCGCGTGAAACTGGTAGAGATCCAGATGGTCGGTCTTCAGTTGCCGCAGAGACTCTTCCAGCTCCGCGCGCGCGTCGTCCTTCGTGCGGCCCCCGGTCTTGCAGGCCAGAAAGCACTTCTCGCGATAGGGCTTCAGTGCCGGCCCCAGCCGCTCCTGCGCATTGCCGTAGCTCGGCGCAACGTCGAAGTAGTTGATGCCACGGTCCACGGCCTCGGCAACAATGTTCGAGGCAGCCCCCGTCTCCTCGTTCATCACCACAATGCCGCCAAAGCCGATGATGGAGAGCTTTTCGCCGGTCCTGCCCAGGGTTCGGCGGGCAATCGCTTTGGCCGGCGTGGCGCCGGACTGAGTCTGGCTGGCGGAAACGGCTGCTGCGGTCATGGTGGCTTGCCTCAGGAATTCGCGGCGCTTCATAGTCTGGCTCCTTCGACTGGAATCGGACGAGCGGCGTTCTGCGGATATTCTGGCACAGGTTTGGAAAGCCTGGCCGCGCGTCTAGGCCGGCAACTGCGCCAGGTAGAAGCCGAACAGCACCAGAAGCGTTACCACCATCGCCACGGAGACCCGCCTGCGCACTTCAAACAGCTTGCGTGGCGAGCCCAGCCGCGGGACCAGCGGAGCCGCAAAAAGCAGTCCGCACAGGAACCCGCCCAAGTGGGCCATGTTGTCAATATGCACGCCGATTCCGGGGGCCAGCGTACCCACGCCGATGATGAAGTTGATGGCGGCAAAATAAATGACCGATTTGCGCAGCTTGCGCAACTCCGGCTCCGGCACCGGAAGCCGCGGAGACTTCAGCAGAATAATCAGCACCCCGGCCAGGCCAAACACCGCGCCCGAGGCGCCAGCCCCGCCCGGAAACACACCCAGTTCGTGATACTTGCCCCAGTCAGGATAGAACCACAGCCAGTTCACCATCGTGGAAAGCAGGTTGCCCGCTGCGCCGGCCAGAATGTAGGCCGCCAGCAGCCCCATCGAACCCAGCAGGGGCTCAGCCAGCATGCCCAGATTCCACAGGCACCACATGTTCGTCGCCAGATGGATCAGGCCCACATGCACAAACATGGCCGTTACAATCCGCCACCACTCCCCCAAGATGAGCACATTGCCCGCGTTGTCCGCGCCAAAGTGCATCAGTTGGTTTGAGGTGGGGTTGAACATGCTCACCCCGCGCAGCACCATCACCACGAAGACCAGGCAATTGATGCCCACCAGCAGGTAGGTGGCCGGAGCCACTGCCCACGAAGGCCGGGGCCTGCGAACCGGCTGCGGCGTGGGAATGTATCCGGCAGCCGGCGGCAGAATCTCGGGTTGGGGTGTTTGGGAGTAACTGCCCATAGCATCACTCTAAAGCATTCGTGAAGGCTCTGTAGCTCAAGACGGGGAAAGCGCGCAGCCGGTTGCACCGAGTACCGGGATGTGATGACAGTGCCGCCCTGTGAATTCGATGTAGTCTGGTGTTTGACGGTTGCACACATTGAACAGGGAGCAGAACCATGAGTGCGGAAAAGCAGATTCGGCGGGCGTTGCTGAGCGTCACAGACAAGACAGGGCTGGTGGAGTTTGCCCGGGCGCTGGCGGGCTTTGGCGTGGAGTTGATCTCGACCGGCGGAACGGCGCGCGCCCTCCGCGAGGCCGGCCTCAAGGTGAAGGACATCAGCGACCTCACCGGGTTCCCTGAGATGCTCGACGGTCGCGTCAAGACCCTGCATCCTAAGGTCCATGGCGGGCTGCTCTACATTCGCGGCAACGCCGAGCACGAGGCCGCAGTCGCCGCCCACGGCATCCAGCCCATTGACATGGTGGTGGTGAACCTCTACGCCTTCGAAAAGACCGCCAGCCAGCCCGGCGTTGCCTTTGGGCAGCTGATCGAGAACATCGACATCGGCGGCCCTTCCATGGTCCGCTCCGCCGCAAAGAACTTTGACGATGTCGCCATCGTGACCCAGGTCTCGGATTACCCATCACTGGTTGAAGAGATGAAAGCCGTCCCCGGCGGCGCCGGAGCGTTAAGCCGCGAAACCCGCTGGCGCCTGGCCAAACAGGCCTTCTCCACCACTGCCGCCTACGACACCGCCATCGCCAACACGCTCGACAGAATCAAAGATGCTCCCGCGCCCGATGCGGCCGCCGCACCCGGCACCGGCGCCTTGCCGGCGACGCTGCGGATCAACTTGCCCCAAACCCAGCAGATGCGCTACGGCGAGAATCCCCACCAGAAAGCCGCGCTCTACTCCGACGGCACAGGCCTGGGCATCGCCGGCGCCACGCAATGGCAGGGCAAGGAACTCAGCTTCAACAACATCGTCGATCTCGACGCCTGCTGGGAACTGGCGGCCGAGTTCGACGAGCCCGCGGTCATCATCGTCAAGCACACCAACCCCTGCGGCGCAGCCACCGGCGCAACCGTCCTGGATGCCTACGTGAAGGCCTATGCAGCCGACCCCGTCTCAGCCTTTGGCGGCGTCATCGGCATCAACCGCGAGGTGGACGCCGCTGCCGCCGAGGAGATCGCCAAGCTCTTTGTGGAGGCCATCGCTGCTCCCGCCTTTTCTGCAGAAGCCCGCCAGCGCTTTGCCGCGAAGAAGAACCTGCGCCTGGTCGAGGTGCGCTCCGCTCCTCCGCGGCCCGTGGTCAAGCACGTGTCAGGCGGGTTGTTGGTTCAGGACGCCGACACCGGCAGAATCGACCCAACTGAGCTCGAACCCGGCTTGAAGATCGTCACCTGGCGTCCGCCCACCGCGGAGGAGCTGCGGAGCCTGCTGTTTGCCTGGAAGGTCGCCAAGCACGTCAAGTCGAATGCGATTGTGTATGCCCGCGACGGCCAGGCCATCGGCGTCGGCGCAGGCCAGATGAGCCGGGTGGACGCGGCAAAGTTTGGGGCGATGAAAGCCGTGCTGCCGCTGAGGGGCTGCGTCGCCGCCTCCGACGCTTTCTTCCCCTTCCCCGACGGCCTTGAAGCTGTAGCTGCCGCGGGAGCTACGGCGGTGATTCAACCGGGCGGGTCGGTAAAGGATCAGGACGTGATCGACGCAGCCGACAGGCTGGGGATGGCCGTGGTCTTTACGGGGATGCGGCATTTCCGGCATTGAGCAAGGATGTTGATGGTCTACCAATGAAGCCACCCATCAAGTCGTCAACCTCATTTACTGCGGGAACTTTCGCCCTCCTCCGCCAGATGGACTGGTTCCGCGGCCTCCGCGCAGGAGTCGCCCTCTGCGCCCCGCTGGTCCTGGGCGACGTGGCCGGATTCGCCAACATGGGCTGGGCCGCCCTCGGCGGATTTGAGGCCATCATCGCCGACCAGGGCGGCCCGTACCGATCGCGCATGGCCAGCCTGGTCACGCTCTCCGTCGGCGGAGCCGCAGGGCTGGTTCTCGGCTCCGTAGTCGGCAACAGCCTGTGGTGGGCGCTCCCCGTCACCGTCCTCTGGTGCTTCCTGTGGAGCTTCCTTGCCGTCCTCGGTCAGCCCTTCAGCTCCGCCGGGATCCTCGTCCAGGTCCTCTTCATCTGCGGCATTGGCGCGCCCGCAGGCTCCTGGCATGAGGCGCTGGCGCACGGCCTGCTGCTGCTTGCCGGCGGCGCCTGGGCAGCCCTGCTCTCGCTGCTCCTCTGGCCTCTCGACGCCTATCGCCCGGCCCGTTCCGCGGTCAGCGCCTGCTACCAGGAGCTCGCGTCCTTCGTCAGTTCGGTAGCCGAGTTGGCCGGCCGCGACGAGCAGCCCGCAGCCCTGTGGCACCGGCTCGCCCAGCACCATCAGTACCGCGTCCGCCGTGCCGTGGAACACGGTTGGGCCGCGGTGGCCGCCATCCGCGCGGGACGCCAGGCGGAAACCGAGCAAGGCCATCAACTCGTGGTGCTGCTTGAAAACGCCGACATGCTCATTGCCCGTACGGTAGCCATCGCCGAGCATCTCGAATCGCAGGCTGGCAAAGAGGGCTCGCGCTGCCTGGATCGCAGTCTCTCCGGCCTCGCCGATCTCAGCTCCGCCGAGCTGTGGGTCGCGTCCCTGCTCGTTCGCCGCCGCGGCCTGACCGTGGCCCACGCCCGCGCCAAGCGCAGCGAGATGACCCGCCTGCCCGCGTTTCTTGAGGGTTGCCTTGACCCCGAGGACCTGGGCGGCCGCTTCCTCGTGGCCCAGATTGCCGAGGCCGCATCGCAACTGGAGACCGCCCTCGAGAGCGCGACCCTCCTGCGCCTGGGCAAGGCGCCGGACAGCTCCCCGTCCCACGCGGCCGCTCCCCTTTCTGTCGGCCACTTCGGCTATGTTTATGCTCGTCTCGGCGAACTCCGCCAGGGCTGGAGCGCAAGCCGCGTGATCGACGAGCTGGCCGCCAACTTCACCCGCAAATCCCTCACCCTGCGCCATGCGGCCCGCGTGGCGTTCGTCTGCGGGCTGGATGTCGCGCTGATCTTGCTCCTCCGCATCGACCACGGCTACTGGCTTCTGTTGACCTCGCTCATCGTGCTGCAGCCGCACGTCTCCGGCACGCTGCGCCGCGGCATGGAGCGCATCGGAGGCAC
>Ga0302320_10016891_pt1 | contig 14861 bp, 14 predicted proteins | sample Bog_T0_3_FD_202130 | JGI IMG/M metagenome (GOLD analysis project Ga0302320, IMG submission 202130) | Peat permafrost microbial communities from Stordalen Mire near Abisko, Sweden - Bog_T0_3 | ecosystem: Environmental > Terrestrial > Soil > Wetlands > Peat | place: Sweden: Abisko, Stordalen Mire...
GAAGAATTGAAAGTTGAAGCGAATAGTATCCCGCTGGGCCTTTAACCAGGAATATCCCAAGCCCAGAAAGACAGCAAATGAGACGATTGCAGTTGGAGTAATACCCAAATGTATGCCCGGCACAATTTTAAGGGGACCGAGAACGAAAATCGTCTCGATCGAAAAAACCAGTGCGAGAAGATAAAGACGCCCGAGAAGCCTGCAATGCAGGGCAGCATAGGCATCTGACTGGGGACGCTGATCCCCAGCCGAGCAACCATCGGAATTCATTCTTCTATCGGTTCCGTTTACTTCTTGCGCCGGACGCGCAAAACCGCCAAGGTTCCAGCAAGGAGCGTGAGACCGCTGATTGCCAGACTGGGGTCAACCTCGGGCCGTTTGTCAAAAGCCATGCCATGAGCAACGATGCATGAAGCCAACGCGAAACCCAGAACAACAAAAGTGTTCTTCAGCAGATTCTTCGTCATTTGCATATCCTTTCTGTGTTTGTCTAGAAAGACCAAATTCGTTGAAGATCGGGGAATCCAAAATAAATGGCCCAAAGCAGCCTTGTTCGCCTTCTGAATATCGGCTGGTGCGCAACAATACCAGTCTGTCGGCTTGTAACAAGAACCTCGCTTAACGAACCTTATCGAGTCGCCTGCCCGGCAGGGGGATTCCGGAGTACGCAGCATCTCCATAAAACAACTCGGAGCCCGTTATTGAGAATTCTAACATAAACAAAGCACAGCCCCGCAAGAGCATTTTGCGGAAACAAAGTAACCGGTTATTACATTACCGAATCGGCTTTTGCGCACAATGTAATAGAGTTGCAAACGCTCACGGCAATTAAGCCCGCAAGCCTCTCAACCCACTATCGGCCGCAACTCCACTTTTCTGGTGGTGATTTCTACCTTGGCAGATGTCAGATCCGGCCCGCCCCAGCCTTCCTTTGCTGCTTCAACGTGAATTGTGCCCGCACTTTTGCCGGCCTGCACAATCAGCTGAGCAAGGCCGTTGAAGAGCGATCGCTTTGGCTCCTTGTCGCTCTCCGGGCAGTTGGGATCGCCGTTGCCCACGCCCAGCAGGACACCATCCCCACTCACCTTGAATCCAATCAAATTATTCGCCGTCGGAACCGGCCGTCCCTCCTTGTCCAGAGCCTCCACGGTCAGGATCGCCACATCCTCGCCGTCGGCATTGATCTCGCCGCGGTCGGCGGTGAGCCGGATCGCCACAGTCGGCCCTGTCGTCTCACGCCTTTCGCTGAGTAGTACCTTGCCGCCCTTCATTCCCCGCGCCTCGATCGCTCCGGCCTCGTACTTCACCTTCCAGTCCACGTGCCCCAACTGCGGAACCTTCTGGCTGCCCAGGCTCTTTCCATTCAGCAGCAGCTCCACTTCATCCAGATTCGAGTGCACCCAAACGGGAATCACCTCGCCCTCTCTGCCCTCGAAGTTCCAGTGCGGAAAGAGATGCAGCACCGGCTCACTGCCCCACCAGGCCTTGTAGTAGAAGAAGCTGTCCTTGGGAAAGCCGCACATATCCACGATTCCGAACTGCGAGTTGATCGAAGGCCAGCCGTAGGGCGTCGGCTCACCGCGATAATCGAAGCCTGTCCAGGCAAAGCCGCCCGCCGTCCACTCGCGCGTCGCATAGAACTTCCACCATTCCTCGGCCGTCTCGCCCCATTGCGCCGGGTTCACGTCATAGGCGCTCTCAGTGTTGCGCAGCGCATCGGTCGAGTAGTCGCCGCGCGTCGCAAAGGCGCTCGCCGTCTCCGATCCATAGATCGGCCGCTTGGGATTCTTCTTGTGAAACTCGTCGGGAAATTGCAACTGATAGTTGAAGCCGATAATGTCGACGGCCTCGCTGACGCCTTTCTTGTTGTCGCCGTTCACCGCCGCCGAGACCACGCGCGTGGGGTCCAATTCATGGCAGCGCCGCACCATCGTCGAGGCAATCTTCGCCCCCTGCTCGGCCATCTCGTCATTCTGCAAATGCCATTCCTCGTTGCCGACAGACCAGAGAATAATCGACGGCGAATTGCGATAGCGCTTGACCATTGCCTCCAGTTGCGCCATGCCCTCCGGGCTCGAACTCATCTGCCGTGTCTCGCACATCATCATCATGCCCATGCGGTCGCAGGCCCGCACCCACTCCGGCGTCGGCATATTGTGCGAGGTGCGCACGGCATTGCCTCCCATCGCCTTCAACACACCCAGCCTAAAATCCTGCAAGCGGTCGGGCAGCGCCGCGCCCACGCCCGCATGATCCTGATGGTTGCATGTGCCCTGAATCTTCAGCGGCTTGCCATTCAGGAAGAAGCCCTTCTCCGCATCGAAGACCGCCGTACGCACACCAAAGCTGATGCGCTCGGCATCGCGGACTTTGCCGTTTGCATTGACCGTCACAACGGCCGTGTAGAGATAGGGATTCTCCACTGACCAGAGCGTTGGATTGGGAAGCTTCATCTCGCAAGTAAAACTGGCAGACTTATCTGCTTGCAGAGGATCGGAACTACCGGTTCCGCAACCACCAGGTACCGGCTTCCCTTCGGCATCAAAAAACTTCCATTGGATGTCTACTGGCTCGGAATTATTTCCTTCATTTACAAGAACCGTCCCCAGTGAAAGAGTTGTGTCGCCGCCCTTGAGATTCGTCCGCACATAGCTCTCCCACCGCCCAAAATGCAGGGCATCCGTCTTGGTCAGCCATACATGCCGGTAGATCCCCGCGCCCTCATAGAACCAGCCGTCGCCAAAGCTCGCATCCACGCGCGCCACAATGCAATTCTTCGCGCCGTAGCTCAGAAAATCCGTCACGTCGAAGCTGAACGGCGCATAGCCGTTGTCATTGCGGCCAACAAAGCAACCATTCACAAAGATCAGAACGCTGCGGAAGGCGCCGTCAAACTCAACATTGATCCGGCGTCCCAAATCGTCGGCCGGAATCGCGAACTCCCGCCTGTACCAGCCCACGCTAGATTCTGGATAGCGACGGCCCAGCGGCTTGTAGCCGTGCGATTGCTGCGCTTCATCGTGGACAAAGGGTAGCTCGACCGCCCAGTCGTGCGGCAGATTCAGTGTCCGCCACTTCGAATCGTCGAATCCAGCCTTGGCAAACGCAAACTCGCCGGTCTTGGCAAAGTCGCCTTGCCCATTACCGAAGCCCAGATCGCGCGCCGGGTCTGTGCCGTGGCCAAATTGAAACTTCCAGCCAAAATCAAAGAGCAGTTGCTCACGCGGACCGGCCGCAACTGGCGCGTCTTCAAGCTGCGCTGCTGCCCGCGCCCACGCGGAACGAGCCACAAGCGATGAGGCGGAAAGAACCAATCCTGAACGAAGCAGACTGCGGCGAGAAATTTTAGGCACGGAGACAACCTCTTCGATATCGAACTCTCGCCGTAGAAGACAGCATCCTCCCGCCCAGCGAGCAAAGAGAAACTATAGAAGAGTCGCCCCGCGCCTGTAAACGAGCTCGCAATCGGTGCGGTTTACGGCCTTGCTCAAGCGCCGGCGTGGGGATGTTTCGCCGAGGAGCGGTTCCTGCGAAAGATGACCCCTGCCAAGCCAAGCAGCCCCGTCCCCAGCAGAATCAGGCTGCTCGGCTCAGGCGAGTTGGGCGGCGTAGGACCATCGGCAAAGCCCGCCAGCGCAATGAAATTCTGCGGGACATCGTCTCCCGCCGGCCAGCCCCACTGCGGAATGTAGATAATGAACTGCTGGTAGAAAGTCGCCGGCTCGGTGCCCAGACTCACGGCCGCAATCGCCGCGGCCCACTGAGTTGCGGCACCGCCGTCCGCCGGTGCCGCTGCTGCCCGCGCATTCGCGGAGAATATCTCCCACGCGGCCCACTGATCGTCGATTGCCTGCGCACTGTTGCCCGCCGTTATCGAGGCGTTGTCGTCATTGAAAAGCCAAGCGGCCTCTTCTTCCTGCGTACCGGTGATCGCCTGTACCTGCGCCACCCAGCTCTCTCCGCGAGAGATGTCGTTGTCGAAGCTGACGCACATTCCAGACAAGGAAGTCGAACTGCCGTCGACGCTGAGATAGTAGGGATAGGCGGCATCGGAGCCGTAACTCAAACTCCCGGTGCCTGTAAGCTCCAGAGTGACATACGACCCAATCGTATCGGCGCAAGCCGCTAACGGAGAGAACCAAGACAGAGCACAAAATGCAAAAACGGAAAGAAACGCACAACCTCGAAAACGCCTCATTGCTTCAAGCCCTTCTAGTCCGTCAGAAGCCGGGGGCAACCCATCGAGCGGGTTGTGCATTCTGTTCGCACGTGGGACAACTGCCACCACAAACTGTTGCGGATCGACGCGAAAAAAGAATCCATGAATCTCAATACAGAATTCTGCCAAGCATCGAGGTTCCGATCCAGTGCAATGATTTTAGGGCCGATGAAAGGCCTGCACAAGATTACGGGCACATAATTACTCAGGTAACCATGATGGGAATTATCCCGTTACGTGGCTGATTTTACAGGGACTTCTGGTAACATCGACCCAGCTTTCAGTGTGGCTATGGCGGCCCGCCACGGCGCGTTTGCATCGGTAAAGTGCGCACCTATCTCTTTTGTTCCTCGCCACTTTACCCGTCAGCACGTAATCCTGCGCGACAAAAATACCCAGATTCGCGGCCCCGGCTACATGGACTGAAGAAAAACTCAGCTCGGAGGGAGATAGGATTTTAATTCCCGTGTAAAGCTAGTAGAAGACTTCCGCTTCACGTAGCGCCGCCCACTAAGCTCAAAATGGCCGCTGGCCACGCGGGCAATGGCCTCGGTGTAGGCAATGTGCTCCTCGACCAGAATGCGTCGGGCGAGCGAGTGCATGTCGTCGGTATCGAGCACCGGAATCGCGCGCTGGACAATGATTGCGCCGTGATCCAAATCCTCGTCGACAAAATGCACCGTGCAGCCGGCCACTTTGACTCCGTAGTCGAAGGCCTGCGTCTGCGCGTCAAGGCCGGGAAAGGCCGGCAGCAGCGATGGGTGAATATTGAGAATGCGATTGGGAAATGCAGCGATGAACTCCGGCGAGAGAAGGCGCATATAACCGGCCAAGCAAATCAACCCAACTTTATGCGAATTCAGACAGGCGATTACGTCGGCATCGTGCTCGGCGCGCTTGCGGCCTTTGGAGACAAGCGCAGCAGTGGGCAGGCCAAGCTCCCGCGCCGCTGCCAGACCTCCCGCCTCAGCCACATTCGAGAGGACAACAGCAATCTCGACGCCAGACAACCTTCCCTCTCGAATCGACTCGGCGATGGCCAGAAAGTTCGAGCCGCGGCCAGAGAGCAATATGCCGAGGCGAAGGGGACGAGCTGTCGAAGCTTCTTCCAAGAATTTCCTCAGGGGCTAAAGTCCAATGCTTGAATTATGGCCTTTTTCGGCACACTTCGACTTCGCCTAGAGCGGGCTCTGAATCCGTGCTCCGATTCAGATCTGTTATCCGCCGCAAGACAGTTAATCGGATGGAAATCTGTCTCTGACAACTGACAACTAATAACTGACAACTGATAACTGACAACTGATGACTGACAACTGATAACTGACAACTGATAACTGACAACTGTTATGTGTACTGCACCCGCCTCTCGCCCTTGACCACGCGGCCGATGACGTAAAACTTCTCCTCGGCGCGGTCCAGCAGGTTTTTAGCGCGCGCAAACTTGGCCGCTGGAATTGCCGCAATCAGCCCGATGCCCATATTGAAAGTGCGCATCATCTCCTCTTGCGAGACCGCACCCAGCGTACGCAAATGCTCGAAGATCGGCAGCACCGGCCAGGAACCGATCTCGATCTGCGCGGTGACGTTCTTGGGCAGGATGCGCGGCAGATTCTCCGTGATGCCGCCGCCGGTGATGTGCGCCATTCCGGTCGTCACCCCTGCCGTCACCAGCTTCTGAATCACATGCAGGTAGCTGCGATGCGTCTTCATCAGCGCCGCGCCTGCCTTCTCCTTGATCGCGGTGACGTACTGCGTGGGCTTGTAGCCGGCCACATCGAAAAGCAGCTTGCGCGCCAGTGAATAGCCGTTGGTATGCAGCCCGGTCGAGGGCACACCGATCAGCACGTCCCCAGGCTTGATGCCAGCTCCCACCACCATTTTGTCGCGATCCACCGCGCCCACAATAAAGCCGGCCAGGTCGTACTCGCCGTCGGAATAGAAGCCCGGCATCTGCGCCGTCTCACCGCCAATCAGCGCACAGGCGTTGGCCTTGCACGCATCGGCCAGCCCGGTGATGACGCTCTCGGTCACCGCCGGGTCCAGCTTGCCGCTGGCAAAATAGTCCAGGAAAAACAAGGGCGTCGCGCCCTGCACAGCGATGTCATTGACGCAGTGGTTCACCAGATCCGCGCCCACCGTGTGGTGCAGGCCCAGCTCGAAGGCGACCTTCAATTTCGTCCCCACGCCATCGGCCGAGCTCACCAGAATCGGGTTCTTCCAGCGCTGCATATCCAGGCGGTAAAGCGCGCCGAAGCCGCCAATTCCCCCCAGTACATTGCGGTTGAAGGTCTTCTGCGCCAGATATTTGATGCGTTCCTTGGCGCGGTCGCCGCCGCTGATGTCCACTCCGGCGTCGGCGTAAGTGATGGAAAGGGGCTTGGATTCTACAGGCAAAGTCTTGTCAGGCATGATGCGGCTTTCTAGGAATGGAGTTGTCGGGCGGCGCTTCTGGCCGGAAATGTCAATCTTAGCAGGATTTCAGTAGCTTCGACCACATTATGAGAGACAACTCATCTGGCAAGCGGAGGAAATCTCGATATTAATATGGAAAGTCGGCTTGACATTGCTCAACTCCCACGCTACTCTGAGATGGAAAGCTGACTTTCCATGCCGCACACCATTACAAACCGGGTCAAAGAGCTGCGCATCGCCCGTGACTGGACGCAGGAGCAACTGGCGCAGGCCGCCGGAGTCTCCCGCCAAAGCATCAACTCCATCGAGCGCAACCGCTACGTGCCCAGCCTCGAGCTGGCGCTGGTCTTCGCGCGGCTCTTTGCCTGTTCCACCGATCAAATCTTCCATTTGGAGAAGGAACAATGAAACCTCACATTCTGAGCAAACTCCCGATCCTCGGCCAATTCGTCGATGAACGCTTTCTGGAGCATCGCCGCCGCGCCTGCAGCACAGCCGGCATTGTCACGGTCTTCGTCGCCATCGGTCTTTGGGAGTACCGTTTTTTAGTCAATCACATCTGGAACTGGGATCTCGTTGCCGTCATTGCCACCTTTGGAGTGGTCAAAATGACGATGTTTTTCTGGTACCGCTTCCACGATTGATTCACCCACCAACCTGAAAAGGAGAATTGAAAATGTGCCTCCGTGATCGCCAACTCGACCGCAAAACACGGTGCCGCATGGTCATTGCCAACCTCTCGCTGATCTTCGGCATCCTGCTGTCGAACTCCGGGCGCTGGAATTGGATTCACCTCTCCTGCCAGTTTGAGCGGAATTGGCTCCAGGCAATCACCGGCTTTCTCTTTGGCCTGTACATTACCATCTGCCTCTTCGGGATGTGGGGCGCTCGCCATTGCGGGAGCAGCGATCCCGAAAAGCTATTGCAAGCAGGAGAACCCCCGGATTTGCAGGGGTGGTAGTAGCCGTTTGACATTTCCGGGAGTCGCTTCCGGTTTGTGTATTTCCATAGTTATCGCAAGATTGTTAGAAGATCGCTGAGCTTGAGCGCCGTCCCTACGGGACTCCGGGTTATTGATTGGTCGATCCATCCCCACCGTTGAAACGGTGGGCTAATAACCACTGCGCCTACGGCGCGAGGCTACTGGTTGCTTCTGGCACGGAGCACTCCCGCACAGGCTCCTTTGAGGGGCCACCAACCATAAATCCTCCGGCTTTGCCGGAGGATATTTACAGGAACCGGGCGCGCTGCTCGACCGTGGGCAGGGGGCAGCTCTCCAGCCGCCCCCAGATGCGATAGCGCCAGCGGGCGTTGAGCCGGTAAATCGGGTCGCTGAAAAAATCCGGAATCCAGCCCAGCGCCGAGGCAACCGCCGGCCAGGGCTGAGGCAGCTCGCGCAGCACGACCAGAATACCCTTGAAACGAATCCAAAGTTGTTCATCGGCTTGCAACGGGTTGCGGAAGACCAGCACCGTTCCTGGAATGCCATTCAGTTCGAGCAACTCGGCATGGCGCTCGATCAACGGCACTACCGCCGGTGAGGCAAAAGCGGCAAAGCGCAGCCGGTCCTCCTTGTCGCGATGAACCAGCCAACGGACCCAGCCGTTGCAGAAGACGCAACGGCCATCGAAAATGACCAGCAAGCGATCGCCAATTCCGTCCAGTTCCATCCTATCTGTTGAGATGCGACAGCAAGGTCGATTGACTCGACTTGGATGAGGGCCTTGATTGGCCCTCTATACTGAACCCATCATGAGTTCCCCGATTCCAGCCCGCGCCCATACTCGTTCCCAAGCCCTCCAACTCCGCGCCGAGCGCTTCTTTCCCGGCGGCGTCAACTCGCCGGTGCGAGCCTTCGGCGCGGTCGGCGGAGCGCCGCCGTTTATCCGGAGTGCGGCTGGCGCTCACCTAACCGACGCCGACGGCAACCGCTACATCGACTACTTTGGCTCCTGGGGGCCGATGATTCTGGGCCACGCCTTTCCGCCGGTCGTCGAGGCCATCCAGAGAGCGGCGCGCAACTCGGCCAGCTTTGGTGCTTCCACGGCCGCCGAGGCCGATCTGGCCGAGCGCGTTGTCGCCTGTTTTCCGGCCATTGAAAAGCTCCGCTTTGTCAGCTCTGGCACCGAGGCCACGATGAGCGCTATCCGCTTGGCCCGCGCCGCCACCGGCCGCAAAATCGTCGTCAAATTCGAGGGCTGCTACCACGGCCACTCCGACGGCCTGCTCGTCAAGGCCGGTTCCGGTGTTGCCACCTTTGGAATTCCCGGCTCGGCCGGCGTCCCCGAAGAGATTGCCAGCCTCACGCTCGCTCTGCCTTACAACGATCTGCCCGCCGTCGAGGCCGCTTTCAAAGCGCATTCCGGCGCCATCGCCGCGGTGATTTTGGAGCCGGTCGTGGGCAACGCCGGCTGCATTCCGCCCGCCGCTGGCTACCTGTCCGGCCTACGCGCGCTCACTGAGCAAAACGGCGCGCTGCTGATCGCCGACGAGGTCATGACCGGCTTCCGCGTCGCACTCGGCGGCGCTTGCGAACTGTATTCGTTCGATCCCGACCTCATCACGCTTGGCAAAATCGTCGGCGGCGGCCTGCCCGTCGGCGCCTTTGGCGGCAAGCGCGTCTATATGGACCTGCTGGCTCCGCTCGGCCCCGTCTACCAGGCAGGCACACTCAGCGGCAACCCTCTGGCAATGGCCGCCGGCATCGCGACTTTGAGTTATTTGCAAGCCCACGCCGCCCAGGTCTATCCGCAACTGGAAGCCACGGCCAAAGCCCTCTTCGAGGGGGTAGCTGAAGAAGCCGTGCGAGCAGGCATTCCGCTCACTCTCAATCGCGTCGGTTCGATGGGTACATGGTTCTTCAAGAGGGGTCCGGTCACCAACTACGTCCAGGCCGCTGAGAGCGACACAGCCGTCTTTGGCCGCTTCCACCGGGTGATGCTGGATGCCGGCGTCTGGCTGCCGCCCTCACAATTCGAGGCGGCATTTCTCAGCACGGCGCACGGCGAAGCGGAGACCGCCGCAACCATTGCCGCCGCGCGAGAAGCCTTCAAGGTTTTGTAGGCCGATCTATCGTGACATCCTCGCCCGCAAAGCGCCCAGGCCTGTATGCATCAGTTCGCAGCTTGAGCTTCGGTCACAACGGAAATGAATATTGACCGGATAATCCTGCCAGCGCGAATCGGCTGCGGCCGCAGTCGCCGCGGCAATGTAGAAGGTCTTTCTGCCGCGCGTCTGGATCACGCCATGGACAGTGTCGAAATCGACCACCGAGTCGTCTCCTTCAACCCAGAAAGGCAGCAGCTTTGCCGCGGCCTTGGCGGCGTTCCTCTTGCGCGCGGCAAACTCGGCCGGAGACGGCTGCCCGGCCCTCGCCTCAATCTCCTTCTGGCGCTTCTCCAGTTCACTTTGTTCCGCCAGAGATGGAAAATCGGACTCAAAACTCCAGATCGCAGCCTTCTCATAAGCGGAGCCCGAGCAGGATAAATCCCCTTCGGCATTGAGTGCCGCAATCTGCCCATCCGGTCCAATTTGATTCTGAAAAACATCTTTCCCCTGCTCGCGCTCAATCTCCTCGGCCTGCAATCGCGCGGGGTCCGTTCCCTGCGCCAACTGCGCGCTGAGGGTGCCCGCCGCATCCGCAGTTGCCGCGCCTGAGTCATCTAGCTCGGCAAATGCCGCTGCATTCTCCGCGTTGTACTTCAGCAAGATGCTCTTGGAGCACAAGACAAAGCCTTCTGAATTTTGCAGCCTAAGTTCGACGGAAAGAGGACGTGGCGAACTAACCGCGGCCAGCGCAAAGCCTGCCTGATAGTCGGGATCGCTGGGCTTGAGCGCCAGCCTGTAAACCAGCTTCTTGTCCCATTGAATGAATAGGTGGCCAGACAATCCGGCCGCGCTCGAGGTCACCGAACCCAGGTCGTACCGTCCCACCGGATCGCTCATCAACCATGAGATGCTGACAAACGCAAAGCCTAGAAGAATTCCGAAACCCACGCCCGCCGCTGCATAAACTCTGGTCTGACTCTTGACGAACCACCTGTACCGTTCCAACAGCTTCCCACGCAAGGACGAAGGCGACGCAGAAGTCAAAGCCGGAGCGTTGGCGGCGGCCTTCGGCTCTTCAGCGGCCGCGCTCAAGTCGATCGCAGATGGCTCTACCGCAAACGCGCCTTCGGCCAATACAGCGGGCAACTCGGCAGGCAAAAGCTCATCGCCAGCGCCTTCCGTCTCCGCGCCAACGATCCGATAGCCGCTCATCGGCAGCGGCTTGGGCTCGGCGTTCTCTCCTGTAAGATCAGGCACTTCAACATCTAGATACTTGTCGAACTCCTGCGCCTGCTGGTCTTTTCTCTTGCGATTGGGAAACCTCGGATCGTCCTCGAACATCGAAATCCTCTAACTGGAATCGTTCACAACATCGATCTTTGGAATCAACAACATTGAATCACAGAAAAGCCCCGCTGCATACCCCCATACTAATGCTCCTGTACAAAATGCTGCTTTCAGAAGCAAAAACAGCCGGGCAAGTGCAGCCGCTCTACCCAGGCAAATCTTTTTGCCTCCTTGCTCGAAGCCTCTCTCGTCTGGACAGCATCCAACCTCACAAGGCAGGAGAAACAGCCATGATCGTCGGCGTTCCCAAAGAGATCAAGGACAATGAAGCCCGCGTGGGCGTGACCCCGGCAGGTGTCAAGGCTCTGGCCGAGGCAGGCCACAAAGTTCTGATAGAGACGCAGGCAGGCGCGCAATCCGGCTTCGCCGACGAGCAGTACCAGAATGCGGGCGCTGAGATCGTAGGCCAGGCCGGCCACGTCTGGGGCAACTCCGAAATTGTTGTCAAAGTCAAAGAGCCGATTGAGCCGGAGTTCGTTTTCTTCCGCGAAGGTCTGCTTTTGTTCACGTTTCTTCATCTGGCGCCGTTGCCAGAACTAACCGGCAAGCTGCTCGATTCCAAGGTCGTCGGCATCGCCTATGAGACGGTTCGCGACCGCCAGGGTACGCTGCCGCTGCTCACGCCAATGAGCGAAGTGGCCGGCCGCATGAGTGTGCAAGTGGGGGCAGCCTACCTTGAAAAAGAGCGCGGCGGACGCGGCATTCTCCTCGGCGGTGTGCCAGGCGTTGCTCCAGCCAACGTGACCATCATCGGAGGCGGCGTGGTGGGAACCAATGCCGCCAAAATCGCGCTGGGCTTTGGAGCCAGAGTCACAATTGTGGATCAGAATCTGAATCGCCTGCGCGAATTGGACGATATTTTCAGTGGACGCCTCTGCACCCTGGCCTCGAACAGTTACAACATTGCCCAGGCCACGCGCGAGGCCGATCTGGTAATCGGCGCGGTGCTGATTCCCGGCTCAACCGCGCCTCATCTGGTGACCCGCGCCATGGTGGCCCAAATGAAGAAAGGCGCGGTGATTGTCGATGTAGCCATCGATCAGGGCGGATGCGTCGAGACCGCGCTACCCACCTCGCACTCCAAGCCAAGTTATCTCGTCGATGGCGTCGTGCATTACTGCGTCACCAACATGCCCGGCGCGGTGCCGCACACCTCGACACTGGCGCTGACAAACTCGACCTTTCCCTATCTGCTCCGCATCGCCAGCCGCGGCGTTCGCCAGGCGCTGCGTCAGGACGCCGGCCTGGCCGAGGGACTCAATACCTGGCAAGGCCAACTCACCTGCCGCGGCGTGGCCCAGAGCCAGCAGCGGCCGTGGACAGCCATAAAAGATGCGATCGGATAAGATGGCCTTATCTTGAATGTGAATGGACATGCATGAGCCCGAATGCGGACGCAATAAAAAAGCCCGATGCGAATCTCACTTCCGAAATGTACGGCCTGCTTGCTGAGATGCGGCTGCTGGCCTCCGCGGCGTCTTCGCTCAGGGAGTTGCAGTTGCGCATCGTCCAAGCCATCGCGGATAACTTTCCTTACTATAATTGGACCGGCTTTTATATGCTCGATCCCGCGGAGCCCAAGTCTCTGCTGCTCGGTCCCTTCCTCGGCGACGCAACTCCTCACGTGCGAATCCCCCTGACGGAAGGCATCTGCGGAGCCGCGGCGGCATCCGGAGAGTCCGTGATCGTCGATGACGTCAATGCCGATCCGCGCTATCTTTCCTGCTCCATCAAAACTAAATCCGAGATCGTCGTTCCCATCTACGCGCACGGCAAAGTCATTGGCGAGATCGACGTCGACAGTCACAGCGCAGCCGCCTTCACCGGCCTCGACCGGGCATTCCTTGAAGCAACCGCTCGAATCGTTGGACAATACATTGAACGGACTGCTTCTCCCGCCGATTGAAGCGACGACTTCAGCCTCATCAATCTTTGTAACTTTCGCGGGCCTTCAGAGTCTCATAGTGTGCGTGGGCATTCCGATTCCGATCTTTGATGAAAAGAATGGCGCGTTGCCGAAGGAGATTCCGACTTGATTTTCTTGCTGTCCCTTGCGTTTCTCGGTGGCATTCTCACCATTCTCAGCCCGTGCATTCTTCCTGTGCTGCCGTTTGTCTTTGCGCGCGCCGACCAGCCTTTCCGCAGGAGCGGTCTTCCGCTGCTTGCTGGCATGGCGGCGACATTTGCGCTGATTGCCAGCCTGGCAACCGTTGGCGGCTCATGGGCCGTGCGCGCCAATCAATTTGGCCGCATCGCCGCGCTGATTCTCTTCGCGGTCTTTGGCCTCACACTGCTTTTTTCCTCTTTTGCCGAGCGGCTTTCGCGCCCCCTGGTTCAACTTGGCGGCAAGCTATCCGGACGTTTGGATTCGGACCCAAGTTGGCTGAACTCGTTTCTCCTCGGCATTGCGACAGGTCTGCTGTGGACGCCGTGCGCCGGACCGATTCTCGGCCTGATTCTCACCGGTGCGGCCGTAAGCGGAGCCAGTGTACATACTGCGATCCTATTGCTTGCCTACGCTGCCGGCGCTGCCACTTCGCTGGCTCTCGCGCTGCTTGCCGGTGGCCGCGTCTTTGCCGCGATGAAACATTCTCTCGGCGCTGAACTTTGGATTCGCCGCGTTCTCGGAGTCGCCGTCTTGGCTGGCGTGGCGGCCGTCGCCTTCGGATTGGACCGCGGCGTTCTGACGCAACTTTCACTGGCCAGTACCTCGAGTTTCGAGCAGCGGCTTGTGACTCTTGTTAATCCATCTAATAAACCAGCCCAGACAATCAAGATCGACGCCAATCCGGAAGTTACGCCCGCTGATAGCGATTCAGCAGGTGTGCCGCAAACGCTGCCCGATCTTTCCGGCGCCACTGCATGGATCAATTCGCCGCCGCTGACAACAGAATCGCTGCGCGGTAAAGTCGTTCTCATCGATTTCTGGACTTACTCCTGCATCAACTGCCTGCGTTCCCTGCCTTACATTCAGGCGTGGAATGAAAAGTACAAAGCCAGCGGACTGGTCGTCATTGGCGTACATGCTCCCGAGTTTCCTTTTGAAAAAGATGAGGCAAATGTTCGCAAGGCAGTGCGCGATCTGGGCATCGACTATCCGGTTGCAATGGACAACAACTACAGCATCTGGCGCGGCTTCAATAACAATTACTGGCCCGCGCATTACTTCATCGATGCCACGGGCCGCGTACGTTTTCACCACTTCGGCGAAGGCAATTACGATGAATCCGAAGCATGGATTCGCAAACTGCTCGAAGAGAGAAACCACCAGCCAGCCCCGGAAACAACGGTAAAAATTGCCGCCCGTGGCTCGGAGGTCGAATCGGATCCTCAAGCCGTGCAATCGCCGGAGACTTATATCGGATACATTCGCGCCGAGAATTTTGCCTCGCCCGGCGGCTTCGATAAAGATGTTGCGGAGCTCTATCGCGCGCCTGCCCGGCTAGCTCAGAATCAATGGGCATTAACCGGCCGATGGAAGGATGAAGGCCAAATTGCAACTGCGCTCTCCGCATCGGCAGGCATTGCCTATCGCTTTCATGCCCGCGACCTGCATCTTGTTCTTGGTCCGGGCGGCACACGCGAGCCGATTCGTTTTCGCGTAACACTCGACGGCATTCCGCCCGGCGCGGATCACGGCGCGGACACCGATGCGGATGGCTACGGCACAGTGACGGAAAGCCGTCTCTACCAATTGATTCGCCAGCAAAGCAGCTCCAGGGATCGTGAATTCCGGATCGAGTTTCTAACTCCAGGCGTACAAGCATTTGCATTCACCTTCGGATGAAGAATTCCCCCTTCAGAAAGGAAGGCTCTTGATAAACTCTCAGCAAAT
>Ga0302320_10016895_pt1 | contig 14859 bp, 8 predicted proteins | sample Bog_T0_3_FD_202130 | JGI IMG/M metagenome (GOLD analysis project Ga0302320, IMG submission 202130) | Peat permafrost microbial communities from Stordalen Mire near Abisko, Sweden - Bog_T0_3 | ecosystem: Environmental > Terrestrial > Soil > Wetlands > Peat | place: Sweden: Abisko, Stordalen Mire...
ACGAGCTTATAACCCGAATGCCTCTACGCGTGGACTACCAACAGGTGAGAATGCCCATTCCTGGCGTTTGAAGTCGGTCGATGAAGAAGTTGAAATGGTGATTGTTTGATTTTCTGGAGTTGCTATTAGAAATGCGGAAAGAGAGTCCCGAAATTTTTTCAACAGCCAGCCTAAGTCTAGGTTTTCAGCGTCCATTTCAGCCAAGGAAAGCTGAATTTCTCCTACGAATTGCTGCGCACGAATGTCCGAATCGAGATGCATATTCCAACTTGCTTTCGCGATCCAGTCCTCGAAAGAAACAAGGGTACCCTCCTTATCGGTCGCAGCAAGGAAGTCAATCAGTTCATCTCGAATTTGAGAAACAGTAACCATGTCTGACCATTCTAATCGCCGGGGACCTTTAGTCAAGCGAATCCCAATTGCAGACCTACGAGAACTTTTCGGTCACGCCGATTATTGGGCACGCACATCAAAAGGGGAATTCCACAAAATAGTTATCGGCAGACACACTCCAGACTTGAAAACCGAACCGCCGGGCACAGAAAGCCAGATCATTTCCATTCGTAAATCCGATGATTTTGAAGTTGCCAGAGTCCACGCATACATAAGGCCTGATGGCTCAATTGGCGCATCCGGTAAGCCCGATCCGAAAATCGTCTACGACGAAGCTGGCGATGTGCTTTATATGCAAGAAAGAAAACACCCATAGTCGGCCAAGTATGTTAGTACCGTCTGGAAGCCGGCACTACAAAAGTGCGGAGACCGCCCGAATCAATACAGGTGGAAGTCGACTTCGACGGTGATCATGGACGGGACGGGGGTCTTGCCGTCTTTGAGGGCGGGCTTGAATTTGTATTTGCGGACAGCTTCCATGGCCTTCTCGTCCAGTCCCATGCCGAGGGTGCGGACCACGTGGACGCTCTGCGGATTGCCCTGCGCATCGACGATGAGGGCAATGATGCAAACGCCCTGGTACTTGGCGCGGCGCGCTTCGTCGGAGAACTCGGCTTCAGGCTGGAAGATGGGTACCGGCGCGGAGATTCTACCGCCTACCTGGTAGACGCCGCCACCTGCGTTGCCGCCGCTGCCCGGGCCGTATCCGTTACCGTAGCCGGAGCCGAGGCCGCCGCCGGAACCCGATCCCATGCCGGCGCCGTTGCCGCCGCCGGCTGAGGCCAACTGCACATTGTTGGAGTTGTGCATGCCGATCATGGGCATATTGTTGTCGGGCAGCTGGATGTCTTTTTGCACGTTGATGGCAGGAGGCTCGGGAAGCTTGGGATGCTCGATGGTGACGGGCGTCGGAGGCGTGATGGGGTCCTTGATGCGTTCCGGCAGTCTGCCCTTGTTGGCCTCGATCATGCTGCGGTCGCCGCCGCCGCCACCGCCGCCGGCTTTGACGGGGTTCTTGGGGGCGTTGTAGTCGCTGATGTCGATGTTGGTATTCAGGAGCGAGGGCTTGACCGTTTCGATGACCTTTTTGCCCACCCAAAAAAGAACGATGCACAGAAGCAGGCCGTTGATGGTGGTGGAGATGCCTATGGCCCAGGGATTCGCCTTTACGGCCATCCGGTCGGGCACCGGAATGGGCTGCGAGGTCAACTGCAAAGGCGGCAGTTTGACGGGGAAAAACACGTCGCGAACGCTTTCCCAGAGATCGACCCAGAGGGGCTTCTCTTCAAAGGCCTTGCCCAAGAGGGCGTCCAGCCCGTGGCCGTAGTCTGGCCCTGCGCCAATCTGGTCGTTCTTGTCTTCCGGTGTCATGTGCGTTGGTTATGTGCCCTTGTTGCCGCCATTGGGGGGCTGCCGTTGCCTGCCCGGGTGCGAACGCGCCCGTGACAGGGCATCCATTCATTATGCTTTACCGCGCCCCTACTTGTCTTGGCTTTGTAACTTCCTGGTTCTGGGCCGGTAAGCACCTACGACACGCTACAACCTCCAAAATGTTCGATGCGCGTACTCTTGGACTCCCATAACCAATAGACGCTTGAGAGGCCCGGTTTGTTACCGGGGAATTGGTAACCGTGGCGTTTACACTGGATTATGAATCGATTTGCGAGCTAGAACGGAGTCCCGATGTCCCCAGCGCCGGAGTTGAAGGCGACGCTTACACTGCCCCAGACCGCCTTCCCGATGAAAGCCAATCTGCCCCAGAATGAGCCGCTTCGGCTGGCTCGGTGGGCCTCTATGCGCCTTTATGAGGAGCTGCGCAAGGCCGGGCAGGGGCGGCCGGCTTACCTGCTGCACGATGGGCCTCCCTACGCCAACGGGCCGATTCACCTGGGCCACGCGCTGAATAAGGGGCTGAAGGATTTCGTGGTGAAGTCGAAGACCATGGCCGGATACGATGCACCGTTTGTGCCGGGCTATGACTGCCATGGGCTGCCCATCGAGATCAAGGTGGACGAGAAACTGGGGCACAAGAAGCTGGAGATGCCCGTACCGGCGGTGCTGGACGCCTGCCGGGCCTACGCGCAGAAGTACGTGGACATGCAGACGGAGCAGTTCGAGCGCATTGGCTGCTTCGGGCGCTGGCAAGCGCCGTATAAAACCATGGCGCGCGGATACGAGGCCAAGACGCTGGAGGCGTTTTACGGATTTCTCGAGAAGGGATTTATCTATCGCGGGCTGAAGCCGGTTTACTGGTGCATCCACGACCACACGGCGCTGGCCGAGGCCGAGGTGGAGTACGAGAACCACACCAGCCCGTCGGTGTACGTGCGGTATAAGCTGACCTCCGATGCAGCGGCGATTGCGCCCGCGCTTGCCGGCCGCGAGGTCTACACGATCATCTGGACGACGACTCCGTGGACGCTGCCCGCGTCTCTGGCTGTGGCGTTTCATCCGGATTTCGAGTACGTGGCGATGGCGGCGGCGGACGATGCCGGCGCGCCGGTGTACATTGTTGCCGCCGAGCTGGCCGCGCAGGTGGCCACGGCCTGCAAGCTGGGGCCGACAAAAGAGCTTGCCCGCTTCAAAGGAGCAGCGCTGGATCGCGTGACGTTTCAGCATCCGTTTTTGGAGCGGTCGATTCTGGGCGTGCTGGCGACCTACGTTACGGCCGATACCGGCACGGGAGCGGTGCACACCGCGCCCGCGCACGGCGCTGACGATTTCTATACCGGCCAGAAGTACGGGCTGGACCCGATCTGCCGCGTCGATGCCGGCGGGCACATCCATGTCGATCCCGCGGCATGGCCGCAGGCCGCGCCGCCAGCCTTCGACGGGCTGAATGTGTGGAAGGCGAATCCGGTCATTATTGCCATGCTGGAAGAGCGCGGCGCGCTGCTGGGCGGCGCGCAACTGGAGCACTCCTATCCGCATTGCTGGCGTTGCCATCATCCGGTGATCTTTCGCGCGACGGAGCAGTGGTTTATTTCGCTTGAGACGCCGGTCAATCACCCCAGCGACGAAGACCTGTCGCCGGGGACCCCGACGAAGCGCGGCGATGGATCGGAGACAACTTTCCGGCAGCTTGCGATTGAAGAGATCGACAAGGTGGTGTGGGATCCGGCGTGGGGCAAGGAGCGCATCACTAATATGATTGCCACGCGGCCGGACTGGTGCATCAGCCGGCAGCGCATCTGGGGCGTGCCGATTGCGGTGTACCTATGCGAAGGCTGCGACAAGCCGATCGTTGACGCGGAGCTGAATCGCACGATTGTGGATTTGTTTGAGCGCGAAGGCGTAGAGGCGTGGCATCTGCCGGCGAGCGACGGCCTGTTGGCGGCGGGGACCAAGTGCGGGCACTGCGGCGGGACGGCGTTCCGCAAAGAGAATGACATTCTCGACGTGTGGTTCGACTCGGGCGTGAGTTGGCTGGCGGTTTGCGAGTCGGACCCGGAGTTGAGCGCTGCCTATGATCTCTTCCAAAAGGGCAAGGGCACGGAGTGCCTTTATCTTGAGGGCGGCGACCAGCATCGCGGGTGGTTTCACTCGTCGCTGCTGACTTCGGTGGCGTTGCGCGGGCGGGCGCCGTACTCACATGTGGCTACGGCGGGATGGACGCTCGACGAGCAGGGCCGCGCCATGTCAAAGTCGCTGGGCAACGGCGTCGATCCAGTTGACATCGCAAATAGAATGGGCGGCGAGATTGTGCGGCTGTGGGTTGCATCGGTGGATTTTCGCGAGGACATGGCGGCCAGCGAAAACCTGATGCAGCGCTGCGCGGAGCTTTACAAGAAGCTGCGCAACACGTTCCGGTTTTTGTTGGGAAATCTGCAAGGCTTCAATCCGGCGCGCGACCGCATTGCCGAGGCCGAGTTGCTGCCGCTGGATCGTTACATGCTGGCGCGCACGCGCGAGCTGACCGAGAAGATTATCGGGCCGGATGGTAAATCGGGCTGGTACGGAGCTTTCGAGTTTCATCGCGTGTACCAGGCAGTGAACGAGTTCGCCATCGTGGACCTGAGCGCGTTTTATCTCGACGTGCTGAAGGACCGCATGTATACCTTTGCGCCGACGAGCCTGGCGCGGCGCTCGGCGCAGACCGTGTTGTGGCAGATTACCGAAGCGCTGGTGCGGCTGGTGGCGCCCATCCTTACTTTTACCGCCGACGAGGTGTGGGAGTATTTGCCGCCGGTGGCGGGGCGCGAAGCGAGCGTGCACTTGGCGCGGTTTCCGAAGCCGGAGGAGATCTTCTCGGAGAGCCCCGCTGCGCTCGTCGAGGAATGGCAAGAACTCTTCGCCGTGCGCGATGAAGCGATGCGCGTGCTGGAAGAAGACCGCCAGGCCAAGCGCATCGGCAAAGGCCTGGAGGCGCAGCTCCGGATCGAAGCTGCAGGTCCGCGATTTGCCTTGCTCAAGCGCAACCAGATCGGCCTGAAGGAGTTTCTGAACGTCTCGGTGGTTGAAGTGGTCGAAGGCAAAGAGTCGAAGATCACAGCCTCGCCCGCGCCGGGCACGAAATGCGCGCGCTGCTGGAATTTCATGCCGGACACGGCCGACTACGGCATCTGGACGAACGTGTGCGGGCGCTGCCGGAGCGCTTTGACTGAAATGGGCATCCAACCTCCTAAGCCTGACCCCACGGACAAAAATCCGTCCGCGGGGGCCCCGCATCAGACGGAGGTTGAATAGTGAGCTGGTTCTCCAATTGGCCCCGGCCGCGCCGTCTGCACTATCTGCTGCTCATCACGGCCCTCGTCGGCGCGGCGGACCGGCTGTCGAAGATGTGGGTCACGCGGCACGTTCGCTACGGCGGCGCCATTCCCGTCTTCGACCACGTTCTGCGCATTACGCACTGGACCAATGAGGGCGCGGCATTCTCCATGTTTGCCGACTCGGCCTCGCCCAACGTCGTGCGCTGGGGCCTGGTTGCGTTTACCATTGCCGCCGCGTTGTGCGTCTTGATCGCCATGGTGCGGCTGGGCGACCGCGTTACGCTGGCCACGGTGGCGCTAGCGCTGATTTTGGGCGGGGCTCTGGGCAATGTGCACGACCGCATCTTCTATGGCTCGGTTGTGGACTTTATCGAAGTGCACATCTTCACCTATCACTGGCCCGACTTCAATTTGGCCGATTCTTCGATTGTTGTGGGCGCGTGCCTGCTGTTTCTCGATTCCCTGCTGCCGAGGGGCAGGGAGCAAGGGAGCTAGGGAGCAAGGGAACAAAATCCTCGCCCTGCGCACGCTTGCGGCTGGCCGGTATAATTGGTCGGACCACTTAGCACCCCTCAGGAGCCGGACAGAATGCCGCAAGCAGGAAGCGAATCGCGCAGCTTTTTTCGAACCTTTGGAGATCCCAATCGCGTCTCCCATCAACGCTGGGTCATCTGCTTTCTCCTGTTTCTGGCGACGGTGATAGCGTACGTCGATCGCGGCGTGATCGCCTATCTGAAAAACACTTTGGAAAGCGTGATCCCGGGTCTGAACGACCGATCGTATGGATATGTGACCGCGGCTTTTACGGCGGCTTATGCGATCGGCATGGTGGTTGCGGGCGGATTCACCGACAAGCTGGGAACGCGCAAGGCATTTGCCATCGCCATAGGCATCTGGAGCATAGCGGCCATGCTGCCGGGCGCGGCGTTTTCCGTGCTCACGTTCGGGATCGCGATGTTTCTGCTCGGCCTGGGCGAGGCTGCCAACTTTCCCGCGTGCATCAAAACGGTCGCAGAGTGGTTTCCCAGGCGCGAGCGGGCGCTGGCGACGGGAATCTTCAACTCCGGCGCAAATATTGGCAACATCGTAGTGCCGATTGCGGTGCCGACGCTGGTGATGCTGGTGAGTTGGCGCGGCGCTTTTGTGGTGACGGGAGCTCTGGGCGTCGTTTGGTTGGTCTTTTGGCTGATCTACTATCGACGGCCCGAGCAACACCGCAGCGTTTCAAAGGCGGAACTGGACCTGATCCTGAGCGACCCCGCGGAAACCGTGGAGAAGGTTCCCTGGCGCCGCGTTCTGCCGTGCAAAGAGACCTGGGCTTTCGCGATCGGCAAGTTTCTCACAGACCCCATCTGGTGGTTCTACTTGTTCTGGATTCCCGGCTACCTGCAAACGACTTTCCACCTGAGCCTCCAGCAAAGCCGCGTGCCGGTGGTGATGGCTTACAGCATTTCCATCATCGGCAGCATTGGCGGCGGGTACCTTTCCTCCGTGATGATCAAGCGCGGAATCAGCGCCAACGTGGCCCGCAAGACCACGTTGCTGGTCTGCGTGGCGTTGATTGCGCCGATCTTTGCGACGCCATTCGTCTACCATCTGTGGCTGGTGGTGGCACTGCTTGGCCTGGCAACGGCGGGACACCAGGGGTGGTCGGCAAACCTCTTCACGCTGCCGTCCGATATGTTTCCCAAGTCCGCAGTAGCCAGCGTCATCGGCATCGGCGGCATGGCGGGCGCGCTGGGCGGCGTTCTGTTCCAGTTGGGAACGGGTTACATCGTCTATCTCACACACAGCTATGTGGCGTTGTTCATCGTCGCGTGCCTGGCTTACCCCGCGGCGTTCCTGATTATTCACGGCATTTCGCCCAAGCTGGCGCCGGCACGGCTTGATTAGCGGGCTGCATCAATATTTATAACAAGACGCCCTGCGAGCAATGCCAGGCGATCGCATTCCGGGAGGAACATCGGAGGCGGGTTGGTGGCTCTGCTTCGCATCGTCTTCACGAGGGACCCAATGACAATTCGCCGGAAATTTTGCTCGCATGGCGCTCACTCTTGCGCCTCTGTGGCAATCCTCTTTCTTCTTCTCAGCTTTTCTCGCGCCGCGCAGGGGCAGCGACTATCTGACAACGTCATTCCCTCGCATTATGCATTGTGGTTCGCGCCCGATCTGAAGGCTGCCACCTTCTCCGGCTCTGAAGTGATCGAGGTCAACATCAAGGAGCCCACCAACGCCATTACGTTGAATGCGATCGAGCTCAAGCTCCAGGACGTGAGAATCATTGATCGGCATGACATGCAGAAAGGAACGGTAAGTTTCGATCCCGAAAAGCAGCAGGCCACGCTCACGTTCCCGAATACCATCCCTGCGGGCGACGCGACGCTTCGCATCCAATTCACGGGAATCCTTAACAACGAACTGCGCGGCTTCTATCTTTCAAAGACGGCACGCCGCAACTACGCCGTCACGCAGTTCGAGTCCACCGATGCGCGCCGCGCCTTTCCCTGCTTCGACGAGCCCGCGCTGAAGGCGAAATTCGACATCTCGCTCACGATCGACAATGGCGACACGGCGATCTCGAACACTCCGATTGTGCGCGATGTGGATGCTAGCGACTGGGCTCCCCAGGGCAAAGAGCACAAGGTGACCTTTGAGACCACGCCCAAAATGTCTACCTACCTCGTCGCCTTCGTGGTGGGCGACTTCCAATGCGCGCGCGGCGAGCAGGATGGCGTGGCCCTGCGCGTATGCGCTACGCCCGACAAGGTTGCGCTCACGCCTTTCGCTCTGGATGTTGCAAAGTTCGCCCTGCACTATTACGACAATTACTTCGGCATTCACTACCCGCTCAAGAAACTCGACCTCATCGGCATTCCGGATTTCGAGGCCGGCGCCATGGAGAACTTCGGCGCCATCACCTTCCGCGAGACCGACCTTCTTCTCGATCCGAAGGCCACCTCGCTGCGCGCTGAAAAGAATGCCGCGCTCGCGATTGTGCACGAGATCGCGCATCAGTGGTTCGGCGACCTGGTGACGATGCAATGGTGGGACAACGTTTGGCTCAACGAAGGATTTGCAACGTGGATGGAGAACAAGTGCACGGCCGCGATGCATCCCGAATGGAACATTCCGCAACTGGTCGCGGTTGATAAGCAGGTCACATTGAATATCGATGCGCAACCCACCACGCGCGCCATCCGCGCCAGCGCCGACACGCCGGAGGAGATCGACCAGATGTTCGACGGGATTGCCTACGGCAAGGCCGGCGACGTGCTGCTGATGCTGGAGAATTACCTCGGCGAGAAGACTTTTCGCAAGGGCGTGCACGCGTATCTCGCCGCGCATGAGTACGGCAACGCGACGGCGGAGGATTTTTGGAACGCGCAAACCGAGGTGAGCGGCAAACCGGTCGACAAGATCATGGAGTCGCTGGTGGCGCAGCCGGGCGCGCCCATTCTGGAATTCGGCACTCCTGCTGCGGGCCAGGTCCGGGTCGCGCAGTCGCGATTCTTCCTCAGTCCCAGCATCACGCCCGATGCGACGCAAAGATGGATGCTGCCGGTCTGCTTTAAAGCGGGCGCGAGAAATCAGGACTGCCAGGTTCTCACTCCCTCTTCGCCATCGCTCCAGACTCCGGCCGCGAAGGTCTTCTTTGCCAACGCGGGCGGCAAGGGCTACTATCGCAGCGCGTACGCGCCCGCGCAGTACGCGGCCCTCGTTGCCGAAGTGGAAACGGCACTCACTCCCGAAGAGCGCATCAGCCTGACCGGCGACGAGTGGGCGCAGGTGCGCGCGAACAAAACAGCGGTGGGCGATTTTCTGAATCTGGCGGCCGCGCTCAGTACCGATCCCAATGCCGACGTCTTCTCGGGCGCCGTGGATCGCGTGACCGACATGGACTACAGCATTGCCTCGACAAAGGGAGAGCGCGATGCGCTGGCCGAATGGATTCGCCGCACATATGCGGCGCAATACGCAAAGCTCGGCGCGCCTGCCGCGGGCGACTCGCCGAACACGCGCCAGTTGCGCGCCGATCTCTTCGCGCTGCTCGGCGCTCATGGCGATCCCGGCGTTGCGGCACAGGCGCACGAGATTGCGGACCGGTATCTCGCCAATCCCGCTTCGGTCGATCCTACGCTGGGACGGGCCGCGGTGGATATTGCCGCCGAGGATGGCGACGCGACGCTCTTCGACAAGCTGCAAAAGATCTACGAGACATCGAGCGACCCCACGTTGCAGGTGCTCGCGCTGCGCGAACTGGTCACCTTCACGAATCCCGACCTGCTGGAGCGCGCCCTCGAGTACTCCGTCTCTTCGAAGGTGCGCAACCAGGATTCGGCCAGGCAGTTTGCGATCGCCATGCGATCACCTGAAAATCGCGACGCGACCTGGAGGTTCATCAAGGCACATTGGGATCAGGTGCAGACCGAGTTCACGCCTGAGATGGGCGAGATCTTCGTGGCGGGTGCGGGCAACTTCTGCACTGCCGAGGCGCGCGAGGATGTGAAGAACTTTTTTGCGATCCACCCTGTGCCGGCGGCCGACTCGGAACTCAAGCACTCCCTTGAACGCATCGACGGCTGCATCGAGTTGCGGCGACTGCAGGAGCCGAACCTGACGAAGTGGCTGGCGGCGCAGGGACAGTAGGTGGATCGTATTCTCCCACCGAGTATTTGTGTCGGGTTGATGGCGTGAGTTTGGGTTCGTGCTTTCCCAGGTCTCAAAATCGAGACCTGGGGCACCCGAGGATTGTGCCGAGTTGAACGGCTGCGCGGTTACAGCTTGCGCAAGCGCGAGCAGGCCTCGTCGAGGTCAGCATCTTGTTTGGCGAAGCAGAAGCGCAGCAGGTATTCGCCGCGGCCGGGGCGGAAGAATGCCGATCCCGCGACGGCGGCCACGCCGGTGGCTTTGAGCAGATAGCGCGCTTTTTCCGCGGCGGTGCAGCCGGGCAGGCGCGCGACGTTGGCCATGATGTAATACGCGCCGGCGGGGACAGTCGGCTTCATGCCGGCGTCTTCAAGCGCCGCCGCCATCTTTCCCCGTTTCGATTGATAATCGGCGGCCAGTTGGGTGTAGAAACTCGGCGGCAACTGCTCCAGTCCCGCAGCCGCGCCCACCTGCAAGGGCGCAGGCGCGCACACGTAGGTGAGATCGTGAAAGTGCGCCATGGCGGGCATCCATCGCACGTCGGCAACCGAGTAGCCGATGCGCCAGCCGGTAATGGAAAACGTTTTGCTGAAGCCGGAGATCACGATGGTGCGCTCGCGCATGCCGGCGAGCGCGGCCGCGCAGATGTGGCGCGCGCCATCGTAGACGAAGTACTCATAAATCTCGTCGGTGATGAGGAAGAGATCGTGCCGGCGGCAAAGCTCCGCGACTTCTTCAAGCTCGGATTGCGAAAAGATTTTGCCGCTGGGGTTGGCAGGCGTATTTAAGAGGACGGCGCGGGTTTGCGGCGTAACGGCACGGCGCATGGCGTCCGCGTCAAGGCTGAAGTGGGGCTCGGCGAGCGCGACTAAGACTGGATTTATGCGCAGCGACTTGAGCGTGTTGACGTGGTAGCCGTAGAACGGCTCGAAGACCAGCACCTCGTCGCCGGGATTGAGCAGCGCCATGGCTGCCGCGTGCAGACCCGCCGTAGCGCCGGACGCTACCAGCACTTCGCGGTCAAAGTCGTAGGCGAGGCCGTAGTCGCGCTGCTGCTTGGCGGCGATGGCCTCGCGCAGCCGCGCAATGCCGTCGCAGCGCGTGTAAATATTTTGGCCGTCGCGCATGGCCTGGGCGGCCGCGGCCTCGACGATTGCGGGCACCGGCGTATCGCAAACACCCTGCGCCAGGTTGATGCCGCCCAGGCGATCGCACTCCGTGGTCATGGCGCGGATTTCCGACTGAAATGTCTCGGGCGCGAGCGCGCTGAGGGCAAGGCGCGACGGGCTTGCGGTGGTGTGCATGGTTGTGCCGGGCACGAGGAAGATCCTTTGCTTTTATCTTACATATCAGGGCGGTGCTCCCGCGCGCAGCCAAAGCCTGCGCCGGCGTAGTATCTTGCAAAAAGAAGCGACACCTATGCACGAGCTCTCTATCGCGGCCAGTATTGTGGAGTCGGTTACCGAATCGGCTGCGGCGTATCCCGGTGCGCGCGTCATAGAAGTGCGATTGCGTGTGGGCGCTTTGGCTTCGGTGGTCGAAGACTCGCTGAAGTTTTGCTGGGAGTTGGCCACGGAAGGTTCCCCGCTCGCGGGCGCGGCGTTGGTCATCCATATGTTGCCCGTGATTGTGCATTGCGATGCCTGCGGCGCGGACACCGAGATTGAGGGCGTGCAGAGTTTTCGCTGCCCCAAGTGCGGCGAGCTGGCTGCCGATCTGCGCCAGGGACGCGAACTGGAAATTGAATCGATTGAACTGGACGAACCGGATGCGGCCCTGCCGAACCCGGTGGAGGAGCGGGTATGACAACGCGCATTGTCGAGTTGCGGCGGGGAATCCTGAAGAAGAACGACGAACTGGCGGCGGGACTGCGCAGCCGCTTCACTTCCGCTGGAGTGCTGGTGCTGAACCTGGTTTCGAGCCCGGGCACGGGCAAGACCGCGTTTCTTGAGAGGACCCTGCGCGAGGTGCTTGCGCACGGCGGACGCGCTGCGGCCTTAGTGGGTGACCTCGAGACCGACAACGATGCGCGGCGGCTGGCGGCGAGCGGCGCGCCGGTGCGCCAAATCAACACGCACGGCATTTGCCACCTTGACGCGGAGATGATCGCGAAGCATCTCGAAGGCTGGGAGGGGGTTTCGCTCGCCGGACTCGACTATTTGTTCATTGAAAATGTCGGCAACCTGGTGTGCCCGTCGAGCTACGATCTAGGCGAACGCATCCGCGTGGCGCTGCTCAGCGTGACTGAGGGCGAAGACAAGCCGCTCAAGTATCCGGGCCTGTTCAACTCTGCCGATGCGGCGGTGATTACGAAGATCGATATTGCGGAGCCCTGCGGCTTCGACCGCGAGCTGGCCCTGCGCAACATCAACGAGATCCGGCCGGGCATCCGCATCTTTGAGACCTCCGCCAAGACGGGCGCGGGAATGGATGATTGGCTCGCTTACCTCGGGGAGCAAGGGAGCAAGGGAGCGAGGGAGCAAGAAAACAACTCGCAGGCAAGTTGAAGCCGTGGCCTGTACCGCGCAAGCTTCTTCGCGCGCTGCTGGTCCGCAGAGCCAGACCTTTGGCTCGCTTACCTCGGGGAGCAAGGGAGCAAGGGAGCGAGGGAGCAAGAAAACAACTCGCAGGCAAATTGAAGCCGTGGCCTGTACCGCGCAAGCTTCTTCGCGCGCTGCTGGTCCGCAGAGCCAGACCTTCTGGAATTCATCGCAAGTCCTCCTTTGTTTTTGCCATTGCAAAAGCAGGGCTTCCGGGGGTACCTTTCAGCTAAGGTCGGTAGCACAATATGGCACCTTCGGATTCCCCAAGGCCGCGCATGGATGCGCAGGAAGGCGTGCATCCTGGTTTTGCCCAGAACACAATCGAGCGGCTCTTTGAATTTTCGCCCGACGCGATTCTAGTGACGGACGGCAGGGGCGTGATGCGCGCCGCCAACCCGCGCGCCGAGGAGCTGTTCGGTTACGCGAGCCAGGAACTGATCGGCCAGCCCGTGGAAATGCTGGTGCCGGCGCGCTTCCGTGCCAACCATCCGCGCCATCGCGAGAATTACAGCGCCCATCCCCGCACGCGGCAGATGGGCGCGGCCATGAATTTGTTTGGCCTGCGCAAGGACGGCACGGAAATCCCTGTGGACATCATGCTGAAGCCGATGGAGACCGCGGACGGACCCGCTGTCGTGACTTTTATCCGCGACGCCACGGAGCAACGCGCGGCGCAGGAGGCTGTGCGTCTCAACGACGCGCGGCTGCACTCGATTGTCGAAAGCATCGGCGAATACGCCATTTATATGCTCGACCGCGACGGCCACGTTCTGACCTGGAACACCGGCGCCGAGCGCATCAAGGGATATAAGGCCGACGAAGTGCTGGGCCTGCATTTTTCGCGCTTCTTCACGCAGGAAGATATCGAGCAGGGCCGGCCAGCCGAGCTGCTGCGCCAGGCCATCGCGAAAAATCGCGTGGAAGAAGAGGGCTGGCGCGTGCGCAAAGACGGCTCCCGCCTGTGGGCGAACGTCGTGATCACGGCCATCCACGACAGCGCCGGCGCGGTCACGGGATTCTCCAAGATCACGCGCGACGTGACCGAGCAGAAGCACGCGCAGGAGTCGGTCATCGCCGAGCTGAGCAGCTTGTTGCTGGTGAATGTGGATATTCGCAAGCTGCTGGGCGCGTTTTCCACGAGCATCCGCCAGATGGTGCCGTACGATACTGCTACACTCGCGCTCCATGACGAGGCTACGGGAAAGTTGCGCGTGCAGTTCCTTGGCGCTGATGACGCCGGCGTCAACCTGGGCGAGTTGCTGCTCGATCCGGACGCTTCCCCGTCGGGCCAGGCATTTCGCACGCGGCGGCCGGTCATACTGAACAAAATCGAGCGCTGGCCCTTCGCGCCCGAATCCGTGAAACACCTTACCGCGCTGGGTATGCAGTCGGGACTCTGGGTTCCGCTGGTGCATCGCGAGAGAACTCTCGGCGCCTTGATGGTGGCCAGCCGCCGCGAGAATGCCTTTGCGCAACGCGACGCAGAGATGCTGGGCCAGGTGGCGGGACAAGTGGCCATGGCGGTGAACAACGCGCTCGCGTTAAAGCAGATCGCGGAATTGCGCGACCGGCTGGCCCAGGAAAAGAAATACCTCGAAGAGGAAATCAATCTTGAGCATCGCTTTGAAGACATCGTGGGCGAAAGCACGGGCCTGCGCAGTGTGCTGCGCGAGATTGCGACGGTTGCGCCCACCGATGCGACCGTGCTGATCCAGGGCGAGACGGGAACCGGCAAGGAGCTGCTGGCGCGCGCCATCCATCGCCTGAGCCCGCGCAGCGAGCGCACGTTTATCAAGCTGAATTGCGCGGCGATTCCCGCAGGGCTGATTGAGAGCGAGCTCTTCGGCCACGAAAAGGGCGCGTTTACCGGCGCCATCGCGCGCAAGGTCGGCCGCCTGGAGCTGGCGCACGAAGGCACGCTCTTTCTCGACGAGGTGGGCGAGCTGCCGCTCGACCTGCAGCCGAAGTTACTGCGCGCTCTGCAGGAGCATGAGATCGAGCGCGTGGGCGGCACGCGTTCCATCCCCATCAACGTGCGGCTCATCGCAGCCACCAATCGCGACCTGGCCAAAATGGTCGCGGAAAAGACGTTCCGCAGCGATCTGTACTACCGCCTCAAGGTGTTTCCGGTGTTTGCTCCGCCGCTGCGCGACCGCGTTGAGGACATTCCCATCCTGGTGCGCCATTTTGTTTCGCGTCACGCTCGCCGCATGGGCAAGACGATTGAATCCATTCCGCCGGAGGCCATGGATGCGCTGGTGGCCTGGAAGTGGCCCGGCAACATTCGCGAGCTCGAGAATTTTCTGGAGCGCGCCGTGATTCTTTCGCGCGGGCCGGTGCTGCATGTGCCGCTCGCCGAGATTGAAGCGATGCAGGACGAGGAAGAAGAAGAAGCGGCATCGACAAATCCTACGCTGGTGGCCGCCGAGCGCGAAACGATTCTGCGCGCGCTGCGCGACGCCAAAGGCGTGATCGGCGGAGCTGGCGGCGCGGCGGAGCGGCTTGGCTTGAAACGCACTACGCTCAACTCGAAGATCAAAAAGCTCGGCATCGAGCGCGGCGACTAT
>Ga0302320_10016900_pt1 | contig 14858 bp, 12 predicted proteins | sample Bog_T0_3_FD_202130 | JGI IMG/M metagenome (GOLD analysis project Ga0302320, IMG submission 202130) | Peat permafrost microbial communities from Stordalen Mire near Abisko, Sweden - Bog_T0_3 | ecosystem: Environmental > Terrestrial > Soil > Wetlands > Peat | place: Sweden: Abisko, Stordalen Mire...
GCTGACCTGCATGACAAAGTGACCCTCGCGAAAATCCGGCATGAACGTGCCGCCGAGAAACGGCAGTGCAACGATTGCGGCGAGGACCAGGCAACCGAGCACGGCGGCAACCAGGCGAAAATGCTCAGCAACACCATACACCGCCGAGCGCTGCCAGCGTTTGAGTCCCTGCAACCAACGGGCCTGCGGGCGCGCATCATGTTGCCGCAGGATGAGCGCGCAAAGCGCCGGGGTCGAAGTCATGGCCACGAGCAGCGAGGCGCTGACCGCAACAATGAACGACAGCGCAAGCGGGCCGACAAAATGACCTTGGACACTCGAGGTGAACAATTCCGGGAGGAATACCGCGATGACCACCGCGGTTGCGTAAATCACTGGTCCGCGCACTTCCAGAGAGGCATCGCGAATCACCTCAAGCCGCGGCCGCGGGCTGTCGAGCACCGCGTTCTCGCGCAGCCGCCGCAAAATGTTTTCGAGGCCGACGATGGCGTCGTCCACGAGCACTCCGAGCGCGACCGCGAAACCGCCCAAAGTCATGGTATTCAACGTGAAGCCGATGCGATTGAGGACTGCTACCGCCGCCAGTAACGACAAGGGAATGGCGCTGAAGGCGATGAGTGCGGCACGGATATCGCGCAGAAACAGATATAGCACCGCGAGAATGAGCATGGCGGCGATGACGAGCGAGTTCTTGAAGTCGCCGAGCGCACGCTCGATGAAGTTGGCGGGACGATGCAGGCCCGGATAGAGGGTGATTCCCTGCGATTTGAGCGGCGCGGCAAGCTGCGCGAGCGCCTGTTCGACAGCGCGCGTGACGCTCAAAGTGTTGGCACCGTATTGGCTCGCGAGCGACAGCATCACGCCCGGCTTGCCCATGACCAGTGAATCGCCGGACTTCAAGGCCGGGGCGATCGTCACCTGCGCGAGATCGCGCACCAGAATGGGCGTGCCGCCTCGCTGCGTTACCACCGCCTGGCTAATGGCCTCGACGTCGGGGTGTGGTGTTGGCGATTCAATCAGCAGCCGTTGCGCCGGCAAATCGATGAATCCTGCTCCGACCAACGGCAAGGCCGCATGCGCCGCTGCGGACAGTTGGCTCAGCGTGATGCCGAAACTCGCCAGTTTGATGAGGTCGGGTTGCACCTGAATCTGGCGCACCGCTCCGCCGAACACAATGACGTGGGCGACGCCGGGCACCGCCAACAAGCGTGGCTTGATGATCCAGTCGGCGGTGTCGCGCAGTCCGTACGCGTCCAGCTTGTCGGAGGTGAGGCCGATCTTCAGCAAGTCCATGGTGCTCGACACCAGGGGCGACAGCTTTGGCGTACCGACGCCGGCCGGCAAAACTCCGCCTAACTCCGACAAACGCTCCGAGATCCCCTGTCTCGCCACATGAACGTCGATTCCATCGCTAAACGTTATCGTGACGACCGAGAGGCCCGGAATCGACTCGGAACGCAGCGTCGCGAGCCCGGATGCGCCGTTCACGGCATTCTCGACTTGCTTGGTGACCAATTCTTCGACTTGAGCTGGCGCAAAGCCCGGCGCTTCAGTTTGGATGTCGACTTGCGAGGGCACGAACTCGGGGAACACATCCAAAGGTGCCTGCATGGCGCCCCAACAGCCGAGCGCCAGCGCCAACACGGTGAGCGCGGTGACGGCGCCGTAGTGACGGACGCAAAGACTGACGAGCGTGCGCATCACTTAATCGGCATCCGCACCGGTGTTCGATTCTTGCGCCAGAAGCTGTGCGGCGCCCTGGGTGACTATGGCATCGCCGGCCGTCACGCCCTCGGTCACGAAATATCCATCGTCGAACGGCTTATCCGTGTCGATCTCCGTTCTAACGAACCTGCCGGGCTGCTGTTGCCGATAGCACCAGTATTTGCTGTCGTTGATGAGCACCGCGGCGCGCGGGATCACGACGCCTGTTTGACGGTCGCCGAGCGAAGCCCACACCACGATCCGCTCACCCTCACCCGCGTCGCCTTCGCGCAACAGGGCAAAGAAACTGCGCCCGGGGACATTGGCGTCGGCTGGCGCAGCCCAAATCGTGCTCATCTTCCAGCGTGACCCGCGCGCCGCGCCGATGCGTGCGCCACGCAAGGTCTGCGGCGCCGCAGCGGGCAAGGCGCCAAGCGGGAATGTGACCCGCACCAACTGGGTGCGGCCGTCGGCGAGCGAATTGAGCAGCGCCGGGTTTGCGCCATTCGTCCAAGGGGGCTTCTGGCCGTAGGTTGCCGACAGCCGCTGCCGCGCCAAGGTCAGTGCGGCCGCATCGACCGCCGCTTGACGAGCAGCGCCTTCCGCGACGTCGGCGGACAAGGCGCCCGCCGTGCCGGACAAGCGTTGAGTTCTTTGCAGCGCCGCGCGGCTTTGCCTTTCGGTAGCCTCGGCGGTTACGAGTTCCGCGGCCGATTGGGCAATGGCCTCATGGGGAATCACGGTCCCATAACCCACCGCCTCCTCGCCGAAATCGGCCGGTTTCAAGATCGCGGTCCGCAAGCCGAGCTTCTCGATCTGCTCGGCGGTGAGCGTCACTCCGTCGGCCGCCGACACCGTGGTGGCGGTGGGATGCTTCGCCGGGTCGGCTGCTGACGGCTGCGCCGGTGCGGATGGGTTATGGCAGCCGACCAATACACTCGCCGCAAACGCGACTGACGCGGCCCGTAACTCAGTCTTCATCGAGACTCCTTTGCAGCCGTGAGCGGCGAGGCCTGCCAGCCGCCGCCGAGCGCCTTACACAGCACCACCAAGGCTTGCAAGCGCGCGAGCTTGTATTGCGAGTATTGGTCGCGGGCCGCGAACAATGTGCGCTGCGATTCGAGCACGCTGAGGTAGTCGCCGGAACCTTCCTTAAACCTGAGCGTGGCGCCTGAGAACGCGCGCTCGCTCTGCGCCACGTTCTCTTGTTGGAATTCGCGCGCCTCGTCGAGATGACGCAGCCCGCTTAAGGCATTTTCCACATCCACCAGCGCCGCAAGAATCGCCGCGCGATAGGCCAACACCAATTCTTCTTCTTTGGCTTGCGCCTGCGCACGGACCGCTCGCAGGCGTCCGCCATCAAAAATTGGCTGGGTGAGCGCTGCGCCGAGATTTAAGGTCGGGCCGGCGCCGCTCAAACTGATCACCGCCGCATTCAAGGCGGGATTTTGCACGCCGCCGCTCGCGGTCAGCGACAAGGATGGAAACAGTGCGGCGCGGGCGGCCGTCAGGTCGGCATTGGCAGCGCGCATATTCGCCTCTGCGCTGACAATGTCCGGGCGGCGCGTCAGCAACTCGGAGGGCAGCCCGGCAGACACGCGAGGTTCCAGAAGTGCGTCGAGCCCCCGGCCATCGACTACAAAACGCTCGGGCTCGCGGCCCAGTAGTAACGCGAGCGCAGCGAGCGCCTGCGCTTCGCGCTGCTCAAGCTCAGGAATAATCAGGGCGGTCGAGGCAAGAGTCGCTTTTTGCGCGGCCAACTCGATCGGATTGGACCAGCCCGCATCGAAGCGCGACTGAATGACCAGCAGCAATTTCTGCGCCGCGTCGCGGTTTGCGACGGCGATGTTGAGCCGCTCGCGGAGCGACAAAATGTCGAAGTAATCCGTTGCGACGCCGGCCAATGCGGTGAGCGCCACGGTGTCTCGGTCGGCGCGCGAGGACTGCGCGAGCGCATTCGCAGCGCGGGCCGTCGCTCGGTTCTTACCCCAAAAATCGACTTCGTAGCTCGCGGACAGGAGCACCGCCCAATCCGTTTCGTGCGCACTGCCGGCGCTCGAATGGCCAGCCAAATAATTGCCGTTCGCCCCCGCCTCGACGCTTGGCAGAATCGCGGCACCCGCCTCGCGCGAGCGCGCGTCGGCCTGCTGCACTTGCGCGCGCGCGCGCCGCACGTCGAGATTGTTACCGGCCGCCTGCTCGATAAAGACATTGAGTTCGGCGCTGCCGAACGAGCGATACCAGTCCTCACTTGGCCACTGCCCTCCGGCAGCAGCCGCTTCGCCATAGCCCGGCGGCAAGACCGGCGCCGGCGGGTGAGTTTCGCGCAGTGCACAGGCGCCCATGAGAATGCAGAGGACCGCCGTGCCGACGCGCCGAGCAAGGATTAGCATCCAAAAACGCTAGCACGCACCGCCCCACGCAACGTGTACGAAATCGTAATGCCGAGAGTCTCCTCGCACCGGCACTCAGGCCGGAAATCGAATTGACACTCTTAGTCCCGGTGCCGCGTCCTCAAGGGCGATCTGGCCGCCGTGAAGTTGCACGACGGCGGCCACCAAGGCGAGACCCAAGCCGTGACCGGGTGATCCGCGGCTGCTGCTAAGCCGATAGAAACGTTGCAGTACCTTCTCGGTCTGATCCTTGGGGATTCCGGGTCCGTCATCTGTCACGGCCAGCACGCCACCCATGTCGCCGGCCAGAGCGAGTTCGATGGCGCTGCCTTCGGGCGTGTGATGAATCGCATTCTCGATCAAATTGATGACCATCTGCGTCAGCAATTCTTGATCCCCCTGCACGACCATCCCGTGAGCAAGGTTGGCCGTTAGGCGATGCCCATAGTCTTCGGCCACCGGCAAATAGATGCGGAATACTCTCTCGCACAGCGCGCTGAGATCGACCGCGGCAAACTTCAGCTTGCGGCCGCCCGCTTCGACTTGCGAGATGCGCAGCAACGAGGCGAATATAGAGAGGATTTGATCGGTATCGTTAATCGCCGCGCAGATCGCGCCCACGTAGTCGGCGCTGGTCGCGGATTCCTCTCGGGCTCGTTCCAGGCGATTTCTCAGCCGCGTCAATGGCGTGCGAAGATCGTGCGCCACGTCGCTCGAAACTTGCCGCAAATTCTCCAACAAGGCGGCTATGCGGTTCAACATATCGTTGATCACGCTGGCCAGTCGGTCCCATTCGTCATCGCCGCCGGTGAGTTCAATCCGATCATCCATGCGCCCTGCGACGATGCTCTCGCAGGCGCGGGCCACGGCATCGACCCGTCGCGCCAAGCGTCGCCCAAGATACAGACCCGCGGCGACGGCAATCGCAACCGCGCCGATGGCCACCAAGACGAACGCATCGATAATGCGGGCGCGCGTCGCCAGCATCGGGCGTACGTCCCTGCCGACGAACAAATACGCCCCTGGCGCAATCTCAGTTCCGCGTCCGAGCAGCGTCGCGGGAAAGGGTTCGCCGTGAGGTCCCTTCGGCATCGGCAATAGCGTGGAGAAAACTCCCATGCGGCGCGGTTGCAGCGGCAAATTGCCCGCCAGCACTTCGCCCTGGTCGTTCTCGAGAACCATGTAGTTGTCCGGCCTGATGTGCCGGCCGTACTTCGGATTCCCCAGCCGCTGCTTGATGACCTCCACCGCTTCCTCGATTCCTTCGTCGCGAAATCCATTGCCGACGGTTTCGATATCCGCATCATTGTCACGCAGTAGCGTCGCGGTTAGCGTGCCATTCACGATCCACAGCACGGTGGCCATGAGCACGCCCGTCAGAACCAGAAATAGCGCGGCAAAAATGGCCGTGAGACGCGCAGTCTGCGATTGTAGAAGCCTATTTAATCGCAAGCAGACGATACCCTTCGCCGCGAACCGTTTGGATTGGGTCGCTGTCAAAGCCCGCATTCAAGCTGGCGCGCAAGCGGCTGATGTGGCTTTCGACGACATTGGTGCCCGGGTCAAAATAGACGTCCCATACCTTCTCGAGCAACATCTTGCGCGTCACCACCCGTTCGACGTTTCGCAGGAGAAACTCGAGCAATTTGAACTCCTGAGGCACCAACTCAACGGCGCGGCCGGCGCGCGTCACGCTGCGCGCCACCAGGTCCATTTCGATCGCACCGGCGTTGAGCCGCGTGAGCGGCTGCGTCGTGCGCCGCGTCAGAGCGCGAATGCGGGCAAGCAATTCGGCAAATGCGAACGGCTTGACCAGGTAATCATCCCCTCCGGCCTCCAATCCCTGCACTCTCTCGTCGATACCGCTCATGGTCGTCAAGTAAATAACCGGCGTGCTTTTCTGCTGACGCACGCTCTTGACCAGCGTCAGACCATCGATGCCCGGCAGCATCCGATCCACGATCAGAGCATCGAAATCTTGGCTCAGCGCGGCGGTAAGCCCGCGACGTCCATCGGCGCAGTGCTCAACCGCATAGCCGCTTTCGCACAGGCGAGAGGCGAGCGAAGTCGCGAACTCGACATCGTCTTCGATGAGCAGCAGGCGTTTGCCGGACGGGTTCGACACTTGAGGTATGCTACTCCAGAAGGCGGCGGCCGCGTGTACACCGCACGGCAACGGCTTCTGTACAAATTTGTAACTTCAGCGTGTCTCGACAACGGCATAGTTCGGCTCATGCGCATCATTCATCGCTTTTTGACATTGACTTGTCTCACGGCATTGGTCGGCACTGCGGCGGCCGATGGCCTTAAGCTCGGCGTGCTGCAGCGATGGAAAATCGGCGGCGAAGGGAGTTGGGACTATCTGACTTTCGATCCTTCGAGCAAGCACCTGTTCGTCAGCCGCAGCACGCGCGTCGACGTGCTCGATACCGGCAGCGGAAAACCGCTGGGTTCAATCCGCAACACTCAAGGCGTGCACGGGATTGCGCTCGCCCGCGAGCTGAATCGCGGCTACACGAGCAATGGTCGTGCCAATACCGTGACCATGTTCGACTTGCGCACCTTGAAGACATTGCAGGAAGCAAAGGTATCCGGCCGCAATCCCGATTCGATTTTGTACGATCCCGTGAGCAAGAACTTATTCACATTCAACGGCGCCTCGAAGGACGTCACGGTCCTCGATGCCACGACGCTGGCAATCGTCGCAACCATTGCCGTGCCCGACAAACCCGAATTCTCGGTTACCGATGGGCGGGGCCGCATTTACGTGAACATCGAAAGCGACCCCGGACAGCTGTTCGTCATCGATAGCCGGACGCTGAAAAAGCAATCTCTCTGGCCTTTGCCGGGTTGCGACAGCCCGAGTGGTCTTGCGCTCGACTCGATCAGGCACCGCTTGTTTTCGGTTTGCGACAATCAAGTCATGGCGATCACGGACGCCGTTACGGGTAAGCAAGTGGCGCGCGTCACGATTGGCGACGGTCCCGATGCCGCCGCCTATGACGCCAAGCGCGGCATGGTCTATAGCTCGAACGGCGCCGGTACTCTGACGGTGGTGCACCAAGACTCCGCCGATCATTACACCGTCGCCGACACGCTGCCAACGCAACGCAGTGCCCGAACCATGGCGCTCGATCCGGCGACCGGGAAAATCTACCTGGCGGCCGCGGAATTCGGCGCGCCGCCGGCGGCGACGCCGGAGCAGCCGCATCCGCGCCCCACCCCGGTGGCCAACTCATTCGTCATTTTGACTGTGGGTTTAAAGTAGAATAGCGGTTTTCTGCGGGGGAACCCCCTTGAGCAACAGACCGTTTCTACCGTTTACGCGGCCGTCGATCGATGCGGACAGCATCGCGGCGGTGGGCGATGTATTGCGCTCCGGGCAACTGGCAAGCGGGCCGAAGGTGCAGGCCTTCGAAGCCGCTCTCCAGGCTTATCTCGGCCAGGCGCGCAACGTTCGCGTCATGACCTCCGCGACCGCGGGACTGGAAATGGCGCTCGAAGTCGCCGGTGTTGGCGAGGGTCACGAAGTCATCGTACCCGCCATGAGCTTTGCCGCGAGCGCCAATGTGGTCGCCCGCGTGGGCGCCAAGCCGGTGTTTGTCGACATCGATCTGTACTCGCGCAATCTCAATGTCGACTTGGTGAGCGCCGCGATAACTTCGCGCACCCGCGCCATCATGCCGGTGCATTTTGCGGGCATGTCGGTCGATCAGGACCCGCTGTATGCGATCGCCAAGGAGCGCGGCTTGCGCATCGTTGAAGATGCCGCACATGCAATCGGTTCGCGCTATCGCGGCCGCTTGATCGGCAGCTTCGGCGATCTCGTGGTCTTCAGCTTTCACCCCAACAAGAACATGACCACGACCGAAGGCGGTGCGGTGTCGACCGCCGATAAGCACGAGGCCGAGAGACTCGAGCAATATCGATTTCACGGCATCAAGCGCAATGCCGCCGGCGAGATCGACGTGCTGTTCCCGGGAGCCAAGAGCAATCTTACCGACGTCGCCGCGCAGATCGGCATCGACCAGCTGCGCCGCCTCGATGGTTTCAATGCACGGCGTCTCGCGCTTGCCTCGCAGTACTTCGAGGAACTCGACGGATTCAAGTCTGTGGTACTGCCGGCCCGCGGCGACTCCGGGCACAGCTGGCATATGTTCCAAGTGCTGATCGATTTCCCGGCCCAAGGGATGACGCGCCCGGAGTTTCAGGCACGCATGGCGGAACGCGGCATCGGCATCGGCGTGCACTATCCCTGCATTCCGGGCCTCGCCTACTATCGCGGACAGGGATACCGGGCCGAAGACACGCCGGTGGCGGCAAGGGTCGGACGCGAGACCGTCACTTTGCCGCTGTTCCCTGCCATGAGCGACGAGGACGTGCCGAGGGTTTGTCGCGAATTACGAGATATGTTGCGCTAACCCCGACAGCGGATTACCGCCTGTCATGCAAATCCTGAACGCCGTCGGCTTGAGATCAAGCTGCACCCCTTCGTCGCCTTGCCCCTCGTCGGCATCTTGGTGGCGTTAACGGCCGGTATGCCTGCCGCGAAACTCGCGGCCATCATCGAAGCAGGGATGGGGAAGACGCTCGAGCACATCGCACCGATCATTCCTTTAGGCGCGATGATCGGCCGGATGATCGAAGAGTCTGGCGATCTGCCCGCTGCAGCGAATTGTCGGCTTTGCGATTATTGCCCTTCTCTGGCCATAGGCTTAGTGACGAGCGGTGCGCTCCGCGAACCATTGCGCGACAAGCAAGATAGTTGATTGTAAAGTGATGCATGGAAAATCGCCGGCACTTGGTTCGCTCCTGCGAGCGCACTGCGCGGAGCAGCAACCGCAGGAAGATATTCTATGAGATTTTGCTCTGTGCATCGCTCGCAAGCGGCCTGTCCTCGGTAATGGCCGCGGAAGCCCATCGTGAGACGTTTGGCATGCTCGACGGCAAGCCTGTCGCGGCGGTGGTGCTCACCAATGGCACGGGGATGCGGGCGCGGATTATTGCCTATGGCGCGGCCCTGCAAGAGTTGGATGTTCCGGATCGCACCGGCCGCTCCTCGGACGTGGTGCTGTCCTATCCGGACATGGGCGGCTTCGTCAGCAAGCCACAGTACTTCGGTGCCAGCGTCGGCCGCTATGCCAATCGGATTGCCCACGGCAGCTTCGAGCTGGATGGTCAGAGCTTCACGCTGCCGAAGAACGATGGTCCGAACACGCTGCATGGCGGCACTCGCGGCTTCGACAAGGTGCTGTGGACTATTTCGGATGTGAGAGGCGGTGCCAACGCGAGTGCGACCTTCAATCATTTAAGTCCGGACGGCGATCAGGGCTTTCCCGGTGAGCTCAAGGCCAGCGTCACCTACAGCTTGAACGATCGCAACGAACTGTCGATCGATTTTCACGCCACCACGTCGAAGCCGACGGTGGTCAATTTGACCAATCACAGCTACTTCAATCTGTCGGGCGCAGCTTCCGGCCGGGATGTGTTCGCCGAGCGGCTGACGATATTCGCGGAGCGCTACACGCCGGTCGGGAACGGTTTGATTCCAACCGGCGAACTGAAAGCCGTTGCGGGCAGCGCATTCGATTTTAGAACACCGCATTTGATCGGCGAGCGCTTACGCGATGGTTCTGAGCCTCAGCTTCTCATGGGGCGGGGTTATGATCACAACTGGGTCTTGAACGGCGGGTTGACACCGCAGCCGAAGCTCGCCGTGCGGCTCGAGGATCCTTATACCGGACGCGTGATGGAGCTATCGACCACCGAGCCCGGCGTGCAGTTTTATTCCGGAAATTTCCTGGACGGGACCAGTGTCGGCAAGTCGGGACAGCTCTATCGCCAGGGTGATGCTTTGTGCCTGGAGCCGCAGCGCTTCCCCGACTCGCCGAATCAGCCGTCATTTCCGAGCTCGCGCCTCGATCCCGGACAGGTGTATCACCACCTCACGGTCTACCGTTTCTCGACCATGCCCTGAGGCGGGGCACAGGCCCTCTTCGTGAAGAGTTCCGCGGCATACCCTCGACAAGTAAGACCGGCGAGAGCCTGACGCTCTGGATCTCGGACCTCTCGGCACCTCTCCCAACAACCAAGACAACCTTGTCACCGCGCATCGTTCTCCGGACGACCACTAAAGTTCGCTTCCGGCTCGGGCAACGGCTCGATTCGACCCATCAGGAAGGCGAACGATGCCATGCCTCCCAGCAGCACGAAACCGGCCACGAGAAATGCAGCGGCAAACGAATGCGTGCGATCGATCACCACACCGGTGATGATGGGCGCCAATGCGCCCATCAGGTTGTTCGCGAAATTCATGACGCCGCCGACGGTGCCGGCCCCGCCCTTTGGCGCGACCAGTGAGGGCAACGACCAACCCACGGGGGCAGCCGCCGCGAGACCGCTCAAGGCAATAGAAATCCAAGTCAATGCCACCGTGGGATTGGTCGTCGTGGTGGCGCCGAATACGGCAACTCCGCCCAACATACCGAGCAGCAGTACGGCTTTTCGGACCCGCGATTCATTGCATCCCCGAGCGATCAAATGATCAATCAGCCATCCACCCACCAAAAGATCGGATAGCGTCGCACACGCCCACGGGATTGCCGCCATGCTCGCCGACCTGATGATGCTCATGTGCATGGTTTGCACCAAGTAGCCCGGCAGCCACGTCAGAAAGAAATAGAAGCAGTAGCCGTAGGCGCCAAAGCCGAGAGACAGACCCCAAATTTTCCGGCGGCCCAGCAAATACAGCAGCATGCCGCTCGGTACGGCCGATCGCTCTTCTTCGGGTGTAGCGCCGTTGGCGAGAATGTATTCGCGTTCCCGAGGGGTCAGCCCAGGGTGCCGGCTGGGGTCGCGGTACACCCGCCAAAACATCACAAAATAGAGCACGCTCAGAAACGCAACTAAACCGAAACCGCAGCGCCAGCCGAGGTGCACCACAGCGAGCGCGACCAACGGTACACCGACGACGTTGGAGAATTTCGCCGCCGCATCAAACAACGCGGTCGCCATCGCGCGCTCGTTGCGCGGAAACCAATAGCCCGTCGCCTTGGCGTTGGCCGGAAAGCTGGGCGCTTCGGCCGCACCGAGCAGCACGCGTGCGACCAGCATGCTCATGAATCCCCCCGCACCCGCCGCCAGCGCCGATGCCACCGCCCACAAAAAACCGCTCCAGCGACCGAGGCGCGTCACGCCGAAGCGATCGAGAGCAACGCCCGCCGGAATTTGCAGCAACGCGTAGCTCCAAAAGAAGGCACTCAGTAAAAGTCCCATGTCGATTGAGCTTAGGCCGAAGTCTTGCTGCAGCTGCGGTGCCGCCACGGAAAGGCTAATGCGGTCGAAGTAATTGATCAGTACGCCGACACCGAGCAATCCGCCGATCCGCCAACGAAGCTGCACCAGCGCCCTAGCGCTCGCCCGCGACTCGCTTGATGGCGGCGCGGACACGAATGTAGGTGCCGCAGCGGCGGATGTTGCCCGCTGGTTTGCACGTGAGCAGCGCCGTCGCCGCGAGGATCCGGCCACCCTGGCGGTAACCGCACTGCAGGGCATCGAGCGTCAGCCAGACCTGCATCAGCTTCCAGCCAAGTTCAGTGGCGCCAATCCCATGGTCGTTGTCTCGAGGCCAGCGACGCCTGGTAGCGGCAGCACACGGCGCAACTCCCAGGCCGTGCCGAGTGCGGCGCATGCCGAGGATATCTCGCGCCCAGCACATCGCTGTTGCCGTGCGCGTCTGCCGCGCACTCGACTTAAGTTGACGCGAATTTGATAGCCCATCTCGTGAGTGTGTCTCGCCGGCGAATTCTAGGCTGAACGTATTGACTGTGCTCGGCCATCCGCCGGCAGGCCGCTCGATTCGCGAGTCCGCCGCTGTAATGATCGCTCAAACGGGCTCGTTCGCTGCCGGCAGCGCCCTGCCGCCGTTATCTCGCAACCAAGCGACCGACTGAGCAAGCAGTTCGTCCGTCGACCTGGTCGAGTCGAGGGACAATGCGAACTCGTCCGGGCCCGGCGGTTCAAGAGTCGCCAGCTGGCTCGATAGCAGCGCAGGCGGCATGAAGTGCCCGGCACGTGAATTCATGCGCGCGCTCAACACCTGCTCACTCGCCTCAAGGCAGATAAAGGCTACCGGCCGTGAGATGCGCTCGCGCAAGCGATCCCGGTAGATTCGCTTGAGCGCTGAACAGGCACCGACGGTGAGCGGGCTGTTCGCTGCGACCGCAGCAAATGCGTCGGCGATTCGATCCAACCACGGCCAGCGATCTTCATCGCGAAGCGCAATGCCGTCGCGCATTTTCTGTACGTTGCTGGGCGGATGAAACTCATCGCCTTCGAGAAACGGCGCCGACAATCGCTCCGCCAACTGCCGGCCAAAGGTGGACTTGCCGCTGCCGCTGACACCCATGACGACGATCGCCAGCGGCGAACTCGTCAAGGTCGCTCGGCCCCGCGCCGATTCAAGTGCACCGCGTACAGCGAGGTCGTCGCACAAATGAACAACCGATTTCGCGAGCGGCCGCCGAAAGTGACATTTGCAACGCACTCGGGGACCAGAATCTTTCCGAGGATTTCGCCGTCCGGAGCAACGCAATGCACCCCGTCGGCGGCGCTGCTCCAAAGATTGCCTTCCTCGTCGCATCGAAACCCATCGGCGAATCCCGGCGTGATGGCATGGAAAACGCGCCCATTGCAGAGCCCGTCCCCTGCGCCGTTCACATCGAACACACGGATGTGGCGAACGGCATGTTCATCGAACATGACTCCGGTATCGGCCACATACAGCCGGGTTTCATCCGGTGAAAACGCCAAACCATTGGGGCCTTTGAAGTCATCGGCGACAACGGCCAACGAGCCTGAAGCAGGATCGAGTCGATACACGTTGCACGGCAGTTCTTGCTCGGCGCGATGACCCTCATAATCGGTCATGATTCCGTAGTGCGGATCGGTGAACCAAATCGTGCCGTCCGATTTCACCACGAGGTCGTTCGGCGAATTGAGGCGCTTGCCTTGAAATCGATCGGCAAGCACCGTCAGCGAGCCATCGTATTCGGTGCGCGCGATCGCCCGTGCGCCGTGCAAACAAGACACCAAGCGCCCGCCACGATCGCGGGTGCCGCCATTGGCGAACGCCGCGGGCGAGCGGTAGACGCTCACGCCCTCCGATTCGCTCCAGCGAAGAATGCGGTTGTTGGGAATGTCGCTGAACAGCAAGCATTCCGCGTCGCCGAACCAAACGGGTCCTTCTGTCCAGCGGCAGCCCGCGACCAGTCTCTCGAGCGGCGAATTATGCAGTACGAAACGCGAAAACCGCGGACTTAAGATCTGGACTTGCAGCCCCAGCGAGCGGCTCGCCCCCGAGAGGGCCGTCGGTTGGTTCATGCGAAGTCGATCAGCACTTTCATGGCCCGCTTGCGATCGCTGGCGAGTTCGAACGCTTCGCGAGCCTGCGCCAACGGATACGAACGGGTGATCATGGGCTGCAAATTCACGCGGCCTTCGTTGATCAACCGAACGGCCAGCATGAATTCGCTATGGAAGCGGAACGAGCCGCAAATCGATAACTCCTTTCCCACCACCGTGTTTTGCGGAATTTTAATGTCGCCGCCAAGGCCCAACTGGACCACGATGCCGCGAGGGCGCATCACGTCGAGCCCCGCGCGCAAGGCCTGTTCGTTGCCGGAGCACTCGAACATCACATCGAAGGTACCTTTGTTTGCACTGTATTGCTGCGTCCAGTCGCGCCGGGTCGCGACATTGATCGTCTTGGTCGCACCCATCTCGCGGGCGATGGCCAGCGTTTCGTCGGTCACGTCGACCGCGACAATTTCCATTGCACCGTGCACCAAGGCAGCCGCGATCGAGAGCGTGCCGATGGGGCCGCAGCCCGAGACGAGAACGCGCTTATTGAGAAGCGATCCCGCGCGCGCCACGCCATGCAGCGCCACCGAAAAAGGCTCGGCTAGCGCGGCAGTCTCGAAAGGCACGTGCACAGCAAGCGCCACGCATTGCTCTGCATCGCATACCAGCAGATTCCTGAATGCTCCCTCGACGTGGGGGTCGCGCATCGCGCTTCCGTAGAAACGCATCTCGAGACACTGGTTCGGCAGTCCCTCCAAGCAGTAGCTGCATTCACCGCAGGGGCGACTGGGATTGACGGCCACGCGATCGCCGATTTTCACGCTGCTGACGTTGGGACCCACCGACACCACGGTGCCCGCCACCTCGTGACCCAAAATCATCGGCCGTTTGATACGTACCGCCCCGAAGCCGCCGTTATGGAAGTAATGCAAGTCAGAGCCGCAGATACCGCCGAAAGCGACGCGCACCGCAACCTCCCCCGGACCCACTGCGCCCGCCTCCCGGTCTTCGACCCGCAGGTCCATGGGTGAATGGATGATCAAACACTTGCAGCTGCTGGCGTTCATTCCGCCGAGTATACCGATCCGATGGGACCGGTACCATCGAAGCTATTGCGGGACGATTTCGAGCTCATTGGCCTTCCGGGTCGTGAAATGCCAAGCGAGCGAGCGCGTTCTTGGCATCCCGGTCAGCCTTGACGTCGGTTCCGAACGCAGTCAAGCGCTGGTAGTCAGCGTCGATTGCGGGAGTCTTGAACACCACATGCAGCCAGCCCTGTACGGGGGCGCCCGCCGCATCGTGTGGTCGCGACGATCCCTTGCGCCAGACCAGGTCGATCCGATAGCCCGGTATGCCCTATGCAGAACATCGAAGTCCGGCGTCGGGCGCATTCGCTCGACT
>Ga0302320_10016905_pt1 | contig 14856 bp, 15 predicted proteins | sample Bog_T0_3_FD_202130 | JGI IMG/M metagenome (GOLD analysis project Ga0302320, IMG submission 202130) | Peat permafrost microbial communities from Stordalen Mire near Abisko, Sweden - Bog_T0_3 | ecosystem: Environmental > Terrestrial > Soil > Wetlands > Peat | place: Sweden: Abisko, Stordalen Mire...
GGTCCTCAACGCCATGCAGAAAGAGGGGTCCAAAGGCTCCTTGCGCGGAAAATTCAAACGCGCCGGATGGGATGACCGGTTCCTATTCAGACTCTTGGAGATGTTTTGAAATGCGTTTGCCCTGGCCCCACCCTCGCCGCTGTCATCCTGAGCGAAGCGTAGCGAAGTCGAAGGACCTGCTTCTCGACATTTTGCGGCTAGGGTGGGATTCTGCAGTGATTGCAGTGCGGGAAACGGTAAAGACGTCTCAATGCCGCATCAGCGTCTCCACAGCCACCTTGATCACCGCAAACAACACACTGACAGCCGCGAGAAATCCCTTGGCGCGCTGCCAGTTCTGCTCGTGCCGGTCCATGCGCCGTTCCAGCTCGCCGATCCGTCCCCCGTTGCCATCCCCCATCAGGCCGGTCATCTGCGTCTTCAGCACACTCAGATCGCTCAGCACTTGCGCTTCGAATTCATTCATCATCCGCATCCATCAGCTCCATCCGCCCATCGGTCTTCGCCGCTTAAGATCCCAGCGGAAGGTTGATGAACAATGCCGTCGAGAACTCCGAGTAATTCGGGGGCGTTGAGCCGTCATACATCCGGATATAAAACCGGTCGTTGGCGGTGATGCGAGAAAACGTCATGTTCGGCTGCGTTGCCCGCATCACCAAACTGGGGTCTTCGCCAGGCATAAAGACAAAGTCCCGCGTCCGAATCTCGAATCCTCCGCCCGTAGGCGGCGTCACGCCCGCATTGATCGTAACTGTAGTTCCATTCAATGCAGTCACCGTGAGGCCGGTAAGATTGGCGAGAAAAGTTGGAGCGACCGGCGCCGGAAGCCATGCGTCGGCAGGCACCGTCGCGCTGGTCTTGATGGCCAGATCGTCGGCCCAATCGTTGGCAAAAGCGATTGCATACTCCACCAGAGCGGGATAACTTGCTCGATAACTCACCGTAACTTCCCGCACGACGACCTGTGCGTTCAAGTTGGTCGATGGCGCATTCAACAAGAGCGCATCGCCTGGCCAAACATCGGTGGCGAAGCTCATTCTGTTTCCCTTGTAAGTGCCGCTCCATTGCGCGCTCACGCCCGCCGCCGCAAGCTCCATCACCAGGGCCGCATTGCGGCAGTCCGCCGAACTACGCGCCGGGGGATTGGTTACCGAGCCGATCCACGCTGCTTCACTGGGCATTCCTGCCTGTCCAAGCTCTTGCTGGCTGGCGGTATTCACCGCTCGTCCCAGGGCCCTCCCAATCGTCCGGTAACTCACCGCGATCTGCTCGCCCGTCGCCGGCGTATACCCGTTGTAAAACACCACTTTGCCCGACCGCTCCAAATGGCATTGGGCCGCCTCGCCCGTCGTACCGACTGTTCGTGTATACGAGCCGCCGTTCGGGGGTGTGCTTACCACCCAGCCCGATCCGAGATTGGTCAAATTAAGCGCACGCATGCTTCCAGTCAGGCTGATGCTGCTCGCAGCCACAACATTGCAAGCTCCAGGAAGGCTGGCGATCATGCCGTCATAGAGTGTCACCGGCATCCCGCCCACTCCGTCGACAAACTGTTGAATCTCCAGATGCACGCTTCCCGAAGCTGCATTCCACTCCCCGCCGTATGTTATCTGCCCGCTATCTCCAAAAGAGCGATAGACTGCCAGCTCCCTTTCGTTCTCCACGCAATGCACTCTGATACGCAGCGTGTATTGGTTGGCTGGATTGATCGTATAAGTTGTTCCTACCGGACTTCCTTGAATCAGCGGTTGCAACGTGACAGCCCCAGTACCTTGTTGCGCGGTAGCCTCAAAGCCCGCAATGCATGCGGCCTGCGTGTCCATCCCGACAAAGAAGCCGGCCAGTGTCCCAATGCTGCCCGAAGAGAGCGTTACACCCACAGCCTCCAGCAGCAGGGTTCCTCCCATCTCCACCGGATCTCGCCAGACAAGCAGCGTCTGCCCATCGATTCCATCACCGCCATTTATGATCAGGCCGCCAGCGCCCAAAGAGAGAGCTCCTGGCCCGCCAGTATCAGCCCACACGCGGTCGTCGATCTGGGCCTCGTTGAACAGTTCGCTGATGATGGTAGACGTGGATGAAGCAGGAAAGAAGGGGGATTCGGCCAGATAAAACTGAGTAGTGACTCCATCGCTCAGGAAGTACTCGGTCACATAGGCAACCGGCTCATGCTCGCCGCAGACCGTCACATCGTTTGCCAAGCCGCGCTTTACACTTGCCGTGAATGTCAGGGTTGTCAGATTCAAGCTGCCATCGGTCTCGTTCAGCGGGTGCACTGTGCTCTGCACCGGCGAAATAATCAATGCGCCATTGACAGCGCGATACGCCGCCCGCGCCATGCTTGCCACTTGTCCGGCGCTCTTGCTCCACGGTGCGCCCGCCTCGGGGATGAATTTGCTCACCGTTGCGCCCAGCGAGAGTCCTTGAGTCGATAGCCTCGTGCTTCCAGTTCGAGTCACTAATGCTGTTATCAACGAACCGGCGCCTTCGCCCGTTGCGCCTGTGCTGGGCGGCATAAGCATTTGGTCAAGTAGCAGTTCGTCGCTCAGCGCCTGAATCGCAATCCGGTAGCGCGGACCCTCAATCGCCAGCCCCGCATATTCGGGCAGCGGACTTACCGCAATGTAACCCGTGAAGTAGTAGGTTCCATCGTCGCCTGTTACCGCCAGAGGCTGGTTGCGCAAGGGCATCGCCAGGCTGCCATTGGTCGGTAGGCTCAGCCACACTTGGCATACTGAGGGCTCGTTCAGCTTGCGCTCGATCGTCAACGGCCGCACTGCATCGAGCGCGGCCGAGTAGTCCTGCCCGTTGATCGTAATCTTCATCGTGACTCGCTTGCTTCTTCACTGGTTCGCTTCTTCACTTATTCACTTCTTCACACCAGCGCATTGGGCGCAGGCAAGAAGCTGCGGTAACAGACCACCCGTTCGCCATCTAGCGGATCGGTGACGGGCAGCGCCATAAACTGGCCTTTGAGCAGCACCCGCGCCAATCCGTTTTTATTCTTGCCATCCAACGGCAATGTGGTCTCCTGTGCGCTGGCCATGCTCTGCAGGCGTGGATAGTGGAAGAGAATTCGCTCCCCCTGGCAGCCTTCCAGCACAAACAACGCCGACCACTCCTGATAGAAGCAGCCGCCTTCGCGATCCACAAATCCGGTCACGGCTTGCAGCTTCGAGCCTGCTACAGGAGCGCCGCCCGGCAACGGTTCGGCAAGAGTAAGTCCGGCTGAAGTCACCTGCGACACCAATGCCACATTGAAGGTCACGCGCCGGATATAGTCCACGTCAGTAAGGGCCTGCCGCACATACGCTCCCGAGACAGGCGCTCCAACATAGCCGGTCTGTCCCGTGTAATCAGAGTCCAGCGCGATGATTGAGCCGGACTTGAAGTCTGCGGCGTCGGCCGCGCCCAATGCTATGAACGTCGCCGTCGATCCACTTTGCGCGGTTACCGCGGGAGCCGCCTGCGCGCCATCCGCAGCCGGACCGGCGCCACTTGCAGGTGCCAGCAGGTTCATATGCTGCGATCCCGTAGCCAAAGCCATAGTCAGCTTTGTCCAGCTCAAAAACTCCAAGCTCACCTGCGCCTCAAGCGTTTCGCGCACTTGGCTCCCTGTTCCGGCCGGAATGCCCGTCAACACGGCGGCGGTTTTGCTTCCCGGCTTGCGCGTGAGTTCCTGAATCCACCCCAGGCTGATCCACGGAGCCGGCGGAGTGTCCAAACTGAATCCGCTTTGTTCCGCCGGATCGAAGAGCACCGGCGTCTGCGCTGTCCGGTTCACCGGCGCAAAATATCCTCGCACCCGCCGCGCCACCGGTGCGGGAGCCGAAAACCAATTCACCACCATTTACTCCCCCTGCTCCTGGTAGCTGTAAACCATCAGATTTGCGGAACGGCTCAGCCTATCCCGCTGGATCGCGATTGGCCCAAAACTCGGCTCGTCCCAAAACACCTTGGTCAGCATCGCTGCCGGTGGAGTTACCGTGAAATTGAGTTTGGGAGTGTAAAAAGGCTGCAACATCGCTGCCAGTTCTTCGTCCAACTCGCTCAGCGACCGGCCACGGTCAAGCCCGCCGAAGCTCTGCGTTCCGCAGGTTTGATATAGAATCTCGCATTGCTCCGCCGCCATCGCGGATCCCAGATCCAGATCGACACCCAAGCCCAGCCAGCGCAAAACAAACACATCGCTCGGAAGTTGATTGAAAGGGGCCTCCGCCTCCTCCACCAGAATCCCCGGACGCACTGCTCCGCGCAGCAGGATCGTTCGCTCGGGATTGATCGCCGCCAGCCGCGTCCGCAGTGCCATATAGAACGAGTCTTTCGCATTTTGCATGGAGTTCTCCAGCTCTCAGCTAACAGCTCATAACTCATGACTGACAGGAAGCAAATGATAACCGTTAGCTACCTGCTGTACGCTGTGCGCTCGTTATACCGCCTGCTGACTTGCTTCCCGCAACAGCAATCGGTAAAGATAAACCTGACCAAAGGCTTCGTTGGCCGCGATCGACTCAATCAGGTAATCCTGTCCCGCCACGGTAACTGCCAGAGTCATCGCAAAGAGAGACTGAGCAGATTCGAGGTCCAGCGCATTCACTTGGCTCTGCACCCCGGTCGCCGAAATCAGCAGCTCCCACTGAGACTCGCCGGCGTCTTGCCAATTCGGACGCAGCTTGCGCATCACCACCGGGCTTATCACCACATCGGCAAAGGTCGTTGCCACCAGCCCCACCTCGGATTGGCTGGTATCCGTATTCGTGCCCGTCACCCGCAGAAGGGCCGTGGTTCCTGCCACACTTCGCAGCAGGGCATCGGCCAGCATCCGCGGCGCTCCCACCGGGTTGCGCGCCGTATCGCTCATCGCTCACCCCAGCCTGTTCGCAATGTAAGGACGCAGCCAGGCCTGCACCGTTTCGTCCACCAGCGAACTCGAGAAATACTGCATCTGCATTGTGTCGATTTTTGTTCTGCTCGCGTTCAACGCCGGCGTCGACTGCGCATTCCGCACAATCTGCGCGCATGCCGTCTTCACATCGTCGCCGATCGTTGTCAGCCCTGCCGTGTAAGTCACCGCCACCTCGTTGTAGGGCAGCCCAAGACAGTTCCACGGCAGCGTGAGCTCCCCGGTATTCGGGTCATAGTCGACAGAGTTAGCATCGATCGCCGTCCACTGCCCAGGCAGCGAGAACGCCAGTGCAATCTCCAGCAGCGGCTCGTTTTGAAGCTCTCCTCGCCGCGGTTTTGCATATCGGCCCTCGATGCTCACGATTGGCGTTGTGGCCGTTCCCAGCGGCGCCAGCGGCAGATAACTTAGCAACACGGTCTGCGATCCGCTGGTCAGCCGCAAACGTTCCGTGTACTGGATCACATTCAGGTCCGGCCGCCTGCAGTAGCTGTTGATCAATGCCGTGGCGGCCGTAATCCAATCCGCCGTCGTTCCCGCCGGCAATCCATAATTCGGGTAATCCGCTGGCTGCAGATATGCCATAGCTTTTCCTTTCGATAAACGGAAAGATGGGGACTAAGGGACTAGAGACTAAGGGACTACGAAGTCGCGATCTGTGAGCAACGCTTCGTCGCGTATCACCTACGTCGACGATCGCCAACGACTGGCAGTTAATTACTGACAGCTATTCCGTAGTCCCTTAGTCCCTAGTCCCTCGTTTTGGAACTACCGGTCAACCAGAACCTGGTAATGAGCGTAGTTGGCGCCCTTCACGACGACAGCTCCGAACTTCACCGCGACATACTGGTAAGCCAGTGAATTCGGCAGCCCCAGTTGGAAGATGCGCGGCGTCGGATCGCCGAGCCAGTGATACTCGATCAGATCCTCGGTCACGATGTAGGCCGGCAGCACCGCTGTGCCCGAGCCCGGCGTGCCCGTGTAACTCAGGCTCCAATCGGGAATCAGCGGCAGATCGCCCGCCTGCGTCGAAAGCATCTTCACCCGGATGCCACCCGTGATGTTGTCCGTGTTCAGCACCACGTTGAATTCGGACTTCATCTCCCGGTCGATCAGGTCCAGCAGCACCGGATTGGCGTAAATAGCAGTCGGCCGAACTTGATAGCCGTTGCTGGCCACCATCTGCGCCACTGCCGACTTGATTCCATCCACAATCGAAGCTGTCGTGCCGATGGTGGTCGAGAGGCCCCCTGCCTGAATCTGACCAACTGCGCCCATATACTGCGTGGTCGTCGGCGTGCTCAGGCTGGTGTCGTTGCCGTTCCACAGCGCGACGTCGTGCGCCACCATCACACCGCTTACCGTATCCACCAGGTCTTTGGCCTGCAGATAGGCGAACTGCTTTTGCTGGTCGCCCAGTTCGATGTCAAAGAGGTTGTAGTTGATCTGCGAAACAATCGCCTTCAGCGGCACGCTCCGCTCCACCCGCGTCGGAGTCACCGTCGCCGGCACAATGGCACGCGGATTTACAAACCCGGCCGTTCCCGGATTCGGAATCGCCGTCTCCTCGAAAAAGCGCGATGGATGCCCGGTTGCCGGAACCTGCTTGATGCGCTGCCCGAAGGGGCTCGAACGCCGGCAAATGTCGAAGATCTCGGTCTGGTACAAGGGAACTTCGATAGCGCCCGGTCCGATGAAATCTGCTGCCGCGTGAATGTCTGCAAAAGTTGCGTTCATAGGCTTTTTCCGCCCCCTCCATGGGGCCAAGTCAGTTAACAGTTAACAGCTGACAGCGAACAGTTGAAGGTAGACAGCTCACATCGATCTGTTAGCTGTTAGCTGTCAACTGTTAGCTGCTTTTTTAAGCGATCGCGCCCGCCCTCAACAGTTGGCTCTTGACCGCGATGCGCTGTTCCAGGCTGAGTCCGGCCAGAGCCGCATCCAGAGTCCGCACGTCCACCGGGCCCTCGCCAATGCCTTGCTTGGCCAGCATCTCGCTGGTCGTCGAGGGCAGCGTCTTGCGTAGCGGGTTCAGAGCGTTTTGTGCAGCCCCAGCCTTCAACTCGGCCAATTCCCGTTCGGCCGCGGCCAGCCTCTCCGCCAGTTCCGCCTCCCGCCGGCCCTGCTCCACGGTCGCTGTGATCCTTTCCACTTCGCCGGCCAGGGCGCCTTGCCGCTCCTCCAGCCAGCTCAGCGTCCGCTCCAGCAGCGTGGTTGCGGCTTCCAACCGCTCCGCGATCTCTCTCTCTTCCTTTTCCATGCAACTCCTTTCTTCAGATGACAGCTAACAGCTGCCAATTATCAGTTATCGGTTGTCGATTGTTCGTCCTTGTCCGGCAGCTTTCGGCTGTTCGCTGTCAGCTGTCTTCTGTTCGCTGCTTCTCGCTAACTCGCCATGCGGAAGCTCGTGGCCCGGTAGGCCGCCTTGTCCCGCAGCAGAATCGCCGCTCCGGTAAAGGTCACGCGGGTTAGCTTCCACACCTCGGCCCGCATATCTTCTACCCGCGCGTCGGCCAGCTCATAACTCATCCTTATCGACTCGGGAGACTGCGCCTGAATCGCCCCCGCTACCTCGGGGAAATCCCGCGCGTAAAGGTAACCCCGCACCACCAGCCGTTGCCCGATCAGATTTGCCTCGGTCAGCAGCCCAATCTTGCGCCGCGCATCGTGACCGTCCCATCCCGGCCGGTAGTCCACCGCCATGCCCAGCAGCGAAGGCAGAGCTTTTTCCGCCGCCTCGCGCGTCAGCATCACCCGGTGTCCGCGCGCCCCCGCCGGCGCCTTGTCGCTGGCTTCATTCACCACCGTCAATACCCCTTCGAACGCCACCCGGTTTGGGTGCCCGTCCACATGGGGAATCTTTACCGCCATCGCTTCCAGTCTCATGCGCTCTCCGCTCATTGTTAGCTTCTAGCCGCTAGCTTTTAGCTACTAGCTTCAAGTTTCTTGCTCCAGCCTTGTCGCGCGTTTCTTCCGCGATCTCCAAAGAATGCGAGAGCTTCTGGAAGCTAGCAGCTAGAAGCTAGAAGCTCGTCCATCTTCGCCCGTCAACTGCACCGCCCCATCCTGCCCCCGCGGGCCCAACCCTCGCATCGCCCGCACCTCGTCCACTGTGTACACTCCGGCAGCCAGTAGTTGCACTTGCACGGCCAGCTCCGTCTCCTCATCTCTCGCGTTCAGTTCGTTAAAGACAAACTCGAACTCCCGCCATCCGATGCACTTGTCGAATAAGTCGCGAGTGATATGCCCTGCCAGCAGCAACGCAAGCGGCGAGATCGCCCCGCGGAAAGCCTCATCAGCCATCTCCGAGGCCGTCGAGCGGTTCACATCGCCTTCCAACCCAAGGAGCATCGGAGGCAAGCCAAAAGCATTCGCCACCATGCGGATCAGAAACTCCTGCCAGGCCAGCCGCATATCAGCATCCGTCCCCTGGGCAAAGCGCAATACCTCCGGCTTTTGCTCGGTAGAAATCAACGGCACGCGCCCCGTTCCCTCGATCTCGTCCTGCCACCAGCGAATCAGCCGGTCATGCTGTGTCGGTGTCGCCTCGTTCAACCACAGCGCATACTGAGCCACCGTGTTCGCCGCCAGCTTCCCGGCGAACCGGTGCGCGCTAAGAAACTGGTTCACCGTCTCAAACGCCACCTCCAGCGGCCCCAGTCCAAAGGGCGTAAAGCTGCGCGGATTCATCCGCACATACATCAGCTGGTCATCCCGCAACTCGATCGCGCTCGACCCCAGTTGCCCCGGTAGCGCCTGCGCATACCTGGGCGACTCCGGCTGCCCATCCCACCTGGGATTGATCCGAATCGATGCTCCGTCCACAGCCCACAACATCGCCGGCCGCTCGCCGTCGCCGGTCGGCTCCATCTCGATCGCCCCGTAGCCGCCCGTCAGCGCGTCCTCGATCACCTGCTCAATCAAAGTTCGAAAGCTGTCCACCGCATTTGGCTCTTCCAGCGTCCGCCGCAACGCCCGCAACTTTCTCTCGGCGAATGCCAAATCACCTGGCCTCACGCCGCGCCGCACCCGCACCTGCCAGTCCATCGCCGCAATCCGGTCCTTGATCACATTGATCGCACGGCGCACCACGGGCGTCTCCGCAAACCGGCGCAGGTTCATCGGTGTCGGCTTGGGCAGGTGCTGTCCATGAAACTGGACCGGCGTCAGGATCCCTGGCAGCGCCAGCGTCCGTCGCTCCGCCTCCGCTTCACTCGCGCCTGCCGCCACAACCGTCCGGCGCCCACTGCCGGTAGCCTGCCGCCAGATCTCCCGCAACTGTTCTCCTACCTTCACTTGGCACCTTCCTTTTCTTTCCCCGCCCCAAAACAAAAAGGCACAGCCCCGGAAAGGGCCATGCCTTTTTTAGCTGATAGCGGACAGCCTTCAGCTAACAGTGATTCGTTCGAGCCATAACATGAAGGCCGGAATTTCTCAGTCCCTAGTTACGAGCTTTCTACTTACAAAACCGATCCTACAACAAAGACCAATAATTATCTGCAAATCCTCTTGCGATGTCTCGCACAACATTTCCTCAAGCTCAAAACGAGGAATCGTAAGCTGTAAGCTGTCGGCTGTCAGCTGTTAGCTGTCTTCTTCACACCCGCAGCTCCCGCCGCGCCGTCTCCGCCACCCGCCCCAGGTCCGAGGTCGTCAGCACCCGGATCTGATGCTCTTCCATCGTCTCCACGCCAAACCGGTACATCTCCAGCCGTTCCGGCTCTTCGTCGGTTGCTCCCAGCTTCGCCGCCGGCTCGATCACCGCGGTCAGCTCCAGGCTGGCCTTCTCCACCCGCTCCACTCCGGCTCGCAACCCAGCCGACGAAAAGGCCAGCACCTTGGCCATCTCCACGCCCGGCTCCAGGCTCACCGCATGAAACATCCGGATGAACGGGGTCCCCACGGACTCGGGGTCCCCAACGCGCGATTTTTGCTCGTTGGGGTGAAGGGACGGGTCTTTGTCCGTGGCGTGGCGCAAACCATTCGGCCGGTAGCCCGCGTCAATCCGCAGTGGGTCTCCCGGCCGGGTGTACTCCGAGGCCGCAATTCTTTTTCTCATGAGCTCCCACACCCCGGCCCGTTCGAACTCCGTCCGCATCTTCGCCTGAATCGCAGCACGCCCGCTCAATCTCTGCGTCTTTTCTCTGGACGGTGGATCAACATAAAGCCGCATCAGCTCTTCCATCCCCGCCGGAAGGCTCTCCGCCAGATACGCCTTGGGCTCGGTCATCTGCACGCTCAGCGAGAGCGATTCGGTGAGCAGCCGCATCAGATTCCCCTCCGGCTCTTCCTGGAAGCGCTTGCGCAGCTCGCTCTCCATTCCTTCCAGCAATGCCGTGTCGGCCTCGGGATTCAGGCAACGCACTCGCCGCCAGTCGCGGGTAAACCGGACCTGAACGGGCTCAGGACTGCCTTGCTCGCGCAGCATCACCCCGATATGCACATACTCGTTCCGTACCGCATCCGGAACATACCGGAGCAGTTGAAACTCGCAAGTCCGTCTTTGAGATTCGCTACTCATCGATGTTAGCTCTCAGCGCTCAGCCTTCAGCGATTAGCTTCGGTCCTCCGCTTGCAGTCTTCGGTCTGCTGCCGCCACCGTTCGGTTGCTCGCCCACGGTCAAGGCCGCGATGCGACCACCGCGAGCTGATCGCTGAAGGCTGACGGCTGAAGGCCAAAAGCTGCCCCTCAATTCACTCTCCCCGTCATGTTAGTCCCCCACCTCATATCCTTCCAAGCATCTTCCCCCATATTCTTTCCCATCCCCACCCATTTTGGAAATGGCGCCCGGTCCGACCTACCGAAGCCTTCGATCAGCTCCCGAATCCGGCTTCGCCGAGCCTGGAGCTTATCCACCAGCGTTTCCATCTCCGCCAGGTCTCCGCCGTACCAGTCCGGCGGGATCTCGCTGGCCGCCGCCCACACCGTCTCCGCAGCCATTGTCTCCATCCGCGTCAGCCACGGCTCGAAGGACTCCCAGCCTACGATCTCCCGGTAGACGTCGTTGCGAAAGTAGACCCCGCGCAGAGGTGCATCTTCAAAGCGCCACTCCCCGGCGTGAAAGCAGTATCCGTAGTCGATGAAGACCGCCCGGTACCGCCTCTCCCTCTGCTTGCGCGCAAACACCGCCTGCCTGCCATTGGAATTCCCGGTCCACTTGTCCAGCGCCAGGATGCCGGCAAATTCGCCCAGGTTTCTCACCTCCGCCATCTGTTCCTCGGGAAGATAATCCACCACCTGGCCTGGCATCAGCCCACCCACAAACCGCGACCCGAACTGCAATCCAGGCTGGCACCGGACGCATCGTTTGCCCAGATCCATCTCCAGCTCCGGCGTATTCTCCACCAGCCAGCTCGAGACCTCCACCAGTTCAACCTCAGGCACCGTCAGACCGGCTGCCCGGGCCAGCCTTGAGGCCAGAAACTCGTTGGCCAGCACCCGCATATGCTGCGGGTTGTTCTGGAACTTGACGACATATACGTGACCATCCGCGCCCAGCATCAACTGGCCCTGCGCGCCGCCCCGCATCCGCCGGATATGCTGCACCGCCAGAACTGCCAAACCCGTCCACCACCTTTTTCCTGTTCTGATCGAATTCTAAGCGCTCAGACCCGGAAATCAGCTTTTAGCTTCTAGCTCTTAGCTTCTAGCTCCCGTGCTCCAGCATTCGAGGCATCCAATAGCATCCAACATCAACCTTGCTTAGCCCAGATGCATTCTGGCTCTCCCATCTACAAGCTAAAGGCTAAGAGCTAAAAGCTAGAGGCTGCCTCTCTCCACCATCTCCGCCCTGGCCCCCAGCCCGATCGCCATCGCCATCACCCGGTCATCATGCGTCCCGGGCCGCGCCCCCGAACTCCCATTCGGCAGGCGCACAAAACTCCGGCACTCGGCCAGCAGCTTCCGGCTCTGGAAGCGTCCCGGCTGCTCTACCAACCCCGCATCCAACCGCCCCAGCACCGCCGGCCGACTTATTGACGTGGTCAGCCAACCCGCCTGCCCGCCTTGCCGGTGGATCCTCTTGTATCCGCAGACCGTCTCCGCCAGCGCCAACACTCCACTCCCGTGATTGTTCCTCTCCACCACCAGCCAAGCCTGGTTGTATTCGGCGGCCAGCGCCGTTACCAGCTTCGCCAATTCAAGCCCTCCCACATGCCCGGCAAACTCCGCGCACTGCAACCCCGTTTCCAGTTCCAGCACCTGGGCCGCCGAATAGTCGCCTTCGCTTCCCCCGCCGGCCGGGTCCACCGCTACCAGGTACTCCTTGCCCCTCAGCGGTGGAAGCCAGATCTCCAACTCCCCATTCCGCCGCACTTCCACCGGCGGCATCATCGTTGCCAATCGCGCCTCAATCGCCGAAAGTTCAAAGACCGAATCCCCGCTGGCAAGGAAGCAGCTCTCCTCATCCTCTGCGTACTCCTGCCGCGCCAGTCCGCGAAAGCCCGCCCGAATCTGCCGCCGATAGCCAATCTGTTCCAGGCTCAGCTTCTGCCTGAACATCAACTCCCGCTCTTCCTCCGTCAGGCTCGCCTCGTCCACCGCCGGTGCCCGGTACCGCCGCTCCATCCACCAGGGGAAGAAGTGCCGGACCGTTCCCGTCTCGCCGGCCTTCTGCCACTCATCGTGAAAGCATCCGCCCACCCCGTCCGGCGTCGATTCCAAAATCAGCTCCGCGCCGTTCCCCAATCCAGGAACCATTGCCGCGCGCAGCCCAGCCAGCGTCTCCGCCGGGTCGCCCGGCCAGCGCGCCAGCTCCGAGCAGTGCAGATTCTGCACCGTCAATCCCCGCCCGGCATTCCGCTCTCCCGCCGACACAACTCTGTACTGCGAATCGATCTCTGGAAACACAATCTGCCGCGCATTCGCCCGCGAGGTCCGCAAAGGCCCCTCGCGCAACTCCTTCGGCAGCCAGTCCAGAAACCGGTGCACAATCCTGAAGATCTCCTCGGCAGCCTCCTGCGTATGCGCTACCTGAAGCGTCAGTGTTCCCGGCTGGGTGATCGTCTTCAGGAAAAACCGCCCCGCCGCCCAGGTCGTGATCCCCATCTGCCGCGCCTTCAGAACGATATTCCGCTCGCCCCGCCGCCGCTCAAAGGCCCGCTGCGCCGCATTCGCCCTTAGCGGCGCCGGCAAGCCCTCACGCGTCCTAACCAGCAGAATCCGCTCGGCCACCGCCATTCCCAACGTCCGCCCTCGCAGCCTCGCCGGACGCTGGTCCAGTCTCTCCCCAATCCGTTCCAGGATTTCGCCATCCAGTCCCTGCGGGCACAGCAGACACTCCTCCAGAACGCCCGCGCAACTTCCTGCAATCTCCGCCACCGATCCCCCATTTCCGCCGGTTACGCAATTCTGTTCTCAGGAAGATGCATTCGCCACACCGACTCCAGGGGGCAATTCCGATTCCGAAATCACGGCTTCGCTCCTCGACGATGAAACGGTTCTTCTTACCAGCCCTGGAACTCCGCGTACCACCCGTTGCCGCCATCCCCGCCGGTTCCAGCCGTGGTGTAAGTCGCCGCCGTGTAGCCGGAACTCGTCCCCGCCGTCGTTGTGCAGCTTGCCAGAGTCCCGCCGCTCCAGGTTGGGTTCACCGTCCCGGTACCCAGCGTTCCCCCGCCGCCTACCACGCTGAAAGTCACATTCGTTCCCGTTCCGCATCCCGCCCCCGCCTGGACCACGGTACAGGCGCCATTCAGCGCCCCGCTCGTGACGCCCAGGGTGGCCTTCGGCTGCGTTGTGCAACTGCCGCTTGTGCCGAGAGCCTCAGGCACGGTCGCTAGTCCGCCAGGACCCCCGGCAACATAGACACCAGGCCAGGTCGAAACGGCCGCTTGCGATGAGAGAATCACCACCCCGCCGCCCCCGCCCGAACCCGCTCCAGTCGAGTTTGCTGTCGCCGGGTTGCCATTCGATCCGCTTGCATCGATAATGCCGCCTGTGCCGTTGATCGAGGCGCACATCTGGATCACCGAGCCGCCCGGATAGCCGCCCAAGCCACCACTGTTGGCTCCCTGGACTCCGGCTGCGCCTGTGACAAACAAGCCGTCCAGCCCGCCTGCTCCTCCGGTGAAGAATGCACGCTGCTCATAGGTCGGTATTGTCAAACCATTGCCGCCATTGCCGCCGCTCACCGCTCCAGCCGAACCTCCCGCGGTTTGCCCATTTCCTCCGCCGGTTGCGGAAGGGAAGCTTGCGACCCCAACCGTACCTGCTGCTGTGCCGCCGCCCGATCCGCCTGAACTTGCCCCGCCCACGCCCTTGTTCGTGTTGGGCCATCCATTTTTTGACCCGTTAACCAGAGTCGTTCCAAAGTCGTTGCAAGCGCCTTGTGAATGGATGACCAGCCCCGGCCCACTTCCCGCCAGGTTGTCATACACGTAGGCCCCGGAGTCCACTTGAAACTGTGTGGCATGTACTTCTCCGGCAGTGATCGAGCACGGCGACGACGCAGTGCAGTTCACGACGCAATGCGTTGGGCCGGTCGTGCAGCTCGCCGTAGAACTGTATTCGTAGCTTCCATCCGCGCCGGTGCCGAGATTCATCAGCCAGGGAGGAGTATTGGTCACAACAGCGCCAGTGCTGCAGCCGGAAGTTGTCGCGCCGCCATTGCCATCCGTGCAAAGTGGAGTTGCTGTGCCCGACACGATTCCCGCTGTCAGCACCTTTGTATCGGTTCCTTGCAGAGACGCAGAAGCGATCTGTGAGGCGGCGATCTGCCCGCTGCTGTTGCCCAACGGAACTCCCGCCCATGTTCCCGGCGTACCGGCTGCCACGTTGACCCAGGCTGCCACTCCATTGGCCGTTGCTGCGGAGTTCTGCTCCATTTCCCCCTGTGACCATGCCAGAGAAGAAGGTGCGCTCGAAGATTTCGTCGGTATCTGAATCTCCGGCCCTAATATCGGAGCCGAGAAGGACAGCGCCGTCGCGGTCGAGTGTGTCGCGCCAAGATTGC
>Ga0302320_10016906_pt1 | contig 14855 bp, 11 predicted proteins | sample Bog_T0_3_FD_202130 | JGI IMG/M metagenome (GOLD analysis project Ga0302320, IMG submission 202130) | Peat permafrost microbial communities from Stordalen Mire near Abisko, Sweden - Bog_T0_3 | ecosystem: Environmental > Terrestrial > Soil > Wetlands > Peat | place: Sweden: Abisko, Stordalen Mire...
GGATTAGTCACGATGCGCCTAGACCGACAAGGGATTGGGTTTTTCCGGATCGATGCCGAAAGTCTGCATGGCATCGCTCACCGTCTGCTTGTCGATTTTGCCATCGTCGGCAAGCGCCTTGAGCGCGGCAATCACCACGTAGTGCCGGTCCACTTCGAAAAAGCGCCGCAACTCGGCGCGCGAGTCGCTGCGGCCGTAGCCGTCCGTGCCCAGCACGGCGTATCGCCCGGGTATCCACTGGCGAATCTGATCCGCGACGGTTTTTATGTAGTCGGTGGCGGCAATGAAGGGCCCCTCGCGGTCCGCCAAGGCCTGCTGGATGTAATTTTGCTTCGCCGGCTCGTTGGGGTGAAGCAAATTCTGCCGTTCGATCGCCAACGCGTCGCGGCGCAGTTCGCTGAAACTAGTAACCGAATACACGTCTGCCGGCACACCATAGTTCTTTTCCAAGATTTCCGCCGCCGCCAGCACTTCGCGCAATATGGTGCCGGAGCCGAACAGAGTGACCCGCACCTTGCCGCGGCCGCCGATTTGCAGCAGATACATGCCGCTCAAAATGCCCTGTGCCACGCCGGCCGGCATCGCCGGATGCGCGTAGTTTTCGTTCATGCAGGTGATGTAGTAAAAGACGCTTTCCTGTTCCTGATACATCCGACGCAGACCGTCCTGAATGATCACCACGAGTTCGTAGGCGTAGGTTGGATCGTACGCGACGCAGTTCGGCACCGTGGTGGCGACCAACTGGCTGTGTCCGTCCTGATGCTGCAATCCCTCGCCGGCGAGCGTCGTGCGCCCCGCCGTGCCGCCCACCAGAAAGCCGCGCGCCTGACTGTCGCCGGCGGCCCAGATGAAATCTCCCACCCGCTGAAAACCGAACATCGAGTAGTAGATGTAAAACGGCACCATGCTCACGCCGTGATTGGCGTACGCGGTCGCGGCGGCGAGCCACGAGCACAAGCTTCCCGCTTCGTTGATGCCCTCCTCCAGAATCTGGCCCTGCTTATCCTCGCGATAGAACATGAGCTGATCGGCGTCCTGAGGCGTGTAGAGCTGCCCGACCGACGAATAAATGCCAACCTGGCGAAACATGCCTTCCATGCCGAAAGTCCGTGCTTCGTCGGGGACGATGGGGACGATGTGCTTGCCGATATTCTTGTCCTTGATCAAGGTCGTCAGCATGCGCACCAGCGCCATGGTGGTGGAGATTTCGCGATCGGCCGTGCCTTCGAGCAGGCTGCTGAACGCCTCCAGCGGCGGCACCACCAGGGGCGGCGATGAGGCGTATCGCGCAGGCAGGTAGCCACCGAGCGCGGCACGGTGCTCCTGAAGGTAGGTCAGCTCTTCGCTGTCCTGGGCCGGCTTTCTGAACGTCAAGCCGGCGAGTTCCTCGTCGGTGATCTGGATATTGAAGCGGTCGCGAACTTCCTTGAGCGCTTCAGCGCCGAGCTTTTTCTGCTGGTGCGCGGAATTGAGACCTTCTCCCGCCTTACCCATGCCGAAGCCCTTGACGGTCTTGGCCAATATGACGGTGGGCGCGCCCTTGTGCGCAACCGCCGAGGCATAGGCCGCGTACACCTTCTGGGGGTCGTGACCGCCGCGATTGAGATGCCAGATCTCCTCGTCCGACATATTCGCGACCATCTCTTTGAGTTCAGGATACTTGCCGAAGAAATGTTCCCGCGTGTAGGCGCCGCCCTTGGACTTGAAGTTCTGGTACTCGCCGTCCACGCATTCTTCCATCAAGCGCTTCAACAATCCCTTTTGATCGCGTTCGAGCAAGGGATCCCAGCGCGAACCCCACACCACCTTGATGACATTCCAACCCGCACCCAGGAACGCCGCTTCGAGTTCCTGAATGATTTTGCCGTTGCCGCGCACCGGCCCGTCGAGCCGCTGCAAATTGCAATTGATCACGAAAATCAGGTTGTCGAGTTTCTCGCGCACCGGCATGGTCAGGGCACCCATGGACTCGGGCTCGTCCATTTCCCCGTCGCCCAAAAATGCCCATATCTTGCGGTCCGAGGGCGGAACGATGCCGCGATGCTCCAGATAGCGCACGAAGCGAGCCTGAAAAATCGCCGTCATTGGACCCAAGCCCATCGACACCGTGGGAAATTGCCAGAAATCCGGCATCAGCCAGGGGTGTGGATAGGACGACAGTCCGCCGCCCTTGACTTCCTGGCGAAAACGCAGCAGTTGACTTTCGTCCAGGCGCCCCTCCAGGTAGGCGCGCGCGTAGATTCCGGGGCTCGAATGACCTTGCACGAAAATCATGTCGCCGGGATGCGCGGCGCTCTTGGCGCGCCAAAAATGGTTGAACCCTACCTCGTAGAGCGTGGCCGCCGAGGCATACGAGGCGATATGGCCGCCGTATTCCGAATTCAGACGATTGGCATGCACCACCATGGCCAGCGCATTCCAGCGAATATAGGCCTCGTTGCGGCGTTCCAGGGAACGATCGCCGGGATAGTCCGGTTCCTGGGCCTTGGAGATGGTGTTGAGGTAGGCGGTGTTCGGCTTGAAAGGCAGATACGCGCCGGAGCGGCGTGTGAAATCCACCAATTTCTCGAGCAGAAAATGCGCGCGCTCGGGCCCCTGCGCACGCATGACGGAATCGATCGATTCCAGCCACTCCTGCGTTTCGACCGGGTCAATGTCTTCGAACGGCGATTGTTGAGTCATAAATGCACATGCCCACATGTCCTGTTAAGATGGCAGGCACGTTACAGCGCCGTTGCGCTAACTGCCAACATCATCGGTTACCGAACTAACGGCGCTTATCTTCGGGGTTTGGTTTTTCACGGTCAAGCAAGGGATTGGCTTGCGGTTTCACGATATGCCCACTCGCCTGGCCCTAGACCAACTTCAGGTTGCCGTGCGCCAAATCGGCGCACGGATCACCGCATCGAATCTCGCCCGCTATGCGAGCGCACTGGTGTTCCTGCCTCTCGCGCCGGCCGAGGCGGACTGGCGGGCCTTGCCTCACGGGGCCGTGTTGCGCGGCCTGTTCGCCCGCAAGGTGCGCAAGGCCGGCGATTGCTTTCACCTGAGGGTGGGCGCACAGGCGCAGACTTTGTTGATCGTGGCCTGCCTGGCCGAGGACGCCAGCACTTTTGAGCGGCTGCAAGCGGCGGGGAAACTGGCCCGTGTCGCCTTGGACGGCGACCCGCAATCTCTGCTCCTGTGGCAGCAAGGCTGCCCCGAGGCGGCCGCGAACGCCACCTTGAACGCGAGCGTCGCTGCGCTGCAAGCGGCCGCGTTTCGCTTCGAGTCGTTCAAGAGCAAGCCCAAGGCGCGCGAGCGGTTATCGCGAATCGACGTAGCCGCGGGCTGGAAAATTCCGGAACTCGACATCACGCTCGCCACCGCCGCCGGGAACAACCTCGCCCGCTGGCTGACGGCATTGCCGCCCAACACCCTGGACGCGCGCGGCTACCGCCGATTGCTGCAGGAGCTTGCGACGCGGCTCAAACTCCGTTTCAAGTTCTACGACGAGGCCGCACTCAAGCGCTTGGGCGCGGGCGCATTCCTCGCCGTCTCACGCGGCAATGCCACGCGCGACGCCGGCATCGTGCATCTGAGTTATCGCCCGCGCGGCGCGCGGGCGCCCACGGTGAGCCTCGTGGGTAAGGGCATTTGTTTCGACACTGGCGGCACCAACCTGAAACCGCACAAGAGCATGTTGGACATGCACACGGACATGGAAGGAAGCGCGGTGGCCGTCGGCAGCCTGTACGCGCTGCACGCGTTACGCTCTCCCCTGGCGGTCGATTGCTGGTTGGCCATCACGGAAAACAGCATCGGCCCGCTGGCCTATAAGCCGCAGGACGTGGTGCGCGCTCACAACGGCACCACCATCCAGGTCATACACACCGACGCCGAGGGCCGCATGGTCTTGGCCGACGCACTCAGTCTCGCGGCCGCCGCCAAGCCGCGCGCCATCATCGACTATGCGACGCTCACCGGTGCCTGCGTTTATGCGCTCACGGAACGCTACAGTGGAGCATTCACCAACCGGCCGGAGGCCCGCGAGCTGATCGAGTCGGCCGGCAGCAGCAGCGGCGAGCGGGTCTGGTGTTTCCCCATGGACGCCGACTTCGACACGGATCTGGAGAGCAGCGTCGCGGACGTGCTGCAATGTGCGACTGACGGCAAGGGCGATCACATCCTGGCCGCGCGATTCCTGAGCCGCTTCGTACCCAAGGAAATCGCCTGGCTGCATCTGGACCTGGCGGCGGGCACCCGCCATGGCGGACTCGCCCACATCGCCACCGAAATCACCGGCTTCGGAGTGCGCTACACCCTGGAGCTGCTGCGCCGGGGCTGGCCGCCGGCAACCGGCCGCGCATCGAAGGCGGCGGCTTCGCGGGCACGCAAATGAATACCTTGACGCTGCGGCGGCCCGATGACTGGCACGTGCATCTGCGCGACGGTGCCGCGCTCGGCGCGGTGGCGAAATTTACGGCGCAGCGATTCGGGCGGGCCATCGTGATGCCGAATTTGCAGCCGGCCATCGCCACGGCGGACATGGCTCGCGCTTACCGGGAACGCATCCTGGCGGCACTCCCCGCCGGCGCGAGATTCGAACCGCTGCTCACGCTGTATCTGACCAATGCCACGGCGCCGGATGAAATCGATCGCGCGCGTGCGGCAGGATTCGTCCACGGGGTCAAGCTATACCCTGCCGGTGCCACCACGCACTCGGATGCCGGCGTGACCGACATCGCGCATGTGTATGGAGTTCTCGAGCGCATGGAGAAACTCGGCATGCCCTTGCTGGTGCACGGCGAAACGCCGCATGCCGACGTGGATGTATTCGACCGTGAAACCCACTTCATCGACGCCGTGCTGCAGCCCGTGCTCGAACGTTTTCCCACCTTGCGCGTGGTCTTCGAACACATCACGACGGCGCGCGCCGTCGAATTCGTCACCGGCGCCAGAGCCGGCGTCGGCGCGACCATCACGCCCCAGCACTTGCTGCACAATCGCAACGCGATATTCACCGGCGGCATCCGGCCTCACTACTACTGCCTGCCGATCTTGAAGCGCGAACGCGACCGCCTTGCGCTGCTCGACGCGGCGACCGGCGGCAACCCACGATTTTTCTTGGGTACCGATAGCGCACCGCACGATCGTGCCGCCAAGGAAAATGCCTGCGGCTGCGCCGGGATGTTTACCGCTCACGCGGCCATCGAGCTGTACGCGGAAGCATTCGAGTCGGTTGGGCGGCTCGATCGCCTGGAAGGGTTTGCCAGTCACTTCGGCGCTGATTTTTACGCATTGCCGCGTCACGAAGACACCATTACATTGGTCAAGGAGACCTGGGTGCCCCCGAAAGTTTATGATTTTGGCCAGGGTGCGCTGGTGCCCTATCGCGCGGGCGAACCGATCACGTGGCGCCTCGCGGGCGCGAGTCCGCCATGACCCAGATACCCCCCATCACGTTCGCAACCCGCTTTCGCGGCTTTCTGCCGGTGGTGATCGACGTTGAAACCGGCGGTTTCAATTCGCAAACCGACGCACTGCTGGAAATCGCGGCGGTATTCGTCGAAATGCGCAGCGACGGAACTCTGGCGCGGGGCGAGACCATCCGCTACCACGTCGCACCGTTTCCCGGCGCCACTATGCAAGCCGCGTCGCTAGCGGTGAATGGAATCGATCCCTATCATCCGCTGCGGCCCGCCATCCCCGAGGAGGATGCGCTGCAGCGCATTTTCCGCGAAGTCCGCAATGCCATTCGCACCGCGGATTGCACGCGTGCGGTGCTGGTGGGACACAACGCTTTTTTCGATTTGAATTTCTTGAACGCCGCGGTGGCGCGCACCCAGCTCAAGCGCAATCCGTTTCATCCCTTCTCGAGCTTCGATACGGCCACCTTGGGCGGCGTCGCCTTCGGTCAAACCGTCCTGATGCGCGCGACGCTGGCGGCGGGCCTCGAGTGGGACACAGCTTCGGCGCACTCGGCCGCCTATGACGCCGAGCGCACGGCCGACTTGTTCTGCGTGGTGTGCAATCAATTTCAGGGAGTGTTCGACTCCAGCCGCCGCCGCCTGGCTTCGATGGGACCTTTGGAAGTCGAGCCCTCCGCCGCCGAAGACCCCTCGGCCCGCTAGGCCGGAGCGCCGATCGGCCCCCAGGGCCGACAGGGCGTCGTCTCAGGATCAGGCAGCGACCGCGCCCGCCTCCGCGAGGAGCTGTTTGAGCTCCCCGCTCTTGTACATCTGGATGGCGATGTCGCAGCCACCAATCAACTCGCCGTTGACATAAAGCTGGGGGAAGGTCGGCCAGTTCGAATAGGTTTTGAGCGCTTCACGCACTTCCGGATCCTCGAATATGTTCACATGCGCAAATTGGGCCTTACAGGCCTTGAGGGCGCCCACCGTCTGTGCCGAAAACCCACACTGCGGAAAATCAGGGGTGCCTTTCATATAAAGGACCACCGGTGCAGCGGACAGCTGGTTCTTGATCCGTTCGATAGCGTTCATAATCGACAATCTCCACGTGACCCATGCGTACGATAACAGCCCAAGGCACCCGTGTGCGTCCAAAGTGCAATTATTCAAGTGGGCGGCCCGATCCGAAGCCGCGGACGTCGTTGAATTATTAGGGTTTGTCGCCTATTCTTCCAGCCCGCTGCAGCGCAAGATCCGTGCAGTGGCGCCTGACCCTCGATGGCCGGGCGAGCCGGATCCGAAACAATACTTATGGAGGGGAATCGCATGAACCCATTAACAACAGTGAAATGGCCTTTGATTATCGGTTTCGTGCTCGCGGTGGCGATCGCGGTTCTGGTAGACGGCGGCGTGAGTTTCAACGCGTTGAACCTGGCCAGCCTCACGCGCTGGCTGCACATTGTGTTCGGTGTGTTCTGGATCGGCCTGCTGTACTACTTCAACGCCGTGCAAACACCGGCCATGGCCGTTGCGGCCGCGGACAAGGGCGGTCCGGGCGGAGCCGGGGTCAATAAATACATCGCACCGCGCGCCCTGCTCTGGTTTCGGTGGTCGGCGCTGCTCACTTGGCTTGCGGGAGCGTACTTGCTGTCGCAAACCCACGGCCGTTTCATCAATACCTTTACCTTCGGCCTGCTCGAGAACCCGGTCTCGCACTCGAACGTCATCATGGGTTTCGGTGCCTGGTTCGGAACCATCATGTTGTTCAACGTATGGGGACTGATTTGGCCCAATCAGAAAAAGATTCTTGGGCTCGTGCCTGCCACCGATGATCAGAAGGCCTCAGCGCGCAAGGTGGCGCTCTATGCCTCGCGCATTAATTTCCTGCTCTCCATTCCCATGCTGATGTGCATGATCGGTCCGTCTCACGGACTGCCGTTCTGAGCATCGGTGAACCGGCACTTGAAACATTCGGTGCCGGTTCCTTCTAATATGTCGCGGCAGGTGGCGGATGCCCTGGCCGAGGACATCGGCGGCGGCGACCTGACCGCATCTCTCGTTCCAATGGAGCGCCTTGGCCGCGCCACGGTCATCACCCGCGAGCCTGCCGTCATTTGCGGGATACCCTATGTGGAGGCTAGCTTCCACCAGGTCGACGACCGCGTCCGGCTCGACTGGCAGGTCGCGGAAGGCGACACCGTCGGCGCCAATCAGTCATTGTTCACGGTGCACGGCCCGGCGCGCGCGCTACTGACCGGGGAGCGCACGGCGCTCAATTTCCTGCAGCTGCTCTCGGGCACGGCCACGGCCGCGCATACCTATGCGGCTCTGCTCGAGGGCACCAATTGCCGGCTGCTGGACACCCGCAAGACCATTCCGGGATTGCGTACGGCTCAGAAGTACGCGGTGCGGGTCGGCGGCGGCCACAATCACCGCATGGGCCTGTTCGATGGAATTCTCATCAAGGAAAATCACATCATGGCGGCCGGCTCCATCGCGATGGCGGTGGCCCGCGCCAAACTGTCGGGCGCGTCCGTGCCGGTGGAAGTCGAGGTCGAGAATCTGGCGGAATTGACCCAGGCCATCGACGCAGGCGCGGACATTGCCATGCTCGACGAATTCTCGATGCCTGCCATGCGCGAGGCGGTCGCCGTCAATGCGAATGCCAAGCGGCCGCTCAAGCTGGAAGCATCCGGCGGGATTACCACCGCAACCATTCGCGAAATTGCCGGGACGGGCGTCGACTTCGTCTCCGTCGGCAGCATAACCAAGCATATGCGCGCGGTGGATCTGTCGATGCGATTCGAGTGGAAGACCTGAAGTGTGCAGCCGCTGCCGAGCGTCGCGCCTGGTGGTTGTTCTGTGCCTCATCGCCGCGCCGTGCCTGGCCGCGAGATGGCAGGACGTGGGAAGCGCAGGGATATCGACCGACAAAATAATGGTCGATACCGACTCCGTTCAGAGCGTCGGGGATTTACGGACGGCTTTGATCATGACCGTGTATACGGCGCCGCGCACCAATTCGCACAATATCCTGTTGGATAAGCACGTGCAGAAAACCGCTTTCGACTGCGCCAATCGGAAATTCATCGGCATTCAAACCCTGGGGTACTTGAACGACAAGCGAGTCGGCAGCAGCCCGGAGACCGAGGACTGGAAGAACAAACTCATTCCCCTCAAGAACGATCCGCTGACGAATCGCGTATTCACCCTGGTCTGCTCTCAGGCAGCGAACAACGAGAACTCGCCCGGCGGCGCCGCTCCCGGCTTGCCCGGCGGTACCCCCGGCTCGCCCGCGCCAGCGTCTAAACCTAAGTTCATGTCCGGGTCTGGAATCATCCTCAACAACGCCGGTGACGTGCTGACCAACAATCACGTCATCAAGGGCTGTAAAGCCATCATGGTCAAAGGCATGAACGCGGGACCCGTCGTTGCAAAGCTGGACGCGGTGGACCCTAAGAACGATCTGGCCCTCCTGAAAACCGGCGCGTCGCCGGCCATTGGCACGCCTGCGGCGTTCCGCCGGCCATCGAAGCCCGCGAAATTGGGCGAAACCGTCGGGGTGATCGGCTATCCGCTGACGGGAATCTTGTCCACGGAGCCCAAGGCCACTTTCGGCCAGGTGAATTCGGTGGCGGGCGCGAACAACGACTACACGCTGCTGCAGATATCGGCGCCCGTTCAGCCGGGAAACAGCGGCGGCCCGGTGTTTGACGCATCGGGCTTGGTGATCGGCGTGGTCGTATCGCAGGCGTCCATGGCGCTCAGCTCGATCACCGGCTCCATGCCGCAAAACATCAATTTCGCCATCCGCGGAGAGTTCGCGCAGATTTTCCTGGCGGCTCACGGAGTGAAATTCGAGACCGGCTGGGGGGCACGAAAATTGGAGACCGATGAAATCGCCGCGGTCGGCCAGAAGTCGACGGTTCTGGTCGTGTGCGCCTTGGAATGACTGGTCGGCGCCTTGGAATAACGCGGACCTTTAGACGCTGTTGGCGGCCTTCAGCACGCGCTGCGGCTGCGACACGCCGTAGCCCTGCGCGTAGTCGACACCCAGGCTCTGCAGCATGTTGATGATTTCCTGATTCTCGGCGAATTCGGCGATGGTCTGCTTGCCGGTGAGATGTCCGATTTCATTGATCGAACGCACCATCTCACGGTCGATGGGGTCGTGCAGTATTTCCTTGACGAAACTGCCGTCGATTTTCAAGTAATCGACCGGGAAATGCTTGAGATAGCCGAATGATGACAGGCCGGTGCCGAAATCGTCCAGCGCGAATTTGCAGCCCAATTCCTTCAGTGCCTGGATGAAGCGATTCGCCTGCGAGAAGCTGGCGATGGCCGCCGTCTCGGTGATTTCGAAGCAGATCTTGCTGGCATCCAGGCCGCTGCGGTGGAATTGATCGATGACATAGGGCAGGAATTTATCGTCACCCAGACTCTGGCCGGAAAGATTGATCGAGCACATGGTCAGTTTCTCGCGTTCGTCGGCCTCGGACACCAGCCACCTGAACGCGTTTTCGATGACCCAGCGGTCGATGCTGGGCGTGATGCCGTAGCGTTCCGCCGCGGTCATGAAATTGTCGGGCGAGACGATCTTGCCGGCCTCGTCGCGCATGCGCAGCAACAGCTCGTAGTGAGCGCCGCTGTCCGGCACCTGCAGCGGCAGAATGGTCTGCCGGAACAATTCGAAGCGCCCCTCTTCCAGGGCATTGTTGATGCGCGCCGCCCATTGCATCTCGCGGCGCCGGCGCATCAAATCGATGTCGTTCTCTTCGAAGCTGTGGACCCGATTGCGGCCGGCCTCCTTGGCCGCCTGGCAAGCGCTGTCCGCCGCACTCAGGACCGATGCCACATCGGCGTTGTCCGAGGAAATGGGCACCACGCCGATGCTCGCACCCAGGCGGAAGGTGCGCTCCTCCCAGGTGAATTTGAAATTGCGCACGGCCTCGCGCAGCGCTTCGGCGGTACGCATGGCCTCGTCCAGGGAGCAGCTCTCCAACAGGATTCCGAACTCATCGCCGCCCAGGCGCGCCAGAGTATCGCGCCAGCGGACCTTGGATTTGAGCAGCCCGCCGACCTGGCCGAGCAGCGCATCGCCCGCGCTGTGACCGCAGGTATCGTTGACAATTTTGAACTGGTCCAAATCCAGGACGCACAGCGCATACGAGGTCTCGCGCGCCTTGGCGCTCTTCAAGGCCCGCTCCATGCGATTCTCGAATTCGCGCCGATTGACCAGGCCGGTCAGCACGTCGTGGCTGGCGTGGTAGCTCAGGCGCCGGTTGAGTTCTCGCGCCTCGCTGACGTCGTGGAAGACCAGCACGCCGCCCGAGACCGCGCCGCTGCCGTCGCGAATGGGCGACGCCGTGCTCTCCACATAGATTTCATTGCCGTCGCGGCGGATCAGCAGCATCGGCCGCACCGATTTGATCGAACGCGTGCGGCGAATCGCCACGGCCAGCGGATTTTCCAGCGGCTCGCAGGTCTCTTCGTGGAACGCCCGGAAAATTTCCTCGATGGCGCGGCCTTGGGCATCCTCGAGACGCCACCCCGTGAGCGCCTCCGCCACGGGATTCACATAGTCGATTACGCCCTTGGCATCGGTGGTGATGACCCCGTCGCCGATACTTTGCAGAGTGATTTGCGCGCTCTCTTTCTCGCGGAACAGCGCTTCCTCGTACAGCTTGCGCTCGGTGACATCGAGTTCGACGCCGACCAGGCGCAGCAAGCGGCCCTTCTCGTCCACCTTGGCCTTGGCGCGGCTGATCACCCAGCGCCATTCGCCCGTGGCATGGCGCATGCGGTGCATGCTCTCGAATATCGGGGTCTTGCCGGCGACGTGATCGCGAATGGCGGCCTGCACGCGCGACATGTCGTCCGAGTGCACCAAGGTGCGCCAATCCGGCGCCTGCCCGACGTCGCTTTCGTCGTATCCCAGCATGGCCTTCCAGCGGGGCGAGAGATAGACGCGGTTATTGATGGTGTCGAAATCCCAGAGTCCGTCGTTGGCGCTGTACAGGGCCAGCTCATTGCGCTCTTCCAGATCGCGCAGATGACGTTGGATCTCGATGCGTTCCAGCCCGGTGGACAGGCTGCTGCCCACCAGCTTCATCAGGAGATGCACCTGCACTTCCCAATTCTCGCGGGGCCGCGCACCGGCGATGCCGAGCAGACCGGCCGCCCGGCCTTCGATGAAATATCCGATGATCAGGATCGAGCCGATGCCGAGATGATTCCACACGGCGGCGTCGTCTTGTTGATCGGGGCGCGGCTTGGCGGTATCGCGCAGCTCCGACACGCGCAGCGGCGCCAGGCGCGATTGCAGCCAGGGAAAGGCGTCCAGAGTCTGGCCGCGCAATTGTTCCGGATTGCCGGTGGCGAGCATGCTGCGTGCAACCTGGATCTCGGCGAAAAGTCCCGACTCGGCATCGAAAGGAATATGGAAGGCGGCGTCGGTGCGCGTTGCCTCTCGCAGCAGCTCGAGATTGACACCGATGACGTCCAGCGCCGTTACCGCGGTCATGGCCTGGAAATCTACAGCGATCTTGGTGCAGATGACGTCGAGTCCGACGGCGGGCGCGCTGCCGCGTTTCGGCCAGCTCTGGGGAGACAATATGTCCGAGGCGGTCAGGTCTGGGTGGCGGGGATCGTGGGGTGCTAGTGCCATGGCATGCGCCTTCGGTTCCCAGATGAATTGTTGCGGTTATAGATCAACAGTTTGCCACTGCCTTGGAGCTTAAAACCGAATGCGTCACACAGTTCCTTTAGATTCGGTTACGGCACATACACCTGGATTCTCGCATAAGTTGTAAGGAATACAAGCTAAGCGATTGTATTCTTAGGCGTTGCTGAGAAACCATAGCGTTTCGCCCGGAAATGTCAGGCCAAAGCGCTCAAGGCCGCCTCGGCCGCTCGAAATAGGCCCTGTAGGCGGCGTTCCATGTCGTCCTGCAGCCGTTCCAGTCCCGCCGCGTTCAGCCCCTTGGGCACATACACCGGTTCGCCCACGGCCACGACTATCCGCGACAAAGGCTTCGGGATGACGAAGCGATCCCATTTGATTTTCCATGCACTCGATGCGGCGTAACTCAAGGGGATCATGGGGCGCCCCGACATTTGCGCCAGCAGCACCGCCCCGGGTTTGAACTTCCAAGGAGGACCGCGTGGCCCATCCGGGGTGATGGCGGGAGACACGCCCTCATGCGCCAGCGCCTGATAATAATCACGCAGCGCTCGAGCCCCGGTGTGCGAGGAGGAGCCGCGGATCACCACACCGCCCAGGTTGCGCACGATCATGGCGCCGATCTCGCCGTCCACGGACGGCGAGATCAGAAAACCCAACCTAAGGCCCGCGCCCCGCTGCTGGAGCAGATGCCTGACGCAGAATAGTTGGTGCTGATGCCAATAGACCGGAATGAACGAGGGCGCGCGCTCGAGCGCCGCCGCCACGTGCTCGGCGCCGATATTCGGTCCGACTCGCGACCAGCGCCACACCAGCCGCACCAGAGACAGGCCGACCGGCACGAGCAGTCTGTACAAGAGCAAACGGCCGCGCGTCAGCCGCCGGCCGGAGCGGGTCTGCTGTTCGTAAATCGTATTGCGAAGGCCGCCACCGGGTTTTTCTTCCACGACCGGCATTGTCGGGAACCCCACCGCGCTCCGCAATAGGCGGCCTACGTTACAATAGCCCTGATGCAAACCCCAGCACTGCCCCCCGGCCCTGCCGAAGGCTTCGATCTTGGCGGCAGCGATGAGTCGTTGGCTCGCTTGAGGCGCTATTTCGCGGAGTTCGGCGACATATATCGGGTATTCGCTCCCAGCCGGGGCGTCTACAACTACGTCATCAACCACCCCGACGACATCAAGCGGGTGCTGCTGTCGAACCATCGCAACTACACCAAGGGCGAAGGCATGGATCGGGTCAAGATCCTGCTCGGCAACGGCATCATGACCAGCGAGGGTGATCTCTGGCGGCGGCAGCGGCGCATGATGCAGCCCGCCTTTCATCGCCGCGTCATCGATCAGTTCAGCCAATTGATACGCGAGGTGAACGATAAATTCATCGCGCGCTGGGAGCACAAGGCGGCCCGAGGCGAGCCGGTGAACATCAGCGACGACAGCAGCGAGTTGACCCTGGAAATCGTGCTGGGCTCCATTTTCGGCAGCGACCTCGCCCGGCTCGAGGCCCAGTTCGGCGCCAATCCCTTCGAGGTGGTCGCCAAGGAACAAAACCGCGATCTGAAATTTGCGTTTCGATTCCGCTCGCTGACCAAGCTGGTCCAGGAACTGATCAACCGCCGACGCCAAACCGCCGAGGAGCATTTCGATTTTCTGAGCATGTTGATGGCCACCCGGGACCGCGAAACCGACGAGCCGATGAGCGACAAGGAACTGATCGACGAGGTGCTGACCCTCATCGTCGCCGGCCACGAGACCACGGCGGCCGCCCTGACCTGGACCTGGTATCTCATCAGCCAACATCCCGACACCCAGGCGCAGCTGCAGGCCGAAGCCGACCGCGCCGGCGCCGATCAGACCCTGAGTCTGCACGCCGCTGAATCATTGGCGTTCACTCACCAGGTGCTGCAGGAGGCATTGCGGCTCTACCCACCGGGTTGGCTCATCACCCGGCGTACGCTCGAGGCGGACGAGCTCGGCGGTTTCCCGATTGCCCCGCGCACAGATGTCTTCATCAGCCCCTATATGCTGCACAGGCATCCGGCCTTCTGGAGCGAACCGGAGGAATTCAGGCCCGAACGCTTTGCCGGCGCCGACGCCGAGGAACGGCATCGCTTCGCCTATATTCCCTTCGCGGTCGGTCCGCGGCATTGCATCGGCGAGAACATCGCCCTATTCGAAATGCTGGTCCACATCCACGCCATGTCGCGGCGCTTCCGCTTGACCCGCGCCGGCAACGAACCCATTGAACTCGAGGCGCAAATCAATTTGCGGCCCCGATCCAACCTCATGATGACGGTAGAAGCACGATGAATGACGCTGACAGATTGAAGAGCTACACCACCTTGGTCGATGTGCTCGAAAGTAACCGCGGCGTCGATCGCGCCGTCACCTATGTCGACGGTGAAAATTCGGAGCGGCGCGTGACCTACGGCGAGGTGTACTCGCGAGCTCTCGGCATCCTGTACCACCTGCAGGCCATGGGCGCGCAGCGCGGCGACAAGATGATTATTTTCCTCAACAACAATGAGCAATTCCTCGACGGCTTTTGGGCGGCGGTGTGCGGCGGCATTACGCCGGTGCCGCTGGCCGTGGGCATCAGCGACGAGCATCGGCACAAGCTGTTGCGCGTGGCGCGCAAGCTCGCCGGCCCTGGCTCGCTGCTGGGCAAGCCCCTGTTGTACACGGACTCGAAGAATCTGCAGCGCCTGGGCGCGCTCGCCGCCGAGGTGGGCGAGACCGCCCTGTTCGAGGAGATCAAATCGCGCGCCTTCCTGGTGGAAT